>WNFP01003658.1_pt1 | contig 12379 bp, 9 predicted proteins | sample 5400201 | NCBI WGS metagenome assembly WNFP01 (sample SAMN13153355, study PRJNA577476) | soil metagenome | isolation source: 115 cm saprolite under Madrone tree | place: USA:California | collected 2016-06-14
AGCGTCCCGGCTCCGCCGGGAGGGTCAGGAGTTTCGAGTCTCCTCGTGGTTCTCAATCAAGCAAAAGGCCGCATTCCCAAAGAGAATGCGGCCTTCGCTGTTCGTACTCAAACAGTTGTTTAGTGTCCGTCGAGACAGCCGTTCTGACCCGAGCGGTTCGGATATCCGGTGTTCGCGTTGAAGGCCGCGTTGGACCACTCACCCTGCGCCTTCCAGATGGTGCCGTTGGAGAATGTCACGAACGGAACGTTGAACGTCCAGGCGCACTTGTCGCCATTTTCCTGTCCTGAGCCGTCGTACCATCCGCCATTGCTGGGATCGCTACGTGCCTCGGACAGTTCGTGGGCGCTGACGTTGGCGAGCGCGGCCAGGCCTTGGGAATGCGTGGTCTGAGTGTCTTGAGGATCGCAGCCGGGATCACCGTCCAGGTTCCAGAAGAACGCGAACTGTATTTGAACGCCGGAGCATGTGCCGAAGCTGTGATAGGCGCAGTAGCCGGCATGGCCCCGCGGGAGGTCTACGTATACCGGGTAGTATCCATTCGGGACCGGGCTGGTAATTTTCCGGCAAACCTCAGCCAGGATGGTTGAAGTCCGTGCGCCGCTGCCCGCGGCAGTGGAGTCAACGATGTCGCCGAGGTACGTAGTGAGTGGACCAACGATGCCGTTGGTTCCGGTGTATTCATCGGAAGTTTTGGCGTAATTTGAATTGCTGGAGCCTGTGTACCAGGAGGCCAGGCCGGTGATCTTGTCTCCGACAAACGAAGAATTGGTCCAACTGGTTCCCCAGTAGATCGCCTCTACTACTGAATCCGTCATGATCGGGCCGTTGTGCCAAACCATGAGCGGAGAAGAGCCACCACCGCCGGGTTTGGCAGGGCGGTTAGGGTTCACACTGCCTTTGGCCCAGTGGATGCCCAAAGCCGGCGGTTCCGGCTGTGCATCCAATTGTTGCGGATCTGTCTGCGCATCCGCAGCCGCTGACTGCGGCCGTCCTTCTTTCGCTGATTGTTGAGCGCTCAAACCGACGGTTGCCATCAAGACAACCAACGCCAAAACACAAACAAGAGACCTCTTCATACAACCTCCGGAACAAATTGTGGACTCGATGCTCTTTCCTCGACATGTTTTACGAAAGAAGCCTGAATAAAAGGACGTCACGAAACATACAGCGAATCGCGGCAGGTTGCTTTTGCCCACAGAACTGTTTCTCTGGCGTCTTACCGCCGGCGAGAGTACCGTACTGCCGGAGTGTGAGTACCACCATTGGTGCGAAAGCCTAGCTTTGAAGACCTGACTCTGTCAACAAAAAACTAAAAAAGTTCAGTAGTTTGTTCTTAAGAACTTCTCACGAATACTAGACAAAACTAAGGCTTCTACTTGTTGTCATGACAATCATCAATGCGAAGGTTTGTTTCGTTGTACGCCGCTCCTAAGGAGCCGGCCTTTTCACTGGCCTTTCCTGAAGGCCAGCACCGCGTTGAGTCCGCCGAAGGCGAAAGAATTTGAGAGAGCGAACTCAACCTCCGCAGTCCGCGCCTGGTTGGGAACTATATCGAGATCGCACTCTGGGTCAGGCGTGGTGTAGTTTGCGGTGGGCGGAATCGTTTTTTCGCGCATCGCCATTATGGTGGCAACAGCTTCCAGCGCCCCCGCTGCGCCCAGAGCATGACCGTGCATGGACTTGGTGGAGCTTACTGCCAGCCGGTCAGCATGTTTCCCGAAGACTTTGCGTATGGCGCGTGTTTCTGTCGAGTCATTGCCGGCAGTGCCGGTACCGTGAGCGTTGATATAGCTGATCTGCTCCGGGGCAATCTGCGCGTCAGATAATGCGGCCCGGATCGCGGAAACCGGGCCTTCGACTGTCGGTGACGTGATATGCCCTGCGTCCGACGTCATTCCAAATCCAACAATCTCACCGTAGATCGTGGCGCCGCGACTCACGGCCCTCTCCATAGGTTCGAGTACCATCATGGCGGCTCCCTCGCCCAGAATCAGTCCCTTGCGATCTTTAGAAAATGGCCGGCAGGTATCGGGAGAAACAACTCTCATTGCTTCCCATGCCTTCAGCAGGCCAAGACTGAATGGGGCCTCGCTGCCTCCGGTAATCGCTGCGTCCACCTGGCCGCTGCGGACCATCCAGAATGCCTGCCCCATCGCGTGATTGGCTGAAGAACAGGCAGTCGAGACTGTGTAAACGGGTCCGGAGATCCCAAACTCCATGGAAATATGACTCGCTCCCGCATTGCCCATGGTCCGGGGAATGAGTAGCGGATGGACCCGGGGAGAGTTTTTCTGGTAGAGGTTCAGGAAAGCGGAATCCTGGCTGGATTGACCGCCGACACAGGAACCGGTGACCACAGCAGTCTTACCGGCAATTTCGGGCGTGATCTTAAGGCCGGAATCAGCCAGCGCCTGCCGCGCTGCAATCACCGCAAATTGCGCAAAGCGATCTAGCAAGCTTAACTGGCCAGGCTCGAAGTGTTGCTCCGGATCAAACCCGCGCACCTCGGCGCCGTTCTGGAAGCGCAGTTTTGAAACATCTAACGACTGGATGGGGGCGATTCCGGATTTACCCGCAACCAGAGAAGACCAGGTCTCGGCAAGGTTGGCACCCAGGGGGCTGATTATCCCCATGCCGGTGATTGCAACGCGCTGTGCGGGCATTCCTATTCCGAGGGAGCTTGCTGAGACGATGACGTTTCCGCCAATAGCAGTTTCAGTTTCTCGATCAGCTCCGGCACGCTGTGGATGGAGTTCGCAACCTCGTTGGAAACAGAGACGTCGAATTGGCTCTCAATTTCGAAGATCAGGTTGATGGCGTCGAGCGAATCCAGTCCCAGTTCGGCAAAGGAGCTGTTCACCGACACTTTCTCACGCGGCAGCCGCTTGGTGGAGGCGATCAAATCCAGCACTTTTTCTGTAATGGTGTCAGGCATAGGTGGTTAACGGGCAGGAAGAGTATACCGAAGGGACGCCCCTAGCGCCCGATGCAATTTGCCCGATTGCCAATTGGCAAATATATGCCTCGGTCCCCGGATGCCAGACGATGGCAACCCATCTCTAGTCGCGAGTACCGGGCGAATTCGTTGTTGCCGGCGGCATTTCCCTGGTCACGAATTTCATGAAGTCAGATTCCGCGAGGCGCGAGGGATGTACCTCACCACCCAATCCGAAGAAGCGGCAGAAGCTCATGATGAGCGGACGCCAGCGAACCGGATCAATGTGAGGGCGCGGACCGTCGCCCACCAGCAACTTTTCGTCCACGTGGAGCTTCACGATATGGACTTCGAAGACATTGGCGCTCACGTTCTTGCCAAAAGGGCGGAAATCGTGGACGATGCCCTCCATCTGCACAGGACATTCGCCCACCCGCGGCGGGGCAACCGATTCCGACTTCACGGAAGTGAATCCGGCAATGCCGAATTTGTCCTGCTCATAGCGGTAGCCCCACTGGCGTTTCTTCTCCGGCACGGGGTCCTTGCCGGTTGTGAGCGCGAGGCGGTCAACCTGGCTAACCAGATCGTCCGAAGGCAGATTGATCACACACTCACGCGTGCGAATTAGGTTGTCAGAGGTCTGACCCATTTGTCCCAGACCCAGCATGCAGCTCCAGCCCAGCCACCACACTGAAGACATGGGCGCCAGGTTCGGCGACCCGTCGGGGTTTAATGTGCTGATGAGCGCTACCGGTGTTCCGAAGTAGAGGATGGTCGGATCGATTGTCTTGTGCATGCACCGAACATATCGGGTTTGCCGGCCGCCGCCGCTATCCGCATGTTGCGGTCAAATTGGGGCCGTGATTCGAGGTATTTCGACCGCTGCGGTGGAAAGTACCTTGTTACTAACGTCACATGTCCGATTGGGTATACGTTACTCTCGTTATATTTCGGTACACGCCATCGTGGATTAAGCTCCTCTCATGATGAACAAAGTCAGTTCGTATTCGGAGACGGTGAAAGCCGGAATGGCGGTTGAGTTCGTAGACAAGAGTTCTGTGGCCCAAGTCCAACCCAGGTCGATTATCCAAGCATTGCAGGCTGCGGTTGAATCATGGTTTGCGCGACAGAGCTACGATGACTACGCGCCATGGTTGTAAAAGGCAGCCACCACCTCAATTAAAGCGATTGTCATAAAGCCGGGCTTTGCCGCCGAGGGATAGCACCGCGCAGCCGCTGGATCCGCGACTAAAAGGCGCAACAGATCTGGCCACGTGCGAGGGCAACCAGAGTAGCGCAGCCCGCTCTGTGAGTGCGGTTGCGCGTCCAGGCAGAGTGCCAAAAACCCCATACAGGCTTTTGGTTTCCGCCAGTTGCCGGGGGTACTTATCCGGGTTCGGGGGTTGAACTGGTATTGAGCATTAATGATTTCTAACATACGATCTGCGTGGTTTTGCGGGAAACAGCCCCCTGAACGCCCCACAAGCCTTGCAAGAACAATGTTTCTTGATAAGAGAGGGTAATTTCATGGGCGAAAAATTCAAATGCGTGCGTGGGACCGTAGTTTTACAACTCTGTTGCCTGATGGCGGTCCTGGCGACTTCACTGTTACCGGCCTTTGGCCAGGAAGGCACTGTCCTGGTCGGTTCCGGATCAAGCGTTCCGCTTCCGCTTTATAACAAGTGGAAGCAGGAGTTCAACCAACGGAACCCCGCCATCCAAATGCAGTACCAGCCGATCGGCACCAATGAAGGCCTGAAGCTGATATCTAAGGGCGTGGGCGATTTTAGCGCTGGCGAGGTCCAGCTTACCCCACAGGAGCGAGCAGAGGGCCATCTAACCGAGGTGCCTACAGCACTGATCGCAATTGTTCCCATTTACAACTTGCCGGGTGTCCGTGACGAGCTCAAGTTTAACGGAGAGTTGCTCGCGGAGATATTCATGGGACGGGTCAAGACGTGGGACGCACCAGCAATTGCGCGGTTGAATCCGAACGTAAAGTTACCCAACCTCCCTATCAAAGTGTTTCACCGGCCCGCAGGAAAAGGAACGAATTACGTCTTCACTGAATTTCTTTCCAAGACCAGCCCCAGTTTCAAGGCGCAGATTGGTCGTAGCGCGTCTCCCGCATGGCCGGTGGGAACGCCGGCCGAACGAAGCTCCGATATGGTGGACAAGGTAAGAGGTGAGCTTGGCGCGATTGGATATGTAGAACACCAGTACGCGGTTCAAACTCAGATGGCATATGGTCTGGTCCAGAATCCGGCAGGCAAGTTCGTGAAAGCTACGAAAGCGTCCATCACCGCGGCCTGCCACACTGTGGAAGCACCACAGTGGGACAAATTTGCCGCGTCGCTGACCAACGCGCCGGGAGCGGATTCGTATCCCATCACAAGTTTTACCTGGCTCTACCTGCGGACTGGAGTGGCAGATCGCAAGCGCGCCGCAGCCTTGACCGATTTGCTGACCTGGATGTTCTCCAGTGGACAGCAGACGGGCTCGCAAATGGGATATTCCGAGCTGCCGGAACCCCTGCTGGCCAAAGTACGGACCAAGGTCGCTTCTTCGCGGTAGCTGGGCAAATCTAAGTATCACGCAGAGGAGCACGCAATGTGCTCCTCTGCGTCTTTCCGGCACCGGCGGGTCTCGTCTATTTCGTCCACCGCGCTAATCTCCATACGACCATTCCAAAAAGTCCGCAGGGATGATTATTTTTCATTGACAAGTCCACGATAAAGACTAGTCTAGTTGCCCATTGGAGTTTTAGGTGTTTTACCGCTGCGGGGCGAGTACTGCCCTGCCGCGGTTTTGTCGGGAATTGGCCCTCCGGCGCTCCGGATTGAATCGATGGCGTGCGGGTAGTGCTATTGGGATTGAAGAACGGGTCTGATGTCACGCACCGATATCGCAAGGCAGTGGCGGTAACCATACTCGAGGACCGGTGCGGACGAGCCCGGTCTTCCTCAGGAGGCGGTAAATGTCCAGTACACCCACGGCGATAACGTCGTCAGATCAGATTTCTACTTCGAAGATTTGGAACGTGATCCTGGCTTCATCGGTCGGGACCATGATCGAGTGGTACGACTTTTACATTTTTGGAACCCTGGCCATATATCTGGCGCCCAAGTTTTATCCACCCGGCAATGAGTTGTTTGCGTACATCGCTTATCTGGCAACTTTCGCGGTTGGTTTTATGGTGCGTCCATTTGGGGCGCTCTTCTTCGGACGCATCGGCGATCTGGTGGGTCGTAAGTATGCTTTTATCGTCACGCTCTCGATTATGGGCGGAGCCACCGCACTCGTGGGCGCACTACCCACCTACGCGACAGCAGGCTGGTTTTCTCCCATTGTCCTGATCTTGCTACGCGTACTCCAGGGTCTGGCTTTGGGCGGTGAGTACGGTGGTGCTGCGGTCTACGTTGCCGAACATGTCCCCGATGACAAGCGCGGTTTCTACACCAGCTTTATTCAGATCACGGCCACGCTCGGTTTGTTTGTTTCCATTGCCGTAATCCTGGGGACCCAGAGCCGGATGACCGACGTAGCCTTCAAAGACTGGGGCTGGCGTATCCCCTTCCTGGCTTCCTTGATACTGGTTGCGATTTCCCTGTATATCCGCCTGAAAATGAAAGAATCTCCCATTTTCCTGCAGATCAAGTCTGCCGGCATGACCTCCGCCGCTCCGCTGAAAGAAGCATTCCTGGTGAAGGAGAATTTCAAGCGCTTCCTGATCTCACTGTTTGGCGCAACTGCGGGCCAGGGTGTGGTGTGGTACACGGGGCAGTTCTTCGCTCTCTTCTTTATGACGGCGATCCTCAAGGTCCCCGGACGTGACGCGAACATCATTGTGGCCAAAGCGTTGCTACTGGGTATGCCGTTGTTTGTTTTTTGGGGCTGGCTTTCTGACAAAATTGGCCGCAAAAAAATCATTATGGCTGGATTGCTCCTTGCCTGCATTTGCTATCGCATCCCGGGAACGAACTGGGGGCTTTATCCTGCAATGCAGCGCGCTGCGGGGAATAACGTGGTGCACGTGGACCACACCAAGAACAAGGTGACCGGAGCAACGGTTCTTACACCGCAAACCGTGGACGCAACGGGGAAATTGATAACTGCACCTCCAGCCACTAATGCCGACAAAAACATGTTGATGTGGTTGATCTTCATTCAGGTGATTTTCGTCACAATGGTCTACGGACCTATTGCGGCATTTCTCGTGGAGTCATTCCCGGCCAAAATCCGATATAGCGCGCTTTCGTTGCCGTATCACATTGGCAATGGCGTCTTTGGCGGACTGGTACCCTTGGTCTGCGTCTGGATTCCGGCGGCCACTGGGAACCCATTCGATGGGCTCTATTATCCAATAGCGATAGCTGGCCTGACTTTCATCATCGGTTCCATCGCCCTGAAGGAAACCGTAAATAGGAAGATATGGGCCGAGGTCCAAAAGAAATAGCCGAGTGCGCCTTGCAAACCCGGTGCGGCAGCGGTGTACCATAGTCTTTTCCAGAAGGCGGTAGTAACCGCTGCCGCCCTCATTTTGCTGCGGCTCATCACTGCGAGCCCTCGATTACTACCGAGAGGACAATCATCAAAATGGCTGACGTTCGTGCTGCTAAGGAGAGAGAACAGGAAACGGAAGTAAACGAGGCGCAGATAGCCGTCCACTGGAAGGAAGAGCAATATTACTATCCCAGCCCGAAATTCATTGGACAGGCAAATCTTTCCGATCCGGCGGTGAACGAGCGGTTCAGCGAAAAAAATTTTCCCGAGTGCTTCCGCGAATATGGCGACCTGTTGAGCTGGGACCAATATTGGCACACCACGCTCGATACCAGCGACGCTCCTTTCTGGAAATGGTTCGTCGGCGGCAAGCTCAACGTGAGTTACAACTGCGTTGACCGCCATCTGGCGAAATACAAAAACAAAGCGGCTTTCATCTTTGTGGGTGAACCGGAAGAAGACCCGCCAGCCGCGATTACCTACCAGGAACTCTATTACCGCGTAAATGAAATGGCAGCCCTGCTGCGCGATTTTGCCGGATTGAAGGCCGGGGATCGCGTCACCATTCACATGCCCGTGGTGCCCGAGCTGCCCATTACCATGCTGGCGTGCGCGCGCCTCGGAGTGGTTCACTCGGTCGTCTTCGGCGGATTCAGTGGCGAAGCCTGCGGACTGCGTGCCGCGGACTCCGGCAGCCGCGTGCTGATCACCATTGACGGCTACTACCGCAATGGCGCGTTGACCGACCACAAGGAAAAAGCCGACCTCGCGGTCGCACTGGCGGCGAAAGAAGGCCAGAAAGTCGACAAGGTGCTGGTCTGGCGGCGGCATCGCGGACAATACGCTTCTGCCACTCCGATGAAGGAAGGCCGCGATTACTTTGTCGACGATGTTCTGAAGAAATATGCCGGCCAGAAAGTCGCGCCTGTGTCCCTGCCTTCGGAAGCGCCGCTTTTTCTGATGTACACCAGCGGTACCACGGGCCGTCCCAAGGGATGTCAGCACGGCAGCGGCGGATATCTGGCCTACGTGGCGGGTACATCAAAATATATTCAAGATATCCATCCGGAGGACGTGTATTGGTGCATGGCCGATATCGGCTGGATTACCGGACATTCTTATATCGTTTACGGCCCTCTCGCTTTGGGTGCAACCAGCGTGTTGTATGAAGGCGTGCCGAATTATCCCGACGCCGGACGTCCGTGGCGCGTGGCGCAGCGGCTTGATGTGAACATCTTCCACACATCGCCCACTGCCATCCGCATGTTGCGCAAAGCTGGGCCGGACGAGCCCAAAAAATATGACTATCATTTCAAGCACATGACCACGGTCGGCGAGCCAATCGAGCCAGCGGTCTGGAAATGGTATTACGAGGTTGTAGGCAAAAGCGAAGCCGTGGTCGTGGACACCTGGTGGCAGACCGAAAATGGCGGCTTCCTGTGCAGCACCAAGCCAGCGCTCGATCCCATGAAGCCCGGCAGCGCCGGTCCGCCGGTACCGGGAATCTATCCCGTCATCTTCGACGAGAACGCGCAGGAAGTGAAAGCCGGCTCGGGCAAAGCAGGGAATATCTGCATCCGCAATCCGTGGCCGGGAATTTTCCAGACGATCTGGGGCGACCGCGAGCGCTTTGTGCGCCAGTACTACCAGAAATACAACAAGAATCCGCAAAGCAAAGACTGGCATGACTGGCCATACTTCGCTGGTGACGGCGCGGTGCAGGCCGCCGATGGTTATTTCCGCATTCTGGGCCGCGTAGACGACGTCATCAATGTCGCCGGGCATCGTCTGGGCACAAAAGAATTGGAATCAGCATGCCTGACGGTTGCGGAAATCGCTGAAGCTGCGGTGGTCCCTGTGGTTGACGAAGTCAAGGGCAGGGTACCCGAGGCTTACGTCTCGCTGAAGCCAGGCGTACAGCACGCCCCCGGCGCCATTGAAAAGAAAGTCCAGGAAGCGATTGAGGTTCAGATCGGCAAGATCGCGCGGCCCAAAAAAGTCCACGTAGTGCCGGATATGCCCAAGACGCGGTCAGGTAAAATCATGCGCCGCGTTCTTGCCGCCATTTCCAATCAAATGGATACCGGCGACGTAACCACGCTCGCGAATCCTGACGTGGTGGAGCAGATTCGCGTGATGGTCCAGGGAAACAAACCGGTGGTGACGAAGGACGCACCGGAAGACGTAAAGAGGTTCGGAGAAGAGCGGTGAGATCTGGTTCGGTTTAATGCCAGCACTAATTCAGGAGGAGCTTATGGCAAAGAAAAAGAACGGCCAGGGTGTATCGCGAAGAGACTTCATGAAGTATACGGGCGCCGGCGCTGTCGCCGCCGGGCTAGGATCCACTTTCCTGTTTCCGGAAAAGGCAGCGGCCCAGCAGAAGACGCTGAAAATCTGCCAATGGAGCCATTTTGTTCCGGCTTGGGACAAGTGGTTCAACGAAACTTTCACCAAGGAATGGGGACAGAAGAACAACACCAACGTGATCGTGGACAACATCAACCTGGTTGACCTCAAGACGAGAGCCTCGTCTGAGATCTCGGCGCAGAAAGGCCACGACCTCTTCATGCTGCTCTCGCCGCCGGCCGCGTACGAGAAACAGGTCATTGACATGACCCATGTATACGCAGAAGTGGAACGGAAGCATGGCAAGAAGATTGACTTGGCGCACAAGTCCACCTACAACCCGAAGACCAAAAAATATTTTGCGTTTTCCGACGCTTACACGCCTGATCCCGGCAACTGGCATAAAGATTGGTGGACTGAGGCCGGCTTTCCCAACGGGCCCGACACGTATGACGATCTGCGCGCCGGCGCGAAGAAGATCCGCGACAAGACGGGACACCCGTGCGGGCTTGGTCTTGCCCAGGAACTCGATACCAGCATGGCCATGCGCGCCATCTTATGGTCCTTCGGCGGAGCGGAACAGGATATTGATGGCAATGTGACCATCAACTCCAAGAATACGATTGAAGCCCTGAAGTATATGAAGGCGCTTTATCAGGAATCAGAGACTCCGGAAGTCTTCACCTGGACGCCGCCTTCAAACAATCAGGCAATGCTGGCGGGACGCGTCTCCTACGTGGCCAATGCAATTTCAATCTCCCGCCAGTCGGAGCGCGAGCATCTGCCCATTGACAGCAAGATCATGGTCAGCCGCGCCCTCAAAGGTCCGGTGCGCCGGATTGCCGCCGAACACGTCATGAATTGCTACGTGGTCTGGAATTTTGCCGAGAACAAAGAGGGCGCGCAAAAGTTCCTGATCGACTATATGGACAGCTTCCACGACGGCTTTGTCGCCGGACAGTTCTACAACTTCCCATGCTTCCCCAAGACGGTACCAAATCTGCAGACGGAGATCGCCAGCGATCCGCGGGCCAATCCTCCCGACAAGTACAAGGTCCTGGGCGACGTGTTGAACTGGGCCACGAACGTGGGTTATCCCGGTTACGCAACGGCGGGTATTGACGAAGCCTTCACGACCTGGGTGATTCCCACCATGTTCGCCAAAGTGGCGCGTGGCGACGAAACTCCGGAGAACGCCGCGGCGGCTGCGGAAGCCGAGTACAAGCGTATCTTTGCCAGAAACACGGGGGCTTGATGGCGGTTGTTGAGACGCGGGACCTGACGAAGGTATTCAAAGAAGGCCATCTCGGAGCGGTAAACAATGTAAATCTTGAAACCCGCGAAGGCGAATTCCTGGTTTTCCTGGGACCTTCGGGTTCCGGGAAAACCACTCTCCTGCGCATGATCGCCGGACTGGAAACACCCACGTCCGGCGAAATCTTGATTGGTGGACGCGTGGTCAACAATCTGACTCCGCGCGAGCGCCGGATCGCCATGGTATTCCAGAGCTACGCGCTCTATCCCCATCTGACCGTTTACAAGAACATTGCTTTTCCGTTGAAAGCCCAAAGTGTACCTAAGAATCTCCACAAAGAGAAAGTGGAATGGGCGGCGTCACTCCTGGGTATCGGCGGGCTGTTACAACGCAAGCCACGCGAACTCTCCGGTGGTGAGCGGCAACGCGTGGCGTTGGCTCGGGCCATCGTCCGCGAGCCCTCGGTCTTCCTGCTGGATGAGCCTCTTTCCAACCTTGATGCCAAGCTTCGCCTCTCCGCTCGCGAAGAGTTGGAACGCTTTCACCGGCGGGTAGGCACGACCACAATCTATGTGACCCATGACCAGGTGGAAGCCATGGCCATGGGAGACCGCATCATGGTGCTTAACCACGGCGTGGTGCGGCAAATCGGCACGCCGAAGGAAGTCTATGATGATCCGGCGGACACGTTCGTCGCTACGTTCCTGGGCTCGCCGCCCATGAACCTGATCGAGAACCAGGAGGTGATCGTCGGCTTTCGGCCTGAACACTTCCGATTGGCGGAAGAGGTCAAGGATGGTTCACGGGTAACTTTCAAATTCCGCGTGGACAACGTGGAGTACCTGGGGGCCGAGTTCATCCTTTCCGGTTGTCTGGTGGGCGGAAAGGCTGATGGGAAAAAGATTATCGCCCGGTTGCTTCTGGGGCACTCGTTTGAGATTGGGACCACCTACGACTTTGCCATTCCAGATCGTCATTTGAAGTTTTTTGACCGAACTTCAGAGAAACGGGCTGAGCCGAGGTCTTTGGCATGGCAGTAGGCGGGGGGAAGATCAAGTCGATTGGCGCAGCGCAAAGCCCTCTGCTCGGGTTTGCCATGTTCAGCCCGGCGGTCCTGTACATTCTGCTGGTAATCGGCCTGCCCTTTGCGCTGGCGATCTTTTACGCTTTCAGTGACGCCCGGATAGGCAGCACCGGCTTCCCCCACTACGTGGGCCTGGAGAATTTTCGCAGCATCTTACAGAGCCCAAGCTTCCGCCAGTCGCTGTGGAACTCGGTCGTCTTCACCATCAGTGCGCAAGTCATCGTGATGGTATGCGCTAACATTCTTTCTATCG
>WNFP01003660.1_pt1 | contig 12375 bp, 8 predicted proteins | sample 5400201 | NCBI WGS metagenome assembly WNFP01 (sample SAMN13153355, study PRJNA577476) | soil metagenome | isolation source: 115 cm saprolite under Madrone tree | place: USA:California | collected 2016-06-14
TGGCTGTTCGATGTGGACACGATGAAGCCGCGCATCAACAATCCGGCCTGGGTTCGCGCCATTCAGGACGTCATCGACGCGCTGCCGTCCGAGCCGGCCGATCAGCTCAACGCCGATCCGAACACCACCGGATTCCAGCAATTCCTGGCCGGCATCGGCTCGATGATCCCGTGGTGGGGAGATATCGGTCAAGTGGCGAAAGCGAGCGACACCTCCGTCATCGGCGACGTCGTCGGGTTCGACATCCTGCCCGGATCGGACGACGTCTACAATTCCAAGACACGCAGCTGGGAAAAGCTCGCGAGCGGTCCAAACCATGCTCCCAACTGCGCCTATCTCGGTTGGGGCATTTACGTCATGGCGAGGGTCAGCGGCGACGAACGCAAGCACAAGGCGGCGTGGAGTGCCGCAGCGCATATCGGTGGCAAGGATCTGTCGCTCTGGACCGTGATGTATCCGTCCGGCTTCCAGGTTCATCGGACAAGCCATTCCAACATCGACGAATGGGTGGCGGCGGGCTACGACAAGAAGTACATCACGTCTTATCTGAACTCGCAGTTCGGTTCCTATAATCACCCAAACCGTGCGGTCGAGCCGCGCATTCCCGGCATTTTCCAGTACTACAGCATAGCGGAAGACGAGCTGACCAAGATCTTCGCTGGCCAGTACGACGCGCAGACCGGCGCCAACAACATCGCCGCGGCGTGGGAAAAGCTGACCGACCAAATCGGCCGCGAGAAGCAGATCGCCCTCTACAAGGCGTCGCTCGGCGTGTAGCTTCCCCTCCACTCCGTCCGGCAGGTCATCGGGCCTGCGGCTGGCGCCGCTCGCGGCACCAGCCGAGGCTTTTCTAGCGACCGGGTCAAAGTCCAATCGGCAGAGTGCGATCTTGATGCAGAATTCATCACCGGTGGCGGATGACCGGCACCACAAGCCCGCATCGCAGCGGATCCTCGTCAGCCGGAAGAACGCAGGACGAGCGCTTGTTGTCCTTGCCTCGCTGGGGTCCTTGCTCGTGCTCCTCATCCAGATTTTGCACTCCACCGGAGCCAGCACGGCGGGGTTCGCCGATTGGCGCCCGACCCTCTATGTCTATCTGCTCTGGGCCACCGTGTTGGGTGTCGGGCAAGTCGTGGTCCGGGGAGAACGCGGTCTGCGAGCGCTATTTCTGCTCCCGGCAGTTTTGTTCACCGTTGCAGTGGTGATTTTTCCGACGCTGTTCGGGATTTACATTGCTTTGCTGGATTGGAACCTCAGCTCGTTTGAAGGTCCGCACTTTAACGGCCTCAACAATTTCGTCGGATTGTTTCACGATAATTACTACTGGAACGCGCTCAGCAACATGATCTTCTACACGGCGGCAGTGCTTGGCGAGTATGCGGTTGCGTTTGGACTGGCTCTGTTGCTGAACACCGAGATACGGGCCCGGAAGTTCTTTCGCGTCGTTTTCCTGCTGCCGCTGATGCTGAGTCCCGTTGCCGTGAGTTGGATGATCGGCAAGTCGCTCATGGAGTACCGGTTTGGCCCGGCGGCCACGCTGGCGCGCGATCTGGGATGGGAGAATCCAGCGTTCTTCGCGTTCCCCTGGATCGCGCGCTTGAGCATAGAGGCGATGGATGCCTGGGTTTCGATTCCCTTTATCATGATCATGTTGCTCGCCGGGCTGCAGGCGATGCCCAAGGAAGTGCTGGAAGCAGCCAAGGTCGACGGTGCGAGTGCGTGGCAGTCGTTCTGGCATGTTACGTTTCCTCTCATGCTGCCGGTGAGCGTCACGGTCCTCATCATCAGGATCATTTTCAAATTGAAACTCGCCGACATCGTGATCAACGTGACGGCAGGAGGACCAGGCGGCGCCACCGACACGGTGTCGAGTTTCATTTACCGCGTGTACCGCGATCGATCGAATGTCGGATACGGCACGGGGCTCGCCATGTTCTACCTTCTCATGATCATCGTCTTCCTGACGGTGCTGCTGCGCCTGTCCAGTCGCTGGACGCAGAAAGTTGCATAAGCCCGATAGGTCGAAACCGGTTTCTGAAGGGAGTTGCTCGATTGGCCATTTTCACTTCGGCGTCGCAGTCGGTACGCAGGCATCAAGCGGCACCCCGGGCCACTCGGATCTTGAGCCGTGTGCTGATCTACAGCGCATTGCTGTTTTGGGCGTTTGTCTGCCTGTTTCCCATCTATTGGACGGTCACGACCTCGTTCAAGTCGGCGCTCGATGTGACGCAAGGTCACCTGGTTCCCTGGCTGGACTTTCAGCCGGATTGGAAAGGCTGGCGCTCACTCGGCCTGTCGCCGGATGCGATCCTAGGAACTTCCACCGCCCGCACCGAGTTCGTGAGCCGGTTCGAAAACAGCATTATTACGTCGGTCGGCGCATCTGTCCTTGCGCTCGTGCTCGGATCACTGGCGGCTTACGGGTTGAGCCGCTTCCGATACAAATTCGGATGGATGCGCAACGACGATATCCTGTTCTTCTTCATGTCGCAGTTGATCTTGCCGCCCGTCGTCCTGGCCTTGCCATTCCTGGTTCTCTACAAGGCACTGTCGCTGCTTGACACGAGATTGGGCCTGATCTTGCTCTACACCTTGACGGTGCTTCCAATCGTCATCTGGATCATGCGCGATCAATTCAACTCTATCCCGGTCGAACTCGATGAAGCCGCCTTCGTGGACGGCCTGTCGGTTTGGGGCGCATTCATTCGTATCATTTTGCCGCTCGCCGTTCCCGGAATGGCGGCCGCATTCATCCTCTCGCTGGTATTGTGCTGGAACGAGTACTTCTTCGCGGCACTGCTGACGAGCACGGATGCGAAAACCTTGCCCGTCATGGTGGCCAGCCAAACCGGCTCGCAAGGCATCAACTGGTGGTCGATGGCGGCGCTATCAACCGCGGCGATCGCTCCGCTCGTGATTGTCGGAATTTTCCTCGAGCGCTACATTGTGAGTGGTTTGACCACAGGCGCGGGCAAGTAGGCGATGTCAATCGTCTTCAACATGTCCGTCGTCCTCGGCTTGACAGATAGATGCGCGCCGCGTTGCCGCCGAAGATATCGGCCCTTTCGTCCGGTGATAGATCAGCCAGCAAGGTTTCAGCGGCAGCGAACCATTTTGCATAACCTCCCGCCAGATTGACTACAGGCCAGTCGCTTCCCCACAGCATGCGTTGTGGCCCAAAGCACCTAACGACATGATCCACCGCTTGCCGCAAATCCGCGATCTGCCAGTCCGGCGCGGCCTCTGTCACCAGTCCGGACAGTTTGCAGACGATGTTGGGGTGTTCAGCAAGCAACGCGATATCGCGTTGCCAAATCGCAATCTCGCCGGTCGCGAGCCGCGGCTTGCCGCAATGATCGAGCACGAATTCCAGATCTGGATGGCTGCCGATCACTCGCAAGAGTCTCGGCAAATGGCGCGGCAGCACTAGCGCGTCGAATACCAGGCTGTTTCGGGCCATCACCGCCAGCAGGGGCGCCAATGCCGGACCAAGCAGCCAATTGTCATCGTCGATGTCCTGCACCATCGGCCGCAACCCCACCAGAAGGTTCCGCGCTGCCAGCGCATCGATGCGCGCCACGCCGTCCGCCGCGTCGAAATCCGTCCAGCCGACCACGCCGCGCACCACTTCTGCGTTTTCCGCGATATCGAGCAGAAACATCGTCTCGGCCTCGGTCGGCGCGGCCTGCACCAAAATCGTCCCCTCGAATCCCAATGCGGAGAGATGCGGCGCCAAGTCCGAGAGCCGAAAGTCACGATAAATCGGCGCTAGGTCGGGCGTCAGCCAGCCATAATCGCCCCGAGCGAGAGTCCACAGATGATGATGCGCATCGATCCGCATCAGCGGGGTACCGATGACGGAACGGGCGTATCCGTATCGAGCAGATGCTGAATCTTCAGATCGGTCCAAAGCGCGGTTGGCACTTGACTGGAGAGTGCAGCCACGTTGCGCTCAACCTCCTGCGGGTTTTGCGCCCCCAGCACTACGCTGACGACAGCCGGATGGCCCAGCGCGAAATGCAGCGCCGCGGTTGGCAAGGCAACGCCATGGGCATCACAGACGCGTTCGATATCTGCCACCCTTGCCAGGATGTGAGGTGGCGCGTCCTGATAGTTGTATTTGGCGCCATGAACTGCACCGGTTGCCAGAATGCCTGAATTAAAAACGCCGCCGAGCAACACACCGATTCCCTGTTGCTGCGCCAGCGGCAGGAAGTGTGCCAGCGCCGGTTGCTCCAGCAGCGAATAGCGCCCGGCGAGCAGCATGGTGTCGAACGATCCGGCATGCGCAAAACGCACACACATCTCGGCCTCGTTTACACCGATCCCAATGCCCGCGACCACGCCCTCGCCGCGAAGCCGGTCGAGCGCCACATAGGCGCCAGCCATGGCTTCGCGAAACCGGTCCTCGATCGCATCGACGCCGTGGGTCCAGACATCAACGTCGTGGATCAGCAGCAGGTCCAGCCGATCGGTACCAAGCCGCAACAGCGACTGTTCCACGGAACGCATGGTACCGTCATAAGAATAGTCGACCACCGCGCGGTGCGGCTGCCCACCGACAAAGCCGGAACCGTCACCTGGCCCATGAAACGGGTCCATCCAGCGACCCACCTTGGTGCAGACCACAATGTCCTCTCGCCGCACGCGCCTGATCGCCGTCCCGCAGCGATGTTCGGACAGACCGCGGCCATAAAGCGGGGAAGTGTCGAGAAGGTTGATGCCCAGCTCGAATGCCCGCTCTGCCACGGCAATAGCCGTGGCGTCGTTCAACTTCGCGTAAAGATCACCAAGCGGCGCCGTTCCGAATCCCAGAACCGAGACCTGAAGCCCCGTCCGGCCAAGCACACGGCGCGGCACTGCGGACAGCGGAATCATATCGGACGATTTTCCTCCGGTCCGTTGCCCAGTCGCGCAGGTGTTTCCTTTTTTGAGCTTGCCTGCCAATAGAATATTCCGTTGACTGTTACCCCAACGCTATCGTCAGCGCCCGATATGTCAAACGCGCGCCCCCGCACCGTGCTCAATTTTTATCTGACCGGACCCCTACTACTTTTCTGCGGGCCGATGTTCCTGGCCGGCTGGATGGCCTCGCATATCGACCATCGGAGGCTGACGGATTGAGCGCCTATGGCGGCGAGTTAATGAGACAAAAGCGCTCCAAGTCAGGAGGTGAAATTCCAACCGAAGTTGATTTCAATCCCGCAGGTGGCGCGAACGCCCAGAATGTGAGACACTGCCTGCTTCGGTGGCGCAAATAAACGAACCATCGGGTAACAAGCAAGGGAGCAAGCAATGTCCGGGACCGACAAATCCTCAAAGACCAGGCGCGATGTTCTTCAGGCAGCGGCGACCGTTGGCGCGGCGACGGCCCTGCTTGGTGGGTTGCGCGTCAGCCCAGCGCTGGCGGCGGAAGTGGGACGTTCGGAGAAACCACTGAAGGCCGCGTTCTCCAACGCAGGCCTGCAGGCAACCTGGTGCGCCCAAGGCAAGCAGGCGGCCGAATGGTGGGGCAAGCTGTTCAACGTCGAGGTTACCTGGTTTGACGGTCAGCTCGACGCGGTCAAGCAGCGCGCTGCCATCGACAATATGGCCTCGCAGAAATGGGACTTCGTCGCCGTCCAGGCGTTCGGCATCGGCACGCTGACCCAGCCCGTGCAGAAGATGATCGATGCCGGCACGCCGGTCATTGACATGGACACGCTGATCGCGCCGCTCGATCAGATCAACGTCCACTCGTTTCTCGCGCCCGACAACGAATTCATGGGTGCCTCGGTGACCCAGGCGCTCGTCGGCGCCATTGGCGGGAAGGGCAAGGTGATCATGACACAGGGCGCGCTCGGCCACACCGGCGCGCAAGGCCGCGCCAAAGGCTTCAACTCGGTGGTAAACCAGTATCCAAACATCGAGGTGCTCGATACCCAGCCCGCTGATTGGGACGTATCGAAGACGGCGCGGCTGTGGGAGACCTACCTCACCAAATACCCGCAGATCGACGCCGCTTTCTTCCACAATGACGACATGGCGCTTGCCGCCTCCAACATCATGAAGGCGCACAACCGGACCAAGATCCTGATCGGAGGGGTTGACGCCATGCCGCCGGCGATCCAGGCGGTGAGCGAGGGCCGCATGTTCGCCACAGTCCGCAATCCTTCGTGCCGCATCCATGGCGGCGCCATTGTCGCTGGCGTCGCGGCGGTCGCCGCGGGCGAAAAGAGCGGACAGGGCATACCGAAGAGCGTCGTGACGGACGGTCCGGTCGTGACCAAGGCCAACGCGGCGGGCATGCAGTGGATGGAGGATCACTTCCTGATCTGAGGCCTTTATGCCGCAAGGCCGTTCGCCCATCCTCGAACTGCACCAGATCACGAAGGCCTTCGGCGGTGTAGAGGCGCTTCGTGGGGTGGACTTCGCGCTCTCCGCCGGCGAGATCCATGGTCTTGTCGGCGAAAACGGCGCGGGCAAGAGCACGCTGATGAAGATCATCGCCGGCGTGCATACGGAATTCTCGGGCCGTTTCGTGCTGGATGGGCGGGAGACCCGTTTTCGATCGGTACGCGACGCGCGCGCGGCCGGTATCGCCATGGTTCATCAAGAACTCAGCGTTGCGCCCGATCTGTCGGTGGCCGAGAACGTGTTTCTCGGTGCGCAGCCGACCAATCGCTTAGGCTTGGTGCAATGGCGGCGCATGGCTCGCGAAGCGGGGGAACAACTCGCTAGATTTGGCATCGATGTCAATCCGCTTTCGCGGCTCGGCGACCTCTCGATCGGCCTGCAACAGTTGATCGAGATCGCCCGCGTCCTGTTCTCCGGGGCACGCATCATCATCCTCGACGAGCCAACCTCGGCTCTCTCACCACCCGAGGTGGAGCGTCTGTTCGCGACCTTGCGACGGCTGCGGGACGAGGGCACCGGCATCGTCTTCATTTCCCATTTCATCGAAGACATCCTGCACGTCTCGGACACTGTGACGGTCTTCCGCAACGGCAGAAGGGTCGCTGAGGCCCAGGCAGCTGCGACTAACAAGGCTGCCATGATCGAAGCGATGATTGGCAAGGGCCGCGAAGCACTCGAGGAGACCTACACGGACGATATCACACTGCCACCGCCGAGCGATCGGACGGTGGTATTGAAGGCAAGCCGGCTGTCGCTCGACCGCAGTCTCCGAGACATCTCGTTCGAGGTACGCTCCAGCGAGGTCCTTGGCATCTACGGCTTCATGGGGTGCGGGCAGCTCGAGCTGGCACGGATTCTGTTCGGCAAGCTGAGGCCCGACCGCGGTACGCTCGTCGTGGCCGGCGGCCAAACGGCCTTCCGCAGCACCGCCGCTGCGCGGCGCGCCGGAATAGCCTTCGTTCCCGAAAGCCGCCGCGCCATGCTGTTCCACCACGAACCGGTCTACAAGAACATCTCGATCAGCATCCTCGGTCGCATTTCGCGCCTGTTTCTCAAGCTGTCACGCGAGCGGTCGATCGCCACCCGGCAGGTCGAGCAGTTGCAGATCAAACCGGCGGCCGTCGAGCTCGACCTCGGCATGCTGTCCGGCGGCAATCAGCAGAAAGTCGCCCTCGCGAAGTGGCTGAGCTATCCACCGCGTCTGCTCGTGCTATGCGAGCCGACGCGCGGCATGGATGTGGGCGCGAAGAACGACGTCATCAACATTATCCGCGGTCTGCGCGCGCGGGGACTGGCCATCATCGTCCTCTCGATCGAGCCCGAGACAGTTCTGTCGCTCGCCGATCGCATCATCGTCTTGAGGCGCGGTGCAATGGTGCGTGAATTCGCTGATGAGGCGATCAGCAAGGACCGCCTGCTGGAAGCCGCCTGAGGAGACAATATGGCGACCGATGAGAGCGTGGCAGTCTCCGCTGTGGATCGTAAACGACTGCGCAAGGTCGCCGCGATCTTGCGCTCCCAGATGCGTAACATCGCGCCGTTTCTGACGCTGATCTGCCTCAGCGGCTTCTTCGCCGCCGCGAGCCCTTCCTTTGCGACGCTCGACAATGTCGGCAACATTCTGACCCAGGTTTCGGTCACGGGCATCATCGCCGTCGGTCTCACCTTCGTGATCCTCTGCGCCGAGATCGACCTGTCGATCGCGAGCATCGCCAATGTCACCGGCATAGCGGTCGCCTATTTCACCCAGCAGGAATCCTACGTAAACATCGCCAACGTCACGATGACCGGGTGGGCCGCGATCCTGCTGGCGCTGGCACTCTGCGCGATGCTCGGCCTCGTTAACGCGCTCGGGCTCACGATCATCGGCATCCCGTCCTTCATCATGACGCTCGCGATGATGCAGATCGCAGCCGGGATATCGGCGCTGCTCGTGCGCGGGCAGATTGCTTACAAGGTTCCCGACCTCGTCACGACGCTCGGATCGTCGTCGATCGGCGGCATTCCCTGGATCGTGATCGTTGCCGCATTGATGCTCCTCAGCGGCCACCTGATACTCACCTATACGCGGTTCGGCCGCTACGTTTACATGGTCGGCGGCAATCGCGAGGCCGCGGAGTATTCCGGGCTCAACGTGAACTTGATTCTCGGCAGCGTTATGGTGATCTCGGCGATCTGCGCGGGCATCGGCGGCATGCTGGGCGTCGCCCATTTCGGCAGCGCGCAACAGAACGAGTTCGACACCTATCTGCTCGACTCGATCGCCGCTGTCGTAGTCGGCGGCACCAGCCTGTTCGGCGGACGCGGCGGCATTGGTAATACCATTATAGGCCTGTTCGTGCTGGGCGTACTCAACAACGGGCTCGATCACGTCAACATCGACAGCTTCCTGAAAATACTGATCCGCGGTCTCATCCTGCTCGCGGCGCTCGTCATCAACGTCTATGCGCAGAGGTTGCGGGCCAGGGCCGTCGAATAATTACCTTTCCTCAGCCGCCGAATTCCGGCTGCCAGTCGCGCAACTCTCGCGCTGCTTTCGTCACCGCGCTAATGGTACGGAAGGACGGCATGTCCAACAGCATCGCGCGGGCGAGACGCAGACTTCGCGCCTCGCAGATCGCCCGAAGCCGCGAGTCTTCGATCCACTCGAAATCGATATTGTGCGCGAGACCAAGGATGCGGCGGATGATCTTTGCCGCGGAGAAGCCAAGGGTGTCCCGGAATAGCCGGTCCATATAGGCTTGCCGTTCGGCCTCGAGGCACGCCGCACCCGCTTTTCCGGCGAATAACGCAGCGGGATACGCGTCGCCATGCGCCTCGGTGCGCCAGAGCTCGACGAATTTGCGGGAAAACTGCGCCCACACGTTTTCGATCGTTTCCAGCATCCACGCCTCGAACGAGCGTCGTTCGCCGGGCGAGCGCTCGTGGCCAGCCGAGGCTAAATAGCTCATGAAGAGATTGCCAAGGACTGCGCCGACATCGAATCCCATGGGTCCGTAGAACGCGAACTCGGGATCGATCACCAGCGTCTCGCTTTCCGTTACCATGATCGATCCGGTGTGAAGGTCTCCGTGGATCAGTGCTTCCGGACGCGCCATGAACTTGAGCTTGAGGCGCGAGATCGCGACGTGCAGGTCGAGGTCCTCGCGGAAAGACGCGACGGTCGCATCGAGCCAGGGGGCGGTCCAACGGTTCTGCTCGGCCTGGAAGTAGGGCTCGGTGAAAATTAGATCCTCGGTGATCTTGCACAGCGCGTGGTTGCCAGAGAACGCGGCGATATCCTCCTTCTTCTGCGCCGCTGGAACCGCCAGATCGGAGCTGAGGAACAACGTCCGCGCCAGAAAGGTCGTGATATGATCGACGAAGCGTGGATAACAGATTCCGGAAATGAGTCCCTTTCGCATGATGATATGCGGTTCGAGGAACTCCATTGCGATGAGGGCGAGAGTCTCATTGTGGTGAAGCACGGCCGGTACCAGACCGGGCGCCAGCCGCGCGTGATGCGCGAGCGCCCGATATTCGTAGTGCGAGCGCGAGAGTGGCAGCGGCCAGCTTTCTCCGACAAGGCGCACATAGGGGAGCGCCTGCTTGACGGCGATTCCGCATCTGGTCCCTCTTACGGTGAACACGAGGTTGAGGTTGCCGTCGCCGACCTCGTTGATCGACCAATCCGTTGGCAATCCTCCGAGTTGCGAAGCGACGGCGGGCAGCTGCGCAAGGTAGTCTCGCAGGTCCGCGTCCCGTAGAATTCGATATTCGTCCTGCCGAGAGGCGCCCAACGATCGCTCCTGTGAAGTCATTTGATGTTGCGCCCGGTGCTACAGCGGAGTTACGGCTTCACTCCTGTGATTGGCGCGGCACGATTATGACTGCTGGCGGAATACGCCGGAAGAACTGCCCGCAGGTTTCTTCACCGTTTAGAGTTCTTAGGTGATCACTCTCTCAGCTGACGCTCAAGCGAGCCGAGAACCGCACTAGCGAAGTGCCGTTCTGAGAATTGGCCAAGTTAGTACCTGAGGTCGAAACGCACCATCATTGCGACGAGAACCGTACTAGAAAAGCGCGGTTCAGAGAATCTGCCGCGTTAGTCGCTAGAATAGGGAATAATTCGCGCTCTCAGTTTGGAATTCTGGCGAATGCGGACGCTAACCGACGGGAATGTCGCGCAAATTGGCTACGTTACAATTCTCTCTGCAATATCAATGACTTGCTGGCGGACCAGAGGGGATTCGAACTCCCGATAGGCTTCTCAAAATATCCTTTTGAAATGTCGGCTGAATTTCCGCTCATGTGCCGAAAAATGGCCTATTGAGAGAAATCCCGCAGAAATTTGGATTGCACCGCTCTCTCGCCAGTGGGGATGTCGGCCGAATCGGGCCGCACTAACGCTCAATTGCGGGCAAGGCCCGCGGGTTGGCCCGCGTCGGGCTCGACGACATCGTCAACCTCTCCTTTGCGAACAAGGCTCTGGATCAGGGCGACATCAACCTGACCCTTCGGCTTACGACGACCACCGCCTATCATGCCTATCGCATCGCGCGGCAGGCTTGAGAACGCCGTGAGCCGCTCAATCCATTGATCCATCAGCTGACGGCGGTGAACGAGGATCAACGTATTCAATCCGCGTTCGGCCATCATCCGGATGGCTAAGACCGTCTTGCCGAATGCCGTCGTTGCCGCAAGCACGCCTGTATCGTGCGGCAACAGGGCTGCAAGCGCGCCCTCCCGGTTCGGGCGCAATTCACCGGTGAATGCGAATGGGATCGGCGCACCGGTGGTGCGGCAATCTTCGATCGTTACTGCAATTCCAATTGACGCGAGGAGACCGCAGACGGCGTCGAAGCACCCGCGAGGTAGAGCAACGTGATGGCTAGTCAACTCTGCACAAGAGATGACCCGAGGCTTATCATGGGTCGATCGGCGCATTGCTTGTGCGGCATAGAATTCCGGATTCTGGAACGCAGCGAGGCGAATGAGGCGGGCGATCAACGACGGTGGTAGCGCGTGACGCGGGATGTAGATCTGGTCCGCCTGTACGACGGTAATCGCACTTGGCAATGGCCCGCCGATTGCTGGAGGCGGCTGTCGGCGCGACGGCGGGGCAAGCCATGGTTCTTCGTCTTCGTCGACGAGAGGAATACGCACGCCGAGAATTTTTCCAGATGCACTAGCTTCCTCGATAAGACGATCCACCTTCGCTCGCGCTATAGGATCAAGCGCGGACAGGAAGGCCCACTGATCCAGATATGGCGAACAAGACTCGTCGATGAACACGCTGTTGCCAGAACTTCGCGCTAGCCCCTGAAGCGGCAATGCAATCAAATTACCGAATCCACCCGCCGGCATTGAGTCTTGGCTCGGAAAAAACCGATCGTACGATCCGAACCCGATGTCAGGGACACGGTCCATCGTTTCAGTGACCAGGAATGCTCCGAGACGGCGCGCCGACGCTGCCGGTATCGGCTCCTCGAAGAAAATCCAGGCGTGGGCGCCGTTTCCGGATCGAGACCGCTCAATAGCAACAGGAATATTGTGACGCTTACAGGTCTCCCTAAAAGCGAATACATCTCGTTGCCATTCCCCCTCGTCGAAATCTGCGGCCAGGAACCAACAGGTATTTTCCGCAAGCATTGGATAGACGCCCATAACGAACGGGAACCCGTTTGCGTCGGTCCCGCGTAGATGGCGTTCGATCGACCCGTCATCGACGGCAAAGAACGCCTGGTTTGGGCATGCCGAGCATTTGACTTTCGGCTTTTCGCAAATCCCACGCTGCCATTCATTCGCACAGGCAGGCGCGTAACCGCTGCGCCCCGTCTTGCGATTCTCCCAACGGATGGGGAAGACATCCGAACGGCCGCGGAAAAGCCGTCGGAACAGGGCAATCTTGTTTTCGATTGTCGAATTCCGATCGACGAGATCGCCGGCTTTTTCCGAAGGGATAACTTTGATAGCAGCGGTCTGCTCACTCGGTGCCGA
>WNFP01012427.1_pt1 | contig 12373 bp, 10 predicted proteins | sample 5400201 | NCBI WGS metagenome assembly WNFP01 (sample SAMN13153355, study PRJNA577476) | soil metagenome | isolation source: 115 cm saprolite under Madrone tree | place: USA:California | collected 2016-06-14
TGGCCAGCAGCGTCCCGGTTTTTGGAGGGTCACATACCTGCAGTTGTTACAGGTCGGGCGACAGACAACTTCTGCCTCAGGCAGGATGTCATTTCGACCAAAGGGCTTTGCAGTGTGTCAATACCAGCTGCAATGGTGGTTGCTTTTAATCTTTTCGCATTTCATGCGGCCAAGGGTCCAATAACCTAGCGTCTACAATGAATGCTAACAATTTTTAAGGAGGTCTTATGGAAAGACTAAGAAAACAGTTTGTTATGATCGTTGCCCCAGTAGTACTGATTTTGTTCGCATCGTTCCTTGCAGCGCAGGGGCCGCCCAATCCATGTGCGAATGCGTGCTGGCAGACCTATACGAGCGCGGTGAAGGCCTGTAACGGCGATCCAACGTGCCTGGCCGCCGCACGTGCAGCAGCTCTGAAGTGCGTCCAAGGTTGCGGCCTGCCGCCACGGTAATTTGCCCTGACACGAATTTGGGTGTCTTGCCCCCGGTTGGCGCTTACCCGGACCGGATCGGGGGAAGGTGCCGTTTTGACCTTTCTTTTTTCTTGCTCCTCGTACATCCGCAGAAACCGTTCAACCCGCCGACCCAACCATTCAACGGTCAGTTTCGACCATTCGCTGCAAAACACTTGACAACTTGATTAGTCCACGCTATGCTCTTACGTGATTTTTCCCCGACATCTTCGTCGCCCTCTCGGCTCTTTCCTTGGCTTAGCCCCTACTTACACCGAGCAAAGCAGAGGGATTTCCCACTCCCCATCCCCCGTTCTTCTCCCAACCGACCACTGCCGCCGGTCTCCCCTAACTATTGGGTTAAGTCGTTTAGATGCAACACTTATGGATCTCCCCGCAAGTGTTGCAAACAAACGACTTACGACTTGGCTTAAGCCCTTTAGATGCAACACTTACAAAAAACACAGGGGGCGGAGATGCCATGGCGTCCCACTAGTTGTACCTCTATACCGGTACGTTGCCTCGATTTATCTCCTTTATTTGCCACTCTTCCGAAAACACCGGGGGTGTGGGGGTATTCTTCCCATTTTGGAACAACTCCCACGCCATCAAAGTCTGCACGCGTCCGTGTGCTATCATCGGCGGTGCTGCTGGCGCTTCGGACAGGAAAGCGAGCTGGAATGACGGCGCGCATCCTTGATGGGACCAAAATTCGGGACCAGATCTTCGCCGAGCTGAAAGATGAAGTACGCCTGCTCACTGCGGCGGGGGTGCGCCCGGGGTTGGCTGCGGTCCTTGTGGGCGAAAATCCCGCTTCGCAGCTCTACGTCAAGAGCAAAATTGCAGCCTGCGAAGAGATTGGCCTTGCCAGCGCTCTGCTGACGCCGCCGGCCACGGCCACCACGCTCGAGATGCTTGCCGTCATTGAGGATCTCAATCGCGCCAACGATGTCGACGGCATCCTTGTGCAACTCCCGCTGCCCCCACAGGTGGATACCAAGCGCATCCTTGAAGCGGTCGATCCCGCCAAAGACGTGGACGGCTTCCATCCTGTCAATCTGGGCCGACTCGTAAGCGGACGTCCCGGGCTGGTAGCCTGCACTCCCGCCGGTTGCATGGAAATTCTGCGCCGCAACGATATCCAGATTGAAGGCGCCAACGCCGTGGTCCTGGGCCGCAGCGACATCGTCGGCAAACCCATGGCGCTTCTCCTGATGCACGCGAACGCCACCGTCACGATTTGCCATTCCAAGACGCGCGATCTGCCTGATGTCGTTCGCCGCGCCGACATCATCGTCGCGGCCATGGGCAAAGCGGGCTTCGTGCAGGCGGACTGGATCAAGTCCGGCACGGCAGGCGGGCCCGGCGCGACGGTCATCGACGTTGGCACGAACCGCGTCACTGATGCCAAGGAAGCCGAGCGCCTCTTCCAAAGTTTTCCAGACCGCCTCGAAAAATTCCGCGCCAAAGGAAGCGCCCTCGCCGGCGACGTCCATCCAGACGCAATCAACACCGCCGGCGCGCTCACGCCTGTGCCCGGCGGCGTCGGACCCATGACCATCACCATGCTGATGAGCAACACCGTGAAAGCCGCGCGCCTTCGGCGGGCCTCGCCAAAATTTTCCGCCACGCAATCGACCGCCTCGGCGCGATAATCAGGACGAAATGCTCCGACTCGGCCTCACCGGTGGAATCGCCAGCGGCAAAAGCGCCGTCGCGGCCATGCTGCGCGATATGGGATTCGCCGTCCTGGACGCGGACTCCCTGGCGCACAAGCTCATCGAGCCCGGCCAGCCGGCCTACGGCGAAGTCGTTCACGATTTCGGCCAGACGGTGCTCGCTGCAGGTGGGCGCGTTGACCGCGCAAAGCTGAGCGCGATTGTCTTTAACGATCGCGCCAAGCTGGACCGCCTGAACGCCATCGTCCATCCGCGCGTGGCGGAGGTGATCTTCAGCCAATTCGAGGTGTGGAGGCGCGCGGGAGTGCGCGACGCGGTGTTTGTCGAAGCGGCGTTGCTGATCGAATCCGGCATTCACAAAAACCTCGATGGACTGGTGGTGGCATGGTGCCGTCCCGAGCAGCAGTTCGAGCGGCTGCTGGCGCGCGGGCTCAGCGCGGCCGAGGCACGCCGCCGCATCGCCGCGCAGCTTCCCGTGGAGGAAAAACTTCGGCTGGCCACGGAGAAAATCGATTGTTCCGGCTCGCTCGAAGAAACCCGCCGCCAGGTCGAGGCTCTCGCCTCCAAGCTACGACACACCCTGCCGCGCAATAAGCCATCTCCCCATGGCGCGGTGACCTGAGTCTGTCATTACGAGCTTGCCTGCGGCGGGCGAAGCGAGGAATCTATCTTCGATTTTATTTATACTATGGTCGTCGAGTGGATCAAAAGGAAGGGACGACACCCATGACCGCAGCAAACAATTCTCGCCGCGCGCGCATTGTTCTCGCCGCGCTGGTGCTGATTCTTGGCGCGTATTGGGCCGGAGCGCGATTCGGCCCCCACGAACCGACGGAGGTCGAAGCCGTGCCCGGCGGAGGTACGCCCCCCGCGAGCGCGCAGCACGAAGCCAGCCTGACCACCGATGAATCCATCAACGTTCGAATCTACCGGCAGGCATCGCCGGCGGTAGCAAATATTCTTACCAAAGCTACGGAATACAATTTTTTCATGGACCCGGTGCCGGTGGAAGGCGCAGGGTCGGGTTTCGTGATTGACGCGCGCGGCTACATTTTGACCAATTTTCACGTTGTGGAAGGCGCGCAGTCCATCGAGGTGGTGCTTGGAGATCAATCACGCTATCCCGCAAAATTCATCGGCGCCGACCAGCGCAACGATGTGGCTCTCGTGAAAATCGATCCCAAAGGGAAACATCTCACCGCGCTGTCGCTGGGAGATTCCGGCGCACTTCAGGTAGGGCAAAAAGTTCTGGCCATCGGCAATCCCTTTGGCTTTCAGTCGACGCTGACTACGGGCGTGGTCAGCGCGCTGGGCCGCACCGTGCAAACCAGCCAAACCACTTTCATTGACGAAGCCATTCAGACGGACGCGGCCATCAATCGCGGAAATTCCGGCGGGCCACTGATCAATACGCACGGCGAAGTCATCGGCATCAACTCGGCAATTTACACGCCCAGCGGTACCACCGCAGGCATCGGCTTCGCCATTCCCATTAACACGGCAAAAAATATCGCCAACGATTTGATCACTGATGGACGGGTGCACCGCGCATTCCTGGGCGTCGAAACGTGGCCGGTCAGCGGCTGGCTCGCCGAAGCGCTGGACCTGCCGGTGAAAGAGGGCTTGCTTGTCGAGAGAACCACGAAGGGAGGACCGGCAGCTGCCGCCGGGATTCGTGGCGGCGATCGTATCGCTGAAGCCGGCATGCGGCGGATCGCCATCGGCGGCGACGTGATTGTCGACATTGATTCGCAAAAGGTTGCGAGTCAATTCGACGTGAACGTGCTGCTCAACCGGAAGCGACCGGGCGATACAGTGAAGGTGACACTCTACCGCGGCGGCAAAAAGATGGACGTTCCCGTTAGGCTCGGTGAACGCACCGGAAACTGAGTCCGTTTCGATATAGGGACGCCCACCGCGGCGAGCGAGGCAGAACATTTTCCAGCCGGAGATTATTCTAAAGATTGAAATCGGCGCGGTGACGCGCGCGAACTTCTTCGCTCAGTGAAAACCAGCTCTCGGCAATGTCGCGCACGCGCTCCAATTCGCGCTGCATTTCCGCGTGTTTGGCTTCCATGACTTCCGCACTCGCATCATGCGGGACATAAATTGGCGGAGCAAACAGAATCAGCGTCCGCGAAAAAGGCCTCGGCATCAGAAAATAGTCCCAAGTTCGCTCGAACGTTTTGCCATGTTCCACGCCGATGTGAAAGACCATGATGGGGCATCCCGTTTTTCGCGCGAGCATTACCGGTCCGGGCTTGGCGACGTAGCGCGGGCCACGCGGCCCATCGATGGTGAACGCGCAATCGAGCCCTTCTTCCAGTCGCCGGGCCATCACCACCAGTCCACGCAATCCGCCGCGCGAAGAACTTCCTTGCGCTGTGCCGAATCCCAGCCACTCAATAACCTTGCGCGTCCACTGACCGTCGAACGCCGTCGTGTTCATCACCACCACGCCGTGATTGCGGTACCACCAGACAATCGGAATTATGATCCGGTGCCAGAATGCCCAGATACATTGCTTCTTCGCCGCGTGCACGCGTTCGGCGTGCTGCCAGCCCAGCACCTCGTAGCGCAGCGTCGGCCCCAGAGTTCGAATGACGCTGTACACCGCTGCGGCGATGATGGGAATCTGGATGCGCCGCGACCACGGCAAATCCGGCAGCCGCGTGTCATAATGCACGTTCACCGCTTCCTGCCCGGGTTTTTTCGCGGCTTCGACCGCTGCGTCTGGAGTCGTCATCATCTCTTTATGCGGCTGCAAATCACCAGACGTATAGTATAGGCGAGACTTTCTGCCTGCGTGGGTTGGACTATCAGCGAGTGACGGCCATCTCCAATTGGATCTCACGCTGGCGCCGCGCCACGCCTCCCGCGGCGTGCCTCGCCATCCTCTGCGCTGCGCTGATCGCCGCGGCCGCTGCGCCCTCCGATGAACCACTTACCGATTCCGTGGGCGTCATCGAAGGCGAATCAATCAGCGTGACCGGACCCATGAGCGTCGAGGTCGTCCAAGGCCAGGTGAGAACCGTCCTGCGAAGCGGCGGTGACGTGCGCGTCAAATCCGGCGCTGCGCGCATCGATCTTGTGGAGGGCGGCGAGATCAGCATTTGCGGCCCCGCGCATCTCTCGGTACTCAAGTCCGGCAGCTCACCGGCTGCTCCCGGCAGCTCTTCTTTCATTGATCGCGTGCGCAACTACGTCCGCAAGTTGTGGTCCAGGGGCTCCTGAGGAGAGTTCCGAGATTATTAAGTTTAATCCCCTCGGGCGCTTAGCAGTCGAACACTTGCCCCATCGTTGTGTTCCAGAGGCACGTGAATTCGTGATACTTTTGTGCTCAAGGAAAGCCTCTTCGCGCAGAGCGCTTCCTCCAGTTTCTCCGCAAGTCTGAATTAACCAAAGGGGATCCTCGTGAAACGAGTTCTTGGGAATCGCGTCCTGTCGCATTTTTTTAACTTCGCATTCTCTGCTTTGTGCCTTGTTCTCGTTGTGAGCGGCTGCAACTCCTCCTCCGCTCCTCCTCCCGACACCACCCCTCCAACCGCGCCGGGGAACTTGACGGTGACTGCTGTCTCGACTACGCAAATCAATCTTTCCTGGACCGCTTCGACGGACAACGTTGGTGTAACTGGCTACAAGGTGGAACGATGCTCAGGCGCCGCTTGCTCGAATTTCACGCAAATCGCCACGCCGACAACCACAACGTACAGTGACACGGGTTTGACAGCTTCCACTTCGTATTCCTATCGAGTGCGCGCCACCGACGCCGCCGGGAATCTCAGCACCTACTCGAATTCTGGTCCGGTCAGCACTCCCGCGCCGCCGATACAGGTTTCGCTGTCCTTGACTTCGGCCTCCGTTCAGGCAGGAATTGGCATGCAGAATTTCACTGGGACGGTGCAGAACGATGCTCAAAACAAGGGCGTTACCTGGGCGCTCACGCAGTCCGGCGCAAGCTGTGCACCAGCATGCGGCACACTTTCGGCAAATTCCAGCCTGTCTGGAATAGCCATCACCTATGCCGCTCCGTTCAATCAACCTAACTCCAACAGCGTGACGCTGACGGCGACTTCCGTATCTGACCCGACAAAGTCGGTGCCAGCCGCGATTACGGTGACACCCGCGGTTTCCGTCAGCGTGTCCCCGACTCCTATCAATATTCAGTTCAATGCGATTCAATTCTTCACTGCTGCGGTACAGAACGATGGGGCAAACGCGGGCGTTACCTGGGCGTTGACCCAGTCGAACGCTCCCTGTTCGCCCGCTTGCGGCACGCTCTCTGTGAGTGCAAGTCCTTCTGGAACGCCAATCAAGTACACCGGGCCTTCAGCTGTCCCAGCGAATCCAGCGGTAAGTTTGACGGCGACCTCGGTGACCGATACGGCCCGAACTGCGCCCGCAGCCATTACCGTCACTTCCAATCCGGGGACGACTGCGGTAACCATTAGTCCGTCGCGCGCAGCCATTACCAGGTGGCAAACGCAGACGTTTACGCCCACGGTGACGGGAGCGAGCGACATGACGGTCACTTGGCAGGTCGACACGATTGCGGGCGGGAACTCCTCCGTGGGCACCATCGACTCGACTGGAAAATACATTCCGCCGACCACAGCAGGAACGCACACGATTACCGCGGTGAGCAATGCGGACGTCACCAAGAGTGTGACGGCGCCTATCGGCGTGACCGACCTGGCGGGGCCATTGTGGGTGGCGAATCTGACGATTGGCGGCGCCTCGCACAATGTGGTGTTCGTGGCTACTGAGCGCGACGCCGTTTACGCTTTCGATGCTGATACCAACCCTTGCGCGGCTCTTTGGCAAACCGGGACGAATGGCGTGAATAGTCTCCTGCCGTCCGGTGAAACCTGGGTCAGCAGCAGCGATGTGGGTGGCTGCAACGATCTGGCTCCGGACATCGGCATCACCGGCACCCCAGTGATAGACCCTGCAACGAGCACTATCTATGTGTTGACTAAGAGCAAGGTTAGCGCCACCGGTGCGATGCACCAGCGTCTCCACGCTCTGAATCTTGCCACGGGGGCAGAGAAGTTTGGCGGTCCGATGGAGATTGCGGCGACGGTTCCTGGCGACGGCGATGCCAGTACTGGCAACCCGCCACAAGTCTCCTTCGACCCACTTCGCGAAGGTCAGCGTCCGGCCCTACTTTTGAGCAATGACGCTACCGGGAAACACATTGTGATCGCCTGGGCATCCCACTGCGACTTTAGCCCGTACCATGGATGGGTGATATCTTACAACGCAAGCACTCTAGCCCAGGAGGCAGTCTTTAACACATCGCCGACCAAGTTATCGCCAGACAATGGCAGCCTTGCCGGCGTCTGGATGTCTGGGGATGGCCCGGCCGCCGACTCAAGCGGAAGTATCTTCTTCGCTACAGGTAATGGAGCTTGGGACGGGCTCTCTGACTTTGGCGACAGCATTGTGAAACTTGGTCCTCCTAGTGGTGGAACGTTTACTGCTGCTAATTTTGATTTCTTCACCCCCTTAAATCAGAACAGCCTGAACAGTGTCGACGAAGACCTGGGGTCTGGCGGGCTCTTGCTTCTGCCGGACATCGCGGGCGCGCATCCGCATCTTCTTGTGCAGGCCGGTAAAGAAGGAAAGATCTACTTGATTAGCCGGGACACCGGCACGATGGGACACCTCTGTACCACCTGCCCCACGAGCGACACGCAAATTGTACAAGAGCTTGCGAGTGCTGTGGGCGGCATGTGGGACACGCCGGCTTATTGGAACGGCAATCTCTTTTTCGGCGGGGCCGGTGACAATATAAAGGCGTTCTCTTTTAACGCCGGGAATTCCGGAATGCTCTCTCTCACGCCAACGTCGCAGAGCAGTTCGGGCTTCGGTTTTCCTGGCACGACGCCGTCTGTTTCGGCTAGCGGACTGACGAACGGCATTCTCTGGGCTATCGACTCCAGTAGTTGTGGCTCGCTCAACAACTGCTCTCCTGGTGGACCCGCCCTGCTTCATGCCTATGACGCCACAAATCTCGCAACCGAATTGTGGAACAGTACACAGGGGACGGGAAACCTCGCCGGCAATGCTGTGAAGTTTACGGTTCCTACTGTTGCAAACGGCAAGGTGTACGTCGGGACACGCGGCAACGACAACGGTGCGGGTACGTCATTGCTTCTCGGTGAACTCGACGTATACGGCCTGCTCCCAAACTAGCGGCGCTTCAATTATTAGAAGAGAAAAGTTTCGAGGAGATGTCGGCTACATGCCTTCGTAGTTGGGGCCGCCGCCGCCTTCGGGGACGACCCAGTCGATGATCTGGTAGGGGTCGGCGATGTCGCAGGTTTTGCAATGCACGCAATTTGCGGCGCTGATCTTCAGCTTGATGTCGCCGTTGGCTTCTTTGACCATTTCGTAGACAGCTGCGGGACAAAAATACTGGCAAGGATTGCCGTATTCCACGGCGCACTTTGTGGAGCAGATGTTCGTGTCCGCGACGTGAAGATGACTGGGCTGGTCTTCCTCATGCCGCGTACCGGAGTGATACACGTCGGTCAGGCGGTCAAAGGTCAGCTTGCCATCGCCCTTGAATCTTTCCGGAGCCTGCCGGCCGTCGATTTTCCTGTACGCCTCGTGCCCGGCGTGCGCCGGCATTGGATCGATCAGCCCGCGTCCGCCAGAAATCTGCTGGAACGCGGTGTGGAAAAATCCTCGGAGCATTCCGTGTTGGAACGACTGGTGAAAATTCCGCACCCGCCAAAGTTCTTTCTTGATGTAGCTTTGCTCGATTTTCTTCGGAAACGCGCTGAGCGTTTTTGAGGAGGTATCTCCAGCCTTCAGCGCGTCGAAAATCGTTTCCGCGGCGAGCATTCCGCTTTTCATCGCAATGTGAATGCCTTTCAGCCGCTGGGAATCCAGAAGACTTCCCGAATCTCCGATGATCAGCCCGCCGTCGACGTAATTCCGCGGCATGGCGTACCACCCGCCGTACGGCAGCGACTTCGCGCCATAGCGCACCAGCTTCCCGCCGTCGAGCAGATTTTTGACAAACGGATGCGTTTTCCAGGTCTGAAACGCCGCGTGCGGATCAAACTGCGGATCCGCATATTCGAGCGCGAGCACTAGGCCAATCGACGCGCGATTGTTCGAAAGTCCGTAAATCCAGCCTCCGCCATACATGTCCATGGAAACCGGCCAGCCTAGCGTGTGCGCCACGTAGCCCGGCGCGATTCGTCCGGGCTGCACGTCCCACAATTCCTTGATGCCGATGCCGTAGCTCTGCGGATTGATGTTGTCGAGTTTCTTCTTCTCCACCAATTTTTTCGTTAATGACCCGCGCGTACCTTCCGCGAGCACCGTTACTTTCGCGCGCAACTCGTAGCCCGGCGTGAAGTTGTCTTTGGGCTTGCTGTTTTTGTCGAGCCCCTTGTCCTCGGTGATGACACCGGCGAGGCCGTCACCTTCGTAAACGAGTTCGGCTCCGCCAAATTCCTTGAAGACGTTGACGCCAGCGGCTTCGACAAGCCCGCCGAGCCACTTCGTGATCTTGCTGAGCGACACAACGTAATTGCCCTTGTTCTTAAACGGCGGCGGCGTAATCGGAAAACGGAACGATGAACCTTTGGTGAAGAGCAGCGCGGCGTCATCGGTGACCGGCGTATCCAGCGGGGCGGATTTTTCGAAATCCGGCACTAGTTCCGCCAGCGCCTTGGGATTCATGATCGCGCCGGAAAGCTGGTGCGCTCCGATCTCGCGCCCCTTTTCCAGCACATAAATATTTTCCGCGGAAAGCTGCGGCCCGCTTTTGCTCGAGCCGCCGGCTTCGTTGTGCTTCTTGATGAGATTCGCCAGATGCAGCGCGCAAGCCAGGCCCGCTGGCCCCGCGCCCACAATTAGGACATCTGCTTCCAACTGTTCTCGTTGAACGGTCATGGATTTGCCTTCATTGTAGCAAAGTGACCGGGATCGGAATTGAAGGAGATTAGGAGAGTTTTGCTTTTTCCAGGGCTTCGGTGAGGGCGGGCATGATTTCGAAGATGTCGGCGACGACGCCGTAGTCGGCAATTTCGAAGATGGGAGCGTTGGAATCCTTGTTGATGGCGACGATGGTGCGGGCGCCTTTCATGCCGACGACGTGCTGGATCGCGCCGCTGATTCCAAGCGCCAAGTACAATTTCGGCGCAACGGTCTGGCCGGAACTTCCGATTTGCCGATCCATCGGAAGCCAGCCTTCGTCGCAAATCGGGCGAGAGGCGGCGATTTCGCCGCCCAGTGCTTTCGCGAGCGCTTCCGCTTGCGGAATGTTTTCGGGAGCTTTGATGCCTCGCCCGATAGCCACAATCAGAGGGGCTTGCGTCAAATCCACTGCTGATTTCGCTTCTTTGAAAAGATCGAGCGGCTTAGTGCGAATTTGCGCCGCGCTCAACGACACCGTGACTGCGTTAATGGTTGCTTTTCCGGAGGGATGTGCCGCGAGCAAATCCGAGCGAAACGCGCCGGATTGAAATGATGTGAACCACGGCGCGGCTCCAGCAAACGTGACGTCGGCGGCGGTTTTTCCCTGAAACATTTGGCGCACGAAAACGAGCTTGCCGCCCTCGAATCTGTAGCCGATGCAATCGCCGATCATGCCTTTGCCGAGCGTGGCCGCAAGCTTCGGTGCGAAGTCGCGCACCTGGTAAGTGTGCGGAAACAAAACCAAATCGGGCTTGGCGCTTTCGATTACCTGCTTGAGCGCCACGCAATATCCATCCGGCGTGTATGCTTCGAGCAGGTCGTGCTCAACCTTCAAAACTTCGGCCACATTTTTCGCTGCCAGCTCCTCCGCAAATGCCGCGACACCTTTTCCAATCACCAAGGCGCTGATCGCGCTTGAAGTATCTTTGGCGATTTGCTGCGCGGCCGCCAGCGTCTCGAAACTCGCGTTGTTCCACTTGCCTTGCCGCAGCTCGGCGACGACAAGAATTTTCATGGCTAGATCACCCGCGCTTCGAACTTCAATTTTTCGACAAGCTTTGTTGCTACTTCTTTGGGCGTGCCGGTCAGGAATTCGGTTTTCTTAGTTTTTGTGGGCACGTAAATTCTTTCGATCTTCTGCGTGGGTTCACGCGAAACACCGAGCGACTCGCGCGTGACAACTGCAATTTCTTTCTTCTTCGCCGCCATGATCCCCTTCAGAGTGGCGTAGCGTACTTTGTTGATGCCGGATTGAATCGAGAGCACCGCGGGCAACGGGCACTCGAGGTGCTGAAACCATCCGGCTTCAAGTTCACGCTTGAGTCGCATTTTTCCGTCTGCGACCTCAATGGCCATGATGATGGTGGCGTGGGACAAATCTAGAAGGGCAGCGAGCAGCACGCCGGTTTGGCCGAAGCCGTGGTCGTCGCTCTGCAAGCCGGTCAGGACCAAGTCCGCTTTTTCCTTTCGAATGGCGGCTGCCAGCGCCTGGGCCGAACCCAGCGGATCAAGCTGCGCGAAATTATCGTCCACAACGTGGATGCCGCGGTCCGCGCCCTTCGCGAGCGCTTCTTTAATAGTTTGCTTCACGCGCTCCGGACCCATGGAAAGCGCGAGCACTTCCCCGCCGTGCTTTTCCTTCAGCCGCAGGGCCTCTTCGAGAGCGTAGCTGTCCGGCTCGTTCATCTCGAAGCCGATGTCCGATTCCTTGATCCAGTTTCCGGCGATCGCCAGGGGCGCGTCTTTTGCGGGAACCTGCTTGATGCATACGATAATGTTCACGATATTTTTTCCTTCTCGCCTCACTGCTTGAAAGGGGTGGTTGTCATCCTGAACGAAGCGAAGGATCTCAACCCTAAATTGCCTTGCTCACTCAGTACGTTGAGATTCTTCGGCGACCTCGCCGGTTCGCCACAGAACGACAGCAAAGAGCATTGCAACAAAGAGAATCTCTTATTTGCCGGACCAACGCTTGAAAATCAGCGCGGCGTTGGTGCCGCCAAAACCGAAGGAATTCGAAAGCGCGTACTCCACCGACGCTTTACGCGCATGATTCGGCACGTAATCCAGATCGCATTCGGGATCGGGAGTTTCGTAATTGATTGTGGGAGGCAAAATTTGGTCTCGCAGCGCCAGCACGCTGATGCCTGCTTCCAATCCGCCCGCACCGCCCAACAAATGCCCGGTCATGGACTTTGTTGAACTGATAGGTACCTTTTTTGCGCGTTCGCCGAAGACCCTTTTCAAGGCACGCGTCTCGATCACATCGCCGATGGGAGTCGAAGTGCCATGCGCGTTCACATA
>WNFP01004689.1_pt1 | contig 12371 bp, 13 predicted proteins | sample 5400201 | NCBI WGS metagenome assembly WNFP01 (sample SAMN13153355, study PRJNA577476) | soil metagenome | isolation source: 115 cm saprolite under Madrone tree | place: USA:California | collected 2016-06-14
AAAACAAGACTCTCGTCCCCTGTAGGACAAAAGAAGGAAAAGATCATTCAAACCATCTTGGTTCACTACGAATACTTCGCCGATTTGTTCATCGAGGAGACCTTAATTGCAGAACTCAAAGCCTGCCGGGCTTTGGTCAATGAACATACGGCCCAGATATTGGACTACCTCAGATCATCGCAAAGAGAGCACGGCCTTTTGATGAATTTTGGTAGTTACAAATTTCAGATCAGGAAGTAGGTGATGAGCCTCGAACTGCCGAACGTCTAAGAGAGAGTATTTCGCCCTTCCTTCTTTGCGATGTCTGCGTTCTTTGTGGCTATTATTCCGTTCCTTGTGGCAGTTCTTCTGTTCTTAACGCCTGTAGACGCGGCCCTTCCAGATGGAGCGTCGGCCCTTCCAGTATTCAATCGCCGAAGACCAAGTCATTAACAGGTAAAGCGTGGCGATGATCGGCAGGGTTGCAGTCCAAAGTGGGGACAGCCGATAAAACCGAACGGTTGGCAGGTAAGCGGCGATCATGCAAGACCAGCCGACCAAGGCCACCACTTTGAGCATCCAAGAAGTTGTCATTATCGCCAAAAACGGCCCCCAGAACACGATCAACATCAGGCAGGTGACGGCCAACAACCTGAGGACGGAATAGCGCAGCTGCGTGTACGCGGTACGCGAAATCATTGCCCAGAAACTTGATAGGTCTGGATACGGACGATGGCTTTTGACACCTCGGCTCAATCCAATCCAGGTTTTACCGCCCGCTTCCTTTACTTTTTGCGCGAGCGTACAATCGTCAATCACGGCGCCGCGCACCGCTTCGAATCCGCCGATCGTCGCCAGCATTTCTGTTCTAAGCAAGATGCAGCCGCCGGCAGCAACTCCCAACCGGCTCTTCGGATTGTTTCCGCGGGCAAACGGATAGACGAGCTTGAAGAAGAAAACGAACGCAGGAACCAGCCATCTCTCCCAGAAGTGATCGGTCCGCAGCGTGGCCATAATCGAGACGAGGTCCAGATTTTCGCTGACCAGCTTTTGATGGAGTGCGGCGACCATGCCAGGTGCGAGCTCGATATCGGCATCGAGCAAAAGAAGGAGCCTCGAGGTGACGAGCTTTCGTCCTTGTTCTAGAGCCCACAGTTTACCGGTCCAGCCGTCGAGCAGTTTTCGCCCGTCGACGATCGTGAGATTCTTTAGCTCAAGAGCTTGAGCTTTTTCTTTAGTATGATCGATTGACTGATCATCGATCACAAAAATTTTGAGATCCTGTCCTTGGTCTCGGAGTGCTCGCAAGGTTCGTTGAACGTTTTCTTCTTCATTCCGCGCCGGGATTAGGACCGCGATCTTGGCGAAATCAGTCTCAGAAGCAAGACCGGTCACCTCCAGCCGCTCGCGTGCGCCCCAGGGGCGCCAAGGTAGCAAAAGCAGTCCGATCCAGGCAACGGATCCAAAAACAATGAGCCATTCCATCAAATGGGTAAACGACAAATAGCAGATCGCAAATAGCAGATATCGATGTTCACTGGACCCTGATCCTCAATCCAAAAATGAACGAACCGGTAGTCCCTCCATTTTTGCAAGAGATCGCCGATGCCTTCGGTGCGATCGACGGTGTTGAAGCCGTTGTTTGGTGTGGTTCGGCCGCGCTGGGCGGCGCGGACGTGTTTTCCGATTTCGATCTTTACGTATACACGCATGCGCCGGTTCCGGTTGAGGTAAGGGATGCGGTCAAAGCGTTTCAATTCGATGTACCGCGACTGCACGTATGCAGTGGATGAAATTGAGAAACGGCTGGACCGCAACTCGGCGTCGCTGGGATATACCACGGCCTACTGCTTTAGCCTCGCTAACGGATTCATACTTTATGATGCAAGAGGTTGGTTTAACTCGGTTCAAGCGCGATTACGAGAGCCGTTTCCCGAGCAACTCGCTCGATCCATCATCGCGAAAAATCGCCCGGTTCTCGGCGGCGGGATGCAATCGTGCTATCTCGTGCAAATGAAGGCAGCGATCGCGCGAAACGATTTGATTAGCTTGAATCATCGAACAACGGTTTGGATTGCCAGCTATGCAGACATCTTATTTGCAGTAAACCGTCGTTATCATCCGGGAGAAAAACGGCTTCTGACCTACATGTCCGATTTACCGAGTCGACCGGAAGGCGCTTTGGAAGATATAACGAAGCTGTGTGGCTTCGCGGGTAGCCTCTCCGCTCCTATCGTCGAGCATGTCTCACTCATGCTGAAACGGCTTGATGAATGGCTGAACCGCGCCGGGCCGGGGATCAAAGAAAAGACAAATCCAAATAGCCACGGAAGAGCGTAAAGATCACAGCGCGGGAAACAAGATACTAATGAGAAAACGCCGATTGCCGTCTGCGCCGGAGGAGACTGCATTGCTTCGGGAAGTCGAAGGAGTTTACGAAGAGCTCGTGAATCGGCCGATCGAACGTTCCTGTATTGCGCGCACCCATTGTTGTCGATTCAAACTTACGGGTGAGATCCCGTACGTTACGCGAGGTGAAGCACTGCTCGCTGCACGTTCCTGGCGAGCCACCGGCCGTAAGAGTGTGGAAGAGTCCTCGCATTCGGATGGGCGCTGCCCATTTTTGGATCCCGGCGATCAGCGTTGTCGAATTTATTCGGCGCGACCGTTTGCGTGCCGTACTCACTTTTGCGCGGCGGCCGGCGGCCCTTATCGCCGTAGTGAAGTGCTGGATCTGATCCGACGTTTGGAAGATATCGATCGGCGGCTCGGCGGTACAGGTGGTCCCCGACCTCTGGTTACCGCGGTATCCGATGCGTCGAGGAAATAGTATCGGTCCGACCAACAATAGCCGCAAAAGAACACAGCGCGGCGTAGCTGCCGAACTTCGGTAACGGTTTTCGGCCTAACGGGGTCGGATCATGTCGTTCCCTTCGAACGGTCCGGCGGCTGCCGGACACGCCCTACCTCGAGTTTCCTCGCGGCTATCTCGATCGCGTGTCAAAACAGCTTGCTTCGACTTGCCGCGGGACTAGCGTCTCAACCATGTCTCTCTATCAGAAAAAGGACTCCACTGTCCGACATTCTTTTAGCTTTTTCGGCGGCGATTCCGATTGTGCCTTTACGACTACACGCTCTACGACCGAGGGTGACACCGAAGATCGGCTATTGGGCTGATCCAAATCACAATCCCTAAACCATTTTGCTCTGGCAGGGCCGTCTTTGAGATTCAAACGGCTTACCGAGCGGGGCACATTCCAAAGGATCAACCGATGCATGCTTTTGCTATCGAGTGGGTGCGGAGCCAATTCCCTTCCCTTGAGCTTTCGGTCGACGGACGGCCAGCGATCTTTTTAGATGCGCCGGGCGGAACACAGGTTCCAGTCGCCGTTACCCGAGCAGTTCGAGATTATTATCGTAAAAATAACAGCAATGTTGGCGGACGCTTTGTCACGAGCAAAAATACAGCGGAAATCGTTCACCAAACGCGAACTGCGCTCGCTGACTTTTTCCACGCCAACCGGCCAGAAGAAATTGTTTTTGGCCAGAACATGACGAGTCTGACTTTCGCGTTGAGTCGAGCAGTCGCGAAAACCTGGAGCCCGGGTTCTGAGATCATCGTCACTTCGCTTGATCACGACGCCAACATCTCGCCTTGGAAATTGGCCGCCGCAGATCGTGAATGCACGGTAAGAACCTGGGAAATGCGTACTGAGGATTGCACTCTACGGATCGAAGATCTGCGGCCGTTAATCTCTGAAAAAACCCGTCTAATCGCGGTGACACTAGCATCCAATGCGGTCGGTTCACATGTGGATGTCGCCAGGGTGGCAGAAATGCTGGGCGGCACCGGGATCAAGTTGTTTGTTGATGCGGTCCATTTTGCGCCACATAGCCGTATCGATGTGCAAACACTGGGATGCGATTTTCTTGTTTGCTCGGCCTATAAATTCTTTGGGCCGCATATCGGTGTGCTCTGGGGAAAATACCAATGGTTGGACGAATTGGAGGCATACAAAGTGCGACCTTCCCCCGCGAAGCCCCCGGAAAAGTGGGAAACGGGGACCCAAAGCTTCGAGAGCATAGCAGGAACTTCGGGTGCTATCGATTATCTCAAGGAAACCGGATACAAAGCGAACGGAAGCTGCGGAATTGGCGGAGCGATGGAAGTGATTCAAGAATATGAGAGCCAGCTGTCGTTACGATTCTTGCACGGCTTACCGGAGCTGAAACGGGCAACCCTTTTCGGCTTAGGCAATCCGGCCGACGTCAGACATCGCACTCCAACTTTTGCGATCCGGATCGAAGGACTTCATCCGGATGAAGCCGCAGAGAAATTGGCAGGCCGCGGCATCTTCGTCTGGAGTGGAAATTTCTACGCAGCAGATCTGATTGAACGGCTGGGACTCGCCGACTCGGGTGGAGTCCTTCGCTTAGGCTTCACGCATTATCATACAATCGACGAAGTCGACCGAACAATCGGTGCGTTGGCCATGCTGTAGCACACGAGCCAATTACCCGAGGATCAGGCTACGGGGCGTTTTCCCCCTTGACCAACGCGCAAGCTTGTCCCATGTTCCTCGCTCTTTTCGGGGGGTAAATTATGTCCAGAGTTTGCAGCATCACCGGAGCCAAGCCGGCCAAAGGTCACATCATCCACCGGCGTGGTATGGCCAAGAAAAAAGGCGGGGTCGGCCAACACGTTACCGCAAACACGCCTCGGCTCTTCGTACCAAATTTGAAAACCCGGCGGCTGTGGGTGCCTGAGTTGGACCGTTACGTCACCGTTAAGCTAACTGCACGGGCCTTGAAGACGATCGCGAAGAACGGAGTCTATCGGACTCTCAAGCAAGCCGGACTGGTTTAGCTTTTAAATTTCGCTAGTTTGGTGGGCGATCCCGTGGTCGCGTGATTGTCTTTTTCTTTTATGGGCCAGCGAAAAATCATTCCAATCAGCGTACTCACCGGTTTTCTCGGCGCCGGAAAAACAACTCTGCTCAACCACATTCTTCGCGAACAATCGCAATACCGATTTGGAGTCCTAATCAATGAGGTGGGCAAAATCGGCATCGACGGACAACTCGTCGAGACGCAGAACGAAGATGTGGTCGAAATGAGCAACGGCTGTATTTGTTGTACCGTTCGGAAAGACTTGGTGAAAGGAATCCAAAAGCTCCTGAAAAAAGAAGATTTGGATTACATTTTGATCGAGACCACCGGGGTTGCCGATCCAGGCCCGATAGCGCAAACCTTTCTGAACGTCCCACAATTGCAGCAGCACGCGCGACTCGATTCGATTATTACTTTGGTGGACGCTGAAAATCTGCTCGATCAACTTGAGACTAATGCCGTGGCACGTGAACAGATCGCGCTCGCTGATTTTCTGCTCGTCAATAAGACCGATCTGGTTGACGAAGCGGCTCTGGCCGAGGTTGAGAAGGAAATTGCCGGCATTAATCCCCACGCGCGGGTGTTCCGAACATCGCACTCGAAAATCAATCTCGGTGAAGTTCTTGACGTACATACGTTTGACCTCGACCAGAAACTGTCGGTAAAGCCGGAGTTTCTAGACGAACTCAACGGAAGTAATCACAGCGACATTGAATCTTTCGCTTTTCAATTCGATCAGCCATTCGATTTGGAAAAGTTTGACTCAGAGCTGAGCGCCCTTTGTGAAAATAGTCAGGTGTACCGGTCGAAGGGAATTCTTTGGGTTCACGGCACGCCGCGCCGGGCAGTGTTTCATGGTGTGAACAATCGTTTCACGGTTTATTGGGATCGGCTTTGGGAAAAGACTGATACGCGATTCAGCCAGTTGGTATTTATCGGCAAGCATCTCGACGAAAAGAAACTGCGGGAGTGTTTGACCCGGTGTCTGGCGGATACGGGAACGTACAGTAAGCAGTAAACTGTAGAGTTAGCAGTTGGCGCGGAGCAGTCAGAACAGCGGTAACCTGGGACGAAAGCGTTTGGCAAGGTCAGCTGATCACCAGCCTCAGAATCACAGCGGATTCGGTCCGCAAAGCTATCGGCATTATTCGGCAGCGTCGGCTTTCTGAGCCAGGAAGCCAGGCTACTTCGGCAATCGTCTACCGATCCCTGATCCCTGATCACCGATCACCGATTACCGATTACCGATTACTACTGACTGCTCGATCGGACTGTCTCACTCTGCCTGCCCCGGACCCTTCGATATCTCTACGAACCATCTCCAGATCAGCGTCGACCATGAGTTTGACGAGCTCCTGAAACCGAACTTTGGGTTCCCAGCCGAGTTGTTTCTTTGCTTTGGTCGAGTCTCCGATCAACAAATCAACTTCGGCGGGGCGTTCGTAGCGATCGTCGTGTTTGATGAATTCTTTCCAATCCAGGTCGGCATGGGCAAATGCATGCTGTACAAATTCCCTTACCGTGTGAGCCTCGTTGGTCGCCAAGACATAATCATCCGGTTTATCTTGCTGCAGCATCAACCACATCCCTTCGACATATTCGGGGGCATATCCCCAGTCGCGCTGTGCGTCGAGATTCCCCAGATAGAGCGCCGAGTCTAATCCATGTTTGATGCGAGCCACCGCTCGGGAAATCTTCCGGGTAACGAATGTTTCGCCTCGCCGTGGACTTTCGTGATTGAACAAGATCCCATTGCTGGCGTGGAGCGAATAGCTTTCCCGGTAATTCACTGTTGCCCAGTAGGAAAAAAGCTTCGCTACGCCATACGGACTGCGCGGCCAAAACGGCGTCGTTTCGGTCTGCGGCACCGCTTGGACCTTTCCGAACATTTCGCTGCTCGACGCTTGATAAAACCGGGTCTTGACCCCGGCTTCACGAATGGCCTCCAGAATTCGAATAGTTCCGACGCCGGTCACATCAGCGGTATATTCGGGAATATCAAAACTCACTCGGACGTGGCTTTGGGCACCCAGATGATAGATTTCGTCCGGCTCTAAATTGTACAGTAACTTTACCAATTGCACGGAATCGGCCAAATCTCCGTAATGCAGAAAAAGGTGCACGCCATGGACGTGAGGATCCTGGTAAAGATGGTCGATTCGGGCCGTATTGAATGTGCTGGCTCGCCGAATGATACCATGAACCTCGTAGCCTTTTGCGACCAGGAGGTCAGCCAGGTAAGATCCATCTTGCCCGGTAATACCGGTTATTAGCGCTCTCTTCATTTCAAAATTCCGGCAGATTCGGGACGGTTCTTTGCAAGAACGCTCGCTGCCAGCTAATTAGCTCGACGATCGCGGTCTCTGCGACTCTGAGCATTTCCGAGAGCTCATTACCGGAAAAAGTGGCCTCCTCGCCCGCGCCCTGAATCTCGATAAATTCGCGACGACTGTTCATCACCAGATTGAGATCGACAGTCGCGCGCCGATCTTCTTCGTAATCTAGATCGACCAGTACCTGACCATCGACGACTCCAGCACTCACCGCGCCGACCAAACAGCGAACGGGCCAGTCGGTCAATAGCTTGTTTCCGAATAATTTGGCGCAGGCCAGGGTAATCGCGATCGAGCCACCGGTGATGGCTGCGGTCCGGGTACCGCCATCGGCCTGTAAAACGTCGCAATCGACCCACAGTGTCCGCTCACCCAGGCGATCCAAATCAATAGCCGCTCGCAATGCTCGGCCAATTAGCCGTTGGATCTCGACGCTGCGCCCATCGAGTTTTCCCTTGGTCAGGTCTCGAGGTCGTCGAGTCAGCGTGCTATAGGGCAACATCGAGTATTCCGCCGTGATCCAGCCGCCGGGAACGTGCTGATCCTTCATCCACCGTGGGACCGCGTTTTCGATGGTGACGGCGCAGATCACCTGCGTTTTACCTGTGGCGATCAAGACTGAGCCGCCTGCGTGCGGGGCAATATCGGGGGTAACTCGCCACTCCCGAAGCGCTTCTCCTGTTCGATTTGAACTACGACGAGGAGTTTCGGGTTGCGGGCTGATTTCCATGTTTTCGGTATCGGGCAAGAGGGATAACAATGCCGGTCGAGCGGAAAGTCAAGGGACCGGCATCCCTGTCGCCCAGCAATTCCGGGTTGATCCATGCCGGGGGCTGGTTCAATTTCCGGGTTCGCCTTTATGGCAGCAATCATTCAAATTCCAGCTTCCACCACGAATTTTGGTCCCGGATTCGATTGCTTAGGGGCAGCGCTCCAGCTCCATAATCGTGTTCAGGTCGAACGGATTACCGATTCGGACGAACCGGGCGCTCTGCCACCGATCGTTCGCTTCGCGGGCAAGGCCTTTTTTAGGGCAGCCCAGATGGATTACTTTGAGTTCCGAGCCAAAATATCCGGCGACGTGCCCCCCGCGCGCGGCCTTGGGAGTAGCGTTACGGTCCGACTTGGTGTACTACTCGGGTTAAATGTCTTGGCGGGATCACCGCTCGATCGAAATCAAGTCTTTCAACTCTGCTCGGAATTGGAGGGGCATCCCGATAATGCCGCTGCGGCGCTCTATGGCGGATTTGTCGTGGTGAACAAAGTTGGCAACCAGGTTCATCGTTTTGACGTCGATGCAAGTGTGACTTTCGTTCTGCTCATTCCCGAGTTGGAGGTACGTACACCGGACGCGCGCGCAGTCCTGCCGGAAACATATTCGCGATCATCCGTGATCCAAAACCTGGCCAACAGCAGCCAGATTGCAGCGGCGTTTGCTTCCCGGCGATACGAGATGCTGCAGAACGCCTTTACAGATCATCTCCATCAACCCTATCGAGAGCGATTCGTTCCCTTTTTGAATGCCGTCCTTGATGCCGGACGCCAAGCTGGAGCTTACGGTGGTTTTTTGAGTGGTTCGGGCTCCACCATTGCCTGCGTTACATCAGCAAACCCCAAGGTGGTGGCCGAGGCTATGGCCAGCGCCGTCCCCGCACTGGTTCGAAGCACGACGCTGCTGGTCAGCGCGGATAACGCCGGAGCGCAAATTTCCTGAAGTTTATGCGGGAATGGCTCGATGAACTAGAACAGTATGCGATTGAGGTCATTCTCGATCGCAAGCATGGAATCCGGCCGACATTGCTCAGAGTGCTGCTGTGGTTCCTCTCCGCTATCTACCTCTATATCGTCCAGTTGCGCATTTATCTTTATCGAAGTCGCATCGTCAAAGAGCACCAGCTTGGTTGTCTGGTAATTAGCATCGGTAACCTGACCGTGGGTGGAACGGGAAAGACACCGATCGTGGAAAAATTTGCTCGCGCCCTGGAGAAGGGCGGACGACGGGTTGCGATCCTAAGTCGCGGCTATAAGAGCGTCGATGCGAGGAAGCGACGTACATGGCTTGATCGACTGCTGCGACGCGGGCGTGAAAATCCGCCGCGAGTGGTATCCGACGGAAGGAGAATTCTTCTCGACTCCGCGACCTCCGGTGACGAGCCGTTCATGTTGGCCTCTAATCTGCGTGACGTAGCGGTCGTCGTCGACAAGGACAGGGTTAAAGGAGGATCGCACGCGATCCGGGAGCTAAAAGCGGACACCCTGTTGCTCGATGATGGATTGCAATATCTGCATCTGAAGCATCGCATCGACATTGTATTGGTCGATCGCCAAGCTCCCTTCGGAAATGAACATCTCTTGCCTCGGGGGACGCTGCGGGAGCCGCCGAAGAATCTTCGGCGGGCAAATTACATTTTCATCACAAAATGCAACGGCGAGTCGAATGCGACGCTTATCAGCCGCATCCGGAAATACAATCGAACTGCCGAAATCATCGAATGTGGTCACAAGCCGCTCTATCTTCGACATGTCTTTAAAGACGAGAAGTTACCGCTCGATTATTTGAAGGGTTTGTATATCGCCTCCCTTTGCGGAATCGCTGCACCGGAGAGCTTTGCAGAAGGTCTCCGCCGTCTCGGCGCGAATCTTGAGCTGTCCAGATCCTTCGCCGATCATCATCGCTACGGTGTTGCAGAGGTCACTGCGTTTGTGCAGCGTTGTGTTCGCCGAGACGTTAGCGCGATCATCACTACCGAAAAGGATGCGGTCCGCCTTCCAGTGATCAACCCGTTGCCTATTCCGATCTATTACCTGCGAGTGGAAATCGAGATTCTAAGCGGGCACGAAACGTGGGACCGCTGCATTCAACGCATTTGTCAGCCGCCGATCGTATCGGCCCGTTCGCCGGCGCTGGTTTAACTGAAGAATGCGACAAACAATTTGGCTTGATTATGGAGACGGGAAAACCATGCAAACACCGTCTTCACGCTTTCGATCCGTTACTCGCATCGTCGTCGTTAGTTCAGGAGAGCGAGCCATGATTCAGGCTGCCAACGCAGAAAATTGTCAATCGCATCAAACAATCTATCGTTTCTCTTGTCAGACACAGCATTTCCATGCCAATGCGTCGCGCTAAATTGAATATAGGTCTCATCGGCGCCGGGAATATCGTCAAACAGCGCCACCTGCCGGCGCTGAAAGCAATGGAGGATGTCCGAATCGTCGCGGTCTGCAACTCCTCTTATGAGAGTTCGGAAAAGTTTTGTTCCGAGTTTGTTCCCGACGCAAAACCGTACAGCAATTGGGCTGAGTTGGTTGCTGAACCAGACATCGATATTGTTTGGATTGGTACGCCGCCTTATCTTCATTCTACCATTTCCGTCTCAGCACTTGAGGCGGGTAAACATGTTTTCTGTCAGGCACGCATGACGATGACCCTCGCGGAGGCGGAGGAGATGGTCGCAGCAATGCAACGACATCCGCATTTGGTTACTATGCTTTGTCCACCTCCTCACGGTCTACGAGGCAGTCGTTTCGTACAAAAATTGATCGCCGACGAGTATATCGGTCGTCCCCATCACCTTCGGCTGCAGAGTTTAAACAGTGTTTATATCGATTCCGATGCCCCGCCCCATTGGCGGCAGCGTGATGAATTGTCAGGGCTCAATGTCTTGACTCTCGGCGTTTACGCGGAGGTGCTACTCCGGTGGTTCGGTCCCATCGCACGGCTGGTTGCTCACGAGAAGACAATTACCCCCGTACGCCAGGGCTATGAAATTCGCATCCCCGATATGGTAACGGTGCTCTGCACATTTGTGAGCGGATTGGAGGGGGTATTGGAATTCAGCGGAATTGCCCCATTTGCGACGCCTGATCGACTGGAACTCTACGGCAGCCACGGAATGCTGGAGTACGATTTCTCATCGGATCGGATTTCTGGAGCGCAAGTGGGTGATGAGGCGGCGACTCAGCTGCCGATACCACCACAGGTCGAGCAAAACTGGAATGTCGAAACTGATTTCATCGCCGCAGTGCGATCTCCAAGCGGGATTTCTCCACAGCCCGGGTTCAAACAAGGGCTGGAATACATGAAGGTGGTGCAAGCAGTAGCGGATTCGATACAACAGCGGCGCGAGATCGAGATTGTCTGAGCACAGGAGATCGCGAAGACGGAGTTTTTGAACAGGAGATCGCTGAGAGCTCAGAGGGAAGTTCTTGTTATACAAAGCCCGGAGCCAAAGCGAATTTCAGTGGGAGACGACATCTAGCAGATCAAAAATGTTGGCACGACAATAACAAAACGTAATACTGTTATCAGAACTTAAATCAGGTGCAACAAATGAAGATGGTTGATCAACTATCGCATCAGATCATCGGGGGCGCGATTGAGGTACACCGGTTGAAGGGTGCAGGGTTGATCGAGACCATTTACCAAAGATGCATGGAAAGAGAGCTTGATCTCCGCGAGTTGCGCGCGATCCGTCAAATGGAGGTTGATATCGAGTATAAGGGACTTGTTTTTCGGGAGCCGCTCAAACTCGACTTGTTGGTGGAGAAGACGGAATCACTCGTTTGGTACTAAAGGTGGGTGAAACCCGGGAGTGACACTGGCCAGCTAAGATCAAACCGCGTCATTGAATTTTGATCTAATCAACCACCATCGTTCTCTGAGCTCTCTGCGATCTCCTGTTCAAAAACTCTGTCTTCGCGATCTCCTGTACTCGCCTCTTAGTCTTGGCTGATCGCAGCTGGCACCAGGACCCCGTCGCGCATGCCGTGCACGATCTTCTTGTCGGCTGGGACGATGGTGGCAAGGACACCTCCAAGCCGGACATCATGCTCGGATACAACAAAATAATACGGGCAGAGACGCACCCTCCCCCGCATCGTCTCAATCAGGCCGGTGGCTGGATTCAGGAATCGCTGGTTGTAAAGTTTGCCTTTGTGAAAGCGCTGCAAGATGTACGGATTCCTCGGGAAAGAACGAAGCGCCTCGTCAATTCGATCCGACCAGGCTTGATGAGAAAGATCGGTACCGACAAAGACTCCACGGCTGCCCCATGCTTTCTCTGAGAAACCGCTGATCTTAAGTACAAATTCACGTTGTTTTTGGCTAAATTTCTTCAGCTCATTCCAATCTTGAATTTCCAATCCGGGGATAACAGCGTGATGAGG
>WNFP01003666.1_pt1 | contig 12369 bp, 8 predicted proteins | sample 5400201 | NCBI WGS metagenome assembly WNFP01 (sample SAMN13153355, study PRJNA577476) | soil metagenome | isolation source: 115 cm saprolite under Madrone tree | place: USA:California | collected 2016-06-14
CTCCTAACCTCATAGCCTGCGTACAACCCAGTTCCTGCGACTTCCTCACCGGCGGCGGATGGATCGTCTATAACGGCGCCAAAGGCACTTTCGGCGTCGGTGGCGGCTGCAAGCACGGCTCTGGCATAAATGGCGTCCCTTACTGGGGCCATCTCGAGTACATTGATCATGGCATCGGCCTGAACGTTCATGCTACCGAGATCACTGCTTATATCTTCGAAGACACCGGCGTAGACTTCGATGCTAACGGCCACCCGGTCGGCAGGCGGATCATCTGTGGTACCGCCCGGACAAACATGTGGGGTGACTCCAGCTTTGCGGTTCGCGCGCAAGACAACGGCGAACCCGGCGTTAACGATAACTTCGACATCAAGGTGACTTCACTCGACGGCTCAACCGTCCACTACGACACGAGCAGCGAGTGCCACTGGCACTTTTTAGGTTCCTATGCTCCCTGCTCGGCAGGCGACGGCGGAGGAGGCAATATCCAACTCCATAAGCCCAACCCGTCCACCACGGGAACCTTCGGTGGTTCCTGCCCCGCAGCTTTTTAGCGGACACGCGTATTCCTGGATCTTGATAATGCGGCCCGGCTTTCTCGGGCGAAGTACTACATAACCTGTTTCCCATTATTACGGATTCGAGGCGGCTACACGCTCTCCCCGCGTCGTTGTAGCCGCCACGGTTCCGTAACGCGCGATCAGAAAACTCTTCCTGACATCCAGCGTCCTGCTCGTTGGCAAAAAGCAACCGCATAATCGCTAACGCTTTCGTCGTCGAACCTCAGGACGCTTCCGGGCGTGACGGGCTGGCTTCCGCCCTGCTTGAAGTTGGCGGTATCGTTGGGGTCGAGCACGACGGCCGCTTTGACCAGTTGTGGACAGAGCAGCGCCCCCACACCCACGGGGAGCGCCCGCGCCAGGATTCCGCCCGTCAGCCCTCTACCGACTGACAGTTGCGGCAGTCCGCGATAGCGATCGATTCATCGAGGCGCTACTCCGAATCCAAGGGGACGTGTTGCGCGAGCACGCGTCCCCCATTGATCTATTCACCTTCGCAGGACACCTGGTTGTTCCAGTCCACGAACGCACCGTTGGGGTTGTCCCGCCATGCCCAGACGTGCAGCTCGAAAATCGAGCCTATGCCATACCGGTTTGGCGTGCCAACGAACTGGAAGCTCTGACCTTCGAGAACCGGCGCTTGGCCGTTGTGATTTGCCAGCCAGGTCGTGGCGTCTACGATGAACTCGACGCCCACCAGTCGCAACTTTCCGTTCGTCGGCTCGTAGATCAGCGCTTCTGGCTGCGTGGCATCGAGCAAGCCGTCGGCTACCAGAGAACCTTTGACGTAATGTATCCCCATGGCGCCGTGGTCCGGACCGCTGACGCAGCCAAGGAACTGTCCGTAGCCAGCCGCAGTGGCGGCGTTCACGTCAATGAATTGCCGCGTGGCGTCACGAACGATCTGAACCAGCTTGGCCGGAGCAGCGTGCTCGTGGTCATGTCCGGATTGTCCAGCTTTGATAACCGGCGTCGGCGTAACAAGACTACTCACCAACGCCAAACGTAAAATGCATTTGGCTGACTTGTGAATCATGCTCGTGAATCGTGTCTTCATCTCTTTCTCCTCTGAATTTTGACTGTGTGAGCCGCTCCGAACGGGCTGACCACTCCCGCGTTTCCTTGCCTCTCGCTCCCTATGGCAAGAACTGACCCGTGCCAGAGTCCAGCGCGGCACGTGACTTGCGCACTCTAGGCTGCGCAGCCAAAAGACTGCAATCCTTCGCGCCCCAATCTGCCCTCAATTTTTTCTCCATCGCTAATTCACTGAAAACAGGAGCTTCACGGCTCGTGCGGACCAGCCACGGCAGCGCGAGAATTGTGGTAGGCTTTGGTGCAGTCCCCCCGAGGTTGGTATGTCCACTCCGGCTCTAGCAGCGCGTGTACTGCGGTTCGATACCTTCGAGTTGGATCTACGCACGGGCGAACTGCGCAAACGCGGCGTCAAGCTGCGGCTGCAAGGGCAACCCTTGCAGGTCCTTGCCATTTTGCTGGAGTCCGCCGGTAATCTGGTGACTCGCGAGGAATTGAGGAACCAGATTTGGCAGGCTGATACCTTTGTGGACTTCGACCACAGCCTCCACAACGCCATCGCGCGCCTGCGCGAAGTCCTGGGCGATTCCACCGAGACGCCGCGCTACATCGAAACGCTTCCGCGCCGCGGATACCGGTTTATTGCGCCCGTGGACGTGTCTGAAATTGAGTCACGGGAGCCCTCCGCACAAAGCGTGCAATCCAGCGAACCGCTGGTTCGCGTGGGGCGAACCAAAACTCGCCCAGCCCTCACGCTCATGCTGGTGACTCTGGCTACTTTGGGGTTGGCTTTCTGGCTGGTTCAGACGGTTGCCCATCGCGCAAGTGCGGCTCCCTCTTTACGCTCCGTCGCTGTCCTGCCACTCGTAAACTTGTCCGGCGATCCAGAACAGGACTATTTCGTTGATGGCATGACCGACGAGTTGATCACCGACCTTGCCAAGGTCGGCGCCCTGCGTGTGATCTCGCGAACTTCCGTAATGCGCTATAAAGGCACAAAAAAGAGTCTGCCGGAGATTGCAAAAGAATTGAACGTGGACGCCATTGTCGAAGGATCGGTCCTTCGGTCGGGCAATCAAGTGCGCATTACGGCCCAACTGCTCCACGGACCCACCGATCGTCACCTCTGGGCGGAATCATACGAGCGTGATCTTGGCGATGTGCTTAGGTTACAGAGCGAGGTGGCGCAGGTCATCGCGAAGCAAGTCCGCGCGGAATTGACACCGCAACAGCAGGCCGCGTTTCGCTCTACCCATCCAGTAAACCCGGGGGCTTACGAACCTTATCTAAGGGGACGGTTTTACTTCACCAACGAGTTCTGGAAACCGCAGTCACTTAGAATGGCCAAGGGCTACTTCGAAGAATCGATCAGAAAGGATCCTCGCTTTGGGCTGGCGTACGCCGGATTGGCGGACTCTTATGTCTTTTTGGCCTTCGCGGATGGCATATCGCGAGAGGTGGCTTATCGGTCCGCTAAAGAGGCTATACGCAAAGCGCTGGAGCTCGACGAAACCATCGGGGAAGCCCACGACACCCTTGGCGTGATGAGTTGGCGGTTCGATTGGAACTGGGACGCTGCCGAACGCGAGTTCAATCGCGCCATTACGTTGGCCCCGAGTTACAGTTGCGCTCACGAAGATCGTGCAGTATTTCTCGGCTTCCTTGGCCGACGCGCCGAAGCCCTGGCTGAGGTAGCCAAGAGCAATGAGCTGGATCCTGGTCCCAGCTCCACGATGACCGAATCGGGAGTCTACTATCAGTTGCGCGATTACCAAGGTTTGGTGGAAGCAGGCCGCAGCGGAATAGCTTCGTTTCCGAATGAATGGATTGAACATTACCATCTCGGTGCCGGCTATGAAGGTACAGGAAAATACCTGGAAGCCCTCTCTGAGTATCAGAAAGCAGCTGAGTTGTCGGGTGGCAATCTCGATGCCATCGCTGCATTGGGGCACGCGTATGCAGTATCCGGCAGAAAAGCCGAAGCACAGAAGATCCTTCGAGAGATGCAGCAAAAATCAAAAAACACCTATGTTTCACCGTACCTGGTCGCAACCGTATACGCTGGACTTGGCGAGAAAGATCGAGCATTCCAATTCCTGGAGAAAGCCTACCTGGAGAAGTCTTTGGATATTCCCTGGGCTCTGAAAGCGGACTTGCGGCTCGACAATCTCCGCTCTGACCCGCGCTTTCAAGACCTGGTGCGTCGCATCGGCTACCCGCTCTAGTTTCGTAACTTCCGCGGCCGCTATACTCAGGGCTCGGTCGCCAGCCGCCACTTGCCACTGCCAAAGGGTTTCTCCACCAAGTTCGCCGTGCCCGTAACCTGCCTGCGCATCGGCGAGGTTACTGCCCTGAAAGTCAGTAACCTCGCCTTCAAGCGGAAGCTCATCCAAATCACCGGCTCCCTGGACTATGCCACTCGAAAGGAAGGCACCCCGAAGAGTGACAATAGCGCAGCTTCAGTCTGCATGTAGCACTTGCACGACTGGCTCACGAAACACTACAAGCCGAAGGTGAACCGCTATCTCTTCACCAACTCCAAGGGTCAGCCCTACCTGTCCGACAACGTTGTGAAATACGGCGTTCACCGGGCAACGGCGAAACTTGGGACTGACACTGCGAAAGGCGTTCATGTAGGCATTCACTGCTTCCGGCATGGCGTAACTTCGGAGCTGCTCGAATCAGGCACCGCGATTCACGTCGTCACCCGGCTCATGCGACATGCTGATTCCAACGTCGCACTGGAGCACTATGCGCACATCGCAGGCGATGCCGAGCGGGTTGCGTCTGAGAAGTTCTCTCAGCGGATCGGGCAGAGCATCACTCAATTGGAGTCAGACCCCGAATTGGATTCAACCTCGGCGGTTAAGACAGCGTAAAGAAAGGACATGGCGGAAGCGTGTGGGAGTCGGACCCACCATTCGACCCGCGAAGGACCGAATCACCGGCTTTGAAGGCCGGGAAAGTCACCGGACTCTTTTCGCCTCCGGGAAGAGTATAACTTGGGATTGGTCGAGACGCAGAAATGGCGCCACCTTCTGAAGGCGTTACCTAGAAAATCGCCGCGGGGCACACACTTGCCTGAGGAATCAGGAGCGTTGAGAGGCTAAGGCGTCGGCTTGCTGGGTGCGGATCAGGGCGGCCACGAGGTCGTAGAGCGCCGGGCTGGTACAAACTTCGTAATAGGGATGCGTCGTCGCGCCGCCGATTTTGCCGTCAGGAAGCAGTTGACGCGCGAACCCTTGGCGTAGAACGAGCAGTTCCACAGACTCGCCGAGCGGTACTTCCCCGTAGTAGAGAGTGACGCTTTGCTTTCCCCAGGGCATGTCGAGCTTGGTTTCGATGGATTCGAGCGAAATTTCCTCGGAGAGTTTCTGAAAGCCTTCGTCGTTCAGCTCTATGCCGTTGTGGTTGTAGCGCACCAGGAATTCATCCAACTCTTCCGCCGAAGCTCCTTCCATGGTGTTCAAAAACTGGAATACGGAAAAGTGGCTCTTCTGTTTGGCGAGCATGCGTTTCGCCAGCTTGGCGCAGCCGGAAAGCCGATCGGAGAGATTCAAGGCTTTTGAAATCATGATGCGCGAATCCCCGTCGGTCCAGTAAGTGGGAGCTGAGCCTTGAAACGCGACTCCCAGGCCCAGTTCGAGAGCGGGAAGATCCGCGGACGAGGCGCGCTCATTGTAAGAATTGCAGACCTGAAGAATCTGGCGCGAAAGGATGCAGGCTTTGGCCACCGGCCGGGCATAAGCGATTGTCGATTCTGTTTCGAAAATGGCGAGGATGATGGCGTCGCCCTCGATGAAGACTTTCTTCGCCGCATAGCGGTCCAGCAGCTTCTTGACCGGCTCGTGCAGATTCAAACTGAAGTGCGAGGCGGGGTTCAGCCCGCGCGAGAGCAGATCCTGGGTCATACGGGTGGAGCCGCGGACGTCAGACTTGATGATCACGTGAGAGATCACATGATCCTGGTCCGGGCGGGCTTCTTCCGGCAGCACGCACTCGTACAGCCGGTTGTTTAGGCGGGAAAGCTCGCGTGCCGTTTCAGTAGTTACCAGATTGACGCGCTCCATGCCGGTGGTAAGGTGCTCGGCGTCGCGCAGGTCCCTTCGAAGACGCAAGAAGTCGCCCGCAAATCGCAGCACGAGAGTCTGCATCTCCTCGCGAGAATAGCGGCGAATCTTGCGGGAAAGCTCCTCGATGGTTTTGAGGGACAATTTCTTCGCGGGCACTTGCTTGATGACTTGCTCGACCTGTTTGAGCTCGTCCTTCGAAACGAGGGCCTTGCGCAACTGCTGCAAGTGCAGGGGCGGGCAGTAATCCGACGCAATAGGACGGATTTCGTAACTCGCGAGGACGTGATAAAGGATTTCGTGCTGTTCGAGCCGGTCGAGCAGCCGTGAGAGCAAGCGGGCACGCGTCTGCGCCTCTCCCTCTCCCGCGGAACTGGCGTCGAACAGCCGTTTGGCGTTTTCCGGCTCGTTCAGATATTCGCCGAGCCTTCCGGCATGATCCTTCACATAAAAATCAAGCTTTTGCCTGGCGGCGTCAATCTGCGGATCCAGCTCTTCCAGCTTGAGTTCCTGATGCTTGAGCCGCAGTTCAAGGTCATTGAGAGACGCTTTGAGATCGGCCGGATCACCGGAACTCAGGAACTTTGTGAGGAAGCCGTCGCCCCGGTCCAGGCGCTTGCGTGTGTTTTCACGCTGCTCCTCAAGATTGGCAATCTCCGCCCGAATTGCCTGCACCGCATCGAGAAGTTCGGTATGGGCCTGGATGGCTTCCGTATGCGCGGGGTCATGGCTGAGCCTAACGCCAGCCTCGCGTAGGAATTCCTGGAACAGCGTGTCCATAGCTTCAAAGCGGTCCGGGTCACGGACATAGTTGCCGAGCAGGACGTAGTGTTCGAGAAAGAAAACGTCGTCCTTGCCGCCGTCAAGGAAAATCAGGCGGTTCTTGCAAAGCTCATAGTACGGAGCGAAGTCCTCGCCAAACAGTGCGCGGCGAGCTTTAGAGATCACGTTGTCTTCCACGTCGCTGACAATCTGCGCTACCTGCTGCCCAACGCGGCGGAGGACGCTCCTGCGCGCGGATTGCAATTCAGACAATCGCGCCTTGATGACGTGCGCCTGCTGGCTCCGCTCGAAATGTTCGCCGCGCTTGCGAATCCATTCCTTGCCTTCGAGGATCAGGTTGGCAAATTGATTGCCCATTTCAAAGGTCAGGAATTTAAGCAGCGCCAGCCGGAAGAGCAGGTCGATCTCAATATTCTTGTGATATTTGGCTTGGGTCAGGGCACTTTGCAGGAGTTCGGAGAGCAGCTTGCGAAAAGCAGAACTGTCCGGCCCTCGCGTGGCGCGAAGTTCGATCCCGGGAAGATAGGTGGTGCTGGTGTGCTGGCGAATGACGTCGAAGACATACTCGCGGCCGGCCTGGACGAACTTAGGGCTCAGGAATACGTCATGGTGGATGTTATCCACCCCAATCGCGAGCGACCCCATGGGAAGGGTAACGTTGTAGTTCTTGAGTTCGGTGCGTGCCTCTTCGGCTGCGCCAAGCGTTAGGAGTTCGTTGGACATCAATTTTAGCCAGATTGGCCTATTTTTACGTTAGCAGCCGAAGCCGGGCTGGGCAACAAATCCGGACGGGTCCGTAACCAGAGAGTTAGGGCAGTATCCGGATAAGCAATCCTGCAAAAAACTACAGGACGGTAATCCGGCGGGCGTCGCCACCAAGGTGCTCCAGGCGGATGCGGATTAGAGGCCAGGGAGACTCGAGGGGGAAGCGCTCGGACCACTCGAGAATGGCTATGGAGGGAGTGGAGAACATGTCCTCCATGCCGAGGGTCTCAAAATCGTGGAAAGTTTCGATGCGGTATAGGTCAGCGTGGTAGACCTTGGCGGGCTTGCCGTAAACGTGAACGAGGGTGAATGTGGGGCTGGTGACGTCGTCTTCGCTGGCGGCGCCCAGGCCGGAGACGATGCCCTTCGTTAGCGTGGTCTTGCCGCTGCCGAGGTCGCCGGTGAGAAGTACTAACATCGGAGGCTTGAGGCGCTCGGAGAATTCCCTGCCCCATTGCGTGGTTTCTTCGGAGGAATGGGTGATGATTTCTTCAGACACGACCCTGGAGCTCCCGGATGAGGCTCGCGCGCGCCGATGGCAGAGCTGCCGCAATTTCTCCCGCCGCGACGCCCGATAGGTCCGCGGACCGGCCCAGCATAACCGCAGCGCTACCGTGCAGGTAGACGCCAAGTGCCAGGACACGAAGCCAATCCTGGGTGCCGAATTGTGCCGTCATCGCCGCGAGCAGGCCTGTAAGCACGTCGCCGGAGCCACCCTTGGCCAAACCAGCGTTGCCAGTCGTGTTTACGAATACTTTCCCTTCCGGAGATGCGAGGACAGTATGAAAGCCCTTTAGGACGACGTAGGCGTTCCAGCGGCGCGCAGCGTCCACGGCGGTCTTGACCCGATCCTGTTGCACGGACGCGGAAGAAGTACCGAGCAAGCGCGCCATCTCACCGGGATGCGGCGTCATGCAAAGAAACTGGCTCTTCCTTCGGTGGAGCGCGTCCGGCCCCGGAGCGAAAGCGTTCAAGCCATCAGCATCGAGAACAATGGGAAGCGAACTGTGCTGGACGAGGTGTCTCGTGAATTGCTGGGTTTCAGGATGTGTTCCCATCCCAGGCCCCAAAGCAAGAACGGTCTTCCTTTCCATGTGCTGGGAGAAATGGTCTTCGGAAAGATTGGCTAGGGCTATCGTTCCGGCAGGAGTCGACGCGAGCGGCTCCGTCATGTATTCAGGTTGTCCGGCGGCTACGACGGACTGAACTACGTCGGGGGTTGCGACGGTGACCAGGCCTGCGCCTGCACGAAGCGCAGCTTGACCAGAAAGAATCGCGGCGCCGGATTTTCCAAGCGACCCGGCGAGCAGAAGTACATGGCCAAATGAACCCTTGTGTGAATCTGACGCGCGGACGAGAGGCATTTCCTGGAATTCATCGGGGCCGGACCAGCGGAGCCCACCCTGTCCTACTTCCTCGACCAGCGTTTTCGGTGAACCGATCGAACGAACGAGGATTTGGCCAGTGCACGCCGCATCTCTGGAGACGAGTTGGCCCACTTTAGGAGCCGTAAACGTGATAGTAAGGTGCGCCCGCAGAACCGGTCCCTCTGCCGCCTGCCCGTCTGAGGGCAATCCTGACGGACTGTCCACAGCGAGAATCAGAGCGGGCCAAACTCGCGTGGCGTTTCTCGACAGCTGATTGAGCCTCTCAATTGCCCGCGCGGCCAAGCCGGTCGCGGCCCCTCGCAATCCTGTGCCCAGCAGGGCGTCCACGATTACGTGCGACTTCGCCACCTCTGGCCAGACACGCTCCCAGGCGGAGGCATCCGTGACCTCTACAATTTCATTTGTGAGCTTTAGCCATCGTTCGAGATTCGCCGCCGCATCTCCCTGGAGATCTTCGCGCTTCGCGAAGAGGCAGACGCGAGCATCCAGACGCGTCTCTTTCAATAAACGAGCAGCGACCAGGCCGTCACCGCCGTTATTGCCCTTTCCGCAAAGGACCGTAATTCGCTGCGCTTGAACGTTAGAGAATTCCTGCAGAACGGCATCGGCGACGCACTTTCCGGCGGCTTCCATCAATTGCAGGTTGGGGATGCCGTGACGCTCGGTGGTAAGCCGGTCGACTTCACGCATTTCGGCGGCGGTGAGAGCTTTCATGGGAAGGTTAAGGCGCGATCACAGCATCCAACCGCCGCTGACGTTGACGACCTGTCCGGTGACGTATTCGGCTTCTTCGGAAGCGAAGAAAGCGACTGTCGCGGCAACATCTTCCACCGTCGGCGGGCGGCCGATCGGGAAGCGTGCGTCGCGAATTTTGCGGGCTTCTTCCAGCGTCAGCTCATTTTCATCAATGCTCGAGGGGTTGACCACGTTCACGGTGATGCCGTTCTTGGCTTCTTCGAGTCCCAGGGAACGCGATAACGCCACGACCGCAGCCTTGGACGCGGCGTAAGCCGAGATCTTCGCCTGGCCAAAGGCGCGCTCCGCTCCGACCGCTCCCATATTGATAATGCGGCCCCACCGCGCCTTGCGCATGTGCGGCAACGCGGCGCGGCACATGTACAAAACCGTATACAAATTCGATGTGAAGATGCCTTGCCAGTCCTCGAGCGACGATTCCCCAAGCGTACCCCAGCGGAAATCGCCCACGTTGTTGACGATGACGTCCAGCCGCCCAAAGCGATCAACCACCGTCTTGATCAACTGATCGCAGCGCCCTGCATCGGTGATATCCGTTTCCACGGCCACACAATCCACTCCGCTGGCCTGCAACTGGCGTAGCGTCTGCTGGGCCGCAACTTTATTGGAACGGTAGGCGATGGCCATGCGCGCGCCATCCTGCGCCAGCCGCAAAGCAAGTCCGCGGCCTATGCCTCTGCTCCCGCCCGTCACCAGCGCCACCCGATTACGAAGCGACATTCTTCTCCCCGGTGAAATCTCTTGGAAAGATTTTCAGTATAACTTAGCCGCCGCAGAGGTACTACCGGAGCCGTGCCACGATCACGGTCATGTCATCAGCCTGCTCGGGAGTCCCAGCCCACTCTTCCGCTGCCGCCATTAAAGATTCCGCGACCATCAGGGGCGTGGCGCCTTGCACGTGGATGGCGGCTTCCTGCAAACGGCGAATCCCAAATTCTTCACCGTAGACGTTTTCCGGCTCAATCAAGCCATCACTATAGCCAATCAAGAGCGACTCGGGCCCTACCGTCATTGATCCTTCCTCGTAGACGTAGTCTTCCATGACCCCGAGGACCATCCCGCCTTTGTCCAATTGCTCGGAGGTTCCTTTGCAGATCAAAAAAGCAGGCAGATGGCCCGCGTTCGTATAGCGCAAAGTTCGCGTGGCGCTGTCATAGACGGCGATGAAGAAAGTTGCGAACCGGTCATCGCCCGTATTGCGCACCAGGTGCTTGTTCAGACGCGAAACCAGCTCCGCCATGCTCAAGCGTTCGCTGCCATCGGAAAGCATCTGGCTGCGCAACGCCGCCTGCAGGCTGGCCATGAGCAGAGCCGCCGAAATTCCCTTCCCCGAAATATCGGCGATGGCAATGGCGATATGCGTCGGGCTCAATTCTATGAAGTCGTAGTAGTCTCCGCTGACGGACCGCGCGGCTTTGCAAATGGCTTCGATTTCAACACCCGGCACGGATGGCAACGTACTCGGGAACAGCTGGTTTTGCACTTCGCGGGCGATGGAAATCTCATTCTCCAGACGCCGGCGCTTGTTTTCCTCTTCGATCAGCTGGCTGATCGAACCGGTCATGCGATTGAACGATTCGCCCAGTTCGCCCAGTTGGTCGCGCCGCTCAATTTGCACGCGATGCGAAAAATCCATGGCCTGCACATACTGCGTGCCGCGGTAGAGATCGGCCACGGCCCGCGTAATCCTGCGCGTAAGTACGATTCCAGTGGCAAACGCTGCGGTCTCGACGAGAACGAAAACGATGAATAGTAGTATGAAAAAAATGAAATAAGAGTCACGGAGTTCGCCGAGCGACGTAAAAATCCGCCCATTCAACCGGGACGGGCGCGCAGTGGAAGCGACGAATACCGGGCGCACCGGTTCCACCTTGCCATCGGGCCCGACATACACCGAATCGAGCCTGGAGACTACGTCCACGGGGCTATCAATCCAGAACATCGCCGGCTGAAGCGTCCGATTCTTCGCCACAATCGGCTGTGCCACAACGTAGTGCGTGTCCCCTGAGGTGTATTTCAGCCCTGACTTTGCGCCCCCCGTATCGCGTTCCATCAAATTCAACTGGATCCCGCCGAGGTCCGGCGCGACAGTAGCCAGGAAATCAGGGTCCACCGGTACGCGGAGCGTGACGACGCGCTCGCCTTTGCGGTCCGGAATAATCCGCAGGCTCACGATCGCAAGCTTGTCGCCTTCTTGCAATAAACCCGCGAACGCCCTCTTCCCCGCCGGAATCACTTTTACCGCAAGCGTATGCGCCTTCGAGAAACCTATGCTCAAACCGGGAAGTTCGCGGTCGTGAACCGCCTGCGACTGCGCCGCAAGAATACCCTCCGAGTCGCTTTCGGTAACGCCTGGCGGGAGCGTCTGATGTGCGATCGCGATGTGCTCCGAGATATCCGCGAGCATATCGATGCGTTTATGAATGTCCTCGTAGAGCAGGTAGGCGCCCAATTGGGAATAGAGGATGCGCGCGGCCAGCACAACCAGCGTCACGATCGATAAAATCGGAACCGCGGCAATAAACAGGTATGCCACAATCAGGCGATTGCGGAGACTCCAAAGCAGCTTGTTTCTCCACCAGCCAATAAACCGGAACAAAAGATAGAAGCCGGCCAGCACGGCCAGATATTTCAAGAAGCTGAAAAAGCCCCCGTTGAATCCAAAAATTCCGGCCAGCAATCCTCCGGCCACCACGGCAGTCGAAACCAGATCGGGCCACGTGAGGCGGCTCCAAACCTCTTTTAAGTTGGCGCGGAAGGATGTCATCGTGCCGTCAACGGAAACAATACTCTACCTGAATCGGCGCAACGAATGCAGGGCCAGCGTCTGACACTAGGGACGCGGGCCTAGCGCCGGATCATCTCGGCCCGCGGAGTAAAGCCCTTACTGTTGTTGTGCGTTGCTGACGCGACTGTGGTAACGGCTGTAAGTAAAATAAATCACCAGTCCGATGATCAGCCAAATGATGAGGCGGGCCCAGTTCACCCACCCGAGCTTGTACATCATGTAGCCGT
>WNFP01011560.1_pt1 | contig 12369 bp, 9 predicted proteins | sample 5400201 | NCBI WGS metagenome assembly WNFP01 (sample SAMN13153355, study PRJNA577476) | soil metagenome | isolation source: 115 cm saprolite under Madrone tree | place: USA:California | collected 2016-06-14
GAGCGAGATGATGATGCCAGCCATCGATAACATCGACATCACCGCAATCGCGATTCCATAAAGACCGGCGAAATGAAAACTGAGCAGAATGGCGATGCCGATAAAGCCAACCGGCAACGCTGTAGCATGTTGTCCGACCGCTAGCCCGGCGATGATGTTAGTGGCGTGGCCAGTCTCCGAGGCATGCGCAATTTTTTGCACCGGCCGATACCGCATCGAAGTGTAATAGTTTGTGATCGCGACCACTACGGCAGTCATGACTAGACCGATAACCGAAGCGAAATAAAGTTGAGTAGGGGATCGCACCACACCACTGACGGTTATTCCTGCCGGAAACAAGTAGTGGGTTGCCGGCCAAAACAGAATTCCCGAGATCAAAGCATTTGTTATCACCGCGCCCATCAGCACGGGCGCGGGTTTGCCGCCCGCAATATTGACAAAAAAAACTCCACAGATTGCGCCCAGCACGGAGATGCCTCCGAGCACGAATGGATAGATAATGGCGGCGGGCTCTGCGGCCAATGTTAGCGCGCCTACCAGGATGGCGCCGATCAGGCTTACGGCATAAGTCTCAAAAACGTCCGCCGCCATCCCGGCACAATCACCGACGTTATCGCCTACGTTATCTGCGATAGTTGCGGGATTGCGCGGGTCATCTTCCTCGAGGCCTTTCTCAATTTTTCCCACCAGGTCGGCGCCGACATCGGCCGCTTTTGTGTAAATGCCGCCGCCGAGTCGGGCGAACACGCTAATTAAACTGCCGCCGAGGGCCAGACCCACTAGACTTCGCACCGCCAAGTCGTGTCCGACCATCTGTTCCGCAACGGTATAAAAGATCGACACCGCGAGCAACGCGAGTCCAACCACAAGCAAGCCTGTCACCGCGCCGCCATTGAAGGCGATGCGCAAGGCTGCGGTGCGCGCGATACTTGCGGCCTGTGTCGTTCGGACATTTGCCAGGACGGCGATGCGCATACCGATATAACCGGCCGCCAGGGAGCAGAAGGCGCCGATCACAAAACCAATCGCTGTTGGATGATCTTTAAAAAAGAAAAGCAAAAGGAAAATAATGACTGCGATCGCACTGATGGTGACGACCTGCCGGTGAAGATATGCTTTCGCCCCTTCCTGCACGGCTGCCGAGATCTGTTGCATTTTTTCGTTGCCGGGCGAACGACGGATGACCGTGATGATTAGGAAAAACGCAAACACCAGTCCGATAACGGCGCATAACATCGACATCGGAACGCCTAAATTCAGAATCGTTAGGCCAAATAAAATCATTGTGCGTGGTCCGGCTGAAAGTTGGGGACTTTAGTAGGTTTTCCCCCTCTGGCAATTGCTTATTTGGGACTGCGGCAACGAGTTCTCTGCCTGAACCTTCGGTAAGCTGCTTAGAGCTCAAAAAAAGTCCGCAGACGGTGCAGAAAGCTGGCCGTGTACTCGCGCTCTTTTCGTTGGTTATGAGCTTGCGAGGCCGCTTCTTTCAAAACACCTTCATTTTCCAATTTGCGTCTGGCCAGCAACTCGCTCAGCCGCTCGAGGCAGTCTGGCGAATCGCGGATCACTCCCGCCATCACCGGCTTGCCGATTTCCAGCACATAACAATCGCTTTCGGCCTGCACCGTTGCTGTTCGGCTTTCTCCAGTGAGCAGGGACATCTCGCCGAAGCAATCGCCCGCGCTCAATGTGGCGACGGGAATCGAACTGCCATTCTTTGAAACCCAAACCCGCGCCGCGCCTCGCAACAAGATGAACATGGAGTCGCCTTCAGCGCCCTCCTTGATCACGTTCTCGCCACGACCGAAGCAATTGAGGCGTGCCTCCTTGACCAGATTGTCGATCTGGTCATCCGACAAACACTCAAAGAGCGGTTCCTCACGCAGAATGGCGCGTGCCTCGTCATGGTCTTCATGCACTGGCCACGCCGCGCGGCGCTCAATCTGTAATGTGCGAATTGGGAAGGGGATTGTGATGCCTTGGCGCTTCAGCTCGTACCAAACGTTCGTGCGGACGGCGTCGTTGATCTCATTGATTCTTGCGTGATTGCCCATGTAGAATTTGATCTCGTAGATCACGGCGAAATCGGCGAAGTCGACCAGAAAAATTTTCACTTTCGGTTCGGCCAGCACGCCGTTTGCGCTGGAAGCCGCCCGAAAAAGCGCATCCTTCACGCGATTCGGTCGGTTCTTATACTCGACTCCGACACGAATCCGCATCGCATGGACTTCCGTCGGGTAATGGAGATTGACGATCGCGTGGCTAACCATCTCGTTGTTCGGGATGTCGAGATAAATACCGTCGTTCGTGCGTAGGCGGGTCGAGCGCCAGTTGATCTCCATTACTTCGGCGAAGCGCTCGCCCACTTGCAACCAGTCGCCAACCTTGTAGGGGCGATTGAGTTGAATCGATATGCCGCCGATGATTCCGGCGAAGAAATTTTGCCCGGCGAATCCGAGAATGATCGCGACGACGCCGGAGCCGGCTAGCAATCCTTTCAATTGCGCTTCAGCGTGATAGCCGGAACTCAGGACGAAAAGCAGCGCGATCAGAAAAATGAGGCCGCCGATAACCTCACGAAGAAAATGCGGGATCAGTGTCTGCCGTTTTTGTTCGAAGTACAAATCCCAAACGTACCGATTGACCAAAGCGACCACGAGCGCTGTGCTCAACAGGATAACGGCTGCGCCGACATGATTTCGCCAGGGCGCGTGCACGCCGTAAAAAGCGAGGGCGGCGTAGAACGCAAGCGTCAGACAGAAGAGCCGGAACAGGAACCCAAGCCGCACCTTCGCGCGCCGTTTCAAAAACCGGCCGATCGCAACCGCGACAAAAAATGTCGCGATGAACACGACTACCGTGATCGCGTCCCGCTCTGTTTCAGGTAACACGCTAAACATCAGCCTTTAAACATATCAAAAGGGAGCACCCTGAAACAAGTTCTCTCTCTGGGCGGTAGCGACGGTTCACCGAATCGCCTCTATCCGATTCCTATCGCGTCGGCGCAACAATCAGCCACGCCCAACCGGCGAGGAAACAGAGGCCGCCGAGCGGTGTGATTGGGCCGAGCCAGCGAAGATTGGTGAGCGCCATCACATATAAACTTCCGCTGAAAAGAAAAATGCCGGCAAAAAGCATCCACCATGCGCCGCGATTGGCTGCCCCGAACAGCGCAAGCACGAACAATGCAATTGCGTGAATGAAATGATAGAGCACGGCCTTGTTCCAAGCGTCGAGCATACCGTGATTTTCGATTGTCGATCGTAGCGCGTGCGCCCCAAACGCTCCCAGCGCGACCGCCAGGAAGCAAAGCGTTGCCGCAATCCGAACAAGCGAGATCGACATCGGGATTACCATGTCATTTCGGGCGAATTCGGTGCATCTCCAACTGTTTCTTTAAATCATTCAAGGATGATTGCCGGCTCTGGCGGATCGTTTTCACATAGAAAATCGTTCCAGCGACTCCGAGAGCTGCCGCGCCGAGAAAATTCAGGGCCGGTCCCAGTTTCCAAAGATAAGCGCCCAGGATTGCACCGACGCTGACAATCAGATCGCGGACCAAATAGTATGCGCCAACCATTTGCCCGCAGCGCCGTAGTTCGCAATATCCGATAATGATTGCCTTGCGCGAAGTGTCTCCGAATTCTTTAAAGCCGCGAATCATGAACGCGACGACAAGAGCTGAGAAACTTCGCGACACGAGCAGACTGATCGGGAAAAGCGTGAACATGATGAAGGTCACGATTACAAAAGGCTCGCGGCCATGTCGATCGGCAAAGTGGGATGCAGGAACGATGCATAAAGCGGCCGCGAGCATCTCCACGGCGGTGAGCACGCCAATTTCCTTCGCGCTCACGCCGATATAATCCATGGCGAAGATCACGACCCAGGCGTAGGGAATGCGCTCGCAAAATCGGATCAGGATGTCGCTCAAGAGCAACCGGCGCAGCGGCGCATTGAATTCGCGCAGGCTCCGCCAGAAATTCCACCGATCTTCTCCCGCAACTTCTTGTTTCGGCTCCTCGCGCAACTGGCGTTGCACCACAATGGCGAGCGTCGAGAGAAAGATCGAAATCATGAGCGCGATGCGCACGCCACTGATGATTCCGAAGCGATCGATCAACATTCCGCCGAAAAACGGCGCGATCATAATGGGCAAGCGCTTGATTACCGATTGAATACCTACGCCCATCGAGTGGCGGCTGGCCGCGAGCGTCGCGCCGACGAGTGAAAAGGTCGCGGGCAAGGAAAAACAGGTCCAGGAAAGGAATAGAAACATCCCTGCAATGACTGCGCCCCAATGGGGAATGAGCAGGACAAGTCCGTAACCGAGGATTGATATCAAATTAAACGCAAGAAATGCGCGCCGATGTCCCCAAACATCGACAAGCACGCCGCCGGGATAAGCGTAAATCGCCCCGAGCAAAGTCCGCAGCGCGTCGTAGAGACCAATGACAAAGACAGTCGCGCCGACTGCTTGCAGATATTTCGGCACGAAACGCATCCAAAGTTCTTCGCCTGCGCCGATCACGAAAATCGCCACCAGCAGAACGACGAGATTGCGTTTGAGTCCGAAAAAATCAGCAAGCCGACGCGCTAAGCTTACGCTTTGCTGACCCGGCGTTTGCATTCTGCGTAAAGCGCGTCATAAACGACAAATTCGCGTTCGAGAATCTCGTGATCGCTCAGCCCCAGCGCACCGAACCCGCTGGCGATCCAACGCAAACCTTCACCGGCAGCGTGCGGATTGCTCGGGTGCGAATCGGCCGCGCGCACAATTTCATCGAGCAAAATGAGCGCCGGATCAGTCAGGTTATATTTTTTCAAGATCGAATTGAACGAAACGTCTTCCCCGTGATGCCCAAGCTCACAATTCGGCACGTCGAATACAATTCCACTGCCGATCTTTGCCCAATCGGTGTCGTGCGGCAGAAAAACAAACTCGGCATCGGAGTCGATAAATTTTTGGATCAACCACGGACAGGCAACGCGGTCGACTTTAATTTTCTCGCGAGTGATCCATTTCATAATCTAGACTTTCGTTTGTGGCAGCTTGGTTCTGGTATGCGGTCGTCGCCGCCGTTCTTTATGGCGCGCATCAAATCTTTACCCGCCTGGCAGCGGATCGCATCGGCGAAGGATTGGGCGGATTCGTCGTCGAAGCCACGGCTGCCTTGTCGATCTTAGTTTATCTCGCGTTTCTTTGGTTGGCGAGCCGCTGGAATCAGCAATCTAGTGTGCAGGGAGTTTTCTATTCGGTCGTCACAGGTATTTGCGTCGGCGTCGGCACGATCGCGTTTTTCCTTCTTTTCCAAAAGGGCGGGCCACTCTCGGCCGTGCCGATCATTCTCGCAGTCGGCGCTGCCATGATGGCAATCGCGGGGATAGTTTTCTTTCGTGAGCCAGCTTCATGGCCGCGGCTTACCGGAATTGTTCTCGCGATCGTTACTGCGTCGTTAATTTCCAAGCAGTCGGTGCAAACGCCGCTTTGACAACATTCAGAAGCTTAATTGTCCTCCGGTCGCGTGTAAGGTTTTTTTGGCGATACTCGTCAGCGGCGATGCGATTCCTTCCGATTAGGTTCCAAATCTTTCTAGGTTGTTTCCTTAATTTCGCGGTGGCGATCTCGATCGTGCGTGCCCAGTCGGAAACCGGACCGGGTGCTTCCCTCTCGGGACGAGTGACGATCCCCGTAACACGCTTTGAACATCTCCCGCTCGGCCAACTCTCATTGGACCCTCGCACTGGAATCGGCCCGGATGAAGCGGCGACAATCGCGCTTTATTCGAATCCGGCGCTGCGCTCCATTCGTGATCGCCGTCGTCTCGCGGTCGCGCAAGTAATCCAGGCCGGAATTTTGCCGAATGTCGTCGTTTCCTACGCGCGCGACTATGTCACGGGAGGGAACACCGCTGGTGCGGTCACTGCTTACAATTTGAGCGCAGGCTGGGAATTCAACGCGCTTGTTCCCTTTTTGCCGAAACAGACGGCCGCGCGGAAGAATCTCGGCTCGGTGGATTTGGATATTGCATGGCAGGAGTGGCAGATGGCGGAAAATGCGCGAACAGCCGTTTACCGTGTCATTGCCTTGGACGCTCAGGTTGGGAGGGCCCGTGAAGGAAATCGAGGATTGCAGGAAAGCACTGATGCCGTGCGGCAGGCGGTGGACGCACATGAAAAAACGGTGCTCGATCTCGCGGCTGTCGAAGCAGCCAGCCAGGATTCGCGGGCGACCATGCTTTTGCTCGAGCAAGACTTCGAGCACCAACGTCTGGGTTTGAATAAAATACTTGGCGTTGAGCCGGAAACGAAAGTTCGCTTGCGCGCCGGTCTTATGTTGCCGACTCATCTCGATCCACCCAACGAACGCGATTTGCTTGCGAATATCGAATTGCGCCGGCTTGATCTGCTCGGTTTGCACAAAGGTTACGAGAGCCAGGATGCGACCGTCCGTGCTGCCATCCTCGCCCAATTTCCGAGAATGTCGGTCGCATTCGTGCGCGCCAAGGACAATACGAATGTGCAGAGTAGTGGTTTCAATGTCGCGGTTGACGTTCCAATCTTTGATCGGAACCAGGGTGTTATCGCGACTGAGCGCGCCACGCGGCAAAGATTACTGGACGAATACAATCAGCGCCTGTTCGAAGCGCGTTCCGACATTGCCGTGGCGATCGCCGACATTCGCGCGTTAGATCGACAAGTAGCCGCTGCGCAGGAAGCGTTGCCCGTGCTCGAGCGATTGGTCGATTCCGCTGAGAAAGCGCGCGAACAAGGTAACGCCGACGTGCTGAGTTATTACACAGCGCGCAACAACTTGCTGCAAAAAAGAATTCAGCTGATCAAGTTGCAGGAGCAATTGCTCGAGGCCAACACTGCGCTTGAGATTGCTTCCGGCCGTTATCTGCCATCGAATGCCGCATTAAACGCCAGATGAACAAGAAACGAATTATCATCGCTGCGGTCGCGCTTATCGTTGTCGCTGCCCTCGTCTGGATCGCGCAGCGATTCAGCGTCGGGAAAGAGGAGAAGGCCGCTGGTCCGGTCGCGAAAGTGCAGGTTGCAAAAGTGGAACGAAAAACGATCACCGAAAAAGTAATCGTTTACGGAAGCGTTGTTGCGCAGCCGGGCAAAACGCATTCGGTCTCGGTCGCGTTTGAAACGCGCGTCCGACACATCCTGGTCGCGCCCGGCCAATTCGTGCAAGGGAACGATCCCTTGATTGAGATTGAGCTCAGCCCCGGGGCACAAGTGCAATTTCAACAAGCTAAAAACGCCGCGGAAGCTGCACGGAAGGAACTCAGGCAAACGCAGGAGCGTTTCAATTTGAAGCTCGCCACAAATCAGGACTTGAGCGCGGTGGAAAAAACAGCGCGTGACGCCGAAGTGCAGCTCACAACTTTGCAACGCGCCGGAGCCGGAGGCGATAACCGCATTCACTCCGACATGGCCGGCGTGATTGCCAAAGTGAATGTGCAGGACGGTCAGATTGTCGCGGCGGGCAGTCCGCTGATTGAGATCGTTGCTGAAAGCGAGATTGAAGTGAAACTCGGCCTCGAACCGGAAGATCTCTCAGCCGCTCAAGAGGGCGCACCGATCATCATTTTTCCGGTCAACGATCCGACCGCTGCCCAAGTCGAAGGTTCCATCCGCCTGGTGACGCGGCGCGTCGATCCGGCGACGCGCCTTATCGATGTTTACGTAGTGCTGCCGAAAGGAACGAAGCTGTTACTCGACAGCTACGTGCGCGGCGAGATTCAGCGCACCGAAAAAGACGCGCTGGTCGTGCCGCGATCTGCGGTTTTGCCTAACGAGTCCCGCGAATACAAAGTGTTCGCGGTGGAAAATGGTCGTGCCGTTAAGCACGCAGTCAAAATCGGCGCGGAAAATCCAAAAGAAGTGCAGGTGATCGCCGAAGACCTGCACGAAGGTGATCCAGTCGTAACCGTGGGCAACTACGAACTGGAAGACGGCATGGCCGTCGAAATTCCAAAACCGAAATGAGCTTCACCGCGTGGGCGCACAGCCATGCGCGTTCCATTTTGTTTTTGCTCGGCGCGCTCGCGCTTGCTGGCGCGGTCGCAAGTTTTTCCCTGCCGGTCGCGCTTTTTCCGCAGGTCAGTTTTCCGCGCGTCCGCGTTACGCTCGATGCGGGTGATCGGCCAGCCGAGCAGATGGCGGTTGAGGTAACGACGCCGGTCGAAGAAGCCGTGCGCGCGATTCCCGGCGTGCGCAATGTAAGATCGACAACCAGCCGCGGGACGGCGGAAATTTCCATCAATTTCGATTGGGGCGAAGACATGGTCTCGGCAATGCTCCAATCCCAATCGCAGGTGAACAAAATTCTGCCGAGGTTGCCGGCCGGCACTTCGTTTGAGGTCGAACGCATGGATCCGACGGTGTTTCCGGTGATCGCCTACAGCCTCACGTCCGATTCGCATTCGCTCGTCGAGCTGCGCGATCTCGCGCTTTATACTTTGCGCCCCGCGCTTTCGACCGTTCAAGGGGTCGCCCGTGTCGGCGTCCAGGGCGGTCGCGTCGAAGAATACCGGGTCACGGTCGATCCGGACAAATTGCAATCGTTTAAGATGACGTTGGGCGAAGTCGCAAGCGCGCTCTCCGCCTCCAACATCCTCGTCGCGGTCGGGCGGCTCGAACAGTACAGCAAGCTTTATCTCGTCGTTTCGGACACGCGTTTCCAAAAGTTCGAACAGATCGAACACACCGTCTTGCGCTCAACGCCCGACGGCGTGGTCTTGCTCGATGATGTGGCCACGGTCGAACATTCGTCCGAGCCGCAATGGGTCCGCGTCACCGCGGACGGTCACGACGCGGTTCTTTTCCAGGTTTACCAGCAGCCGTCTGGAAACACGGTCGAAATCGCCCACGGCATCAAGGCGAAATTGCGCGAGATAAGAAAACAGATTCCCGACGAAGTGAAGGTTGCCGACTGGTACGATCAAAGCGATTTGATCACCGCCTCGGAACACAGCACGCGGGATGCGGTGCTCATCGGGATCGTCCTTGCCGCATTCGTTCTGCTCATTTTTCTCCGCGACTGGAAAGTCACCTTGATCGCGATCTCGACGGTGCCGGCCGTTCTCGCCGCTACGATCCTGCTTCTTTACGTGCTAAAAATGAGTTTCAACATCATGACTCTCGGTGGCATGGCCGCTGCCGTCGGGCTCGTCATTGATGACGCGATCGTAATGGTGGAACACATCGTCCGTCGCGTGCGCGGCATGCGTGAAGGCGATCCGCATTCGCGGGTGCTCGCTGCGGCGAGCGAGTTCACTAGCCCCCTGGCCGGTTCTTCCGCGGCCACGATAATCATTTTCACGCCATTGGCGTTTCTCACCGGTGTTGCGGGCGCATTCTTCAAGGCTCTTTCCCTGACCATGGCGGCTAGTCTCATTATCTCGTTCGTTGTGGCGTGGCTGGCCGTGCCAATCCTGTGCGCGACCTTGTTAAAAAGAAAAGACGCTGAGATCGAAGAGCACGGGGCTTGGACCCGTCGCGTCCACGAACTCTATCGCGAGAAGATGCAGCGCCTTCTTCGCCAGCCCCAGTTCGTAATCGTGGTTTTGATTCCACTTCTGTTGTTGGCCTTCGTCGCATTCAAAAATGTGGGCTCCGGATTCATGCCCGTGATGGACGAGGGCGGCTTCATTCTCGATTACATTTCGCCGCCTGGCACCTCGCTCGCGGAGACCGATCGCCTGCTTCGCCAGGTGGAATCGGTTCTGCAAGACACTCCCGAAGTGCAGACCTATTCGCGCCGGACTGGCTTGCAGCTCGGTGGCGGCGTCACCGAAGCGAACACCGGCGACTTTTTCATTCGTTTAAAACCGTTCCCGCGCCGCGGGATCGAAGAAGTGATGGACGATATCCGCAGCGAGATCGAAAAACACATCCCCGGTCTTCAGATCGAACTTTTGCAGTTGATGGAAGATTTAATCGGAGACCTCACCAGTGTGCCGCAGCCTATCGAAATCAAACTTTACTCCGATGACGAAGCGACGCTGCGCATGCTCGCGCCGCGAGTAGCCAATACGATTTCGAAAGTTCGCGGCGTCGTCGAGGTGAAAAACGGCATCGTGCCGGCAGGCGACGCGCTCAACATCCAGGTCGATCGGGTAAAGGTCGCACTCGAAGGTATGGACCCGGAGGCGGTCACCAAAGCGCTCAATGATTTTTTGACCGGCAACGTCACCACGCACATCCAACAGGGTCCGAAGTTGATCGGCGTGCGCGTTTGGATCCCGCGCGATGCGCGCGAAACCATGCGCAACATCGGCGATCTCCTTTTGCGCGCGCCCGATGGCCACCTGTTTCCACTTAAGCGTGTGGCCGCGCTGACTCCCCTGAGCGGCCAACCCGAGATCATGCGCGACGACTTGAAACGCATGGTCGCAGTGACCGCTCGCATCAGCGGACGCGATCTCGGCTCGACCGTGAAGGAAGTCAAAAGCAAGCTTGCAAGTTCCAGAGTGATTCCAAGTAACATCCTTTACACCTTCGGCGGCCTTTACGAACAGCAGCAGATCGCCTTTCGCGGCCTCACGCTCATATTATTGGCTGCGATCGTCCTCGTGTTTCTGCTCCTGCTCTTCCTCTACGAAAGTTTTCGCGTCGCCGCTGTCATGTTGCTTATCCCGTTGTTTGCGGTCGCCGGAGTTTTTCTTGGCCTTTGGCTGACGGGAACCGAATTCAACATCACTTCACGCATGGGCATGACCATGATCGTGGGCATTGTCACCGAGATCGCGATTTTCTATTACTCGGAATTTCGCTCGTTGCCCGCCAGCGAGGATCGCTTGATCCTCGCCGGAATTAATCGGATGCGCGCGATCTCAATGACCGCCTTTGCTGCTATCCTGGCACTGCTACCACTGGCGCTGGGGATCGGTCACGGCGCTGCCATGCAGCAACCCCTGGCGATTGCAATTATTTCAGGCCTAATCTTCGCGTTGCCGCTGGTACTGATTGTTCTTCCCGCGCTGCTCGCCATCTTCGCACCGAAAGCAACCACGCAATAACACGTCTGAGAAAGGGCGCTGTGTTATTTGCGTGTTAGCTTCAGGATGCGTCCTTCGGCTGGATCGATTAAATATGCCGTTTCGCCTTTGCCAGCGACAACACCGCGTGCGCCTTTGACAGTCGGAACAGTCGCCTTCAGATGAAATTTTCCGTCATCGCCAACTTCAGCTATGGTCAGCGTCGCAGTTTGAGAAGCCGCGGCATAAAGAACTTTTACATCCGGCGAGTAATCGATGTTGTCGAGACCGGCGCCAGTTGGCAGTGTGTCGATGATTTTTCCATCGTGCGCCACGTCCACGCTCACAACATGATCTCCGCAGGCAACGAAGAGAAATCTTCGGGCGCTGTCCAATGCCAATCCCTGCAAATCACTGCTGCCGGGATTCCATGTGGCGATCACTTTGTGCGAGCGCACGTCGATTGCCACTGTCTTTCCCGCCTCCTCAATATTTGTGTAAAAAATCCCGCGCTGATTATCGACCGCGTACCCTTCAGCCAAATTCTCCAAAGAAATTTTCGTTTTCGGTTTCAGGTGCTGAGGAGAGGAAGCATCGAAAACCTGGATCGATTTGGCTGCCACGTCATTACCTGTTTTGGGCCGAAGCGTGATCCAGAGTTCGCGCGTCGCTGCAACGTAAACAACTCCGTCCGGCGTCACGGGGCGGTCCGCTGACGCAGGTACACATTCGCCGCGTGTAAGCGTCTTCGCATCGACGACGCAAAGCGTCGCATTCCCGCGGTTGCCGATGTAAACAACTCCGTCTCCGATACTGACCGCTGTGGGCCCAACGGTAATTTTGCGTCCACGCCGCTCAATTTCACCAGTCGGAAACCCTGTGATTTGTGACACCGCGTCCGTGTTCTCGTCAATCACGTCCACGCTGCCGGTGTTGCTGGCAGGGACCCACACTTTTCCGGTTGCGCGATCGTAAGCGAAGTAATCCAACGCTACCGCCCCAGTCGCACCCGGTAGGTTAATTGGCTTGAGTTCGTATTCCGTGTCGGCTGCGCAGGCGCAAGAAACCCAAACGATTTGGATCACTGCGATTGCAGCGACCTGCGCAAATTTCAATGCACGGTTCATAGGCCAATTCCAAAATTATTCGACACGATAAGCACGGATCTCGGCTTGTTGTGAACCGCGATGAGGGACAGCGACGAACAGAGTGTCTCGTTCCGGAACAAAAAGCCCAGTCCGAGCGCCCTCCGCCGTGTCGATCTTGGTCAGAGCTTTATAGTTGTTTGCGTCGGTTTGCTCGATGATGTCGATCTTGCCCGCGCCGCAGATCGCGTAAATGCGATGACGCTTCCTGTCATAAAAGACATCGTCGG
>WNFP01003668.1_pt1 | contig 12367 bp, 10 predicted proteins | sample 5400201 | NCBI WGS metagenome assembly WNFP01 (sample SAMN13153355, study PRJNA577476) | soil metagenome | isolation source: 115 cm saprolite under Madrone tree | place: USA:California | collected 2016-06-14
ACGGGAATTCCCGGCGCCGCCGGAGGCGCCTGTGCTGCAACGGGCAAACTCGCTGCGGTCATGATAGCCGCCACCACCAAAGCTTGAACCTTGCGATTCCAGTTCACGAATCCTTCCTCCTCTTACGCTGTACCCCGCATACACCTCAGCAAACGTTTTGCATCAAATGTGCTTCATACTAACATGCAGGTGTGGGCGCCTGACTTTGGCTTTGGCCCCGCGTTGCCAAAATTCAACCGTTGCGCTTCTTGAGCGCCGGGTTACATTGCTTGTCTGGGTTCATCGACCGCGAATCGGGGGGTTCAAAATGAAAGCTATCTTCTCTCTAGTCGTACTCGCCGCTATGGCGACGGCGCTCGTCTTTCCGTTAACCGAGCACACCGCTTTGGCTCAGGCTCCTACGGGGCCGCAACCCGGAGCGCAGCCGCAGCAGAATCCGGCGCCGGCGAAGACTCCCGACGCATCGCAAAAACCGCAAGAAGCCGGTGTGGCCATCGCTGTGGATGTCCCCGTCGTCACGCTAGATGTCGTAGCCACCACCCAGCACGGAGACATTATTCCCGGCCTCAAGAAGGAGAACTTCCGCATCCTCGACGATGGCGCACCCCAGACCATCACTAACTTCGGTGCCACCGATGCTCCTATCACCATGGTTCTTCTCCTCGAATTCAGCAGCCGCGGATATGGTGGTTTCTTTGCCTACGTTGGAAAGTATTGGTCCACGGCGCTGTTCCCCGCGCTGCTGCAAAAGGACTGGGTCGCTCTCGAAACCTTTGACATGAAGACCCGCGTCGAAGTGGACTTCACGCAAAACAAGGACGAAGTCATGCAGGGGCTGTACCACCTCTATTTCCCCGGGTTCAGCGAATCGAATGTCTTTGACGCCATTCTCGAAACCGTGGATCGCTTGAAGGACGTACAGGGCAAGAAGTCCATCGTCGTTCTCGCCAGCGGCGTGGACACTTTTTCAAAACACACCCTCGATCAAACCATGAAACAGCTTCGCCAGAGCGACGTCACGATTTTCTGCATTGGTCTGGGCCGCGCCTTTCAGAATTACGCGGACATGAACGGTGGAATGGGCGGCACGCGCCGCATGGATTACCTGCAGGCGGAAAATCAGCTCAAAACATTCGCGCAGGAAACCGGCGGATACTCCTGGTTTCCCCAATTCGCCGGCGAGATGCCGGATGTGTTCCGCAGCGTTGCCGCCTTCCTTCGCCATCAATACAGCATTTCTTACTCGCCATCTCACGGCGCGAAGGACGGAAAATTTCACAAAGTCAAAGTGGAACTGGTCGCGCCAGACGGCGGCCCGCTCAGCATAGTAGATCAAAAGGGCAAGAAGCAGAAATACCAGGTCTACGCTCGCGAAGGCTATCAGTCGGTCAAAAGCGGCGTCGGGGATTGATCCAACTGAAGATTGGAAAATCGAAATTCGATTGGAGCCCGACCCTTTTCCAATTTCGATATTCCAATGTCCGCTTCAGTACCCGCGCGCAAAATCAACCCGATTGAACAATTCCCTTCCCTCGAACCATCGCTCAAGCAATTCGATCAGGACTTCCGTCTGCCGGTCCCAAAGCCGGTCGCTAACCCCGCTAGTGTGTGGCGTGATCAACAAATTCGGCGCCTTCCAAAGCAGGCTCTCAGCCGGCAACGGCTCTAATTTGGCAACGTCCAGCGCCGCTCCACCAAGCGCTCCACTTTCCAATGCCCGCAACAGCGCCGCCTCGTCCAGCAGCGACCCGCGCCCCACATTGATCAACCTCGCTCCGCGCTTCATCTTACTGATTTCGGCCGCCCCCATGAGATGCCTGGTCTCCGCGGTTTCTGGCGCAGCGATCAAAACGTAATCGGCTTCGGGCAAAGCCTCGTGCAATTTCGCTGCGGGAAGAATCTTTTCAGCATGCGTTCGATCCCCTTCCCCTGATCGTGTCACGCCCCACACGCGCATCTCGAATGCCCGCGCCCGCTTCGCCACTTCCCTCCCGATCGATCCGTAGCCCGCGATCAGCAGCACCTTCTCGTTGATCTCTGTCAAGTGCTGCGGCTTGTCCCACAAGTCCTGCTGCGACCAGTGTGCGTGATCCTGTTGCCGCACCGAGTCCGGAAAATTCCGCGCCAGCGCCAGCAGCAGGCCCATCGTATGCTCCGCCATGGGCACCGAAAATATTCCGCTGGGATTCGTCACCAGGATTCCAGAGTCGCGCAGCTCCGGGTACATCAATTGCGCTACCCCGGCCGCCGTCGAATGGATCCACTTCAATTTTTTGGCGTCCTTCAATTGTTCCGCCCGCAGCGAGTAGCCCACAAAAATATCCGTGTCTGGCAATTCCTTTGGCAACCCGTCGTAATTGGGCAAGTGCAAGACGCGCATCTCCGGCCACCGCTTTCGAATCGCCTCCGTCATTGCCGGCTTCGGCCGCCACTCAGTAAACGGGTGCCACACACAAATCACGAGTTTGGTTTCTGAAGGCTGGGTGCGGTTCATAGTGAAACTAGGAAGTCATCCTTAGATCCGTCCCCGTCATGTCCGCGGGCAATGAGTGCCCCAGCGCGCTCAACATCGTCGGCGCAATGTCCCGCAGCGAGCCACCTGGCCGCAAACGCACCTTTTCGTCATCGCTCACCAGAATGAACGGCACCGGATTCGTGGTGTGATACGTATGCGGCCCGCCGGTCGCGGGATCGATCATCGTTTCGGCATTGCCATGGTCCGCGGTGATAATCCACGCACCTCCCCGCGATTTCAGCGTCTGATAAATCTGCCCAAGCCCTGCGTCCACAGCTTCCACCGCCTTGATCGCCGCTTCCAGTTTTCCCGAATGACCCACCATGTCCGCATTCGCGTAATTCATGATGATGGCGTCGAATTCGCCCTTCTCGATGGCCTTCACCACCGTATCGGTGATTCCCGCGGCGGACATCTCCGGCTTCAAATCGTAAGTCGCGACTTTCGGCGATGGCACCAGAATTCGTTCTTCTCCCGCAAATGGCTTCTCCACTCCACCGTTGAAAAAATAAGTCACGTGGGCGTACTTCTCCGTCTCCGCCGTACGCAAATTCTTGTACTGCAGCTCCGCGAACACCTGCGCCAAAATGTGCTCCAGTTTTTCCGGAGCAATCACGTACTTCAGCCACGGCCAGTTTTTGTCGTACTGCGTCATCCCCACGAAGAAAAGATTCTTCGGCCTCTGTTCGTCGGCAAACTTGTCGAATTCCGGGGCCGCCAGTGCATAAGTCATCTGCCGCGCGCGATCTGCCCTGAAATTGAAGAAAATCACCGCATCCTCGTCGCGAACCAAGCCAACTGGGGCGGCAGAAGCTCCAGTTCCTTTGGTCACCACGATGGGCTTCACAAACTCGTCCGTGATTCCCTGCTCGTAACTTTTCTGCAGGGCCGCAACCTGGTCATGCGTTTTTGTCTCCGATTCGCCGTGTACCAGCGCGCGATAAGCCAGTTCTACGCGCTCCCAGCGATTGTCGCGGTCCATCGCGTAGTACCGCCCCACCAGCGTCGCGATTTCACCAATTCCCAGCTCGCGCATTTTCTGCTGCAGCTGGCGCACGTAATCCCGCCCGCTGTTCGGCGGGGTGTCGCGTCCATCCATGAAGCAGTGCACAAACACATTTTCCACTTTTTGCTGCTTGGCCATCTCCAGCAGCGCGAACAAGTGTTGAATGTGGGAGTGCACGCCGCCGTCGCTCAATAAGCCGACAAAATGAAGTTGCCGCGTCCGGCCGTGCTCCATCGCTTGCTGAAAGAGCGGCACGTTTTGCAGTTGCTTCTGCGCAATCATCAAATCAATGCGCGTGATGTCCATGTGCACGATCCGCCCCGCGCCCATGTTCATGTGCCCCACTTCGCTGTTGCCCATCTGCCCTTCCGGCAATCCGACGAAAGGACCCGAGGCGTGAATCAACGTGTTCGGAAATTTCTTCATGAGCTCGTCATACGCCGGCTTCCGCGCCAGCGCAATCGCATTCCCCTTGGTCTCCGCGCGGTATCCCCATCCATCCAGCACGGTCAACACAATTGGCTTCGGTCGTTTGATCATGTGGTTCCAGTAGGACAGGCGAACCCGCGCAATGCAGCCAGGAGTCGCTCAACTTCATCTGCGGTGTTGTAGTGCACCAGACCGATGCGGAGCACGCCGCCTTTTTGTTCGACACCGAGCCGCTCGGACAAATTCAAAGCGTAGAAATTGCCATCCCAAGTGAAGATTCCGCGTTCGCCCAAAAACGTCGCGATTGCGGTTGGATGGTGATCGCCAAGCCGGAACGACAGCGTTGAGCAGCGTTCGTCAAATCGCTTCGGGTCGGTAACGCCGAAGATCCTTACGTTTGGAATCGCGAGCAATCCTTCGATGAGTCTCGTGACGAGCCCTGTTTCATAGGCTCGCGTGGCGCGGTACGCCGCCAGCAAAGCTTCGCGCCGATTTTTCACCGTCGCATCGCAATGCCGCCCAAGTTCCGCGATGTAATCCACCGCCGCCGCAATTCCCGCGATCAGTTCCTGTACTTGCGTGCCCGTCTCCCAGCATTCCGGAGAAGTATCCGTCGCCGGACGCACTTTGTAAGGCTTGAACCGTTCCAGGTGTTCTTTCTTGCCGTACAGCGTTCCCATGTGCGGCCCAAAAAACTTGTACGGCGAGCACGCCAGGAAATCGCAATCGAGCGCCTTCACATCAACAGGCCCGTGCGGCGCGTAGTGCACGGCATCGATAAACATCAGCGCGCCAGCGGCATGCGCGAGCTTGGTAATCTCCGCAACGGGATTGATCGTGCCCACGATATTGGAAGCATATCCGACGGCAACGAGCCTGGTCCTCGCGGAAATCTTCCGCTTCAAATCCTCCAGATCCAGTGTGCAATCCGCCTCCCGAATGTCCACTTGCCGGATGATCACGCCTTTTTCTTCCAGCGCGCGCCACGGCGCAACATTGGCATCGTGGTCCAGCGTCGTTACCACGATCTCGTCGCCGGGTTTCAGCTCCCGTCCGATCGCCCGCGCCAGTGCAAAGGTGATCGTCGTCATGTTCTGTCCGAAAACGACCTCGTTCGGACCGCAGTTGAACAAATCCGCCATCGCCCCCCGCGCCGAAAGGATCGTTTCGTTGGTGCGCCGGCTGGTCAAAAATGCGCCGTACGTGTTGGCATTTGCATTCAGCAGGTAGTTCTGGATCGCGTCCATCACCTGCTTCGGCACCTGCGTCCCCGCGGGCCCGTCCAGAAACGCCGCCACATGCCCATCGACGCGCAATTGCAGCGAAGGAAACTGTTCCCTCACCCAGGCAATGTCAAACGTCTTGCTCTCCGTACCCTGCATCGCTGGTGTGCTCATTTTATTGTGTGCCGCCGCAAAGTGGCGGCCTTCTCCGAGCCGTTAGTTTCTCATACGTTCCCCAGACGTTGTAGCCGCGCAGCATGCTGCGCCCTTGCTGGACTTCGGTCGTTGCCTCAATTCTCTTTTGTTATGGACTATCGCGGCATCCAAATTGGAGGCCCATTCGCGGCGAGCGGCGGCCGGAAACCTGCGATGTTCTTAACGACCGTGATAGCATAACTAACGTTGCTCCTCACTCATGCCGCGTTGGCGCCGGCTATCAACTCAGCGCCAAGTTTCTCCATGAGGTGCGTTGTGCCAGAAACCATCCCGCCAACCGAGCGCACGCGCGTGGTGCGCGAATCGCATCGCGGCGCCTACGACCGCGAAACGATTTACAAAATCCTCGACGAAGGTTTCGTGTGCCACGTCGGATTCTCCATCGAAGGCCAGCCGTACGTCGTCCCAACGCTGTTCGCGCGCATCGGTGACGCGCTTTATTTTCATGGCTCCGCGGCAAGCCGCATGTTGCGCAACGTGAGCGAAGGAATTTCCGTTTGCATCACCGTGACACTCACGGACGGCTTCGTTCTAGCTCGCTCCGTTTTCAACCACTCGATGAATTACCGCTCCGTCGTTGCACTCGGCAGGGCCACCCTCGTCGATGCTTCGGAAGAAAAGCTCGAAGCGCTGCATTCCTTCACCGAGAAAATTCTCCCCGGCCGCTGGAAGGATTCGCGCCAGCCGAACGAGAAAGAACTGAAAGCTACCAGCATCCTGCGGCTTCCGCTCACGGAAGTTTCCGCAAAGATTCGCGTCGGACCTCCGGAGGACGATGCTCCGGACTATCTATTGCCGATCTGGGCGGGCGTGATTCCGCTTCAACTCACCCCTGGCGCGCCGATCCGCGACGAGAAGTGCGATCCAGCGATTCCGACTCCCGCCTATGCGGCGCACTACAGGCGGTGAACCATGAGTGAATTCACTCCCGCTCCTGTGAAACCGGTCGTCGGCATCGAAGCGCTCGAAGCACTGGACATCCGTGTCGGCACCATCGAGCGCGTGGAAGAAATTCCCGGCTCGGAAAAACTGATGAGGCTCATCGTGAATTTCGGCGACCATTCGCGAACGATTCTTGCGGGGATCAAAAAAGAACGTGAAAATCCGCGAGAGATCGAAGGACGCCAGGCTTTGTTTGTCCTGAACCTGAAACCTCGCAAAATGGCCGGCGAGATTTCCGAAGGTATGTTGTTTGACATCGGGTACGCAGACGGGGTCACGCCTGTACTTTCCGTTCCAGAACGCCCCGTTCCGAACGGCACGCGCGCGGGATGACGCGCTATGGATGCACGGCACGCACAAAATCCGCGAGGAGGCCATATCCGGTCGCTTCAATCCCCGGGTTGTGCTCGACGATGGACAAACTGAATACGTCGAGATCGAATCGAATCGCGGAACTCGTGCCTTCCAGATTCGCGAGCGGATCGGAGGCCAACAACAGCTCCGGTTGCACCGTACAATCGGCGGTATCGCCGCGGCGCACAGCACGGCAGACGAGCTTGTAGCGCATCCCGGCGGCGCGCGCGGAACGGATTTTTTCTTCACTGAGCTCGCGGATGCCGGTGCGCTGCACCTGTTCCAGTTTCAAGGGCACACCCATCAGGACAATTGCCAGCGCGGCCACCTTCACCGCGGAGTCCCATCCATCAAGGTCCGCCGCGGGATCCGTTTCCGCTACGCCAATGGCTTGCGCGCGCTTCACCGCTTCATCGAGAGAGCGGCCTTTTTCGATTTCCGTGAGCACAACATTGGTCGTGGAATTGAGCACCCCGGAAAATCCCTGCAAATCCGTCGCGGGCAAGCCAAGCGGAAACATCGCGAAAATCGGCACGCCGTCCATGACCGTCGCTTCGCAAAGAAACTTCTTCTTTTTCTCGCCAGCCAGCGCCGTGAGTTCGCGAAAGGCATGCACGACCGGACCTTTGTTCGCCGTGATGGCATGTGCTCCGAGTTCCAGCGCGGCCGTTAGATGCTCGAGGGCGGGCTGACCGGTTTGGACATCAAGCGAGCTGGCCTCAAACAGGACATCCGCGCGCGCCTTTTCCAGCCACTCGCGAACATTGCGCGCGGGCTGCGCGTGCGGGCTGGGCCAGTGGCCGTTGAGGATGGCGATGGGATTCAGGCCATCGGGATCGGCTAGCCAACCGGCGCGGCGCGTGGCTACGCCTGTGAGCCGCCAGCGCACGTTATAGCGGCGGCGGAGCTCTGTCTCCTTGGCGATTAGCAAGCGCAGAAAGGCGCGGCCGACGTTGCCAAGTCCGACGATCGCGAGGTTGTAGGAAGGAATGAGGTCACCTTTTTCGAATCAGCGTGTTGATGCTGCCGCCAGTTTCGCTGCGGCGGATGAGATCAGCGCGGCCTCATCCTGCAGAACATGCGCGACGACCACGATCGCTTCGTCGGCCTGTTTCCATTGCTTGAGTTCAATCGCTTCGCGGACAGCAGGCACCGTCTTGACCGCATATCCAGTGTAAAAGCCCGGAGCGTAGAGCTGGTGCTTGAACCAGGGGCGATTGGGCAGTCCCGCGGTATTCGTGAGTTTGCGCTCACTGTCCATGAGCATTTTGTTGACTTCGGCGATCGAGGCCGCGGCTAGTGCTGCACCGCCGTTCGCACTCGTCTGTTCCAGCGCTTTGCGATACTCCGCGGCGCTTCGAGTGAGCACGTCGACGGCATTTTCCAGAGGCGCGAAATTCAGATACAGCGGAACGTTTTCCACCGCTGGTGGAATCAGCGGCTTCTTCGGGTCGTTCGTGGCCTTGAAAACTCCTTCTTCAATCTCGCGATTGCGCTCCCGAATGTCGTCCTGCGCTTTCGTCGAGAGCGCTTTCAGCTCCTTCAAGTAAGTCTGTGCGGTGTCCGCAAAATTTCCGAACTCGAAGGGAAGGAGATCCGCGTCCGCAAGACGCATCACGGCCGTCCCACCGGTCTGCGCAAGGGCGCGGCCATAAACGAAGTCCGTGTCGCTGAAGTGCGTGAACCAATAAAAATCATCGTAGATGGAATGGTAGATGCCGCCGTCGTCTTCTCCCCCAAAACCGATGTTCAGGGAAGCCACGCCATCGTGCTGGAGGAATGCGGTGTAGTCCGAGCCGGAGCCGAGGGCAGGAATGCGAAGATCGGAGCGCTTGCGAATTTCCTCCCGCTGCTCCGCCGTCTTGGCATCCGCAATAGCGTGAAGCTGATGCCGCTTCCAAACCGTCAGCTTCGTTTCCGGGTCGGCGATTTCGTGAGCGATGTCATTCGTGAATTTCTCGAGCGTGTGGGAGCCTTCGACTTCGAGATAGCCGCGCCCATTGCTGTCGGAGTTGATGTAGGCGACCCCGTGCGCGCGCAGTTCGTCATAGTGCGCCTCGGCCCACTCGGTGGAGCCCAGAAGCCCCGGCTCCTCGCCGTCCCACGCGCAATAAATGATGGTGCGCTTCGGCTTCCATCCGGACTTCACCAACTCTCCAAGCGCGCGCGCCTCTTCGAGCACCGCGACCATCCCCGAAATCGGATCTTCCGCGCCGTTCACCCAGCCATCGTGATGGTTTCCACGAATCACCCACTCATCGGCAAAAGTGGACCCCTGAATTTTTCCAATCACGTCGTAGACCGGCTTGATTTCCCAGTTCGATTTCACTTTCAGATGAACTTTCGCCGGCCCAGGGCCAACGTGATAGGTGATTCCGAGTCCCCCGCGCCAGCCTTCCGGGGCGACTCGGCCGGTCAGCGCGGCGAGCAGAGGTTGGGCGTCCGCGTAAGAAATCGGCAGCACGGGAATTCTTGTGATGGTGGCGGCCTCTTCGATCTTCAGCCGTTTCGCATCTTTCGTGGCGCCCACGCCAGGCGTGAGTGGATCGCCGGGATAGAACGGCATGTCCGCGACGCTGCCGCGCTGCACACCGTCCGGGGGACGAAACGGTCCAGCCGGAAAGGTTTCGCCCCGGACAAATCCATCCTCGTGCGGATCGGAGTAGATGAGGCAGCCCACCGCGCCGTGCTCGGCGGCGACTTTCGGCTTGATTCCGCGCCACGAATGGTAGTAACGCGCAATGACAATCTTGCCTTTCACGGAAATTCCCATGCGCTCGAGCTGCTCGTAGTCTTCCGGAATGCCGTAATTGACGTACACCAGCGGCGCGGTCACATCACCGTCGATGGAATATGCGTTGTAAGTTGGCAGCTGTTCGGTCTGCTGATTCGAAGTGGGATCCTGCGAGAGCGCGGGTTCTTGAAGCTTGGCGCTAAATTTCGGACCGCCCTCGACCAATTCGACAGCGCGCTCTTTGGGCGTCGGAAACAAAACGTCGAATTGTTCGATGTGTGTATCGAGGCCGAACTCCTTGAATTTGGAAGCGATCCATTCGGCGTTGTCTTTGTCATAAGGAGAGCCCACGTTGTGTGGGTGCGCCGAGAGCCGTTGCATGTAAGCGCGGAGATTCTCCGGACTAGGAATGGCGCGCAGCTTCTCTTCCCATTGGCGTTCGGTGCGGGAAGATTCGGCGGAGTAGCCAAAGAACGGCTGATCGTCGGCAGTAACGCGATTGCCGAAGGGAGCAAGCGAGAGTCCTGCGAACAGGAGAGAGGCTAGCGCGACGCTACGATTCATGATTCCTCCGAGAAGTGAAATGCGGATTATTTCCTGGGGTGCTTGGACTCGCAAGTCCTAACTTTGGTTTCGAGCCGTCAAAGAAATTCTGGCTTTGTTCAATATTTGGAATTTCAGATCAGCATTTTCGACATCAAGATGAAATGGCACGGCACTTTTACCGGCGCGTCTGGCGGAAGCGGCGCCCTGCCGGTTTCCGCATAGCCAAGGTGACGGTAAAACCTAGGCAAGGGTTCGCGCGCGCTGACAATTCGCAAATCAACAGCGACACAGTTCGCATTACGAAAGAAATCCTCGGCAGCGTCCATCAATTTGCGGCCCAGTCCGGTTCCCTGGCGCCGTGGTTCCACGCCGAGCAAACCCAGGTAGCCGCGATCTCCGCGAACTTCGACATAGACACAGCCAGCAAGGCCCGCGACATCCTCGGCGACCAGGAATTTTCCCTTTTTCATGTCCTCACGAACACCATCGGGATTGATGCGATCTCCCTCGATGAAGGGCAGCTCGACGCGGAACGCAATATTGATCAACGCGGAGAGAGCTTCGACATCCGCGCTCTGTGCGAGACGAATCCTTGCGTCTTTCCTATCCCGAAGCGAATTGACGGCCGCGCTCATAGAATCGTCTAAAGCAGGGGCGCCTTTCCGTTGAAGCGGGCGGAGACGCCTAATTCTTCTTCGATGCGGAGGAGCTGGTTGTACTTGGCGATGCGGTCGGTGCGGCTGGCGGAGCCGGTTTTGATCTGGCCGGCTGCGGTAGCCACGGCGAGATCGGCGATGAAGGTGTCTTCGGTTTCCCCAGAGCGGTGGGAGATGATGGAGTTGTAGCCGGCCTTGCGTGCCATTTCGATCGCATCAATCGTTTCGGTGACGGTGCCGATCTGATTGAGTTTGATGAGAATGGCGTTGGCAATTCCTTCCTTGATTCCGCGTGAAAGCCGCGTCGTGTTGGTGACGAAGAGGTCGTCTCCCACCAATTGGATTTTCTTTTTGGACGATTTGCTGCCGATCGATTGCGTCAGTGATTTCCAGCCGACCCAATCGTCCTCGGCCATGCCGTCTTCGATGGAAACGATGGGATATTTCTCTACCCAGCTCGTCCAGTAGGCGGCCATCTGCGCCGAAGTGTGCGTGGACTTGTCCGACTTCTTGAAAATATAGTCGCCGCTGGCCTTGTCAAAGAACTCGCTGGAGGCGGGATCGAGCGCTATGCTCACCTGCTCGCCGGGTTTGTATCCGGCAGCAGCGATGGCTTCGAGAACGATCTGGATGGCTTCTTCGTTGGACTTGCAACTGGGGGCGAAGCCGCCTTCATCGCCGACGGCCGTCGAGTAGCCGTGCTTTTTCAACGCGGCCTTGAGCGCGTGGAAAATTTCGACGCCCCAGCGGAGGGCTTCCGAGAAACTGGGGGCGCCGACAGGCATGACCATGAATTCTTGGAAATCGACGGAGCTGTCGGCATGCGCGCCGCCATTGAGAATATTCATCATGGGGCAAGGGAGAAGATTCGCGGAAGTATCGGTGGAATAACGCGCCAGGTATTTGTAGAGCGGCTGGTTGAGCGCAGCAGCGGCTCCTCGCGCGGCGGCCATGGAAACGGCGAGGATGGCGTTGGCGCCGAGGCGGGACTTGGTGGGCGTGCCGTCGAGCTCGATCATGCGCTTGTCGAGGGCGCGCTGGTCGGCGGCGTCAAGGCCGACCACGGCTTTGGCGATTTCGTTGTTTGCGTTGGCGACTGCTTTCAGCACGCCCTTGCCGAGATATTTTGACTTGTCTCCATCTCGAAGCTCGAGGGCTTCGTGCTCGCCGGTGGAAGCGCCGGAGGGAACAGCGGCGCGGCCTCGCGTGCCATCTCCGACAAGAACGTCGGCCTCGACAGTGGGATTGCCGCGCGAATCGATGATTTGGCGGGCGCGGACGGCGGTAATCTTCGTGGACATTTCTCGCTGATCTCCTGAGTCAAATTGAAGTGGAGATTGTACCAGAGGGACAAGAACCCTAAGGAGCTGCGCAGGCTGATTGCAGACGCAAGACGAGGGCGGTGATGAGTCGGGCTGCAGCCCGGCGCCACCTGGAATACGAAAAGTTAGGCGGTTTCGGGTTCTTCGATGAGGGATTCCTGGCGGACGACGACGACGATGCCGGAATTGGTGACGTGGAAGCGGCGGCGGTCGGCTTCGAGGTCGTAGCCGATCTCGGTGCGCTCGGGAAGACTGACATGGCGATCGATGATGGCGCGGCGGATTCGCGAGTGGCGGCCGACGTTTACGTGATTGTAGAAAATGGAATCGGAGACTTCGCAGTAGCTGTTGACGCGCACGTTGTTGCCAATCACTGATTTCTGGACGCGGCCGCCGGAGATGACCGACCCGCCGGCGACGATAG
>WNFP01009092.1_pt1 | contig 12362 bp, 15 predicted proteins | sample 5400201 | NCBI WGS metagenome assembly WNFP01 (sample SAMN13153355, study PRJNA577476) | soil metagenome | isolation source: 115 cm saprolite under Madrone tree | place: USA:California | collected 2016-06-14
GTCATCACCGATGCGTCAGGCGAGGAACATGGCCTTGGTCATGTTTACACTTACGACGCAGGTGATTTCGAGCATCCCATGTCGCCGCATGTCGGCGAAATCGACGGTGATCCAATGACACAAACTCAGGTCCATGCGCTCGGTTCAATTCTGAATCAGCAGAAAACGCAGTCGTGCGTCGGTCATGGTTGGACACTGTTCATCACAAGTGCGCCGCAACTTACTTCTCCCGGACCGGATCCGTACCGGATTTATCACGAAGCGCAGCAGCTCGACGATATCGCCGGCGAAGAGCCGGTCTATTTTGGAACGACTGTTCGCGCTGGCGCCAAGGCAATGATGCAAGATGGTTGGATCAAGGGCAACTATGTCTGGGCGGAAGACGCCCGCGTGCTCTGGAAATATGTCCTCACGCGCGGACCGGTTGTACTCGGTTCGGATTGGTTTGAGGGCATGAATCGCGTGGACAATAACGGATTCGTAGCTCTATCGGGTGCTCGCGTTGGCGGGCATTGCTATCTTTGTTATGGGGTGAGCGCAAGTGATCGCGCTTTTCTTTGTGCGAACAGCTGGGGGAAAACTTGGGGCGACGGCGGCACTTTTCTGTTCCGCTTCGATGATGTGCGTACGCTCTTTTGGCGCCAGCAAATGGTGGCGTGTTCGGCCGTTGAGAGTGCGTGAATTTGTTCTGAGATTTTTTATGCAGCGAAAATTGGTTCTCATTTTTTCGATCGTCGCATTGCTGATTAGCGGATGCGCGCAACCGCAACCGAATCACACTGTCTCCGGAACGGAACTCAAAAAAATCACTCAGCTCGATCTTAAAACTAATCAGCCGATCAAATCATGGAACGCACAGGCCAATACGATTCAACAACATTTTGCGCCGCCGGTGGGCATCACTTTTAAAGATGCTGATAGCGGAAAGACTGTCCACTTCAATGGTAGTTACAGGATCGAATCTTATCAAACCTCGCCAACGCTTCGGTAAACATAAAGAAATTACACCGAAAAAGGTCTGAGTAGCGCTAGTCTGAGTAGCGCTATCATAGCCGAATTTCTGATCGCCTTTACTTAACCCAATTCGGCGGACGCTTTTCGTTGAAGGCGGCAATCCCTTCGCTCGCTTCATTCGATTCCCGGGCTTGCATGTGATACTTCAACGCAAGATCGACGTCTTCCTTCACCGAACGCCACCAGAGTTCTTCGATTAATCGTTTCGTTTGCGCCAGCGCGCCTGGGGCACCTTGCAAAACCGAATCAGCAAACTTTTGCGCTTCGCTCATCAAATTCTCCCGAGAGACGACGCGATTTACGAGGCCGATCTCCTTCGCGCCTTCGGCATCAATCAATTCGGAACCGAGCAATAATTCGCTCATGTTTCGCTCGCCTGTTTGCCGGCGGAGAAAAGTCATGACCAGGCCGGCGACCAAGCCACGGCGCACTTCGGGGTAGCCGATCTTTGTCCCTTCTGCGGCAACGACGAAATCACATGCCGACATGATGCCCGCGCCACCAGCAACAGCGGCGCCATGGACAGCCGCGATCGTCACCAAACGTGTTTGACTGAGCGCCAGCAGGGCCTTCGCAACCATTTCAGCAGTCGCGTGCGCGTTCTCTGGACTTGCGGCTTTTAGATCTAGACCGGTGCAAAACGCGGCGCCCGCGCCGCGCAAAATCAGGATGCGTTCCTGCGCCTCGTCGGAAACGACTTTGATTGCGGCCACAAGTTCCGTCAGTAATTCAATCGTAAGCGCGTTGCGCCGCTCCGGACGATTAAGGGTCACAAGCGTGATTTGCGGCGTTTGTCTTTCGATGAGAACGACGGGCATGCGGAAAGGATTATCTATACTTGGACGACGCCGGTGTGGAAGTGCGCTTTAGGCATGGGACGCGATACATATTGTAGCAAACGAGTCAGAACATCCCGTGTCTCGTGCGGTTGAATGATCGCATCGACCCAGCCGCGCGCAGCGCCGTAGCGAATGTCGGTTTGTTCTTCGTAATTTTTTTTGACAGTATTCCGCAGTTCCTCGAGTTCTTGCGGCGAAGATGTTTTGTCGCGCTCGCGCGCGCGAGCAAGAACTGCAAACACGGTATCGGACGCTTGGGCAGCGCCCATCACTGCGTAGCGAGCAGTCGGCCAGGCGATAATGAAGCGCGGATCATACGCTTTGCCGCACATTGCATAGTTGCCAGCACCGAATGATCCACCGACGACGACTGTGATCTTCGGGACCACAGAATTACTGACCGCATTCACCAACTTCGCGCCGCTGCGGATGATCCCACTCTCTTCTGCGTCGCGACCGACCATGAAACCGGTGACGTCCTGGAAAAATATGATTGGCAAGCTTGTTTGATTGCAGTCCATGACGAATCGTGCCGCCTTATCGGCGCTGTCCGCGTAAATGACGCCACCCATCTGGATGCCCTCTTTTTTTGTTCGGACTTGCAAGCGTTGATTTGCAACAATGCCCACGGGGCGTCGATCGATCCGCGCGTAAGCCGTCACGATTGTCTTGCCATAGCCGGCTTTGTATTCGTCGATCGAGTTTGCATCAACGACCGATGCGAGCAGATCGCGCACATCGTACTGCTTCTGTCCATCAAAGCTGATTAACTCGTAAACAGCATCCGGACTTTTCGCTGGCTTGGCAGTTTCTTTCGAAGCCTCGAATAGTTTGGATTTGTTTGCTTCCGGAAGCAACGCTATGAGCGAGCGGAGCCGCTTGAGACACGAGAGGTCGTCCTTTTCCCAAAAATCTACCGTCCCGCTTATTTCGGCGTGCATCAGGGCGCCGCCGAGCTCTTCCGCATCTACTGTCTGCCCGATGGCCGCTTTGACCAGTGACGGGCCCGCGAGATATAAACCGCTCCCTTTCGTCATCAGAATTTTGTCGCACAAAACCGGTAGATAAGCCCCGCCCGCGACGCAGTTGCCCATGATTGCGGCAAATTGAGGAATGCCCGCAGCGGAAATCACGGAGTTATTGCGGAAGATGCGACCGAAATCATCCTCGTCCGGAAAAATTTCATCCTGCATCGGCAAGAACACGCCCGCAGAATCGACAAGGTAAACGATCGGCAACGAGCATTCAAAAGCGATGCGCTGAGCGCGAATCAGTTTTTTAGCCGTTTGCGGAAAGAAAGCGCCGGCTTTTACGGTCGCGTCGTTGGCGACAATCATGCAGGGAATTCCGCCAATATTTCCGATTCCAGCAACCGCGCCCGCTGCAGGAATCTTTCCCCACTGCTCGTACATTTTGTAAGCCGCCCAAAGACCGACCTCAAAAAACGGCGAATCTTTGTCGAGTAGGTGACTGATACGTCCTCGCACTGGCAGCCGGTTCATTTCGCGTTGACGTTCGTGGCCGGCCTTGCCGCCACCCTCACGCAGAACGGCCTCTTCTTTTGCAATTGCTGCACAATGAGCGCGCAACACTTCGCTGCCGGAAGATGTCGATGGACGAGACATAAATATTATCGAAGCAGGCTTAATCTGCGCAGCAGACTGAATCAAGCATTGTAGCGGCGGCTGTGTCAGCCGCTAATTAATAAACAGGCATTCGCCGCGGGCGAGCGCCTCTACAATGAGGCTAGTAGATGTCCGTATCGGAGCGATAACCAGAATCTCCCCGAATGGAGCGTAGACGGGCACGACTCCCCCACTCTGTTTCCGGTCGATTAATCTGCCCCAGGGCCATTTTTACCAACCATGGCGCTGCCGCCAGCGCGCCGATTGAAACAAGCGTAATCGCGGCCGCCTGACGAATCGATGGCTTTATTTTGTCTGCCATTAGCAACCCGAGGCCAAGGCCGATTGCAGCCCGCGTTACGACAAGCAACGGGTCAACGGGAAGCTGTTCAGAGGTTTTTAAAATGGATATTGGGAGAGACATCGCCTACCATATACGTCTCGTTTTGGAAAAAGAAACGGGAAAATCTTCGCGGTCCGGAAGACCGGGCCAGCCCTGATTTTTGCATGCAATGGCCAAACCGATCTATGCGCTTATTCTCGCCGGCGGCAGCGGCGAGCGGTTTTGGCCGCTGAGTCGCAGAGCTCGACCGAAGCAGTTGCTTCGCCTGGTCTCCAAAACGACTCTCCTCGAGGAAACCGTGGCGCGCCTCCACGGATTGGTTTCCCGCGAACGCATTCTAATCCTGACAAACACGGAGCAAGAGGCGGCAGTTCGTAAATTGCTAACGGATTTGCCTACGGAGAATGTTCTCGCCGAGCCAGCCAAACGTGATACGGCTGCAGCGGTCGCGCTCGGCACTGGTTGGGTCGCGGCCCGCGATCACACCGCTATAATGGCCGTGCTCCCAGCCGATCACATCATTGCCAATCGCTCAGCATTTCAAGAAACCTTGGCCTTGGCCGCAGAAGCGGCGGAGGAGACAGCCGGACTTGTCGCCATCGGGATCAAACCGACCTGGGCGTGTCCGGGCTTCGGCTACATCGAACATGGAGAGCCCGTACATTTACGGAGCCGCCCCGATAAAGGTTCCATTCATCGAGTACTTCGCTTTCGCGAGAAACCGAACCCCGATCTGGCTGAATCGTTTCTGCGAAAAGGAAATTTTCGCTGGAATGCTGGTATGTTCGTTTGGTCCGTTCCCACCGTGCTCAGCGAATTCAATCGCCTTTGCGCGAACGTTTCAGTAAATTGCCACGGATCTCATTTGATTACGCGATCATGGAAAAAGCGGACCGCGTTCTGGTGGTGGAAGCAAGTTTCGATTGGGATGACATCGGCAGCTGGAGAGCAGTAGCGAATTATTTCAAAAACGACGAACACGGAAATGCTGCGAATTGCACGATCACGGCGGTCGATTCCACTAATAACATCGTCTTCGATCAGAACGGGACAACAATTGCGCTGCTTGGAGTTCATAACCTCATTGTTGTGCGAACCGGTGATGCAGTTTTGGTTTGCCATCGTCATCAAGCGGAAAAGATCAAAAACTTGATCGGTAAACTTCCACCCGAACTACAATGATCTAACCGGACGATGAATCCAATTCTAGCAATCGACCTTGGCCGCGTGCGCATTGGCGTGGCAATTTCTGACGAGTTGCAGCTGCTGGCGCATCCGCTCGAAACAATCGCCGCTAACGAGCGATCCATCGCGCGAGTGGCAGAGATTGTTCGCGAAAGGAAAGTCGACCACGTTGTCGTGGGGATCCCGCGGCAACTGAGTGGCAAGATCGGCGCTGCCGCAACTGAAGCCGTGCGGTTTGGGGAGAAATTACGAGCGATTCTTTCCTGTCCAGTTGTCGCTTGGGACGAACGACTAACGACGGTCGCGGCGCACCGAGCGTTACGCGAAGCCGGCAAAAAGACGCGGGCCACGCGTCATTACGTCGATCAGGTTGCAGCTCAAATGATTTTGCAAGGATATCTCGATCGACGGCAACACGCAGCGCATGTCGAAGAGATGTCGCGATGAATTAGGGATGTCGCGACGGCTGAAACTGATTGTTGCCTACAACGGGGCCCCATTTGCGGGCTGGCAAAGTCAATCCCATCGCAACACCATTCAAGACCACTTCGAGCGCGCGTTTGAACGCGTCGCCGGCGAGCTTGTGCGCGTTCACGGGGCCGGACGAACGGATGCTGGCGTCCACGCCATTGCGCAATGCGCGCACGTCGATCTTGCGAAGGACAGCTTATCGACAGCGCGTTGGAGGGAAGCGCTCAATGCATTGATGCCCCCTGCAATCCGCGTCCTTCACTGCCGTTATGTGTCGCAGAATTTCCATGCGCGTCTTTCCGCAAAAGGAAAAATCTATCGCTACAGAATCTGGTCCGGTTCGGTGCTGCCGCCCTTCGAATACGGGCGAGCCTGGCATGTTCCACGTCGACTTGACTTCGACCTTCTGAAGAAAGTTGCTAAGCGATTCGTCGGCACACACGATTTTGCGGCGTTTGCCGCCAATCGCGGTAAGCCGGAAAAGAGTACGGTTCGCACGATTTATTCTGTAGCGGTTCGTCGCAGCGGTTCTTGTGTAACGATCGATTTCGATGGCGACGGCTTTCTCTATAAAATGATTCGACTGATCGTCGGTGCACTCGTGCGTTGCGCGCTTGGCAAATCACGTGTTGAGGACGTGACAGATTGGCTAGCTTCCGCTCGCGGCGGCCACGCGCGCTTTGCCGCTCCGGCTGAGGGTCTTTTTCTCGTTCGCGTCCATTATTGACGAACACCGCCGCCGCCAATTACCCGTTAGCGATTCTACCTAGGGGCGGACTCCAGATTTTTTGCAAACCGGAAACCGGTTCGCGCATAACCGACCTTCTCGTAAAACCGGTGCGCTTCCTCGCGTTCGAAGCGAGTGGTCAGCGTTACCCGAGTGATTCCTCGCTGTATGAAATTCTTTTCTGCCGCTGCGATTAACCGCGCGCCAATACCACGCTGTCGCGATTCTCTGGAAACGACAAGCGCAATGATTCGCCCGTTCAAATCATTGTGCAAATAACTCGATGCCGAAACGGTCCCGATCATGCCGCAGATTTTGTCGCTATTCAGTGCAACGAGTGTTTTGTAACGAGGGTCATTCAAAATCGATATCAAACGCGATTCCATTTCCGCGATGGTCGTCTCGTACCCGAGCTCGCACATAAGCGCAGCAAGCTCGGGCGCGTCGCTCAATTCACCGTCACGGATTTTAAGATCGACATCCATTCCGCATCTAGCCTCAAGTAGCTAGCGTTTGGTGCTACTCAATTGCTTCCTCTGCTCTCAGGCGAGGTAGCAGTTGCTCCAGGATCGTCGCGACAGATTCGTCGACCGTCTGCTGGTCCGTATGCACGACGATTTCTGCATCTTCCGGCGCTTCATAGGGCGCGTCGATCCCGGTGAAGTCGTGGATCTCACCGGCCCGCGCTTTTTTGTAAAGGTTTTTTGGATCCCGTGTTTCGCAAACTTCGAGCGGGGCATCGACGAAGACTTCGATAAACTCGGCGTTGCCTTCGAGCGCAATCTCGCGTGCACGGCGACGATCCATTCGATAAGGCGAAATGAATGCCGTGATCACGACCGCGCCGGCGTCTGCCATTAGCTTGGCAACTTCACTTACTCGCCGGATGTTCTCCACCCGGTCTTCGGGTGAAAAACCGAGATTGGAATTCAGACCGTGACGGATGTTGTCGCCGTCGAGCACATATGTGTGCATGGCTCGATGGAACAACTCGCGCTCAAGCGCCTGGGCGATGGTCGATTTTCCTGCACCGGAGAGACCAGTGAACCAAATGACCGCTCCGCGATGGCCGCTCCGCGCCGCGCGCGCGTGAGCCGTAATTTTTCCTTCGCTCCAAAAAATGTTTTTGCTCTTTGCAACTTGTCGATCGGTGTAGACGCCGCCGAAAATCGTACCGCCTCCGCAAATCTGTCCGTCATCAACGAGAACAAATCGCCCGAGATTCGGGATACGATCGTGATTGTCGATCACAAGCGGACCGCGGGTTTGAATCGTTAGCCTCCCGACCTCATTCCGTTCCAGTTGTTCGCATTGATCGGTCTTCGCCTCGAGCGTCGATGAGTCCATCACCTCTTCGATTGACACGATCTCGCATTTCAGGTCTTGCGTCGCCAGACGCAGATCGTACGGATGGCCAACCCGCAGCGGCTCGCGCACGATCCAAAAGAGATCCGCGTGAAAGCGATTCGTCTCAATCGGGGTTTCGCTTTCGTGTGAAGCAACATAACCTCGCTCGACGAAAATCTGTTCGCTCAATGTGACTCCGATGGAATCCCCTGCTACGGCGGGGCCGTTCGCAGGCGCATTCCAACGCTCGATTGTTGCAACCACCGACGATTTGTTTGCCGGCGAAAACACCAGCTGATCCCCCACCTTCAACGTTCCGGTCTCGATTCGGCCGGCAATAATTCGCCGGCCATCGAATCGATAAACATCCTGAACGCAAAAGCGCAGTGGAAGATCGACATCGGCTCGCTGCGTTTCCAGAGCATCGAGCGCCTCGAGAACAGTCGGGCCTTGATACCAATTCAGCTTTTCACCCCGGCGCGCGACGTTATCTCCGCTCTTCCCGGAGGCGGGAATGAAACAACGTCCCTCGAGTCCAAGATCGACAAGAAACTTCTGGTATTCGCTTTCGATCTCATGAAATCGCGTCTCCGAAAAATCCACCAGATCCATTTTGTTGACAACCACGATTACTTGCTTGATTCCGAGCAAACCGAGCAAATAAGCGTGCCGCCGGCTCTGCTCGCGCACTCCCTCGCTGGCGGCGATCACCAGGATCGCGGCATCGGCGCTCGACGCTCCAGTGATCATGTTCTTTAAGAATTCCTTGTGGCCTGGGGCATCAATGATCGCGTAACGGCGTCGCAGCGTTCGAAAGGGAATCTGTGTCGTGTCGATCGTGACGTTTTGTTTTTGCTCTTCGAGCAGCGCATCGAGCAAAAAGGCAAACTCAAATTCCATCCCTTCCGCCGCGCACGCCTTCTTCACCATCTCGACTTTTCCCTCCGGCAAGGAGTCCGTGTCTTGCAGAATCCGGCCGATCAGCGTGGACTTGCCATGATCAACATGACCGACGAAAACAATCTTCAGATGTTGTACATCTGAAGATTGAGAATCGCGGATTGCGGATTGCGGATTGGATTTAGGCACGGTCTGTATAGCGCACTGCTCCCTTCGCATTTCTCCGAGCCGTCCTGATCGAAGCAACTACGATCGCTAGAATCTCGTTACCTTCGGTGCGGAGTTCTTTCGAGCGGTCTGCATTTATCAGCCGCAGCTCAATAAGCATCTCGAGCCAGTAAAGTGTTTCGTCGCACTCTTCCTCGACAATACCCATTTTTGCGATGAAATCCGCTCGCGATCGTGCTCGTGCGGCTGCGCGATAATTCGCGCCTACTGCGGTGGCGCAACGCAAAAGCTGCTTCCCAATAACTCGCGCCGCATCCGTTTTTAGTAGCGATTCAGTTAATCGTATGACACGAATTCCGAATTGAAACGTGCGCCGACGAAAGTCCTCTGTCGACATCACCGCGTCGGCAACGCGCGCGCTCTGCTTCTTTCGATCCGCAATCCGCAATCCGCGATCCTCAATCATAAAAACCCTTTCGCTCGCAACTTCTGCATCGCATTGCGCTCATGATAGTCTTGGGCGCGGCCAGCGCGCTCGCTCGTGCGCGTAGCCTCCAGTTCGGCAATAATTTCGTCGATTGTCGACGCCGTGCTTACGATTGGGTGCGTGATGGGGCTGCACCCGAGCGAACGAAACCGTTTTCCGCTCCGTGCGAAATACATCTTCGGAATCGGGATGTTTTCGCGCTGGATGTAACGCCAGACGTCAACCTCGGTCCAGTCGAGTAGCGGTTGCACGCGAACGTGCTCGCCTTTCGCTGCGGTAGTCACGAATTGTCCCCAGAATTCCGGTGGTTGATCTTTATAATCCCACTCGAACTGCGCGTTGCGCGGCGAAAAATATCTTTCCTTAGCGCGAGTTGGATCCTCGTCGCGTCGAATTCCTGTAATCAGCGCGTCCCATTTGTATTCGGTGAGCGCCTGCTGCAGTGCCACGGTCTTCAGCTCATGCGTCACCGTTACCGGATCGTGCGTTTCATACCCGACCCCGCGGGCACGCGCTTCAGTATTAATTTTGACGATGAGATTGAGCTTGTAATGCTTCGTGGCCCATTCACGAAACTCCAGCATCTCGGGAAACTCGTAGGTCGTGTCGATATGCAGAACTGGAAATGGAACCTTTCCAAAAAAAGATTTGCGGGCGAGCCAGACGAGAACATTGGAATCCTTCCCCATCGACCACGGCATGGCGATGTTTTTGAACGCGTGATACGCCTCGCGAAAAATGAAAATGCTCTGGTTCTCGAGTTGATCGAGATGAGTGCGATTCAAAGTCATTGGTTACCCGCTTTAGCGGAATCGTTCTATACAATCGAGAGATTGATGCTGCAATCAGCGCGCTCGGGTGGGTCAGCGCCCACCGGACGCCGCAGCGCGGCGTCCCTACCTATTGTCGATCTTGCACGAACGCGATCCGTGACGTTACTGTTTCCTTATGCCGGAAAGTCATTCCACGGCCTATGATTCAAAAATCGAAGGCAACGTGATTTTTACGCGCTTCGATGCTGCGCTCAATTGGGTGCGCAAAAATTCGCTCTGGCCGATGCCAATGGGTCTCGCCTGTTGCGCAATCGAGTTGATGGCCACGGCCGCTTCGCGATTCGACATCGCGCGGTTCGGCGCGGAGGTGATGCGCTTTTCGCCACGGCAATGCGATGTGATGATTGTTGCCGGCACGGTCACTTATAAGATGGCATTAGCGGTAAAAAGGATTTACGAGCAGATGCCCGAACCAAAATGGGTGATCGCAATGGGTGCATGCGCTTCCACCGGCGGCATGTATCGCTCCTACGCCGTTCTCCAAGGCATTGATCAGCTTTTGCCTGTCGATGTTTACATCTCCGGTTGCCCACCGCGCCCGGAAGCGCTGCTCGCAGGTCTGATGAAATTGCAGGAAAAAATTTCAGGCGAACACTCATTCAGGAATCAGAAACCTGAATTGACTGAAAGACTCGAGGACGCACTTTCATGACCACGCAGGAATTGCTCCCTTCGTTGGAGAAATCACTCGGCGAAAAGATTCAGAATAAGACCGAGTTTCGCAGTGAAACGACCTATGCAATCGCGCCCGCCGATCTACGTGAAATCGTAAAATTCTGTCGCTACGAGCTCTCCTTCGATTATTTGATCGACATCACCAGCATCGACAATTTCGGCGAGGAACCGCGTTTCGAAATCGTTTACGAGCTTTATTCAATGCCGCTCGGCGTTCATCTACGACTCAAGCTGCGCATTTCTGAAGACGTCGGCTCTGTCGATACCGTTTCCGACATCTGGCCGACGGCTAATTGGCATGAGCGCGAAATTTACGACATGATGGGAATCAAATTTAGCGGCCACCCCGATCTGCGTCGGATTCTGATGTGGGACGGATATCCGTTCTTTCCCTTGCGAAAAGAATTTCCTCTCGAAGGTTTGCCGAGCGACATGCCTGATGTCGCTTTCACCAAAGTCACACCGATGGAAGGCGGACCTTTTGTTACTAAACCAAGCACGGCCACCGCAAGGGACCGCGAACCGCGCGCCCACCCGCCGGAATTATAATACCGAGAAGGAGCTGCAGCAGCTCTTTTGGTTTTGACAAATTGGCGAGCGTTTAGCAAAACTCTGCGTCGTCAAACAGATCTGGATCGGGCGAAGCATGCTTCTCCCGGACGTTCTTTTCTCCTCCTTCAGACCTGCTGCTCGCAGGATTAACCACCGGGAGAAAGAAGATTGCTCCTATGAATAAAAAGATATTTGACGTCAAAACGACAATTCCACCTATCAGAAATTCGACTAGCCGCTCGCCTTCGCGGCGCGCTTTCTTTCTCATCCCGCTCGTGCTCGCGTGCTTCGCGCTTGCGCCCGCAGCGCAAGCGGTTAGTCCGCCACCGGACGGAGGCTACGCCAATGGGAACACCGCTGAGGGAACTCAGGCCCTTTTTAGTCTCACAACCGGAAAGGAGAACACGGCTGATGGTTACAAGGCGCTCGTTGATATCACAACCGGCTCTTTTAACACGGCCACCGGTTTTGCGGCGCTCTTTAAAAATGGCACTGCCTCTAACAATACGGGCACCGGTTATGAAGCGCTCAAGAACAACACCACGGCAGCGAGAACACAGCCGTTGGTTCTCTAGCGCTCTTTAACGCGACAGGAGGCTCCCGTTTGTTCCCTATTCTCTCAGGAGACAACACGGCCATTGGTTATCAAGCGCTTTATAGCAACAGAATCTCCGGCTACAACACGGCGATTGGCGTTCACGCTATGTACAACACCATTGAAAGCGCCTATCTGAATGTACCCCCTCGCAACGAGGGGTTCAACACCGCCATTGGTTCGGGAGCGCTCTATAGCAACACCCACCGGTGCCCACAACAGCGCATTGGGCGCTTCTGCCGGCGCCAACATCACGGGGAATTGGAACATTGACATCGAAAACGAAGGTGGTAGTGGCGAGTCCAACACCATCCGCATCGGCGAGCCAGCAAAACCCATCGGACCTAATACTATGGTGGAACAATTGAGAACATTTATCGCCGGCATTCGGGGAGTAACAACGGGAAATGCGAATGCCGTACCAGTGGTGATCGATTCCGACGGCCAGCCGGGTACGGTCAGTTCTTCGCGGCGGTTCAAGGACGAGATCAAACCCATGAACAAGGCAAGCGAAACCATCCTGGCACTCAAGCCGGTGACGTTTCACTACAAAAGTGACAGCACAGGCACACCGCAATTTGGTTTGATCGCCGAGGAAGTC
>WNFP01004281.1_pt1 | contig 12359 bp, 14 predicted proteins | sample 5400201 | NCBI WGS metagenome assembly WNFP01 (sample SAMN13153355, study PRJNA577476) | soil metagenome | isolation source: 115 cm saprolite under Madrone tree | place: USA:California | collected 2016-06-14
CTGGCCGATTATCGGTGGTTGGACTCAATGGATCCGGCAGCGGCACGCCACATTGCCGAAATCATGGATGCAATTGCGGAAAAAAGAGCAGCCTCAGTGACGCGAGTGATCCCCGATCCGCACAAGGACATTGGCCTCAACATCCTGTCGCAATTCCACTACGGACCCGAAATCGAAATCACGACTTTCGAGACGCTGGCTGATGCGCTGCAAAGCATCACAGCGAAGTAAACGGCTCGGCCTCGCACATTGCCTGATGCTGGATGTCCAACGTGCTATGGGCCCTTGGCCGCGGCTTTATTTCCTTCCTTGATCGCTTCGGCCTCGGTCATGTACTTCCCCTTCTTCGTCGTCCCGTAGAAACGCGAGCCTTCCCGGTGGTACACGTGCGTCTCTGTATTGACCCAAACGAGGCCGTGGCCGCCGCCCGCCGCCGGGGACCTACTGGCAACCTCTGCATTGGCACCTTTTGCAGGGCCAGGCGTGCCGGTCGCCGCACTCGTAGATCCAGATGTTCTGGGTTTGAACAAATCGCCCAGGTTGAATTTACCCGACGTCGGTGACGGCGTCGGATGCGCCGCTGCGGTCGCCTGGGCTTTCTTCACCGCGCGATGTTTTGCAGGCGTTGGTGATGGAGAAGGTGATTTGCCCGGTGTCGGCGACTGAGCGCGCGCAACACAAACGCCGGCAAATCCGATTATGGCAATAAGTGCAAAAAATTTCGTGGTCATAGCGGCGAGCCTAACAAAGTCGCTGGATCGCGGTCAATCCCTTTCGATTGGCGTTTGTTTTCCCCGGCTCTCCCCCTTTGAGAAGGGAGAGGGTGAACGTTCCTGCAAGCGCGACGACGTTGTAAGGAGATTAGACTCGCTGCGTACGCCTGACGCACTTGCTCACATTGCGTGGGGCAGGCTCTCTTCGATGTGATCGATCAACTCGGGAATGTTGATCGGCTTGGCGAGCGATCGATGGCCTTCGATTCGGAGGCCAGTGTTTGTCTCAGGTTTTGTGATTAACGCAGTGAGAAAGATAATCGGCGTGCCTTGCAATTCGGGATCGGCCTCGATCTGTGCTGCGACTTCGGCGCCATCCGTTTTGGGCATCATGATGTCCAGCAAGATCACGTCCGGCCTAAAGGTCCTGGCACTTTGATGGGCCACGGCAGAGTCGTTTTCTTCGAGCACGACATAGCCGCCGGTTTTTTCGAGAAGGATTTTGACAAGATGCGTGCTGTCCGCGTCGTCATCAACGATCAGGATGCGTCGCTTCTCTTTGGCCAGCGATCTGGCGATGGCGTCGATCTCAGATTGATCGAACCAATAAACCTGAGACCGCGGCGGATCCTGACCGACGACGTACGAAGCATTGACGTTAAATCCGTTTGCCCGTTCGACCACCTGGATTACGCCGGATACTTCCGAGTTTATCCCGTCTCGCACCGGCCTGAACGTCACTGTATGTCCGTCGATCTTTTCAGCAGGAATTGGCAACTTCAGTATCGGCGGTCTGTAGCTCATAACAGCTGTGCTAATCTTGCATTTGTTGCTTTAGCAGCTCAGACATTACCGAACAAGCTTCGGAGCACATCCCATTTGTGGCCGTAGCCCCAGGGGCGAAGCAGCCAACCATTTTGTCGAATCCCTGGAACCTCCTTGCACTTGCCAGGCATTTTGAACGATGATCGCTGCGGAAATGTCTAGGTTCCCACTATGACCAAACTCATTGCGGTAGTAACGGCGGGACTCTTTGCGGCAGCAACAATGTTCGCGGGCGAGCATGGCGACTGCACAAAGCAAGTTGGAAACCAAGCGAAGATGGCGTGTACAGTTTCTTTGGCCAGCCTCAATCTGACGTCCGATCAGAAGACAAAGATGGATGCGGTTATTGAGGAGCATCATAAGGCCGGCTGCACGGAGGCCAGCGAGGCCAAATACATGGAATCGGCAAAATCAATCCTGACGCCGGAGCAGTACGCAAAATTCGAAGCCCAATGCAAGAAGGACGACAAAGGTAAGACGCAAACCTGATCGCTGATTTCCAATTCAAATTTATGCTCGCGCCGAGAGAAATCTCGGCGCGTTGCGCGTACGGGATTTTCGGTACCTGTTGAGGCCGTGATTCCCATCGGCCTGAAGATTGTCTATACGCTTTTCGTCTGTGCGTTGGTGCCGATCTATTGGCGACAATACGGGCCCGCCAATTTCCTTTGGTTCTCGGATATCGCGCTGCTCGCGCTCGTGCCCGCGCTTTGGCTTGAGAACGCGCTGCTCGTCAGCATGATGGCCATCTCAGTCGTGTTCTTTGAAGCGCTTTGGAATCTCGATTTCTTTTTCCGGCTCGCGACCGGCAAGTCATTGATTGGTTTGAGCGCTTACATGTTCGATCCCAAGATCCCGTTGTTCATCCGCGGACTATCATGTTTCCACATCGTCCTGCCGTTGCTGCTTCTCTGGACGGTTCACCGGCTCGGCTATGATCAGCGCGCTTTTGTCTGGCAGACGATTGTCGCGCTGGTCGTGCTGCCGCTGTCTTATCTGGTGAGCAATCCACAGGAGAACGTGAATTGGGTCTACGGGTTCGGCCAAAATCCGCAGAAGATTCTGCCCGCGCCGCTATTTGTAATTCTCTTAATGCTGCTATTCCCGCTGGTTGCTTATCTGCCAACGCACCTTCTTTTCACCACAATCTTTCGCGAGCGGGCGCCGTGACAGGCAACACGGCGTGTCGGATAGCCGCATCTTCCTTGTGTAAATCTTCACGAGCTGATAAAAACACCGAACGGTGATCTGGAAGATCTTCCGAATCCTTCTGTGGCTCGCTGCCACCGCGTACGTGGTTGTCGGTGTTCTCGCCATCACGGGCATGCTGCCCAGCGCCCGCGAAGCGAATTCGTTGCGCATTTTCTACGCTGTGTTCGGCTCCATGATCCTGATCATCGGCGTTACGTCCGCCCTGGTGACCTTTTTAGCCAACAAATGGCGAGGTTGGTTGATCGTCGCGCCTCTGATTCTTTTTCTCGGCCTTCCTGTTGTGTTCTTCGGGGCGTTTTGCATCGAATTGGAAAAAGGTGACGTGCATCGCCGCCAATTAGAGGCGGAGTACAACTCGGGAAGATTGGATTTTGGCGATCAGCCGGCGCTATTCGCCGTCGCCCAAGGTATCGTGAAGAACGATCCGGACGCGATCCGCGCGGCGGCAAAGAGCGTCCCGGATTTACAGGCACCTGGACGCGACGGCGCGACGCTGCTCAACTTCGCTGTCATGCAATCGTGGCAACGTCCGGAATCTGTCGAGGCGATCAGAACTTTGCTTTCGCTCGGCGCGGACCCGAACTCCAGGCAGGGCAATCGGAGGAGCTCCTTCGCGATGGCCAACGCGGTGCATTCATCGACGCCCGTTCTTCGCGCGATGCTGGACGCGGGTGGAAATCCGAACACTCGCGACGAGTTTGGCCGGCCAATAATCCTCATGAACTGGTATCTGGGTTACTACCCAAACGATCAGCGTGCGCGGCTCGATCTGATGTTGGATCGCGGTGCCGACATCAATTCTACAATGCCCAAAAACGAATCGGAATACGCTGGCTATAGCTTGCTGCTTTATCGTATGCGAGACGGACTTAATCATAGCGATGCCTACGCGGATGCGCTGCATCTGCTCGAACGCGGCGCGGATCCGAACCGCGCCGCCGCTGACGGAATGACCTTTGAAAAGATGCTGAAGGATCACCAAGCGCATTTCACAGGACCGCTCAAACGACCGCCAGCCGAGTTCGCCGCGCTCTGGGACTGGGCGGCGAAACGCGGGACCGTTCAGCAAGCGCAGTAGGTCCAGCGATCAAAAGAGCGAGGCCAAGGTCGGACACGAACGCATCGTCGCAGAGACCAGGCGAGATGTACCATTAAACCTTGCCACCGAAAACTGCGCATGATTGTCTAGCCGAGTCGTGGCGCGAGAATTTAAGCCGTTGCGTTTCTTTGTGATGATGGCGGTGGCGGCGTTCACGGTCTGTGGTGTGACCGCATTCTATAGTCATCGCGCAGCCCACGGCAGAACTGCGGAAGAGCGGGCGGCTTATTGGGTCGGAGAGAAAGCCGGAGAGCAAGCGCCGCACGACGCAAAATTGCCGACGCCCGCCGAGTTGAACATGATGGCTCAGAAATATTTCGAGCAGAAGGGATCCGGCAATAAGGGAAATTGGGATCTGGCTTTTGAAAACGGTTATCAGGATGGGTTCAAGAAGACGCATCGCCAGTGAGCCACGCAATGAACCCGCCGCCTCTACCGGTCAGGAAACGGTTCCCCTGGATTCCTTATGGGGTTGCCCTCGTCCTCATTGTTTTGTTCGCGTTTGCGCCGATTGGATCAGTGATGTTGTGCGCAGCGATCGCCAATGCCTACGGATGCAAAGTGGACGAAGGTTCGGTGCATCCGTGCATCATCAACGGACACAATTACGGCGAGCTTCTTTATTCGCTCGGTGTGATGGGTTGGTTCATGCTGGTTACGCTTCCCGCGGGCCTGTTCGCATTCGTCGGCTGGCTCATCTTTCTGATTCTCCATCGTGCCAGCTGGCAAAAACGATTCGCTGCCGGAGTTACTCCTCCGATCCCCCCGCCGCCGGCGACAGCATGACGCATCGCCTGTGAGAATCCACGTTGTTCAGTTTCTTGTGACAATAGCTCTGGCGTGCATGTCACTCCATGCGCAACAGACGCGCACCGCCGCGCCTGCGGAAGATCGGCAGTCACAGACCGCCGCTACGGCAACGAAGCCGGCATTTGTTTTCGGAGGAATCGATTATTTCCATCGCTGGTCGCAGAATGATCAACATGAATTTACGCCGCAAGGTCAGGAGAACCTCGACAAGTGGGCGGACATGATCACGATCAACGTTTATCAGAGCGCTCATGATGGTGATGCATTGGCAGCGAAGGCGAACGCGGTCCTGGAAAATTACAAAAGCCACAATGGTAGAGTGCTCAGGACTGATTCAGTCCCTCGGACACCAGATCGGCCAGCGGAGCATTTCATCGCCGTCGTTTTTGGCCGTCCAAATTTTATCGAGGTGGCGTTTGCCCGGTTTAAATTGGTAAACGGTGTCGGCTGCTCGATTGTTTATTCACATCGTATTTACGGCGAAAAAGTCGGCGACAAAATGAGTGCCTGGCTGAATGACAACGGTCCGAAGACGGAAAAGATGCTGATGGAATGGAACAACATTCCATCGCCAGCTTCACTTCGCGAGCTGGCGCGGACAGAAAGTCGTCCCAGCGAGACGAAAGCTTCGTCTTCGAAGTCTCAATAACTGCGAAATAGAAGGTTAGATCGTCGAAAGCCTGGAACGCGGCTCGACTGGTAGTATTCAAACCTTGAGCAACTGAATGATTCAACGAAGCTTCGCGAACGGATGAAGGATCTTACTCAAGGCTCAGTCACCAGACATTTGCTGCATATGTCGGCGTTTTTGGCAGTGAGCATGCTCGTACAGACGCTTTATTTGTTGGCCGATCTCTACTGGGTGGGACACCTCGGGAAAGAAGCGATTGCTGCAGTCGGTGTGGCCGGCAACCTCACAATGATTGTGCTAGCGCTCACTCAAATGCTCGGCGTGGGAACAACCACGTTGATCTCGCAAGCAGCCGGAAGAAAGGACCAGCCGCACGCGGAACTCGCATTCAACCAGTCTTTCGTCATGTCAATCGTGATCGCATTCGCGCTCGGCGTGGTCGGGTTTATTCTGCGCCCGGCGTATTGTGACTGGCTAAGCGCAGACGCAGCGACCGCGACATTGGCAAAAGCTTATCTGCTCTGGTTTCTTCCGGGACTGTTACTTCAATTTCCACTTGTGGCGCTAGGTTCGGCCTTGCGAGCCACCGGCATCATAAAGCCGGCTGTGGGATTTCAGGTGCTCAGTGTGCTGCTCAACATCGTGCTTGCTCCGTTGCTGATTTTTGGAATCGGCCCATGGCCGAAGCTCGGTGTGACCGGCGCAGCGCTCGCTACGTTCATTTCGATTCTGGTCGCCGATGTGCTGATGGTAATTTATTTCGAAAAAAAATACCATTACCTGCGGTTTCGGTTTCCGCTGTTCCGGCCGCAAACAAAAATTTGCGGGGCGATGCTGAAGATCGGTGTGCCGGCCGGTGCCGAGTTTTTGTTGCTCTTTGTTTACATCCTGCTCGTTTACGTGATCATCCGCGGCTTTGGACCAGCGGCCCAAGCCGGTTTCGGAGTCGGCGCGCGCGTGATGCAGGCGCTCTTCCTACCGGTAGTTGCGCTCAGCTTTGCTGTTTCGCCCGTTGTGGGACAGAACTTCGGCGGACGCCACGCGGATCGAGTCCGGCACTCTGTTTATTCGGCGATCGGGATTGCGTCGCTGATGATGCTGGGGCTCACGCTGATTGTATATCTCGCACCAGCGACGCTGATTCGGATTTTCTCACGCGACCCGCGAGTGATTGCCTTTGGCAGCGATTACCTACGGATCGTCTCATTGAATTTCGTCTCGGCGGGAATTGTTTTTACAAGTTCGAGTGTCTTTCAGGGAATCGGTAACACGCTGCCGCCGCTGTTTAGCTCGATGACACGCCTGGTGCTATTCGCTCTGCCGGCGCTGCTGATCTCACGTATGCCTGGATTCGAGATTAGGGAGGTCTGGTATCTCTCGGTTGGGTCGATCGTTCTTCAGATGTGCGCAAATCTCTTGTTGCTCCGGCATGAGCTGCGGAAGCGACTTCGATTCGAGGAACCCGAAAATTTCATTCCCGTGAGCGCAACGGCATCGTGATCGATCACGGAAACGACGGCGGTCACAGACTGCCGTCATATACACGACAGCGTTTGGCAGAAACGGCTTATTGCTTAATCCGTGGCTGCTGCGTTTGACTAGCAATTGCAGCTCTTGCCGCAGTTGCATGTCTTACCGTCATTCATCGGGCAATTCTTGCCGGTCTTCTTGCACGCGGGCTGGTCCGCTGCAAACGCAGTCGCGCAAATCACAGCCGCGAGCATTGAGAATAGAATTTTAGCGTAGTTTCTCATACAAATTTAAATCGTCCGCAGCAGGCAAAGTTGCGCGGGTAATAAATGAAGAAACGTACATCCCCACAGTGGTGGCAAACTGTGTGGTATCGTTACGGTTTCGGCGGCTGACCTGGTTTTGCGGCTTCGCCGGGTTTCGGTGGCGCGCCGCCCGCTGGAGCACCGCCCGCTGGCGCGCCGCCTCCCGGAATGTCCTCATCAGGAGCCGCGAGAATGTCATGCTCTGTGAAGGATTCCGGATGACTGGCGAGTTCTTTCCGTAACGCTGCGACTTGTTCAGCTGTGACTGGGCTGGCGCCGTTGCCCCAGTCACTCCGCTCGTAGGTCATGACGTCGGCAATTTTTTGGTCGGTCAAGGTTTTGTCCCACGGTTGCATGACTGCGGTACCATACTGTTGTCCTTTCACTTTCACCGGCCCTTGCAAGCCTTTGAGCACGATCATGCCCATGCGTCGGGAGCCGCCGTTTGTAAATTCAGAACCCGCGAGAGGCGGATATTGCCCGGGCACACCCTGTCCGGTGGCTTGATGACACGTCTGACAATTCGCAGCGAATATCTTTTTGCCGCGATCGCGCGGCGATAGTTCGGCAACTTGCTCACCGCCAGCAGGACCTCCCGCTGCTTTCTTTGCGGGAGGAGGCGCCCCCATCGGATCGAGGCCGCCGCTGCTAAAGTTTCCGGAGTAACGCCCGAGATACGCACCAGCAAAAAATATCGCCAGTCCGTAGATCGCGATCAGCCAAATCGAGAGCGGTTCGGCGCCGACGCGCGGTTCGCGTTTTTCGCGCTGCACAGCGGCATGGACCTGTTGGACATCGGCCTGTTCGCCGTAATCCATCCCCTGGCCAATGCGCGCTGGCGATTTCGGTTCGTCGTTCATTACATTCTCATTTTGCAGGAACGGGCGATGGCGCCGGCGATGCTGCGCCCGCGGGTGCGGTCGGTGCGCCGCTGACCGATATGACGTCCTTTAGCGGATGCGATTGGTTGAGCGCCATCATGTACGCAACGAGACATTTCGCGTCGTAGGTGGGAACGATCTCCCAACCTTCTGGTGGCGCATCCGCACCGGTAAGCTTCAGAGCGTCTGCCGAACGTTGCTCATGGGTACGGCGCTTTTCGTAGAGGAAACGGTAGGACGGCATGTTCGAATCAACGTTGATGCTGCGCGGCGAATAAAGATGTACGTGGTGCCATGCCGCCGAATACATCGCCGGCTCGCCAACGGTTTGAATTGGCCACGGTGCGCCAACACCTGTCTGGAGCCCGGCGGGTGCGGCTGCGGTCGGCGGAGATGATCCCGGCGATGTCGCTGGCGACGCGGCAACTGCTGCGGGCGAAGTCGCAACTGAAGGCGAACCTGCTGTTGCAGGCGAAGCAGCCTGTGCTGGAGGAGAAGAACTTGGACTTTGCTTCGCAGAAGGCGAAGCAGCTGATGCTGCTCCTTGTGGCGCCGGCGAGGCCGCTGGACTTGTTCCACCCGCAGGTGATCCTGCAGGAGCAGCAGCTCCAGCTGGCGAAGGACTCGCCTGTTCTGCGGGCGCGCGCGCGCCGATATTCGCGAGGTCCTGGCCCATCCGCATTTTCCCGAGAAGCACCTGCCGCTCAAAAATGTAATCGCGCGGCGCACTGCGGCGGTTACCCCATCCTCGCTCGATATCGGCCCCGGCATAATCGGGGCGTACCTGTTCGCTGTGGCAATAGACGCAGCCGTTTGCCACGTAAACGCGCGCGCCGCGTTCGAACATTCCAGACTGCGGCTGCGGATAGATGTCGGTGCCTTCCTCGTCGGATTGCGGATTGAGATGCCCGATTTGCCAATTCGGAATCACGGTCAATCCCACCCATGAAAAGGCGAACGTGCCGAAGATTCCGAGAAAGAGAGGAGCGAGGCCTTTCATCAATGTCCCCCCGAAGTCTCCGCTTCAACCGGGTTGAGAAATGTGGGGACAGTCGATGTGCGCCCCAATCCCAAAAGCATCAATCCGAAGTGATACGCGAAAATAAAATGCGAGGCGGTTAGCAAAAGCCCGGCGAGACTGCGCCCGCGCAGATACGGCAGCACGGTTTCCACGCTCTCGCTAAAGGCGAGCGTAGGATTCTCCATACTTGAGCCTTGACTAAAACCGCCGACGAGCAGCATGAGGGTCATCAAACCGATGCCGTAAGCCGACGCCCAGAAATGCAGCTTGATCAGCGACGCATAACGCCATTCGCGTCCGACCAATCTCGGCACGATGTAGTACATCGAACCGAAGATCACCATGGTGAAAAACGCGTACAGACCGAGGTGCGAGTAAGCGATGCTCGCCTGGGTGAAGTTCACATAGCTGGCGACGGAGCGTAGTGAAATTAACAGGCCAACCACGCTAAAGACTGTGTAAGACATCGCGCCGAACACGGTGAACCGCAGCGTGGGGCTGTATCGCATCAGCGGAAAATACCCCTGCATTGTCATGTGATGATTCAGGCCCACGGTCGCGACGGGAATCATCGTCAGAATAGTCGCAGCGATACTGGCGGTGATCATCCACGCCGGAAAAGGGCCGTCGATGAGTCGCTGCATCCCGGTCCAGCTTGAGAAAAGCGCGTACGTCCAAAAGCCGATTGTGGCCAAGTGATAACTGTACACCGGACGCCCGATCACTTTCGGAATCATATAGTAGGCGGTGCCGAGGGCGATGGCGCCAAACCAGAGAAAGAGCAGGTTGTTCGCATACCACCAGCCGACTGCCGTTTGCAAAACGCCCTGCACCGGTACGGCGAACAGCATCAATTGCCCAGCCGCATACAGCCACGGAAACCAGAGAAACGCGCCGAGCAAATACCATTGCGTAATGTAAATTTGTTCGCCGCGCCGATAACGGAACATGAGCACTGCCCACGAGGCAACGAGCGTGTAAGCGACGAACAAAATGATCGCCGCGTAACGCGGAAACTCGAGCCACTGGTAGCCGGTGCTGTCGCCAAGAACAATTCCGCAGACTCCCAGGAACACGCCCAAGTTCCAAAGACACGCACCAGCAACAAGCAGCAACGGATATCGCAAAACCGTCCGGCACAACCGCGCCATAAGCCAGATGGCTGTGCCCATTCCCGCCATGGAGGCCCAGCCGTAAACCATCACGTTCATGTGCGCCGGCCGCACACGTCCCCACGTGAGAAAACTGATATTCGAAAGCAGGTCAGGCTCGTGCAGTTTGAATGAAACGAACCCGGCCAGCAGCGTGCCAAGGATTAACCACGCCATTGCCGATGTATAAAACATCAGGACTGGCACGCGCGTTGAAGCGTCGATGTACGCGCGCTCCAACTGCTCTGTGTCTCCAGCGACGGCAGAGACAGCCGGTTCTTTCAACGGAATTCCGGTGGCGGTGGCGTTCATGGACTCGTGGCGGGGGTCGCGGAAGCAGCTGCGGTTGGAGGTGACTGCGCCGCCACCGAAGGGGACGCAGCAGTTTGGCTCGGAGGTGACGCCGATCCGCTGGGACCGGATGCTGACGGCGAGCCCGCCTGGGTACCACCAGGTTTTGAAGCGGCCGGCGCTGGCGAAGCTGCGGGACTCGCTGCGCCCCCGGGCGACGCTTGCGCCGCAGGAGACGTGGCAATCGGACCCGCTGCAACAGGCTTTTTCTGTGCGAGATCTGTCGCGGTCAGCTCCATGGCGCGACCAATCGGTATGCGAACAACCCCTTTGTTCTTGTCCACCCAGGCGTAACTGTTCAGCGCTTTCTCCGCGTCTTCCTGCGCGGTCTTGAGATTTTCCATCCGCTTCTTCGCCCGCGTCTCTTCATAGTCACTTCCACGCGGCATGGGTCCAATGATCGCGAGCACGATTACACCAAACAATGCGAAGAGAAGAACGACGCCCAGCCACGTCGACAACGGAGCCCGCGAATGGGCAATATGGCGAAGAGATTCAGTGTCAGCCATGTCAATTCACGGTGGTGAGAGATTCGATCAGGCGCGGATCACGCACGGGGAACAGTGAAGTCCTCGGCACCATTCGTAGATAAACAAAACCGAGCGTCGCGCCTATTGCGACGACTGAAAGCAAATCCCAGATGCTTGGATGAAAGCCTGTGCCGTGTAACGCCGGCAGCACGATGAGGTAGATATCGAGCATCTGCATGCACAGAATCCAACCAGCTACGATAGAAAGCTGGTGCGGATCCTTCTTGATGGAGCGCATAAGCAGGATTGGAAAGGCAATGAAGAAGCGACCGATGACCAACAGCATGCTCAACGCCCACCAGGATTGCGTGTTTCGCGTGATGAAAAACTGCGTCTCTTCCGGAATGTTTGCGTACCAGATGAGCATGTACTGGCCGAAGCCGATGTAGGCCCAGAAAACGCAGAAGGCGAGCATCCATTTTCCCATGATGTGATAATGCTCCACGGTCACGACACCTTTCAGGTAACCGGCTTGACGCAAAGCCGTGATTACCACAGAAAGTCTGCGCAACGCGAGCGCCGCCAAAAGAAAAAATCCGAGGAACACCACGGCCCGCACAAAAAAGAAAGGCCAGTTGAGGTAAGCCCGCTTCGTATCGAGCGAGGGATCGACTCCAGGCGGAATATCCATCCACACAAACAGGTGGTGACGGAGCAAAAGAATCGGGACAAACAGAAGCGCAAGCGCCGTCAATAGTGCACCAAGATTTTCCAATTGCCGGCGCACCACCACGCTCCATTCGGCATCGGTTGCATGATGCACAATTGTCCAGAAAAAGCAGCCGGCACACAGCGTGAAGAAAAACGCAAAAGCAAACAGCCAGGAATAACCAAACTGGTGCGGGTTCACAATTGCGCCGACGGCGCATAGCACCAGCGCGATCACTGCAACGACTCCAAGGACAAAGGAGAGCCCGGCAAATCGGCCGCTGTCGAAATATTCGCCTTCTGGCGTCGGGACACCGTGCAAGCGCTCGCTCATTTTTTTGGCGCCTCCTGCTTCGTGGCGGGTTTGGCCTCAGGCGGTTTGCTCTCGGCGGCTTTGTCCAACTCGCCGCGATGCTCCGGCGGCACATCGGCAATCGCCGCGTTTTGACTGCGCTGCAGAGCGCGCAGATAAGCAATGATCGCCCAGCGGTCCGGCACGATGATGTTCGGCCCGTAAGCCATCATCGTGTTTTTGCCATTCGTAATCGTGTTGAAAATTTCACCGTCAGACATTTTGCGGATGCGTTCGTCTTGAAGCGACACCACCGTAGCGAGCCCATATTTTTTGGTGATCCCGTCGCCTGCGGCCGCGGGGCCATGGCACATCGCGCACGTGATGTTGAACCGCTGTTGCCCGCGCTCCATCAACTCG
>WNFP01006536.1_pt1 | contig 12359 bp, 10 predicted proteins | sample 5400201 | NCBI WGS metagenome assembly WNFP01 (sample SAMN13153355, study PRJNA577476) | soil metagenome | isolation source: 115 cm saprolite under Madrone tree | place: USA:California | collected 2016-06-14
ATTAGCTGAAACCAGTGCCGCGTCGCCGCCGTGTTGCAGCGCGTGCACACCGATTGCTTCGGCAGAAAGTTTAGGCCACATCGGTCACAGAACAATTTCGCTCTCCCACGGTGCTGGAAATGGGGCTCTGTCGTCCCCTTCAGACTACCCGTGCCCAGCCCCAAAAAACTACTGGTCAGAAGTGCAGCGTAACCTCCGGCCAGTATCGCAATAGCCACCTTTCCCTAGGCCGTCTGTCAGCGGCGCCTCTTTGTAAATTCCAAGTAAGTACTTTATTGTCTGTAACTTACAGTGATACAGCGCAATTCCGCAGGGATCCGCTGGGGAATGGGTCGGTCTTGCCCCGCCGTCAAAACGTCAACCTCACTCCCCCAGTTCAGCCGTGGTACAGGTTCCCTCTTTTTTGCCCGCTCCCCCAACCCCCGCGGTAGCCCCTTCTTTCCATTTCCTGCGTCTAACCCACGATGCGAACCTTCACCCTCCTGTACGTCTCCGCGTGCCTGCTTCCTCTGGCACTACCCGCCCAGCAGCCGCCCTCGTCAGCACAGGACCCTGCCCACCACGACGCTGTCAGTTCCCGCGGCGACCACGCCATGGGCTTCTCCCACGAGACCACCACCCACCACTTTCGCCTCTACAAAACCGGCGGCGCGATCGACGTCTCCGCCAATAACCCCAAGGACTCCACGACTCGCGACGAAATTCGCATGCACCTCTCCCAGATCGCCAAGCGCTTCGCCGCGGGTGACTTCGACGTCCCCATGTTCATCCACGACACCACACCTCCCGGCGCGCCTGTGATGGCCAAGCTCCCCGACCAGATCCGCTTCCGCTACGCCGACACCCCGGACGGCGCCAAAATTCAAATTTCTACCGCCAATCCCGAAGCCCTCCGCGCCATCCACGCCTTCCTCCGCTTCCAAATCTCCGACCACCAAACCGGCGACGCAACCGAAGTCCGTTAGCAGCGGTCTCTCCAGTCCCATTTACTTTTCTTCACGCCTCCGCTAACTTTGCTCTCCTCAGCCCCTCTAGTCCCGAGGAGCCGTAATGCCATCCAAGCCGCGTCGAAAAGCTTCAAAAGCTCGCCCATCCGAGCTCTACCACCCCATCCGCATTGTTCCCCTGCATCCGGGCAAAGCCATCGCCGCCGCCCCGCAAGTCGCTCCCAAGCTCACCTACCGCAATGGTCCCCTGCTTACCGCAGTTCAGGTCTTCACCATCTTCTGGGGCCCCGCCTGGAACAAAGCCCCGCAAGATTCCCTGCTCCTCAAGGTCAATCAGTTCTTCGACTTCATCCTCGCCAGCCAGCTTCTCGACCAACTCGACGAATACAGCACCGCTGGTCTGAAAATCGGCCGCGGCTCGCTCATTGGCACCATCACCCTCGCGACTCCTCCTCCAGAGAAAAAGGTCGATGATTCCGCCATTCAAAAATTTTTGCAGCAGCAAATCTCCGCCGGCACGTTGCCCGCCGCAACCCCTAACACGCTCTACTTCGTTTTCCTTCCTCCCGGGGTCACCGTCACCCAGGGCGGCAGCGCCTCCTGCAAAGTTTTCTGCGGCTATCACGACGCCATCAACAACAAGATTTTCTACGCCGTGATGCCGTATCCGGGCTGCGCCGGATGTCTCGGCGGTGCTGCCGCTTTCGATGCGCTCACGTCCACTACTTCTCACGAGCTCTGCGAAGCGATCACCGATCCCATTCCCGGCCAGGGCTGGTACGACGACAACAACGGCGAAATCGGCGACATCTGCGCCTGGCAGACGCGCACCCTCGGCGCCTACACCATCCAGCTCGAATGGTCGAACGCCGCCAACCACTGCCTGTAAGGTACCGCCGGCATTCTGCTGGCCCGCGCCTCGCTTGGGGTGCGTGTTAACACTTCACGGCATGCCGCGTCTCCCCTATCGGAAAACAACGCCGATCCGGAGAAACCGCCATGCCGCCAAGAACACTGCGCCTTTTGCGCTGTGCACTTCTGACCCTTTGCTTCATCGCTTCCATTTGTTTATTGGGGACTAGCGCCCGTCCCGTGTACTCTGGCCTCACCGCCCACGAATGGGGGACCTTCACGTCCGTGGCCGGCCCTGACGGCCAAGCCGTCGAGTGGTCACCGCTCACCGGCTCGACCGACCTCCCCGGTTTCGTCGAGCAATTCCAAAAAGGCGGCTACAAGCTCGGCCTGCGCGGCACCGTGCGCATGGAAACGCCTGTCCTCTACTTCTATGCGCCTGCCGAACAAACCGTCTCAGTCAAGGTCAGTTTTTCCAAAGGCGTGATCACCGAATGGTATCCCCACGCCTCAAGCGTCGAACCGCGCGCCGCGCTGCACGACGGAACGCTCTACCAAAGCCAGCCCGACGGCAGCATCGCCTGGGACTCCGTCACACTTTCGCCGTCTCTTGCCGCCGATTTTCCGCAAGAGGCCCGGAGCGACCGCTATTACGCCGCGCGAGCCACCACTTCCACGCCCCTTCGCGTGCAAACGCCCGCCGGCGAGCAGTACGAAAAATTTCTCTTCTATCGCGGAGTTTCCGTCTTCCCGGTTCCCATTTCCGCCACCGTCACGCCCGCAGGTCAGGTGCGCGCTGGAAATCGCGGCAATTTCACATTCCCTTCCGTCATTCTCTTCGAGCGTCGCAGCGAAAAAGTTGGCTATCGCATCGCCAACGCTCTGCAGACGGAAAAGACCCTCGATTCGCCCGAGCTCACCGCCACCGTCGACTCCCTCGCTCGCGACCTAGAAGGAATACTCGTCGCCCAAGGCCTTTATCAAAACGAAGCGCAAGCCATGGTGCAAACCTGGCGGGACTCCTGGTTCGAGGAAGGCAGCCGTCTCCTCTACATCGTTCCCCCTGAATTCGTGAACACCGTCCTGCCGCTGAGCATCAAGCCCGCGCCTGTGCAAACCACGCGCGTCTTCGTCGGCCGCCTCGAATTGGTCACCCCGGCAACCGCAAGCGCCGTCGAGAAAGCCTTCGCCCAACACGATCGCGCCACGCTCGCCAAGTACGCTCGCTTCCTCGAACCCATCCTCAAAACCATGATCGAAAACGCTCCGGGCTCCGACAGGGCCCAACAGTTCCGCAACGACCTGAATCTCTACTACAACTCCCAGGTCCGATAACTGTGCAGGCCGGGCTTTCGTGGGACAGCCATTTCTGGCTGTCCGCCCCAAGACCACCACGTATCACCGATTGTTCGCCAAAACATCAGAAAGGTTCCCATGAAGAAGCTGCACGCTCTGCGAGGTACCTTGGTGCTCTTGCTTCTGATCACGATTCTCACTGCCAGTGCCAATGCTCAAGCACTCCCGCTCGACAGCATTAAGTCCCAGCAAGAACTGGATAAAGCGGTCGCGTTATTGGACGCGGCACTTTTCGACGCCTATAACCGTTGTGATCTGGAAAAGTTCAGCAGCTTCTTTGTCGATGATGTGGAGTTCTACCACGATCAGGGTGGTGTGACGCTCGGCAGGCAGAACCTAACGGACAGCGTCAAGAAGAATATTTGCGGCAAGGTGACCCGCGAACTCGTCCCGGGTACGCTGCAGGTTTATTACATGAAGGGTTATGGCGCCGTGGAGATGGGCGTTCACCGCTTTCACCACCCCGGGCATGAGGACACTGAGGGAGTGGGCGAAGGCAAGTTCATTCATCTCTGGCAATACAAAGATGGCGCCTGGAAAATCACCCGCGTCATCAGCTACGACCATCACGCCGCCAAGTAGCCGGATTCACGGGTGGAGCAGGCCGCTACACCCTGACGCGGATTGCCGATTTCTTAAGCGGGGAATTCGCATCCTGCTCTCCTCTCAACTGTACATAGAAGTACAGCCGGATTCGTTCCTCGCCATGCAGGAGGTCCAGCGACCCTACTCCGGCGGAAGCATTCTGCAACCATGGCCGCGACTTCGCCGGCGTTCTTTGCGTCGCGGCGTGTGGCGTTGTTCCCGCTGACGCCGTCACTCGCTCCAAGCTTTCCTCTTTCAGTGCAGGTTCGCTCGCAGCCCGGAGACGGCTGTGCAGCCAGACATCAATCTCGTGCTTAAATGCATACACCGAGCTTGCGTTTTCGTGACGGTGCCGGTGCACCGGCATACCTTCACGCTTCTCCCAGCGTTCCGCGGTGCGCACTTCCCGATGGAGATAAACGGCGATTTCCTTCCAGGAATCCAGGCGGCCTCCATCGGGATCAGGAATCGAACGTGCAAGCGTCTTCATTTGTTTATTGTCCATGGCGGACATAGATCCCAGTCCCCCGTAGCGCTACGCCCAACTTTTCAAATCATCGTCTCTAGCCGTGCAGGTCTCAGCTCCAGTTGCTCCGTCTTCCGCACGAACTCAAAATGTCCGGCGCTGGCTCGGGCGCGTTATGCGCGTCCAAAAACTGGGAGTGTCAGAGCCATTCTTCGCAAAGGCGCAAATGTGCACGAACCGCTCGTGCGCCCACAGCGCCGCGCCGGAAACCTCGCGCCCGCTGAAGCGAACATCTTTCCCCATTCCCAGCGCCTGCGCGAGGAAACTTTGCGCCGCGCCGACTTCAGCGACAACCGCGGACACCGCCTCGAAGCTCGCTGACCCGTTCGCCGCCGGCGCTGCATCCAGCGCATCCAGGGCATAGCTCCGCACTAATTTCTGGAAGAACCTGCGCATGACCTCCGGATGATCGAAAATTTCCAGCCCAAGAATTCGCCCGCCGATGGCGAACGCTACCCCGCATTGGCTCTCCTGCCAGGTGAAGGCGCGCGCGAACTCCTCCACCGAATTGGCGTGCCGCTCATAAATGTCGGACATAGCCCCGGTCGGCGACGAGGTCCTAAGCCGCACCGCCTTGGCGGCGATGTTTCTCCAGATCGCTCCCTGATCGGACTTCCGCGTGCCACTCGAACGCATGGACGCCGTGACCTGCGCCATTTGTTCTCCGCGTCCCAGCGAATACATGACATGATCGGCCGTCTTCAGATCCGCGGACGCCATCCTCCAGCGCCCGGCCTCGACACAAGAGACGGGGATCACCGTCGTCTGCTTCGCTGGTGCCAGGATCGTGAGGTTCAGCACGCGGTTCTGCTTTGCTCCCACGAGCTCCTCTCCGTCCACCAGCAGCACCGGGAGGTCCGCGTTATTTTCAAGGCGCAGCTCTGGCACAGATCCGCCTGCGTGCAGCTCCGTAACGCGGACTTTCCCTTGCGCGATCCCATCCTCCAGGAGGAGATAGTCCATCTCCGGGACAGGTACGCCCCGACGCATCAATGGAAACAGTGTGAGACTCCGAAACTCACAAGATCGGCCAATTTCAATGTGTGAGAATTCTTCTTGAAGGGTCCGCATGTGGTGTCTGCCTCTGCGGAGAGTAAAGGCACGCAGCAGACCAAAAGACAGCACCGCAGAATCAATCACTTACAGCGCCGCGCAACCGATTTGCGACAACCCTGGTTGACGCGCGGTCAATCCCCGTTGTCGTCTTGCCCCAACACGAACTTGTTGACCGCCTGCTTGGAAACGCCCAGCATCTCCGCGGCTGCGGTTTGATTGCCCTTGCACGCCTCCAGGGCCCGCCGAAAAAGCTCGTTCCGTGCCTGTCTCAGATACTCCTCGACCCTGAATCCATTACGGGGTTCCGGTAGCGCCGCGAAGGGATCCTTTCCCACCGGATCACAGTTAAATTTCAGATCCTCCGCGTCGATGATATCTGCGCGCGAATACAGCACGGACCTTTCCAGCACATTCAAGAGGTCGCGAACATTTCCAGGCCACGCTTCCCGCTCAAGACGCGCCAGCGCCCCGGTCGTGAGCTGGCGGGGCTTTTCCATTCGCTGATTGATTTGCCTGAGCAGCATCAGCGCTAGCTCAGGAATCTCGCTCCGGCGTTCACGCAAGGCCGGGAGTTTAATCTGCACAACTTCCAGCCGGAAATACAGGTCCTCGCGGAATCGTCCGGCGGACACTTCCTTCCGAAGGTCACGATTGCTTGCAGCGATGATTCGCACATCGACTTTCCGGGGCGCCGTGCTTCCCAGCCGCAGCACCACGCCATCATGAATAACGCGCAACAGTTTGGCTTGCACTTCCAGCGTCAGCTCCCCGATTTCGTCCATGAAAAGCGTGCCCCGGTCGGCAGCCTCAAAAATCCCCTTCGCGTCGCTTGTCGCGCCGGAGAACGCCCCCTTTACGTGCCCCAAGAGATAGCTTTCTGCCAGCGACGCCGGAATAGCCGCGCAATTAATCGCCACCAATTCGCGGTGAAACCGCGGGCTCAGCCGGTGAATCAAGTGCGCAAATCGCTCCTTCCCGGTCCCCGTTTCTCCCAGAAGAAGAACCGGCAGATGACTTCCCGCGGCGATTCCCGCTTGCTCCGCGGCATGCCGCAGTGCCGCCGAGCCGATAAAAATTCCCAATTCCAGCAAAGCATCGTCAAGGCCCGGAATCGCCAATGCTTCGGGCGCAATATCACGCATGACGTTGACGTTCGGTTCCCCGAGCGATGAGGTCTCCTCCGTCGGGAGGTCGCCAAAATAAAATGTCTCTTCCTCCGCCGTTGGCGCTGCTTCCGCCGCTTTTGCTGGCCCCTTTCCTGCCGCTTCCTCTTGCAAAGACTCTTTCTCTCGCCGCAGAGCCTCCACTTGCTTCCGCGTGAGCTTTAGCTCTCTCAGCACTTCTGGTGCTTGCCCCTCAAAATCTCCCACCGCCTGGGTCTCGGTGGAAGGCCGGCAATAGCTCATTAGAACGTCGTTGCAGACGGAGCTAGCAAGAGTTTCGAAGCGCTCCGGGTGATCAGTCCCACCCTGCTGGCGAAGGGCCGCATCGAATTTTCTAAAGACCTGTTCCGCAAAACCCTGCACTTCCTCGGGGGAGAATACCGAGGTGAAAACTCTGTTGCGCCGAAGCTTTTCGCTCAGTTGGGGCAAGAGGGAATCGGACAATACGTCTCCGTACAGCACGCGCATCCGATCCACAAAAGCTTTGTCGAAGCCAATCGTTTCCTCGTCAACACTGGATTTTCCGTCGGGTTTCTTTGCCCTTCGCTGGATCCACCATCGTGTTCCCCCTCTTCCCAGCGCTTTGGGCTGCGATGCGGGCTTCGTGAACGATTCCCTGTCATCCCCCAGGAAATATTCATTAGGCATTGCGAGGTCGCGAATGATGGACCAATCGCTCGCATCCATCCGCACTTCTTTCACGTTGGCCTCGCCGAACAGCGGCCGCGCCGGCGTCCCCACTTGCAGCAACCTCGCCGGCAAAACTCCCAGCGCCGCCAATAGAAACCACGCTGCTCTCATCTCCGCCGTTCCGCTGGAAACACAAACGTAGCAGTCCGCGATCTCCGACGATCTCAGCTTCATCAATCTTCGTACCGTCCGCGCTAGGCGGCCCATCACCGACGGATAGTCTTTCGGATCGGAAACGGGCAGTTCGTGCACAACAATCTCGCAATCCGGATATCTGCTGGACACTTCTTTTTCCGTCGCAACTGCGTTTTCTCGCGTATGTGGAGTGTGAAATAGGAAGAGATGCCGGAACTGCTTGGCGCTCATGATCGACAATATCGGGCCCGGCAATTGCTCGCCCGCGACTTCCCCAGGCGTAAACGGATCCTTCGGGTCCACGAAAGCAAACAACGAATTTACGTTTGTCCCGACCCCGGTTTCAGCAGGGCCAACCTCCAAGGCCTTGCCGTCATCTTGTTCAACTAAACCAAGGGATGCCCTCTCGGGTTCGACGGCGCCTTTCGCAGCAGCTCGCAAGCTCAGCGAGCCTGCAGCGCTGCGCTCCCTTTGACCGAATAACCTCTGAAAGAGTGAACGTGTCATCGTCGGTCTTGTCCACGCGCATTATACGCTCGCCATCCAGGGACGGGGGAGACAGGGTACGTCCGCAGAACCATTCGACCCCTCCAAATCCCCATTCAACCCCGAAATTCGACCATTCAATGTTTCTTACTTTACCTTCCGAATAAGCTCATGCTACCGTGCCCCATGCACTCCACTCCCACCCTCGTCTACTCCCAAGCCAGCGCCACCGGCTCCCCGCTGCTGCCTTGCGGACCTTCGCATTCCAGTGGAGCCGTTCGGAGTAGATATATCGCCTGCAATCCCGCGTATTCTCAGAGTCGCCTTTACTCGACGATGGGCCACGCAATCACAACTCCTTTGTTTCTTATCACATCCTTACAACCCTCGTGTTTTCATGTGATTGCGCACTCTTTTCCACAACGGCGCCCCGCTATCCGCCGTGCATTCAGTAACTTACGCACTCTTTCTATCGCCACGGGGGTGGTACCCCCCCTCCCGTCCAGTCCGATGCCTCCAGCGCCCAGAATCGCAACGTGGACGCCGGGCGCACATCCAACTATCATTGCTGCAAGCGCAAGGTTCCAGGTCCATGGATGAAGCCGCAAAACTAGCGCCATTCCCGCTCGTGGGTGATGCTGACCCCGTTCCCCCCAGCCTGTTCGCTTCCTATCCCGAACAGGCTAATACGCTTTCTCTACTCTACGAAGTCAGCCGCGAGATCACGTCCATCCTCGACCGCGAAGAACTGCTGCGCCGCGTCGCGCAGCGCGTCAAGAAACTTGTCAACTACCACGTTTTCAGCGTCATGCTGTGGGATGAAAAAACGCAGCAGCTCGAGAGCGTCTTCGTCATGCGCTATGGTGACGCCATCCCCGTGCGCATGCGCGTTCCCCTTCATCAAGGACTCACCGGCGCCGCCGCCGCCGAACGCCGCTCCGTTCGTGTCGCCGACACGCTCGCAGATCCTCGCTTCCTCGCTTGCGAAGTCGAAACCGGAGTCGCCGTTCGTTCGGAACTCGTCGTTCCGCTTCTGATGCAGGATCGCCTAATCGGCGTTCTGGATTTGGAAAGTGCGGAAACGCATGCGTTCACCGCCGAGCACGAACGCATGCTCGCTACGCTCGCTTCCTACGTGGCCATCGCTCTCGAAAACGCCCGCCTCTACGAAGAGGCCCGCCAAAGCGAGCGCCGCCTTCACGAAGATCTTGCCACCGCCCGCGAAATTCAGCGCCAGTTGCTTCCCAGCGGGGCTCGTGAAGTTCCCGGCCTCGATCTCGCCGCCGGCTACTGTTCGGCGCGCGAATTGGGCGGTGACTTCTACGATTTTCTTCCCTACGGTAAGGGCCGCCTGGCTGTCGCCCTCGGCGACGTCTCCGGCAAAGGCACCGCCGCCGCATTGTTCGGCTCGCTCGCCATCGGCATCATGCGCGAACACATCGTCGAGCATCCCTGCCCGCCGCCGCAAATGTTGGCCTTGCTGAATCGACGCCTGCACGGCGCGCGTCTCGACTCGCGCTTTATTGCCATGGCCTTTGCGGTGTACGACGCCGGCGAACGCCGGCTGACGCTGGCGAATGCCGGCTCTCCCTATCCGGTATTGCTGCGTGATGGCGAAGTGCAGCAAATCCGCCTCGCGGGCGTGCCTCTCGGCCTTTTTCCGGACACCGAATATGACGAGGTCACCGTCGCTCTTCGCCCGGGCGACGTCGTACTGTTCGCCTCCGATGGCATCCTCGAATCCGAAGACTCCGAACAGGTAGAATTCGGCATCGCGCGGCTCAGCGCCCTTCTCAAGAGCGTTTCTCCACACCAGCCTGCCAGTGAAATCTGCGACCTGGTGCTGAACGCCACGGACTCCTACACCGGTGGCGGCTTCGCTCCCGCGGACGACCGCACCTTGCTGGTGCTGCGCTTAACCGATCACACCTCCAGCGATTTCTCGAAGATGCCCATCATCTACTGACATGAGGACGTTTTTTCGGAACTATTGTCCGGCCGAAGGGCTGACAGCTACTGGGCGGTACTACTTGCCGGAGGAAAGCAGGTTAACGTCGGGGCGCTGAGCTTGCGTGGTAGCAAAGTAATTTTGTTCGCGCAGGCGGCGGTAGATGCGGCCGGCTACGAGGGCGGCCGTGGGGCCGATGACTTGGCGCGAGCTGCCGCGAAGAAGAACGGCTAGCGCGATTTTCGGATGCGCTTCGTCGGCGTAGGTGACGAACCAGCCCACGCGCGAAGTCGGATCGTTGCACGTGCCGGTTTTGCCGAGCGGCATTTCGTCTCCGCCGCTATCGAAGCTGCGCTTGCCGGTTCCGTAGAGAACGGCGGCGAGCATACCCTCGCGAATTTCCGGCAGGACTTCAGCGATGTTCAAATCGCGCTTCACGCGCGGCGCGAAATTCTGGATGTCATCAGCAGTGCGCGGATATTGCAGATAGTAGAGCGTGCCGCCGTTGGCGAACGCAGCCGCGAGCGAAACCAACTGCAGCGGCGTCATATGGATACCTTCACCGTAGCTGGACATGCGCGCGACGCCGCCATGCACGGGCGGCTGCATCGGGAAAGAACCGGGATGCTCTTCGGGAAGATTGTAGCCGGCAAGCTCGCCGAGTCCAAGGAGGCGGGCGTAACGGGAAACAGTATCGAAGCCCATGCGGCGGCCAAGCTCTTCAAAGAAGACGTTGTTGGAGTGGGCCATGGCTTCGGTCAAATTCATGTACTTGCGCCGGCCGACTTTGAGCATGGTGTCGCGAGTGATGACGTTTTCCTCGAGAGCAGCCAGTGCAACGGTGGGCTTTATGGTGGAACAGGGAATGTAGCCGTCACCGAAAGCAATTTTCTGATTGACGACCGTGAGGATGCGGCCGGTGTTGGGATCCACGGCCACAACGGCGCCGTTGTAACGACCGAGGCCTTCGACGGCAGCGGCGCGCACGACGGGATCATCGAAGGTTCCGACATCCGCGAGAGTCGAGTTCGCGAAAGTTGGGACGCCGCGAAAACGCGAGATCCTGTGCATCGATGCTTTACCCGCGGCGGGCGCGGCCGGCATCGGCACGGCTACAGTTACAGCGAGAACGGCGGCTAGGAATACTCGTCCCAATTGCTTCAAGGTTTGCTCCGAAAACTCTATTGCCCGACTCGGATTCGTTTTGTGAAGGCTTTGTACCTCAGACTTCTCGCCCGGGTCAACCTTCATTTCCGCGAACCCTTCCCACTCGACAACCCGCATCTGCGAGAACGCGTCGAACTGCTCAGCCTAGTTGCACCCTGTTGGCCAAAGGAGCGGCTACAGATTTGACGCGACTTAGCGCCTAAGGGGTTAGATGCACTGTACCCGAAAGAAACACCTCTCTCAGGATGAGACAGATTGTAGGGTTTCGGGGAAGGGTGGGCAATAGCCAAAACGCTCCAGTACGAAGCTATGTGCTTTATTTTGAACGGCTGGCCGGGTGGGCAGAGGAAGGGCAGGGCGCATGGATTTGGCCTGTCCGTAAGAGCGGGGTGAAGGGTGGGCAAGAGCGGTGTCGCGAGTTGAGACAGGAGCTGTGCCAACGAGAGAAGAGATTTGGCACAGAGGGCAAGGAGATGGGCGCAGTCACTTCATGGTGACAGAGCAGCCTGGCGGCGATGGCGGGCGGAGTATTTCGCGGCTTTGGCGCGATTGCCGCAGAGCGTTATCGCGTGCGGTAAATCTCGTGCCAACCGCCCGCAGGCAGTAGCGCCCCGATGCCCGCGCCGAGCAGGGCAAACACTGGAGTCAATATGCCTTTGCCATAGTTTCCCGTGCAGACAATCGCGTTCGGAGAACAATCGTTATCAATCGCAATGCCAGCGCCGAGTCCCCCGCCCGCTCCGATCGCGGCCCCGATCAGCGCATGTTTGCCTCGGTGACTGTTCGTTTTAAGGGAAACCTGCCGAACCGTTTCGCGGGCGATACTTCGATCTCCACCCGCGACTCGCAGCACCAGCGCATCCTCCGTGGCAGACTGAAAATCGCCCTGAGACGATGCACCGTGCTTGACCGTGACCTTAATGGTTTGGCCCAGGGCGATCTGTTTCAAGCTGCCCCAATCGGATTTCTCGACGGCCCCTACCAATGGGTCGGCTGTCAGCGCGAGCAGCGTACAGAGCACCGCTACGTACCCGATTCGTTTCGCGATTTTCATCGGAAGTCTCCTTACATTTGAGCCTATGCGGCCCCCTGGAAGCCACCAAGCGACAAGGAGCGACTTGTTTCCTAAACGGTGAAATGACGCGATTTGTCGTCCCAGGAGCTCGGGAGAGGAAGGAACCAGGTCCGCAGATCGAATTTCAGAACAGGCGGGAGATGTACTCGCGCATTTGGTGCTTCCAGTACGGCCAGTCGTGGCCGCCTTCCGGGCCCCAATTATCGAGGGAATGGCGAATGCCTTTGCTAGCTAGGATTTCAGAAAGGCGGTACGACGGGCCGGAGTTTTCCCACTGGCCGGTGCCGGTGGCGATGTGAATGTCGCAGGAGGCGAGCTGCTCGAATACCCACGCGTCGCTGAGGTTGGCCACGTAATCGACGGGATTGTTGAA
>WNFP01012657.1_pt1 | contig 12359 bp, 12 predicted proteins | sample 5400201 | NCBI WGS metagenome assembly WNFP01 (sample SAMN13153355, study PRJNA577476) | soil metagenome | isolation source: 115 cm saprolite under Madrone tree | place: USA:California | collected 2016-06-14
TAGCCCACGCCCAGCGCAGTGGCAATCGCCAGAGCCAGACTTGGTTTTTGTTTCTTATCTTCAGTTGACGGTGTCATCTGGCTTTCGCCATGCGTCGGTCTCGCGGTCAAGTTCCTCAAGCTCCGCTTCGTCGAAAACCGGATCGGACACTACATATTTTTCGCTGGCCCAGGCCCCGAGATCGAGCAGACGGCAGCGCTCGCCGCAAAACGGAAATTCCCTGTGCACATCGGAGTCCGTCGCTGTCTTGCAGATGGGGCAGCGGTGCTTCATGGCGGAATCTTATCCCAAAACGCGCAGCGGCGCTCCGGTTGTAATGCGATGGAGCTTTTCGTGCGCGGGAGGTTCGTTCTTCAGTGTTCTTGTAGGGTCTTTTGTAGCGGCGGCCTTCGGGCCGCCAGGCTTGCTGCGCGGCAGAATATCCACCACTCGTCCGATCAGATCGTACGCATCGGTCTTGGCGATTTCCACGCGCGCGGCGTCTCCCGTGTCCGCGAAACGGCCGTCGGGGACTTCGATATCCGTCAAATAAAGTTTGCCGTCGATTTCCGGAGCCATGCCTTGCAGCCGCGCTTCCCAGACCAGCGGATTTTCCTTCGAAGGCCCTTCGATCAAAGCCGTTTCGGTGCGGCCCTTCCAATTCTTCAGTTTTTCTCGCGAGATTTTTTTCTGGATGGCCATCAGGCGATTGCGGCGGTCGGTGACCACTTCCGCCTCGACTTTCCCGTCCAGCGCAAAACTTCCCGCGTTGTCGACGTCGGAGTATTCAAACACGCCCATCCAGTCAAACTGACCCGCGCGAACGAAATCGCAGAGTTCATCAAAATCGTTTTCGGTTTCGCCGGGAAATCCGACGATGAACGAGGTGCGCAGCGAAACGCCGGGAATTGTGGCGCGGATGCGTTCCAGCAATTTCAAGAAAGCGTCGCCGTGCGAACCGCGCTTCATGCGCGCCAGCATATTGCGGCTGGCGTGCTGCAGCGGCATGTCCATGTATTTCGCCAGGCGCACATGTGCGGCAAGTGTGTCCAGCAATCTTTGCGTGACGCGGTTCGGATAAGCGTACAGAAAACGGACCCAGAGCAGTTCGTCGACATTGGCAAGCGCCGCAAGCAGTTGTGCCAGACCGTCGCGCAGACCGAGATCCTCGCCGTAAGACGTGGTGTCCTGGCCAATCAAAGTGATTTCGCGAGTGCCGGCGGCGACCAGATTTTCTGCCTCGCGCAAAACCGACTCGAAACGGCGGCTGCGGAATTTTCCGCGCAATTGCGGAATGATACAAAAAGTACAAGGATGATCGCAGCCCTCGGCGATTTTGATATATGCCGCATGTTTGGGCGTGGTGAGAATTCGCGGCGTCAAATCGTGATAGAGAAACGCGGGCGGCTCGGCCGGAAGCACACGCAACTCGCCGTGCACCGCTTCCAGGATACGTTCGACTTCACCGGTGCCGACGACGGCGTCGACTTCCGGGACCTGCTCTAAAATTTGCTCGCGGTAGCGTTCCACCAGGCAGCCTGCGACGATGAGTTTTTTTGCAGCACCGAATTTTTTATGCTCCGCCATCTCCAGAATGGCGTCCACGGACTCTTTCTGTGCCGCCTCAATGAAGCTGCAGGTGTTCACTACGAGGATGTCGGCTTCATCCGCCCGCGGCGTCAATTCATAGCCATCGCGGGCAAGAATGCCCATCATCACCTCGCTATCGACGAGGTTCTTCGGGCAGCCCAGACTGACAAATCCGACCTTTGGCATGGAGAAAATTGCGCCTTATCGCAATTCTTTATTGTAGCACGCGACTTGCCGACGCTCAGGCCGCGCTTCGGATGGAGGGAAGTGCAAAACCGGCGGCGAAGCAGCAAGCTATCTAGCGCGCAGCGCGCCACGAATCGTGCCAAGCAGCTCTTGCAGGCGCGTAATATCGCACGCAGCACCACCAAATCGCGCAACTGAATAAAGCTGCGTGAACTCATGCACCATCGGACTCAACTCCAGCTTTTTGACAGCCGCCGCAAATTCAAATGGAGTTTGCGTTTCAGTGCGCGCGTAACCGTGGCGTCCCATCAGCCGAAGCATTTCCACATACATTCGCGAGGCAATTTGCGAACTCGCCGCTCCGCTGCTTTTGCCGCGAACGAGCAAGGCGATTTGCAGCTTGCGTAGTAGCTGTTCGATCCGGCCGTACCGCAGAACAACCAGTATCGCCACCAGCAGCAATGGCAGCACCAAGGAAAATCTGTCGTGCTGCACTTGCCACATGCTCAACCGGTCTTTCATGCCCCGCTGTTTTTCGGCGAACCATGCGGCTCCCAATTCGCGCCAGTTGTGTGACTTGGTCTGGAAAGTTTGTGCAAGTACGTTCTGGTGTGCGAAATCATAACTGATGACCCAGTCGTTCCAGGTGAGTTCGGCCCAGTCGGTGAGTTGCGAGAGCCGGGAAAATAAACTCGCTGAGACAATGGGAGCGTCCGGCGTGGGATCGAAAACGATCCAGCCGCTTTCCGGAAAGTATGCTTCCACCCAACTGTGTGCATCGCTCGCGCGCACAATGTAGTCGCCGCCAAGTTCGTTGAATTCGCCCGGCAGGAAGCCGTTCACTTCGCGCGAAGGAATGCCCAGCGTGCGAAGCATGACGGTCATCGAAGACGCGAAATATTCGCAGTGGCCGGCGTGTGTTTCAAAAAGAAAGTGAGCGAGCGGATCTTTTCCGGGATTCCCCGTCAGATCAAGCGTGTAGTTGTATTTGGTTTTCAGAAAGGTTTCGAGGGCGGCGGCTTTGTCATAGGGATTCGAGGCGCGCTGTGTTGTCGAGCGCGCCAGAGCAGGAATCCGCGGATCGACTTCCGGCGGCAGTTGCAAATATAGGTCGGTGATCGTCGCCGGATAATCGGCGCCTGCGGCTTCAAGCTGGGCGCGATCCAGCGCCGGGAGCTGCGCAATTCCCGTGTAGCGCACCGAGACAAAGTTATGAAACGGATTGATCAGCGACCCGGCGGAATCCCGGTACAAATAATTGCGCCGGTGACTTACGCCGGCGGCTTCTCCCGTAAAACTCCCGCGGATCGCCAGCATGGTCCCGGCGACGAACAGCGCGTCGGATGCCATCGGCTCTTGCAGCACAGTGAATTGCAGAATTTCTCCGCGCGCTTCGCCGAGTTTCGGTTTTTCCCGCAGCGCTATCCAGCCGTCAGAATTGGCCTGAAGCGTCTCCGCGCCGCGCTCGGCCGAAGTCCATCGCCTGCCATCGAAATTCGCCAGTGCGTTGCCGCGCCAACGCAGTGCCGGATACTTGATCAGGGAACCGGTTTCGACGCGCAGCACTACCGCGGAACTTTTCTTGATCTGGCCAATTTGTCCGAGCTCCACCTGATCGCTAAAACCGCTGAGAAGGGTTGGATTGAAGCTGGTCTTGCCGAGGTAGCCGGCGCTTACGCGAGGCAGAAGAAAAAATAAGACGGTGCCGCACAGGATTGCTCCGATGGACACGCTGATGGCTGCGAAGCTGAGAGCGCGTGACAGTTTTCTTTCCGATTCGGGCATCGCCGCCGCCGGGGGGATAAGTGCTCCGGTCGCCCCGCGGCGCAGTTCCAGGCCGGCGTAGGACCGCGGAAGCCAGCACCGCTGCGAACCCCAGCATCACCAGAAAGTGAACGTCGCGGTCGGTTCGAGCGCTGTACAGCCGGACCAGAAGCACGAAAATCAGGAAGTGCACCGAGCTGATCAACGCCGCGTAGAGCTGCGGGTTCGGGGAGTTCGCTGCGAGACTGCGCGACACGAAAAACATATCCATCGGGAAAAAAAGCAGATAGCAGAGAACCATGAAGGTGGCGGAGCGGGAAGTCAGCTCAGGTTCGTGGCCGTACCACCAACGGCGTGCACGAAAGAGAACGGCAGCGGTTGCGATGAGCGAAGTGAAGAGATCGATTTTTCCGGTGCCGATAAGAGTGAGGATTGCGGTGAACAGCAAAAGAAAAAGCGAGACGCGGAAAAAACGTTCCGCAGGGAGGAGTTGCGCGATCGGAGGTGACGTGCTGGCAGCCATGAACAGACTTTCATCGTAGCATTCGGCGTCGGCCGGGGGGAGTTGCCGCGAACCAATGAATAACGGTCAGTGTGCCGTCTTAGCGGCGGAGAGATGCTTCACGGCGCTGCGCGCGATCTTGCGCGTGAGGTTGGAGATGGGCAGAGACTGGATTTCCATGAGCGGCACCCGTTGCGCACCGGATATTTTCGGTAGCTCTTTCACGCGGATGAGATATGCCGCGATGGAAATGGCGCGGTACGTCACCATGTGGCGTACTTTGTCCAACAGCTCCGAACGAATTGACTTTACTGACTTTATTCGCAATTCGCGACGAAGCAATTGTTCAAGCGCTGCCAGCTGGGAGTTCGCCGGAGCCGAGACGGTGGGAAAATGGCAGAGTCTTGCAACGAGCGAAGGAACGTGATCGTCGGCGTTATTTGTGTTTGACGCCATGGGCGGCGGCAAAACCAGACAGCGGTTTTTTCGATCGAGGAGCACTACGCTGACCAGCTGCACGGCAACGCTGGCGCGTTTTTTTCTTTTTTCCGGAAGCGTTTCGGCGATGCCGAGTTTCCTGCCTACGCAAAAAGTTGCGACAGGGCACAACAGGCACTGCGGCGAGCGCGGAAGGCAAATCGTAGCGCCAAGTTCCATCATGGCCTGATTCCAGTCGCCGGCCGAATCGCGTGCGAGCAGTCGGTCAGCGCTGGATTGCAAATGGCGCCAGCGTTTTGGTTCGCGCAGGTCGCCGCGAATCGCGTTCAGGCGTGATACTACACGCGCGACGTTGCCATCCAGCACCGCGTGTTTATCGTCGAAGGCGATACTGAGAATTGCCGAAACGGTATATGCGCCGATCCCTGGGAGGGCTAGGAGCTCTTCGCGCTGACGTGGAAATTTGCCGGAATGTTTTGCGACGACCTGCTGGGCGGCTTTTTGTAAATTGCGCGCGCGGCGGTAATAGCCGAGCCCTGACCACAGGCGCAGCACTTCTTCCTGCGGAGCCGAAGCGAGAGATTCCACGTCCGGAAACCGCGCGAGAAATTTTTCGTAATAGGGAATTACAGCCGCAACGCGCGTCTGCTGCAGCATGATTTCCGAAATCCAGATGCGATAGGGATCGCGATTCTTGCGCCACGGCAAGTCGCGGCGGTAGATTCGGAACCAGTTCAGCAGTGAATTACGAAATTGTTTCAGTTCGACGCTGTCCAATTCCTCACCCGAGGCAACTATTTTTGAGACGCGATCGTTAAGATTCTTTCCGGCAGGGTCGGAATCTTCAATCCTCCATCCTTGTCGGATGGATTCAGAATGACAGCATTTGCGTTGGCTTGCGAGAGACAAGAGTCGAACGCTGCGAGAAATGCCGATTAACGTCGCTAACGGATCTCTTCGAGCGATTCCAGGAAAATTACGTAGGAAGAGTGCCACAGTTCGTTGGGAATTGTGCCGCGGGGACGGCTGGTGACGATCACCTTGAAGAGATCGGGCGAAGCGGCGAGGTCCTGTAGCAGAGCATCTTGAGCTTCGGTGGGTTCGGGCTGAGCCACGGCCAGATACCGTAGGATCGCAAAAATGTTTTCTTCCGCGGGAGCGAGACTGGTTTCGATTCCGGCACTGCGAAATTGCAGGAAGGCGTTGCGCTCGTAAAAATGCCAAGCGATTCCGGCACAGGTGTTGACCGCTCGCTCGAAGCGCTCGTTCGAAATTGATTTAGCGATCGCAGCTGTTTCGCCCGGGTGAGGATCGAGAACCAGCAGTACCCTGAAATCGTCATCGCGCGCGAACTCGCGAACCATCAAGGAACCGGCACGGGCGGAGGCCTTCCAGTGCACATGGCTGGCGCTGTCAGTTGGGACGTACTCGCGCAGGGCGTGCAGATCCTGTCCACGACCTTTGTGATAGCTCTCAATGCTGCCTTCAATGCCGGGGAAAATTTCGCTAAGCTCGGAATCCGATTCGACGCTGGGATAGACGAGGGCTTCAGATTTCAGCGCGACGCGGCGAGACTTTTGCAGAAATCCAAACGGAAAGCGGGTGACGATGCGAAACGTGTCCTGGACGTGCAATCCGCGTTTCAAGAAGGTGACGGGAACGCTCTGCTTCATGCTCTGCTGGCGCGGGAGATAAGGGAAAAAAACTGGAGTAACGAGCAAAGCGGCGGCCGAAGAATTTTTGCGAACGACGGCTTCGACGCGTAGCGCGAAAGACGGCAGCGTCAGCTTGCGGTTGATTAGCTCCACGCTGGCGCGAACTGTTTGATCGGCGAAGATGTGTTCTGGAAGGCCGATGCGCAGATCAATTCCAGCGAGTGCGATTGAAGAAAGAATTCCCGACATCAGAATGACGGATACGAGGCAGGAGAGGATGAGGAACAGAAGATTGTTGCCGGTATTCAGGGCGGCGAGTGCGACGAGCAGCGTTGCGCCGAAATACAGCCAGCCGGCGCGGCTGATTTTGTATTCCACTTTCTGGCCGATCCAGCGAAGCGGTGTGCGCTTGGCTAGCGTGGGTACGAGTGTGACGGCTACCCACCCGGCAATTGCTAGTGCAAAGAGCGCGGAGCTGGCGGCTACGCCGAGGTTGCCGAGTTCAGCGGCGGCTCCGGAGTAGACGGCGAGGAGGAGTGCGACGGCGAGGGCGGTGATGGAGAGGAAGAAGGCGCGGACCGCGGGGCGGTCGGCTTTGGCCCAGAGTTGCGCGAGGGTGGAGGAGGTCGGTGGCATTGGTGGTGGCGTTGGCGTTGGAAATCGAAGAGAGATTCCTCACTGCGCTCGGGATGACGGCGCTCGGTTTTGCCGCGCCAAAATTTCAACGTCCGTGGTTAGAGCGGGACGCGGACGGAGTCTACGATTTCGCGCAGGGCTGCTTCGGTGGTTTCGGATTTTTTTTGTAGCGAAGCGTGGCGCGCGCTGGCCACCACTCGGTGCGCGAAGACGGAGACGGCCAATTGTTTGAAGTCGTCCGGCACGCAATAGTCTCGGCCTTCGAGGAAGGCGCGAGCCTGTGCGGCTCGTTGCAGCATCAAGGTGCCGCGTGGGCTGACGCCGAGCGCCAGCTGATCGGAGTTGCGGGTGCGATTGACAATTTCGAGAGCGTAGTCGTGCAGGCTGGCGTCTACTTTTACGTGGGTGACGGACTCCTGCATGGCGAGGACTTCGCTGACGTCGGCGACCGGCTCGAGAGTTTCGATTGGATTGTCGAAGGTGCGGCGGCGCAAAATTTCGCGTTCGGTTTCGTGCGATGGGTAGCCCATTTTGATACGCATCAGAAAGCGGTCGAGCTGCGATTCAGGAAGCGGATACGTGCCGTGATGCTCGACCGGATTCTGCGTGGCGATGACGAGAAAGGGCTGCGGCAGCGGGTGGGTCTTGCCGTCCACCGTAATTTGCGCCTCGTTCATGGCTTCGAGAAGAGCGGACTGCGTGCGCGGCGTGGTGCGATTGATTTCGTCGGCGAGAACAATGTTTGCGAAGAGCGGGCCGGGACGGAATTCAAATTCGCGTGCGTCGGGTTGGTAGACGCTGACACCGAGAACATCGCTTGGCAGAAGATCGGAAGTGAATTGCACGCGCTGAAAAGTGCAATGAAACGATTTCGCAAGCGCCTGAGCGAGGGTGGTTTTGCCTACCCCGGGAACGTCTTCGATCAGCAAATGGCCGCGCGCAAAAAGAGTGATTAGCGCGAGCTGAATGGCTTCTTCTTTGCCGTAAATGGCGCGCGCGATGGAACGCTGGAGTTGTGAGACGACTTGAGAGGTGGCGGCCGGCATTGGTTGAAAACCCCGGATAATCCTGTTACAAAAGAAAGGCTGCGCTGCGATTTCGTTTGATGCAATAGAACGATTCGAGGAGCAGTCCACCCGTTCCAGACGGGCGATTAGCTCAGCGGTTAGAGCGCTCGCCTCACACGCGAGAGGTCAAAGGTTCAAATCCTTTATCGCCCACCACCTTCTATCTTCACATCAATCGTAGCAGTGTTACGCGGCAAGAGCGCTCGTGTGTCCAAAAGATTGTTCATCTATGTTGCGAAGGCGGTAGATGAGCAGATACGACCCCACTGCCCAAAACAACACCGGCTTTAAAGTCAGGTCGGTGCGGGAATGGCCAGAGCGAATTCCCGGATATTCAATAGATCGTCCAGCGCCTCGGGCGAAATCTCGTAGGACGCCATCGCAGATTATTTCTTCCGCGCAGCTCTTAGCTTTGCCCGCGCGGTCTCAGGATCTATCCCTCTTCCCCGGTCCAGATGTTCTAGGCCGCGATCTTCCGTCTTACATCAAGCAAACGCCGCTGTTTCGCGGCCTCCTCGCGGATAACTTCAGATGCGGATGCGTAGCGGCCGGTGCGGACTTTTTCATCCACGCAGTTTTCCAGTTCGGGAGTGAGCGATACCTTCAAGGGCAGTTGGCTATCCAGCGAAGCTTCCAGTTCAGAGTAAACTAGCTGATCTCGGGCGGTATCACGGGAGTCAATCATGAGCATTGTCTTGCGTACTCTTGAGTTTCTAAGTTTGAGCCTATGGCTCGGGAGTGATGTGTTTTTGAGTTTTGTGGTGGCGCCGGGGGCGTTTTCGGTGCTGGCTAGCCGGGATCAGGCTGGGGCGATTGTGGGGTATTCGCTGACGCGGATGCATTGGATGGGGATTGTTTGCGGGGTAGTGATTTTGTTGGTGCGGCTTTTGCGAATTCGGAGTTTGACTTCTTTAGTGGCTCCTGCGGCGTTGTGCGTGATGTTGATGATCATCTTGACCGTGATTTCGCAGGTGGCGGTCAGTCCTAAGATGGCGGTGCTGCGGGTACAGATGGGATCGATCGAGGCGACGGCAGCTGGGAATCCTTTGCTGGCGGAGTTTGCGCGGTTGCACACGATTTCGGTTGGGTTGGAAAGTGGAGTATTGCTGGGCGGGGTTGCTGCGCTGCTTTTTATGGTTAGAGGCGCGCCGGCCTGAAGAAGGCAGAGAAAAATTAGTTGGGTACGCGGGAGCGCTTTAGGCTCGACGCGGGCAACACCGTGGAGAGTGCTACGCCATTTTCCTAAGTACTGATGCCAAAGGAGTTGCCAGCATACTTTGAAGCTGGCGACATCACGCGTAGCGGCACCCAGTATGATTCAACGCATGTCAATAGGCTTCGCTCGCAGCTTTGCTCCTAGGCTATGGACGGCGAAGGCGCTTGCGTCTCGGTTGGGCGCGAGACGTATCGGATTTCGGCGTTTTATGGGAAGGGGATTTAGATTTGTTGCGCTTGCGTTTTAATTTGGGTGGGCGGATTTTGTTGGTGACGGCGTAGCCGGCTTTTTCGAAGGCGCGCCACATGTACCAGGAGGCGACGGTGCGGTAGGGGCGCCAGCGTTCGCCGAAGGCCAAAAGTTCTTTCGGACGGGGCATGTGCCTCTTGTTGTAGGCGACGGACCAACCTTTTTTTACGCCGAGATCGTGGATTGGGAGGACGTCCGGGCGACCGAGGCGGAAGATCAAGAACATTTCTACAGTCCAGGCGCCGATGCCGCGAACCGAGATTAGGCGTTCGACTAATTCGTCGTCGGAAAGTCTTAGGGCTTCTTCGTGGGTAGGGACGGTGCCGTCGATCGTTTTTTGCGCGAGGTCTTTCATAGCGAGGATTTTTGCGCCGGAGAGGCCGGCTTTTCTTAGGGCTTTTGTTTTGAGCTGCAGCATTTCTTGTGGCGTGGGAGGTCCGCCGGAGGCACTCAGTGCCTTGATTCGAGCATAGATCGTCGCGGCGGCTTTGCCGGAGATGGATTGGTAAGCGATGGATTCCAGGAGGGATTCGTAGGGGGATTGTGTGTGGTCGATGTTGGGATCGAAGGCTACCGCTTCTTGAACCAGGCGAGCGATGCGGGGATCGCAGTTGGAGAGATGCGCTACGGCAGCTGCAAGGTCGAAGGGGAGTTGCGGAGGCGTGGACATGGCGTCGTGAATTTTAGAGCAAGCGAAGGAAAAGGGAAAATAGAAAATAGAAGAATGGAAGAGAGCTCAACGCAGAGGCCTAGTGTTTGCATACGGCGAGACGTTTCGCAGCTTCCTCATGGGAACAAGGGCTCGCAGTCCGCGCCAAGGGATGACAATTACGCCTGCCAGAAATGTTAACGCCAGGCCTTTCGTTGCCCATTCGTAACTATGCCAGCGCTTGACAATGAGCACTGGCAACAGTGCGGTCATAAGGCTGAGCGCTACAAGGCCAAAGCGATCCCCTCTACCGTACATCACGAGTAGCGGTGAACCGAAAATATTTTGACCGAGAGTTACACGGCAGGGGCTGGGTAACGTGCGGGAGTCGCTGTCTTCTTTGCGTGAAGTGGATGCGATCGCGCATGTGATTCGCGTGTTTGACGATCCTAGTGTGCCGCATGCGGAGGGGACGGTTGATCCTTTGCGTGACGCTACGAATCTGGAGTTGGAGCTGATTCTTTCGGATCATGAGCAGATTGATAAGCGGCTGGAGCGGTTGGAAAAGGATCTGAAGAAGAAGGCCGACAAGCAGTTTGAGTTGGAGAAAGTTGTTTTGGAGAAGTGCAAGGCGCATCTTGAGGCGGAGAAGCCTTTGCGGGAGTTGGCGTTGACTCCGGAGGAGCGGAAGCCGATTGGCGGATTTTTGTTTTTGTCGCAGCGGCCAATGTTGTACGTGCTGAATTTGGGCGATGAAGAGGCTGGAGAGTTAGAGACGGCGGTCGAGCGGCACAAGCTGGGGGCTTTGCAGGGTAGGCCGAATACGGCAGTGGTGGCGGTTTGCGGACGGCTGGAGGCCGAGCTGGCGGAAATGAATGACGCGGAAGCGGCGGAGCTGCTGGCTTCTTATGGATTGAAGGAGCCGGGGCTGAACCGGTTGATTCGTGCTACTTATGATTTGATGGGGCTGACTTCTTTTTTTACTGCGGGCGAGCCGGAAGTGCGGGCGTGGACGATTCACAAGAATACCAATGCGGTGAAAGCGGCGGGGGCGATTCATAGCGATATTGAGAAGGGATTCATTCGCGCGGAAGTGGTGCGATGGAATGATTTGCTGGCAGCGGGGAGTTTGGGGGCGGCGCGGGAGAAGGCGCAGGTGAAGCTGGAGGGGAAAGAGTACATCGTGCAGGAAGGCGATGTGATTTTGTTCCGGCATAGCGGGTAGACGAGAAGAAAACTCAAAACTTAGCACACAGAGCACAGAGGTCGGACGCAGAGTTACACAGAGAAGAGATTTTGAGCGGATGGAAAACACAGAAGCGGTGAGGATGGGGTGGGCGGCGGTCCTGGGGCTAGTGGCCGCGGGCGGAAACCTGCTGGGTGGCTATTTTGTGGTGCGCAAGGAGTGGCCGCGGAAATTTTTGCAATATTTTTTGGCGCTGGGTGCCGGGTACATGCTGGCAGTGGCGTTAATGGACATTATCCCGGAGTCGGTGAAGCTGGGGGGGCGGAATGCGTTTCTGTTTGTGCTGGCCGGATTTTTCCTGATTCATTTATTCGAACACACGATTGCGCCGCATTTTCATTTTGGCGAGGAGACGCATGAGGAGGAATTTGCCAAGGGGAATGCGCGGCGAGCGGTTTTGCTGGGGCTGGCGATTCATGCGTTTTTTGACGGAGTGGCGATTGCGGCGGGTTTTTTGGTTTCTACCAGGCTGGGCGCGGTGATCTTCGTTGCGGTGTTTTTGCATAAGCTGCCGGAGGGATTTACGGTGGCTTCGATGGTGCTGGCCAGCGGACAGGGGCGGAAGAGTGCTTTGCGCGCGGCGGCGGCTCTGGGTGGGGCTACTTTGCTGGGCGTGGCTTTGACCAGCGTAATGCAGGCGCAGCTGCAATATGCATTGCCGCTGGCTGGTGGGGTTACGCTTTATGTGGCCGGGACGGACTTGCTGCCCGAGGTGAACCGAGAGCCGAATTGGCGGATGGCGCTGCTGGTGTTTGTGGGAGTGGCTAGTTTGTTGATATTGCAGAGGTTGGTGGGCGTTTAGACGCGGGCGTGGCTCGTGGGATCTCTCGGGACGAGCTTGACAGTCGAGGAGGGCTGAAGCGGAAACCGGGACTGGCCCTGGATTCGGGTGATGGCGGACTCGAGCAAAGCGGCAGCTGGGCTGCCGCACGCCCAAAAAAGCGGCGGTAGAATTTACAGTTGAGCGTGCAAAATGGTGCGGCTGGGCGGCTCTAAGAGCAAGGAAATGGGCGGGTTAGAGCGGGGCAGATTATTAAACGCCAGATAAATGGCGGCTGCAACTTTATGAGATTGCTTGTGTTAGATACGGTGTGGTCGCAATGACCAGGACCGACGTCCAACTGATGCTGGACGTGAAGGGGGGCGACGAACAGTCGTTCGAACTTCTGCTGCAGCGCTACC
>WNFP01003674.1_pt1 | contig 12355 bp, 6 predicted proteins | sample 5400201 | NCBI WGS metagenome assembly WNFP01 (sample SAMN13153355, study PRJNA577476) | soil metagenome | isolation source: 115 cm saprolite under Madrone tree | place: USA:California | collected 2016-06-14
AATCGCAGCGGCATTGGCGCGCGTATCAAATGCGTGACGCATCTTCCGGGCGAAAAAAGTCTGCATCCTCAGATTGACGAAGTCCGCAGCGGCGGCGGCTATTTTTCCCAGAACGATTTGCGCGTCCACTTCGGTATCGGCAAAGCCGAATCCATCGAACTCCTCGAAATCCGCTGGCCCAGTGGCCTCGTCGAAACGCTCAAAGACATCAAGCCCAACCAAGTCATCTTCGTCAAAGAAGGCGTAGGCATCGTGCGCACCCAGCAATTCGATCCTCCCAAGACAGTTAAGCCCTCGAAAATAGGGGTGTCATCCTGAGCGAAGCGAAGGATCTCAGCGTAAACACTAACGGTCACAATAGCTATGAAGGGAGACCCGGCATGCTACGTTTGACTGACTTTGCAAAAGGCATTCACGCTTTCGCCTTGCTGTTAGCTCTTGGTGCTTCCCTCGCTTTCGCTGCCTCTACCGCCGATCTCCCCTTTGGCCCCTGGACCCGTGCCGCAAACGAGCCCATCCTTTCTCCACAGGGCACAACCTGGGAATCCGCAGGCACCTTCAATCCCGCTGTCGTTTTTCACAACGGCAAATTCATCATGCTCTACCGCGCCCAGGATTCCGGCGGCACTTCCCGCCTCGGCTGTGCCGAAAGCACTGACGGTTTGCGCTTTACTCGCCGAGCCGACCCTGTGCTCTTGCCCGAAGCTGACTACGAAAAGGACGGCGGCATCGAAGATCCCCGCCTTCAGAAATTCGGCGGCACCTACTACCTCACCTACACCGGCTACAACAAAAAGGACGCGCAGCTTTGCCTGGCTACTTCAAGCGACCTGATTCACTGGGAGCGCAAAGGCGTCATCCTTCCCGCCTACAAAGGAAACTGGAACAAAGGTTGGACCAAGTCCGGCGCCATCGTCCCCGAGAAAATCGACGGAAAATACTGGATGTACTGGCTCGGCACCGCCGCGGACAAGACCGACCAGATGGGCCTCTCTTACTCGAGCGATCTTCTCCACTGGACCGAAGCCACGCAAACTCCGGTTCTTCCCCGGCGCCCCGGAAAATTTGATTCCCGCGTCGTCGAGCCCGGCCCGCCGCCGATCCTCACCCCGCGCGGCATCGTTCTCGTTTACAACGGCGCCGACGATCAGCTCGTCTATCGCACCGGCGTTGCCGTTTTCGACCCCCGCGACCCCCGCAAACTTCTCTTGCGCTCCGACTCCCCCATCTTCTCCCCCGAAAAATCCTGGGAGAAGGTCGGCCAGGTCCCCAATGTCGTCTTCGTCGAAGGAATGGTGCTCATTCCCTCTCCCGAACCGCCCGCCAAGCCCGTCATTCCGAGCCCAGCACGGATGATGCGCATTCCCTCCCCCGAGCCGCCCGCCAGGCCCGTCATTCTGCGCTGTAGCTCAGGCCTTTTAGGCCTGAGGAATCTCTCTTCGGTTTTGTCTGGAACTCGCCACTCGTCACTCGTTTACCCCGATCCTGTCGGGGCCACCTGCCACTTCCTCTTTTACTACGGCGCCGCCGACAAATACGTCGGCGTGGCCGAAGCCCCGGCCACCACCGCCGCCGTCATTCCGATGTAGTGGCGGGTCTTTAGACCCGCGATTTTCTTCCCGTTGGTTCCCGCCATCCCTGTCGCCGTCCACACCAAACACTAGGGACCGTCATTTCGAGCGCAGCAAGCCGGCTTTTTCTTCCCGCTTTGCTCCTGCAAAGCGGCCGGCTTGCATAGCGAGAAATCTCTCTTCAGTCCTGTCTGAAACTCGCCACTCGCCACTCGTCACTCGACATGCGTTACCTTAGCCGTTGAAAGTACGAGCGAATCAATTCCTTTGAGGCGCAAGCTCCTCGCTGAGATGTGCACCGAATTTAACGCTGAAAAGGCCTATATCCTGAAGCGAGCTGGGGAACGCGGGCGGAGGGCTAGTCAGTTGGCTACGCCTTACGAGGTCTTGGCAGAAAAGGCTCAACAAACTGATCCTAGCAGAATAGTCGAATGACCACGCCGCGTGCCCATGCGCCGAATTTCCGCGTGTGGCTTCTCTTCATCCTTATCCGATTTCTGTTCTCTAGTCCTTCGTAACCGCTGCCCTCGCCCCACTTGCCTTGAACTCATCCTAACCGTCTCGCGCTATCTCGTTCTGTCTAAACCACTTAAAATTATCATTGACAAAAAGTACTAATATGTTATAATCGTTTTATTAGGTCGGCACGATTCTTCCGTGCCCCGCCAACAATGCGCCCCCGCCAAGCGGTCTTTCTAACTCCCTCAAAATCGTCAGTTCCGCCCCAGTTACCTTCTTGCAAATGGCCTGCGTCCGCAACCCACTTAGGATCAACACTTCTACAACATAGGGGGAGGGGATCCCATCTGTTATCAACCGGTGACCCTCCCCTTTGTTTTCTTACACTTACGAAATGCAAATTTAGCAACTCCTTTGTTTTGAAATTCATACAAAATGCCGGGGGTATACACCCTCCTCTCATGGCCAATCAGCCGCTTCAATCAGGGCTTGGCGGGCGGAGGATTGACCGGCGTGCCGGAACCCTCTCTCAGAGTGTGGATGGAATCAGAGGAAAGATTTTCAAATCGTTCGACCAGGCCGCTGGGCCAGCGCACTTGCACCCAATCAATCTTTGTCGCTCCGCCGAGGCCGAAATGGACGCGCATGTCGTTATTGGAAATGTAGCTGGAGCCGCTGCGCACTTCGTCAACGAGAGTGCGCGCACTCGCTTTCACCGTAATGCGGGCGCCGATGCCGTCGCGGTTGGATTTGACCCCAATCGTCCGAAACGTGATCCAGTGGTTCGCGTTGCGCGCGTCGTTGATCAGAAGAGAAGGCGGAGCGTTCATGTTGCTGATCACTGCGGACATGCGGCCATCATTCCACAAATCGCCGACCGCCAAACCGCGCGAAGAACTTACGGCCGTGATCGCGGGCCCCGCGGACGAGGAAATATCGGTGAACGTTCTGTTGCCATTGTTGTGATACAGAATCCTGGGCTCCTTGAAATTGCTGCCGAGATGCTGGCTATCCACTTCCGGGTAGACGTGGCCATTGACGAGGAGCAAATCGGGCCAGCCGTCGTTGTCGAAATCGAAAAACGCGACGCCCCAGCCGAGGTATTGCGTGTTGAGCCCGAATCCCGCGGGAAAGGTTTTGTCGTCGAAGGTGCCGTCGCCATTGTTGTGGTAGAGCGTGGAGGTATCGTCGGAGAAATTGGTTTTGAACAGATCGAGTTTGCCGTCACCGTCATAGTCGGCAACGGTCGAGCCCATGCCGGCCTGCTCGCGCCCGTCGTCGTTGAAAGCGGCGCCGGAGACGACGGCAACGTCGGTGAACGTGCCGTCGTGATTGTTGTGGTAAAGAATGCTGGCGGTGCTATCACAGGCGACATAAATGTCCGGCCAGCCATCGTCGTCGTAATCAAGAGTGGAAACGCTGAAGGCGTAATGCCCGTTGGTCTGATCGATGCGGGCTTTGGCCGTGACATCTTCGAAAATGCCGTTGCCAAGATTGTGATAAAGGATGTTTTTCGCCCACGGCAGGCCGCGCGGGCCGCACATCACCGCCACGCCTTTCCACATGCAGGAGGGCCGCTCGCCGGGAGCGGGAGTGGTGGACAAATCGAAATCGACGTAGTTGGCGACGAACAAATCGAGCTTGCCGTCGCGGTCGTAGTCGACAAAGGCGCAGCCGGTGCCCCAGGCTTTTCCGTTGCCGGCAACTTTGGCTTTCTGGCTGACGTCGGTGAAGGTGCCGTCGCCGTTGTTGTGGTAGAGGACGTTTTTGCCATAGTACGTGACGTAGAGATCTTCCCAGCCGTCGTTGTCGTAGTCGCCGACGCATACGCCCTGGCCCCACCCGGTGTGAGTCAGTCCGGCTTTTGCCGTGACGTCGGTGAAAGTGCCGTCATGGTTGTTGCGATAAAGGTGGCTCGTTGGGACTTTTCCTTGCGGAACGGGATCAAGCGTCGTGCCATTCACGACAAAAATGTCGGGCCAACCGTCGTTGTCATAGTCAAAGATGGCGACGCCCGTGCCGGTGGTTTCGATAATGTACTTTTTCGTGTTTTCCCCGCCGAAAATAACGGGCGCAGCCAGGCCTGCTTTTTGGGCGATGTCAGTGAAATGCGCGATCGGTTTTCCGTTCGTGCTCTGCGGATGACCGGCGGATTGGGTCGCGAGCGCGGCGAGGCCGAAAGAGAGCCATGCGCAAAGCCCTAGCAGAGAAAGAAGCCGCAGAAAGGAGAAATGAAAAGTCATCAACCCTTTAGCATACTAAGATGCGCGTGCGAAGCGGTCAACCACGGTAGCCATGCGCGGTCAACCGCTGCCGCGGTGCACCGAGGAGCGAGAATCGAAAGCGAGCATGCTACAATTTTGATGCCGCTCTCCCAGGCTCTCTTGTGTGAATTTCATTCTTGTTCATCGGCAGGCGAATTTCCTCCAACGCTGCGGAGTTTTTCTGCTTCTTGCATTCAGCGCGGGAGATCCGTGCTCCGCGCAATCGGCGCGCGCTGCGCCTGCGGACAGCGTATCGCGCGCGGCGGCAGTTTATCAGCAAGGGATGTCGGCGTTGCAGAACGGCGATCTGAGCGGCGCTCGCGCGGCCTTCGAAAAAGTTTTGCGGCTTGCGCCGCAAAGCCCGGAGGGGCACAACTCCCTCGGCTGGGTTTTGCTCGCGCAAGGCGAGATTGATCCGGCGATCAGCCATCTTCGAACGGCGGTGAGGCTAAAGCACGATTTTGCGCAGGCGCACATCAACCTTTCGAATGCGCTCGCACGCAAGGGAGACTTATCCGCCGCGCTGAGCGAAGCGCAGGAAGCCACGCGATTGGCCCCGAGCGATTCGGAGACGCATCACACCCTGGGGCGAGTGCTCGATTTCTCCAGAGACTTCGATGGCGCGGCCAGCGAATTGCGGCGATCGATCGAATTGGAGCCGCAAAGGGCGGAGTTGCACGACGATCTCGGGACCGTGCTGGTGCAGAAGGCGGATACTCGAGAAGCCGGAGCAGAGTTTGCCGAGGCTCTGCGGCTGCAGCCTAACTTTGCGACGGCGCATTTTCACCTCGGTGTTTTGCGCTATCAGGAAAAGTCGTATGAAGAGGCAGCTCTACATCTTCAGGCGGCCGTGCAACTGAATGCCGCGGACCCCGGCGCTCACTATTACTTTGCGCAAGTTCTGAAAGCAAAAGATGAGAAGGACGCGGCCATCCGCGAACTGCAAGCTTGTGTGAAATTAAACTCAGATTATCCGGACGCGCAGAACAGCCTGGGTCTGCTGCTCCAGCACAACGGCGACGTGGAACAAGCCATTACGGCATTTCGCCAAGCCGTGAAATTGCAACCGGAGAATCCAGACGTTCACAATAATCTGGGGCTCGCCTTTTTGCAGAATGGAGATGGCAGCGGGGCCATCGCAGAGTTTCGAACAGCGGTCCGCCTGCGACCCGATGACAGCGGATACAAAGGAAATCTTGGCGCGGCATATTTGCAAGTGGCTGACTTTGATACCGCCATCTCTGAATTCGAGGAGGCGCTCAAGCTTTCGCCACAGGACGCGACGCTGCATTACAACCTCGGGCTGGCATTGAAACTGAAAGACAAACTGCCGGAGGCCGTCACCGAATTGCGCAAAGCGACGGAATTTGATCCCGGTCAAGCGGATGCGCATTACACGCTGGGTGTGACACTGTGGCAGCAGGGCGACTTTGCCGGCGCAGCGGAGGAGCTGCGCGCGGCGATTCATGCGAAACCGGATTATGCCGAGGCCTATTACACGCTGGGCACGGTGTTGAAGCAGAAGGGCGAGTTGCCAGAGGCCGTGACCGCTTTGCGAGAAGCGATTCGATTGCAACCGGAATTTGCGGGGGCCCATACGACTCTAGCGACGGTGTTGCGGCAGCTTGGTGACACGGAGGGTGCCGCTGCCGAAAGCCGCGCGGGAATGGAAATCGCCAAACAGAAAACCAGCGAGCAGGCCGCGCTTTTTGCGACCAACTCAGGACGCCGCCTGCTCAATGCCGGAGACCTCGAAGGCGCTATTTCCCAATTTCGCGCGGCGCTTAACTCCTCACCTGACTATGCGGCAGCGCACTTTCAGCTTGGACTAGCTTTGCGCCAGCAAGGCAAATCCGAAGAAGCGCAAAGAGAGTTTCAGAAAGCCGCGGCTTTGGATCCGTGGCTGACGCCGCCCGCCCACAAAAAAAAGTAGGAGAGCCACGTCATGATCTGCCGCGGGATCGAGTGGTTCTCTCATGGATTGGAGAAAGACGAGTTAAGTGTTCAGCGATCAAGATTAAATGGAAATGTGAAGGTGCGCTGAAATCCAGTTCGAATGAATTTCTATTTAAGCGGGCCCTTTGCGCAGCGCAACGAGTTCCGATCCGACGGGCACGCCGCGGGCTACTTTCACACGGATGACCGCTTCGAATGGTTTCAGCTCGCCGGAGTTCGAGACGGAGAGGCGCAGGAGCAACTGCTCCAACGAATTCTGCTGGCAGACGTACTCTACGGCAGCTTGCGTGCCGATGGTCGTGGTGCCTGCGAGAATCAGAACAGAGCGCGACGGATTCAAACCCCGCACAAGCGCTACCACGGAATAATCTTCCGTCAGAGGCTCATTCGAAGGAGAAGCGAGATACTCCTTGGGTTCGCCCGATTCCGGATGAACATTGATGATTTCCATGTTGCCGGCGCGCAGGCCGGAAGTGACCTGCTTGAAGGTGAATTCCTGGGTGTTGGGAATTTCCAGAAGCGCCAGATTCTCAGAGGGAGAACCGATGAAGATCAAGTCGTTGTTCTTGGCATCGTCTAACGAGAAGAGGCTCCCACGCTTGACGCGGATCGACTGATGAAGTTTTCCGAAAATGTCATCCAGGGCATGCACGGCGAGAACTTCGCCAACGCCGGTGTAGTGATCGAGAATGTGAGCCTGTCCATCGCGCGGAGCGTTGTAGTAGCGCATCCCGATGTCCGGGCGGCCGACAAAGGCCGCATTGCTGAAGATCACCCAGGGCTCTTGAGGTCCGGTAAGGAAGCCTTTCCAGAAAACACGAAAGGCCACTGGCGGATCTGTGCTTGCGTCAGCCGGACGGGCTTCCGCGGTCCTGCGCGTAAGGAGCCGATCCGTGGCGATCGCCACGACGGCGGTGAGAGCGACGGCGAGAGCAACGAGGGCTATGAGCCACCCACGGGCGGACCGGGCCTGACCGGCTGAACCAGACTGCAAGTCTGCGACAGCTCCCGCATGGTTCCGCGAGGCATTCGGGGAGCGTTGATGGAAGGTGAGGGCATAGGTGCCCTTGGGCATTTCCACCAGGGTCCGATCATCTGCGCCTTCGGAAGCATAATACTCAGCCAGCTTTGTACGGAGGCGCCCCGCTTGCACGCGAACCATGGAGTCCACGTGGGGGTCGAAGTCCTTCTGGCGGCCGAGTACCTCAGTCGCGATCTGGTACTCCTTTGGGGAGCTTCCGGGGTGGTCAATCGAATTATTGGCGAGATATCGCAGAAGCTTGCAGAGGGACTCCGAGCCATGCAGAGTATGGCTGCTGAGAAGTCTCTCCACTTGGGCGAGATGTTGGGCTTTCTCAGTCACGGGACACCAGCAGGGGATTGTAACACCAACGTAACGCGCTTCGCATGTCTGTGTGAAATCATAATTTATCTCGTGTAACCGTATCAGACCCCAAGAGACTTTCTTCGTCACGCAAAAAATTGATAGAAGGCATCATAAATCTTTGTCGCCCCTGGTTTGGGTGCTCGCATTTCTCTATCCTGTAACGGTGAGAGAAATTAGCGAAAAAGCAGTTTTTTAGCGTGGGGCAGCGAAGCAACACAAGGTCGAGGAGTTTGGGGGCTGTTCACTGCGGCAGATTGGCTCGACGCGTAGCCGTCTATTCCAATTTCATGTAGTGGTGTGCCGGGTTCCCGGAATGGAAGTTAAAGGGCGGGCTCGGGACGCGTTGAAGCAACTAGCGAGCGCAGTGGATGCTCTGCTTTGGGGCAATCGATTGCATTCGAATTCGATGAGGAATGGTGCTCAGGAGGGGTGTAATGAGAAAGCAAGCGATTCTGGGCTGGATACTTGTTCTTTGTCTCGCGCTGGGGTTCGGTGCAAGCACGTCAATGGGGCAGGCGGTCTTTGGAAGCATCATCGGGACAGTGACGGACCCGCAGGGCAATGTCGTTGCCGGAGCCAAGGTCAGTGTCACTTCGGTTGCCAAGAGCACAGTGTTCGAGACTACGTCCAACGAGAGTGGCAACTACTCTGTCACGCACTTGATCCCCGATACGTACAAAGTTCGGGTTGAGTCCCCAGGGTTTCAGGTTACGGATATACCGAGCGTCGGAGTGTCAGCGGACGCTGCGGCCAACGTCAACGTACAGCTTCAGGTTGGCGCTGTCACCCAAACCGTCGAAGTCACCGAAGAAATTCCTCAGTTGAAGACGGACCGGGCGGACGTGGACATCGAGTTCAGCCAGAAATACGTTGAAGACCTGCCGGTGCTGAATCGAAACTTCACCAGTTTCGAATTGCTCTCGCCGGGCACTCAGAAATTACCCGGTTTCAATCACGCTGCGACCGAAAATCCCCAGGGTGGCGGCCAGATCCAGGTCAATGGACAGCACTTCTCGGGCACCAACTTTGAGCTCGACGGCACGGATAACCAGGATCCCATCCTGGGCATTATCGTCGTGAATCCGAACCTCGACGCCATCGGTGAAACCAAAATTGCCCTTCAGGATTACGACGCAGAATCCGGGAAGGCTACCTCTGGCGTGGTTAGAGTGCAGACCAAGTCCGGATCGAACGAATTCCACGGCAGCGGCTTCTACTACTATCGCAACAGCGACCAGCAGGCACGCAATCCTTTTACGAACACTCCCGGTGTTCCTCTCGCTCCTGCGACTTATAAGCAGTTTGGCGGTTCTGCCGGTGGTCCCATGATCAAGAACAAGCTCTTCTTCTTTGGCGACTACCAGGGCACGAAGCAGACGTCTGGCATCACCAACCAGTACACCATTCCCACTGCAGAAGCAGTCAGTACTTGCAATCCCGCCACGAACGCCGCCAGCAACACTCCCGGTTTCTGCAACTTGAGCCAATACACAAAATTAACGGGTGGCGGCCTGATTTTCGACCCCCAAACAGGAAGCTCCCTCGACGGCTCGGGTCGCACACAATTCTGTGGACCTGCTGGATGCGCAACTGAGCCGAATTGGATTCCTATTTCGCGGATAAATCAGAATGCGGGCAATGTCCTGGCCCTATTTAAGACTCCCACTGTCACCGATCCGGCATCTTCCAATTTTCTTGAGAATAACTTCGTCTCTCAAGGTGCAGGTCCTTTTGACCAGAAATCGTTTGACGTTCGAATTGATTACAGCGCTCCCCGTAACTACCAGGTTTTCGGACGCTTCAGCCTTGACTACTTCTCCTTGTCCGGTACGGGCGGACTTGGCGCGCTTGGCGGAAATGGCTTTGGTCCGGGCGGTTTGAACGGCAGTTCCAAGGTTCATAACTATAGCTTGGCCACCGGTTTCACCAAACCCATCGGCGCCAAGTGGCTTACGGACTTCCGCTTCGGATATTTCAAGTACCATCCGAAGACTGCCTATTCCGACCAAAATACGGCACCCATGGATGCTCTCGGGTTTCCATGCCTGAACACCAACAGCACTCTTCCGAACACAAGGTGCGCTACGGGAATCAATGGCCTACCTACGACCGGCGGATTATCGGGCTTTCTGTTCAGCAAGGACGGTAACGCTGATGTAGGTAAAGGAGGTATATTTTCGAATTTTGGCAATGGCCTCAATGTTGCCCGCTGCAATTGCCCCCTGGAGCAAAACGAGCAGCAATTCCAGTTCGTCAATAACTGGACCCGTTCCCAAGGGAACCACCAGATCAAGTTCGGCGCCGACATTCGCTATGCCGAAAACCTTCGTGTGCCTAGCGACCAAAGCCGTGCCGGTCTATTGTATTTCGATGTCGGCGGTACTTCCAACGCGGGGGTCCAAGGCCTCTCGTTGGCCACTTTCCTGCTCGGCGACGTCAGCCAATTCCAGCGCTACGTCAGCACCAGCTTGAATGCCGCCGAGCGCCAGAAGCGCTGGTTCTTTTACGGTCAGGACTCTTGGCGCATCAGCTCCAAATTCACTATGACGTATGGTGCCCGGTGGGAAATCTACTTCCCGGAAACCGTCAACGCCAAGGGCAACGGTGGTTTTGCTAACTTGGATCAGGGCGTGACCAGAGTCGCCGGCTTCGGTGGTATCGGCTTGAATGGCAACGTTAGAAATACGTATAAAGCAGTTGCGCCTCGCCTCAGCTTTGCCTATCAGTTCGATTCCAAGACCGTCGTTCGCTTCGGCTACGGCCGTGGATACGATATCGGCGTGTTCGGCTCTAACTTCGGCCACGTGGTCACCCAGAACCTGCCGGTGCTGGCGAAGCAGGACCTTGCGGATTCCAACTTTAATTCAGCCGCAACCAACAATCGCAGCGCAATTTTCACTCTTAACCCTGGTAACGCGGGCCCGGGCCCAACTTCGAGCTTTGGCCCCCCAGCTTTTAACTTTCCGGCAATCAGAGGTTCCATTTCGGCTAGCGGCACGTTGCCCCTTGACGGCATCGATGGCACCACACAGGGTAACGCTCGCCCGCGGGTTCAGCGGCTTCCCACCATTGACCAGTGGAATGCCACCATTCAGCGGCAGATCACTCCTACGCTGAACATTACTGCCAGCTACATTGGTAACAAGGGAACTCACGTTTTCGCCGGCGGTGGACCATCCTACAACTCGAACCAACCCGCGATAGGCGCTGGCACTTTCAAGTATAAGTGCGCCGCCAACAAAGTTAATGGAATACCTACCGGAACATTTGATTGCAACCAAGCCTTCCAACCATTTCAATCCCAGGCCGCCCGCCGCCCACTTTTCCTGAATGGCGTACCTGCCTTCACCTATCCGGGGGTTACTTACGTTAACGCGGCTGGCGTAGTTACAAAGACGCCCGATTGCTGCGCGGTGGATACCAACTATTACGGCAACGACGCCGACAACAAATACAACGCTTTGCAGGTGAAAGCCGAAAAGCGCGTGAGCCACGGACTCACGTTCCTCGCGCACTACACTTTCTCTCACGCCTATGCCTATGACAGTACCTATTTCAACATAAACAAGAGGATTGCTTGGGGTCCAAATCAAAACAATCGCAATCAAGTGTTTGTGGCCAACGTGATCTACGAGTTGCCGGTCGGCAGAGGCAAAACGTTCATGAGCGATGCCGGCCGAATCAAGGATCTAGTTGTCGGTGGTTGCCGGATAACTGACAATCACACATATGGCACGGGTCTTCCCTGGACTCCAAGTCTCCAGAACTGCGGTCAAATTTCTGATGCCGGACCGTGCCGTCCTGACAAGGTAGGAACCCAAACGCTGAACACCGGTCTTACTCATGCTAACGGTGCTACCTTCTGGTTCACCCCGATACCAACGCTGAGTCAGCAGACCGCTACGGAGGTTCCCAAAGCACCTAATACCAACCTTGCGGGCACGATGGACGCCTGCCCGACGGCGCGGCCGAGCTCCGGGCCGTTCGCTCTTCCCGCTTGCGGCCAGATTGGCAATGTAGGAATTTATTCCTACCGAGGTCCGCATGCCTTCTACGACGATATGGCGTTGTCGAAGAACTTCACCATCACCGAGCGCATCAAGGCGCAGTTCCGCTTCGATGCCTACAACCTCTTCAACCATCCCGTACTCGCCCTGCCCAACAACTGCGTGGATTGCGGCGGCCAGTCTGGCCAAATCACGGACATCGAGGCCGATTCCGCCCCGGGTGCCCCCATTGGCATGCGGCAACTGCAGTTCGGCGTGCGGGTCACTTTTTAACCCGTAACACCCCAAAACAAAACGGGGAGTCCCTCGCGGGCTCCCCGTTTTTTATGCTCTAATCACTTTTTGGAGTGCGGCAGCCCAGCTGCCCCTTTTACGGTCTATGCACTTTCAACAATTCAGGATTTACGCATTCTCTTCCCCTCTCGTCGTCGCTCTCTTATTTCTGTTCCAACTTTCACTGAAAGCGCAATCCGTACCCGACGCACCGCCCTCTTACGAACAAGTTCACCACTTAACCGAACAGGGCAAATTTGACGAAGCGCTCTTCTCCCTCAACGAAATCTCCAAATCCAATCCCGCCGCAAAGAATCTCTCTCACGAATTCGGTGTCACCTACTATCGAAAGGGCGATTACCGCAACGCCGTAACATCTCTTCAGCGCGCAATTGGTGAAAATCCGAGTGATACCGAAGCCACTCAGCTCACCGGCCT
>WNFP01004023.1_pt1 | contig 12355 bp, 13 predicted proteins | sample 5400201 | NCBI WGS metagenome assembly WNFP01 (sample SAMN13153355, study PRJNA577476) | soil metagenome | isolation source: 115 cm saprolite under Madrone tree | place: USA:California | collected 2016-06-14
CCTGATCCCCTTCGCCTTCCTCGGCGGCCTCGCCGGCCGTCCAATAGGTGATCGCCTTGGCGCCGAAGCCTTTGCCAAGCTCGCCATTGCCCTCCTTGCGATGGCTGGGGCCTACACCCTCGGCGCCGCGGCCGTAGCCCTTGCCACCGCCTAGGGACGACAGAGCGCGCGGCTCACTCCGAGCGCACGCGATTCACGCTGGCGGCAGGCGATCCATCGGTGTCGCGCACTGTTCGCGGACGCTGCCGAAGCCAGCGTGAAAACGAGAAGGCCCCACATGGGCGCCCTTGAAAGGTATCTACCTAGTCGCACCTAACGGACAGTTGAACGGACGATCGAGGCAACAAATGTTGCAACGCATTTTGGGCGGGTTGACGGGTGCGCTGATGGCCGCGAGCTTTAGCGGAAACAATTCTTCCGCCAGTCCGCTCGAAGATAGTTTGGCAGTGCCTCCGGAGCACCGGCGCGGCCTCGTCCGATCCCATCCGGCTGGTGCCCGCCGGATGATGCGCGGTCAGGCGACGCGGCAGGCGATTGTGGAGGCGGCGCGTCGGCTGTTCAGCGAGCGCGGTTATTTTGCGACCAAAGTGGACGATATCGCCGCCTTGGCGCGGGTAGCGCCCGCGACCGTTTATGCCGTGTCGGGTCCACATCATTCCTCCGGTTCGCACTTACGTAGTCGCGCGCTGGACCGGACAAGGGCATGACCGGCATCGGACGCCGGATTACCACGTCAGACCGGAGGCCGATAGCGTTTGCGGCATCGGCCACGACGTCACGCGTCGATGCCGAGGCGCTCGGCGGCGTCATGACCGAGAAGCTAGCGGAGCTGTTCGCGGAGAGTGCGACCGAAGAGCACGCGCTGCGCCCGGTGCGGCGCCGGCGCTTGGATTCGTAGTCCGTCGGGCGCTAATGCTTTCCGGGAAAGCCGCCGAGGCCGTTAAAGGTCATATACAGCGAGTAGCCGCTGACCGCGATGGCGACGGCTATTTCGAACAGCAGGACGGCGACGCCGTATTTGTACCAAGGCTCGTGCGGCGCGACACGAATATCAACGTGGTTCATTGCATCTCCTGGAGAGTTTCACGACGGCTTCGGTGCAGAGCTCAGGAGCGTTGGCCGGCCAGAGCGCGGCCAAGCAGACCATGCTCCTGCGGGTGCCGCTCGTAACGCGCTGCCCAGAAGTAGAACAGGATGAACGGCGCGAACATGTAGAGCGCGACGTACAGATATCCTACGTGGGCGTTGACGCTGGCAAAGATCAGCGGATAGGCGATGCCGCCGACGGTTGAGATCCCGCCGATGAAGCCGGCGGCAATACCGGGGCGGTCCGGAAAGAGCAGCGGAACCAGGGCGAAAGTGCCGCCGGTGCCGAAAGATACAAAGATGCCGAGCGCCACCAGCACCGCGATCGACAAGGGCAGGAAGCCGTAAAGCCCCGCAACGGTCAGCCCGATCATCGACAGCATGATCAGGATGAGCGCGATTCCCAGCCAATGCAGGCGCGGCGCGTAGGGCAGTTCTTTGGCAATGAAAGGCAACGGCGTCCAACCCTTGCGCTGGAAGAGGTCGGACATGAAGCCGGCGAACGGCCGGAACAAAGACGCGTTGAACGATACCACGGCCGCGAACGTGCCGGCCGCGATCTGAATGCCGGCAACGCCGGTGAAGCCGAGCGCAAGAATCTCATCGTGAAAGCCGCGGGCGAAATAACCCGGCAGCCAGGCGTTCAACGCGATTTCCAGGCCGAACGACATCGCATAGGCCAGCATCAAAGCGATGGCGATATAGCGGGTCCACACGAACACCATTCCGCGCAGGTCGCCGCCGCACCGCACCGCGTCGCGCCGCTCCATGGTCTTGGCGGCGCTACCGCGCCACAGATACCAGGCGGCGACGACGAGAGCGATCATGCCCAGCCACAGAAATGCGCTCCGATAGTCGGTGCCGAAGATGCGCGGCAGCAACAATGCGCCGACGCCGGCGCCGACATTGCCGGTGCCAGCGTAAAGTCCCTCGGCGGTGCCGATCTCGTGGGCGTCGAACCATTGCGCCACGTGCTGGACACCGACGACGAAGGAGACGCCGGCAATGGCGACGACCACTCGCTCGGCGAAAAGCAGCTCGTAGCTGGTGGTGAAGGCCGACGCGATCGAAACCAGTCCGCAGCCGGCAAGGATCGCGGCGAACGTCCGCGGAGCGCCAAATCGATCGGACGCCCAGCCGGCGACGATGCGCCCGAGCGGCGCCATCCAGATGGCCGAACTGGCGAGCAGGCCAAGGTCCTTGATCGTGAGGTGATACGTCGCCGCGATGCTCGGGCTGAACGCAGCCGTGGAGAACCACATCAGGAAGCACCAAAAAAAGCCGACGGTCGCTATCCCAAGCTGTTCAACCTTGTGGTCCTGCATCAATGTTTGCTCCGCTGGACGATCTGGAGATCCGTCGCATCCAAGAAAAGAAAGAGAGCCCCAAGCGACCAATGTAGCTGACCGCGCCGCCGCCGACCGAGCCCCAGGTCCCGGTATGGCCGCGCGCCGTCTTTCACGCTTCCACCTCGAGATCGGAGAGGGCGACGCTGCAACAGGCAAAGGCGATACCGTTCTCCTTGCGCCGGCGGTCCTTTTCAAACTCCGGTTTCTCGGAAAGCGTTCCGGTGAAGCTCACCTCGCACTCTGCGCAACTGCCGGTCCGGCAGGCGTAATCCATCTCGATTCCGTGGGCTTCCGCCAGTTCCAGGAGGGTCACGGTCTCGTCCGTCTCGACCGTCCTGTCGCTCTTGATGAAGTGGACACGGTGCCGCGGCTCCGACAGCGCCAGCGGCTTCGGCACACGCTTGCCTCCCCCCGCGACCCGGCTGGATCCGAAACTCTCGCTATGAAGCTTGGCCTGATCAAAGCCGAGCTCCTGGAGGATCCTCCTTACCTCCGCGGCGAAGGGCTCGGGCCCGCACAGGAAGACGTGCCGCTGATCGAGGTCGGGGACCAGCGCATGGATCATCGACTTGTCGAATCGCCCGGTGAGGCCGGTCCAGGATTCGCTTCGCCCGGGCCAGGCGGAGGTCAGGGTGACGGCAACGCGGAAACAGGCATGCCGGGCCGAGATGAGCTCGAGCTCCTTGCGGAAAATGATGTCCGCAGGCGATTTGAACGAGACCAGGAATTTCACATCCACATCGGTGGTTGTGTCGACGATCCAGCGGCTCATCGACATCATCGGCGTGATCCCGCTGCCGGCGCCGATGAACAGCATCTTTGACGCCGGACAATCGAAGCAGCTGAATTTTCCGGCCGGCCCCTTGATGGTCAGCCGCTCCCCCAGCATGACATGGTCGCACAGCCAGTTCGACACACGACCGCCGGGTACGCGTTTCACAGTCAATTCGAGAACATGCGGCCGGGACGGGCTCGATGAGATGCTGTAGGACCGCTCGATATACTCGCCATCGATGGTGAGAAGGAGGGTCACGAACTGACCCGGTCGATAGGAGAACAGGAGCGGCTTTTCGCCGACGAGCCGAAAGGTCTTGGCGTCGGCGGTTTCCTCGATGATGTCCGCCACCTTCAAGCTCGTGACGCCGCCCGACCAGAGCGCGATGGCGGCGCGATCCTCGATGAGATTCGTCAGCACCGGGCTGGAAGGGGGCGGGACATAGAAATAGGAGGGAATTTCCGCCAATTCCTCGGCCTCGACGATCTCCTCCCCTGCGGTGGCCGGAGAATTGGCAAGGCGGATACGCAGTTGATAGCCCGGGATGTCGACCAGGGACCCATCCCGTAGCGGAACCGGCACGCCCGCCTTGATCTTTTTTCGATCGAGAAGCGTCCCGCATTCAAGATCGATCGCCCGGAGATAGAACCTGCCGTCCTTCTTGTGGAAGGCGGCGTGAAACAGGCCGAGCTTGTAGGCCTCGAGTTGTATATGGGCCCGGGGATGTCGTCCGACGACGGTCCAGCTGCCCAGCGGATCGATCGGCACATCCTCGATCTCGACGCCGTTCTGCAGGATGACGATCTTGTCGGGCGAGTTGGCATATGATTCCTCGCCCGCGAACAGCCGATCGACCCAGGTTTTGCGGCGACGTACGAGAGTTTCGGATTGCGGTGTCGACGATCCGCCGGGACCGTCCGCGACGATGACCGGCGCCGGCAGGCCGGCGAATAGCTGTCCCCAAAATGCCGGTTCCGGTGGGTCCGATCCTGCATTCCCATCGCCATCCCGTATGGTCATGGTGCGCTCCTCACCGCCAGCACTGGCGATCTAAGAGATTCAGGATGGCTTCGCGCGTGGTCTCGATGACCTGCATCACCTCTTCGATCTCCGCGGCGCCGATCTTCAGCTCTTCCAGAGTTTCCTTGAGGATCGCGGATATCCGGTCGAAATGCCGCGCCTCCAGCCCCATTTTGCTGACCAGCTCGACGCCGCTGTACTGGTACGGACCGCCAAAGGCCATGGCGAGAAAGGATTTCTGCTTGAGCCGCTGAGCCGCCATATCGACATCGTCGAAGAATCGTCCGACGAGGTCGTCCTCGCGGAGCTTGCGGTGGAACAGATCGACGGCGATGTCCATCGCCTGGTCGCCACCGATCCGGTCATAGAGCGGGATGTCTTTCAGCTGGAAATAATCCCCCTTCTTCGCGGCGACGCTGTCGGTTCCCCAATCGATCGGTCGCTCCAGCTTTTTTAGCAGCGGGATATGCTTGGAGCATTGGATGTAGGCCTCCTCGACCTCGACCATCACCCACCCATTCGGCCGTCTCTTGCCGTCCTTCGCCAACTCGGCCAGCACATCCTTGGGCAGCTTGTCGGCAAAGGCTTCGAGCTCGTCGCTCTGCGCGATGCGCGCCTTGCCATTGACATGCAGGCCGACGGAATCTCGATAGAAGTCGAGGATCAGCAGGGCGATGTGCGGATTTTCCGAAATGTTCCCCAGACTGGCAAATACGCCGTTGCCGCGGTATTCAGGGTAGAGGAGATGCTTGTTCCCCAGCACATGGATGAAGCCGGGCTCGCCGAATCTCGGGCTGCAATCGCATTCGCCGTGACGATCGGCGGTGCCGACGAACATGAACTCCTGCCGTGAGATGAATTCCCGCATCCGCGGGGCGAGAAAATTCAGGACCTGCCGGGCATAAAAGGTATTGGCCCGATCCTCGGACACATATTTCGCCTGCAGCGCGTGCTCGCCGTCGGAGCCGGGCAGGAGGCTCGGGGTTTTCAGCTTTACCGGACCACCGGGCTGGCCCGGCGGGTGGCCAACCCCGGAAGGCGGCGCATTACTTGCTGGGCTGTCAACCAAAGATACTCGATGCAGGTTCATATTTGTCCCACCTCGAACAGCCGCCCATAGAACAGGGCGGCGGCTTGCGATGTCGGTGCAACCAACTTAACGCGCAACCATCCGCAGCGCGGACCACGCATGCCCTCTGCATCGCCATGCGCAAACGCTTCGACAGTCAGTCCGCTGGTGAGAGCGGCAGCCTTAGCTAAGACGATCATGGTCTTGCGTAACATTGTCGGCACTCCTTTTGGGACGCGACGGCGTCCATTCGACTGACAAAAAATTCACGATCGTTCGCCTAGATTGCGAAAATCAGATCCATGCTCCGCCGCCGCTGTAGAGTTGTGATGGACGAAGAATATGTTCAAGAACATATTTTGACTGGCGGTATTGTCGGGCCAGTTGGAGGCGCCTCGCCGACTCATTCATGGCCGCTTACAGCCATTTCGCTCGGCGTTGTCGCGTCATACCCGACACATCTGCGGCGTGCTCCGCGCTCCGCGCATGCGTGGTCCGCGCTGCGGATGGCTGCGCGTTAAGTTGGTTGCACCGACATCGCAAGCCGCCGCCCTGTTCTATGGGCGGCTGTTCGAGATTGCGCCGGCGGTCACACCCTTGTTACGCGGCGATATGACGGAACAAGGCTGCAAGCTGATGGCGACGCTGGGCGTTGTGGTCAACAGTCTTGGCAATCTCGAAGCCGTGTTGCCGGCGGCGAGCGCTCTTGCCAAGCGACACGTCGACTATGGCGTGAAGGCAGCCGATTACACGCCCGTTGGCGCGGCGCTGCTGTGGACGCTGGAGCAGAATTTAGGATTACGATGAGCGAACCGCTCGTCATCGTTGGCAACGGCATGGCGGCTGCCTGCTTGTGCGAAGAGCTCGCCCAGCGTGCGCTCGGCCGTTATGCCGTCGCGGTGATCGGTGAAGAGCCGCGGCTTGCCTATAATCGCGTGCTGCTTTCGTCGGTGCTGGCTGGCGAAGTGCGCGCGAGCGACATTTCACTGAAGCCGGCGGCCTGGTGGAGCGATCGGGGCATCACCTTGTGCTACGGCGTCGGCGTGACGGCGGCGGATATTGCCGCACGCACCGTGACGCTGTCCGACGGCAAAGCGTTGCCGTTCGCCAAGCTCGTATTCGCCACCGGCTCGCGGCCGATCTGCTTGCGCATCGCCGGCGCCGATCTGCCCGGCGTGCTCACATTCCGCGACATGAGCGACGTCGCGTCGATGTCGCGGGCTGCCTGCCGGAGTGCGCCCATTGTCGTGATCGGCGGCGGGCTCCTGGGCATTGAGGCGGCTTACGGTCTCGCCAAAGCCGGCGCATCGGTGACACTGGTTCATCTCATGGATCGCTTGATGGAGCGCCAGCTCGACGCACGCGCCGCGTTGCTGCTCAAGCGTGCGGTCGAGGCGAAAGGCATCCGGGTGCTGCTGGACGTCGCGACGGCGAGATTCGTCGGCAATGGTCACGTCGAGGGTGTAGAGCTCAAGGACGGCCGCGTGCTTGCGGCCGACACGGTCGTTGTTGCGGTCGGCATCAAGCCGAACGCCGAAGTCGCCGCTCACGCCGGTATCGCGGTCAATCGCGGCATCGTCGTCGACGATCATCTCGTCACCAGCACATCCGATGTTTTCGCAATCGGTGAATGCGCCGAGCATCGCGGCGTCTGCTACGGTCTGGTGGAGCCCGCCAACGAGCAGGCGCGCGCGCTGGCCGAGCGCCTCGCCGGCCGCGATGCACGCTATCTCGGCAGCGTGAACGCCACCAATCTCAAGGTCTCCGGCGTTCATGTGTTCTCCGCCGGCGATTTTCTCGGCGCGCGCGGCACCGAGTCGGTCGTGCTCAGCGATCAGGGTCTCGGCACCTACCGAAAGCTGGTGATTGCCGGCGGCCGCGTCGTCGGCGCCGTGCTCTACGGCGATACGGCCGACTCGTTTTGGTATCTCGATCTCATTCGTTCCGGCGCCGCGATCGATTCCGTCCGCGAGGATCTCATTTTCGGTCGAGCATTGGGCAAGCGGCCTAGAGCGGCCGGCGTCCGCGCGACGAAACAGCTGAGCCGAACAGGAAATGGCGGCAGGTCGACGAGCGCCGTGAGCCGGTCATGAACACTTTATCGCCGCATCCTCCCGCCGTGCGCACCACCTGTCCATATTGCGGCGTCGGCTGCGGCATCCTCGCAGCCGTGGACCGGCAAGGCGATGCGACTATTTCCGGCGATCCCGCGCATCCGGCCAATTTCGGGCGGCTGTGCTCGAAAGGCTCGGCGCTCGGCGAAACGCTTTCGCTCGACCAGCGCTTGCTCCACCCCATGTTTCGTCAAGCTGACGGTTCTCTTGCACGTACCGATTGGGACACCGCACTGGCAAAGGTCGCAAACGGACTGCGCACGATCGTCGATCGCGACGGGCCGAACGCGATTGCGTTCTATCTTTCCGGCCAGTTGCTCACCGAGGATTACTATGTCGCCAACAAGCTGATGAAAGGCTTTCTCGGCTCGTCCAACGTCGACACCAATTCGCGGCTGTGCATGGCCTCTTCCGTTGCCGGTCATCGCCGCGCCTTCGGCGCCGACGTGGTGCCCGGCATTTACCGGGATCTCGACGAGGCCGATCTGATCGTGCTCGTCGGCTCCAATGCGGCGTGGTGCCATCCGGTACTCTATCAGCGGATGATTGCCGCGAAAAACGAGCGCGGCACCAGATTGGTCGTTATCGATCCGCGGCGCACCGCGACGGCGGACGCGGCGGATCTGTTCCTGCCGATCGCATCCGGAATGGATACCGCGCTTTTTTGCGGGCTGCTTGCCTACCTCGCCGATACGCGCGCCCTCAACGACAGCTATATTGCGGAATATACGCGCGGCTTTGCCGATGCGCTTGCGCGCGCCCGCGAGATCGCCGGCGACGCGGCGGCGGCCGCCAGGGCGAGCGGGCTCGATCTCGGCGAGGTTGCCCGCTTCTTTGAGCTGTTTGCGCGAACCGAGCGCGTCGTCACCTGCTACTCGCAAGGGGTCAATCAATCCGCGCAAGGCACCGACAAGGTGAATGCGATCATCAATGTTCACCTCGCCACCGGGCGCATCGGCCGGCCGGGCATGGGACCGTTCTCGCTGACCGGCCAGCCCAACGCCATGGGCGGCCGCGAAGTCGGCGGGCTTGCCAATCAACTCGCCGCCCATATGGGCTTTTCGCCCAGCGAAACCGATCGCGTCCGCCGCTTCTGGAACGCGCCGCGGATGGCGGCGAGCGAAGGCCTCAAGGCCGTCGACATGTTCGAAGCGATCGAACGCGGAACGATCAAGGCGCTCTGGGTCATGGCGACAAATCCGGCCGTGTCGCTGCCGCGCGCGGGCGCCTTTCGCGTGGCACTGAAAAAGCTCGAATTGTTCATCGTGTCCGAGACCACGCTCCACACCGACACCGTCGAGGCGGGCGCGCATGTGCTCTTGCCTGCGGCCGCCTGGGGCGAGAAAGACGGCACCGTCACCAATTCGGAGCGGCGTATTTCGCGCCAGCGAGCGTTCCTGCCGCGCCCCGGCGAGGCGCAGCCCGATTGGTGGATCGTCAGCGAAGTGGCCCAGCGCCTCGGCTTCGAGAGCGCGTTTGCCTACCGCAAGCCGGCCGATGTTTTTCGCGAGCATGCGGCGCTGTCGGCGTTCGAGAATGATGGTCGGCGCGACTTCGACTTGGGTGGTCTCGCGGCGCTCGCCGACGATGACTATGACCGGCTCGACGCGGTGATGTGGCCCGTGAAAGCCGGAGTCGAACCAGGCGAAGCGCGCTTCTTCAGCGCCGGAGCGTTTTTCACGAGCGATCGGCGTGGCCGCTTCATTGCACCGGAACATCCGGGGCTGCGTGCGGCGACGAGCGACGCTTTTCCGCTGCGCCTCAACACCGGGCGCCTGCGCGATCAGTGGCACACGATGACGCGCAGCGGAAAGAGTCCGCGGCTGGGCGCGCATTCACCCGAACCGATGGTCGATATTCACCCCGATGATGCGAGTAGGACGGGCATCACCGATGGCGGTTTCGCCAAGGTCACGACGCCCCATGGCGGCGCCGTGTTTCGGGTTTGCGTTCGTTCGGGTCAGCAACGCGGATCGATTTTCGCGCCAATTCACTGGAGCTATTCGACGGCGGCCGATGCGTGCGTCGGCGCGCTGGCGATGGCGGAAAACGATCCGTTTTCCGGCCAGCCCGAGCTCAAGGCCACGCCCGCGCGCGTCGAACCTCTTGAGTTTGCCTATCGCGGCTTTGCGCTCACGCGCGACTTGATCGCGCTCCCCGACGGAACGTGGTTCGCGCGCGTCGCCGTTGCCGGGGGTCACGGACTTCTGTTCGCGACCAACGAATTGCCCGCCCGATGGCATGGTCTGGCCGAAAAGCTGATATGTGGCGACCCGGAGCGTGCGGAATATATCGATCTGCCGCGTGGCATCGTGCGCATCGCCGCGTTGCGCGCCGGCAGGATCGAGGCCTGCATTTTCTCCGGGCCGTCACAAAATCCGCCGCGATGGGAGGTCGTGCGCGCGCTGTTCAATTCGGGAATTTTGGCCGAGCGCGACCGGCGTCTTCTTCTTTCCGGCCAAAGCGCCGAGGGCGTTGCCGAAACCGGGCCGATCGTCTGCGCCTGTTACAGTGTCGGACTTGAAGCCATCCGCCGCGCTGTGGCTGAAGGGGGTGCCGCAAACGTCGCCGATATCGGGCGAACGCTTCGCGCCGGCACCAATTGCGGCTCCTGCGTTCCGGAATTGCAGGGAATTATCAAGCGGACCGCGTCCGCGGTCGGCTCGCGAACCGCCAGCTAGGCTGATAGCGTCAAGCTTGCGGTCCTGGCGTCTGCCCGTGTTTGCGTGGGAGGAGCAGTCGCCCGCTTTGCCATTCTTTTTGCCGTCTATACAACGGGCGAGGTGCAGGGCGCTTCAGGGCGTATCTCACGCCAACGGCGCTAAGACCTTTTGGACCTCGCTCGGGCGTGAATGCAATGCATGCGGTCACCCAGGCCGGCGAAGCGTGGGATTACCCGCAGCCGTTCGACAACGTTACCCCGACGACATGCGCTGGGTGCGTGAGGAAGTACGCCATCAGAAGTACCGCTACGATCCGCGGTCGCCGGATTGGGTAGGGTTGGCGCTCGCCAAGCATCTCGGGCTTGATCCCCGAGCCGACCGCAAGAAGCTCAACGCCATACTACGGGCATGGTATGCCAACGGCGTCCTAGCAGCGGGAAATCCAAAGACGGGGGTGCGCCACGAGCGGAAATACGTGGTTCCCGGAAATTGGAACGATGATCCCGATGCCGCCTGATTCCACCGCGTCAGTCGCGATGCGCGAGCGTGCGCTTAAAACTCATACAGAATAAATGGCTCGGAGACGGTCATGGCTTCGTTTCGCTGCCGCGCGCCTGCGCCTGCGTGGCGACCGTTTACCGGGGCCTGATCGTGGCGGAGAGCCGCGGTCCACTTTCCGCATCATGCCCTATTTGCTGCCGCTATTTGTGCTGATGTTGCGAATGACCGGGGCTTTGGGGCTGCGCATTCGGCGTCGGATTTTGCGGCTGAGGATTTTGCGCGTTCGACGGGGGATCTGCCGCCGGCGCTTGGCTCGGTGCGGCCGGCATGATCACGCGCGCGCCGTCGCGCAAGCGGTCTGTGCCGTCGACCACAACCCGCTCACCGACCGACACGCCGGAATTGACCGCTGCCATTGGGCCATCGGTCGGGCCGATATTGACAGGTCGGACCGACACCCTGTTGTCGGCGTTGATGACGTAGACGTAACTTCCCGGTGCGCCGCGCTGGATGGCGGCGGTCGGCACCGTGACGACATTATGCAGCGTCTTCACCAGAAGCTGCGCGTTGACGAATTGATTCGGAAACAGCGCATTGTCAGCATTGTCGAACTGCGCTCGCACTTTCACGGTACCGGTGGTGGTATCGATCTGGCTGTCATCGCTGCCACCCGGCCGGTTGCGAGCATTTTGACGTTGGCGCGGTCGTAGGCGAACACTTCAAGGGGAGTGCCGGCCTTCAGTTGCGGCAGGACGTTCGGCGCGGCCACTGTCCGAGCGACAGCGCGATGCCCATTGCGGCTTCGCGTATTTCGTCGGCGAGCACGCGATCCTCGATCGAGCGCGCCAACACCATACCGCCAACGCATAGCGTTGCAATCGCGCGAGCCCGGGATCGGGCCGCCTGTCCATTACGCTGCATTGCCTGCTCAAAAATATCGATCATGACCCTGAGCACGGTTTCAAATGCTTGCCGAACACGGTGCTCCTCGCGCAAAAAGTCGGTCGGAAAAGCGATCAGGGGGCAGGTTCCGTCGATATCCTCGAAATGCTCGCGCGAAAGATAGTCGCGGACGAACTGAGCCGCGCTGTCAAAAGCACGCGGATCGATGCTGACTCCGTCGCTGCTTAAAAGCTGCTTTTCATTTAAAATTTGGGTGACCGCTTCGGCGTAAAGATCACCCTTGCTCTCAAAGTAACTATAGAAACTTCCCCGGGTGAGCCCGGCATCAGCCATAACGTCGTCTCTCTCTGGCGACAAGCTGGTGTTTCGATCTTGAAGGCCACATGCAAGCAGTAGGATTGCTTCGGAGCGTTTTTATAAACTGCGGTACCGTTGCGACGGTTCCAAGCAAAACTCAAATAACAAACAAGTTAGTTTTGAACTTACGAGTCAGTGCCGCAAATCGTCGGAAGAAAGCCGCCGGGATCTGGTCGTGCAGAGGCTTTACGAGGTACGACATCACAGTTCGATCCGAGGTCTGTATGAATGCCTCAACCGGCATGCCCGGCAGCAATTTTAGATCAATAAGCCGAGCGAGCTCTTCCCTGGACAGAGCTACGCGCAATGCGTGAGGTTGATGTGGGTTCGCAATCCATATCGACACCATTAAATTCTGTTTAGGCAGATCAACTTTCGGCGCCTGGCACCGGGTTGAGCGGTGAAGGCTCTCTTTTCACGGTCAGTTTACGCGAACGCTCTTTCGATTGCCGAATAATCCCGCTGCGAAAGTGTTCTATCCTTGGGAGCGGCATCGTCCCAAGGAAGGAAGCATGATG
>WNFP01003676.1_pt1 | contig 12347 bp, 9 predicted proteins | sample 5400201 | NCBI WGS metagenome assembly WNFP01 (sample SAMN13153355, study PRJNA577476) | soil metagenome | isolation source: 115 cm saprolite under Madrone tree | place: USA:California | collected 2016-06-14
CTTGATATTCGGTTCGGTATTCATTTTGTCTCCAGTCAAGTGAAGAATTCGCTGTGGCCCAAGCCTATCACTAACGGGCAAGTCAGTGACACAGAAAGCACGCGAACTATCGGGCGCGTAGAATTTGCTTTTTGGGGCAGACGGTCTCCTTTTGAGGCAAGCGATGCTTCTGAGGCAAAGCTTCGCGGACGGACCGGCTTTGCCTCAAAAAAGGGATTATGGAGCGACTTATGAGGCATCCGGCGTTTCTGCCTCAAAAGTGCTGCCGGATGTAGACTGAAGCGGGTGCGCTAGGCGCGGCAGTGGGTCAAGCGGATACAGCTTTTCGAACACCCAACCTTGCTCATAGTCATCAAGCCAACCAAACATCCCGTCCCAGAGCTCGTCAATTTCAAACGGAGGCGGCACGACCCTCAAGGATTTGCTTCCACCACCAGGCACCCTGGTAACGGAAATGACCATGCTGTTCAATCACGACGATTCGGCGCGCGTCTAGATAATTTTCGAATTTGTAGGCGCAGGCACTGAACAGTCTCGATACCTCGGCGAGTAGCCAGCTTGGCACTGAAGCGTTCAACTCGGTTGCCGTCGGAACTTGTGATCATAAGTGATCAGCTTGCCCGTTTTCGGATCATATCCAATTCGCGTGGGTCATATTTAGTTGGCGTCTTGTATTCTCTCCGCTGCTTCTCAAGCGGCTTACGTTGCGCCTTAGTCTGCGCGCGCTGAGACGCGGAACACGCAAAACCGAAAAACGTCCAGCGCTAAAATCGCCAATAACAATGCCCACTTCAGTTTCATGCGCCTTGATTGTGCTCTATGTATTGTGAGGTTTCTCACTTGTACGAAAGTGGAGCGCGCAATCCACGTTAGTTCATTGCCTGGATTATTGCCAGGACTTCAGTTGTGATTTGTTCTGATTTGAGGTCCTGATCTAGTTGATTCATTAAGGACTCTAAATCATTTCTTTTTAGCTGTTGTTCATAGCGGGCGACGGCTTCGTCAGTCATCCATCCAAGCTTGCGAAACTGCGGAAGTCTTTCCAGCAAATATTTAATCCTCTGTTCTGACGAAAGAGTTTTCAGGTTCTCAACTGGCCCGATGGTGTATCCCTTCGGCCATTCTGCATAGCCGGGAAGCAAATTCTCTAATGCCGAGGGCATTTCTTCCCCGGCTCCTTCCAAATTTGACTCGCCACCATGCGCTCTGCATTCTACCAATCCTGGGGGCGATGACGATGCAAGTTCTACGTTCAACTGCTCGCCGGGCTCGAATTCTTTTCCGAAGAACGAATTTCCAAATCGAATCCAATTGCCTTCCTTGAATTGATAAATGAGCTTAGACATTTGACCGGCATACCCCCCAGGGGTTACGGGTTTTACATCCGAAGCAAAGTTCTGAAGGGCGAGACCAGCTAGCGAAGTGCCGCTCGAGGGCAGATTTTGTGCTTGGTACCTATAAAGATAACGTCCATCGGATGTTTTTGAGGCTGCGGCAACGACAATCACATCAATAGCATCTCCGCGCTGGAAGATGGCTGTTTTTTCTTTACCATCGTAGCCGATCCACTTGAAGGCATACTTGCCGGCTTTTTCATCCAGGAGCTCTACATGTGGTTTGTGATCGTAGGTAATTATTTTTCCTGTTTTCGGATCGTACCCACGGTCGCGATGTTCATAGTTGGTCGGCGTTTTATATTCGCGCCGTTGCTTCTCAAGTGGTTGACGCTGCACCTTAGTCTGAGCGCGCTGAGGCGCCGAACACTCGACGAGCGCCAGTAGCCCGACCAATAAGAACAACACAAAGCACTTCATTCTCTTAGATAACTAGGACGGCGTGGAATAGCACCGCGCCGCCCTAAGTGTCAATCGTCATTACCGTGGCTCGCTGGAAACGCTGTTAGTTTGCACCGCGTATGATGGCACGCACTTCTGTGGTGATTTGCGAGGCGCTGAAGTCTTGATCCAAACGAATTAATAACTGGTTTAGATCACCTCGTCTTAGTAGCTGTTCATAGGTTGCCGCGCTTTCGTCGGTTATCCAACCGAGAGCATGAAACTGCGGCAATTTCTCCAGAACGTATTTGATTCTGTCTTGCGGCGAGAGAGCTTTGAGGTAATCCACCGGACCAATTGTATAACCCTTCGGAAAGTCGTCGTATCCAGGCAAAAGATTTTCCAATGCGGACGGCATTTCTTCACCGGCACCGTTAATAACGGTCTCAATGCTCGCGCGACATTCAACCAGGCCTGGCGGAGCCGAGGAAGTTACTCGCACTTGCACCTGCTGACCAGGATCGATCTGGACATCATCGGATACATCGTCAAAGCTGATCCAATTGCCTTCTCTAAATTGAAAGATAGTATTGGACATGGTAAACGGCATGAACGACCCACCCTTGTCGAGCATTACGTCTGCAGCAAGATTTTGCACGATCAATCTTTTCAGGTATGTAGCACTCGTCGGCAGGTTTTGTGCCGTGTAGGTATACACATACTGATGACCTGATGTCTTTGAAACGTCGGCGCTGACAACGACATCAAGCACATCGCCTCGCTGAAAAACTACAGCCTTTTCTTTGCCATCGTAACCGATCCACTTGAACGCATACTTTCCCGCTTTTTCATCCGTTAGTTCCACACGCGGCTTGTGGTCGTAGGTCACCAGCTTGCCGGTTTTCGGATCGTATCCACGGTCGCGATGTTCATAGTTGGTCGGCGTTTTATATTCGCGCCGTTGCTTCTCAAGTGGTTGACGCTGCACCTTAGTCTGAGCGCGCTGAGACGCTGAACATCCGACCGTTAAGGTCACGAGCCCTATGAATGACAATGCGACGAGCCGTTTCATTCTATTAAGAGACCACAATGGTTAAGAGATGAGGACGGCGCGATGCGGGAACATGTCCGCGCCGCCCTCCGTCTCAGATCAACTAATAAACCTCACACCAACGATTGTAGCAGCCATAGTACTGACAACCGCACAACCCATAATCCCAAGAACCACCGCTATTTTCGCAATCTTGAATTTCCCAGGACTCAGGATTGCAAACTTGAGGTGGGAAATATGGGCTGATCGTGAAATAGTCAAAGTTACCCTTGCCATCGCCGGCACCGTCAACGACAACGCGGATAACCCGCTGACCAACATCAAGCCAGATGTCATCGATCGTGACGAACTGGTAAACATCGCCGGATCCAGTGTTTGGAATATAAAGCGGTCCGGTTCTGTCTACCCCGTCCACTTCGAAATGGAAAGTGTTTCCGCTGTTTGCAGATGCTACTCTCGCTGAGAACGAGTAACTAGCTGAAGAAGCCACATTCGCCGTGTAATTCATCCACTGGCCACCCGCAGTAGGAACATAACTCTGTTGCTCATTGCCGGCAATGGGCAGCACCTGTGGAGTGTTGTAGTTGATTACATCGGGATCACCCGTTCCATTGTCGGGCACTAACGAACCCGCAGTCCCGTCATCGCCGGTGGTATCGTACCGCTCCGCTTCGATTACTCCGGGAAGGGCCACAGGCTCTCCATCTGCTGGTACTGAAGCCACAGTAGCCACGCCTTGGTTGTTGAACTCGAAGCGCAGGTGCCAATGGTTTAGGTTGAACTCCCGGCCGGTCCGGGTAGATCCTCGGGCACTAAAGATCGATTCGAGGAAGGTTCGACGGTTAACCGTCTGACCATTGATTACAACATTCTCGTTCGGAACATCGGTCAAGCGAACGTCGCAATTGATGCCGACCCGGTGTTCGTCGTGAGATGCGTCGGTGCGCCACGTTGGTGGAGTATGGAAGTTGGCCGTGATATCAAATTTTCCGCCCCGGGCGAGACTTTGATCGTTATACTGCAACCTGCGATCATCAGGCTGGCCATTCGGAAACTGAGGTTGTGGAAACGCCGAATTGCGATAATCGGCAGCGATTTGACGAAGACCAGCATCAGCCGCAGGGATACCATAGTGGCCATTGGGATGATAGGGATTGCCGCTTTCGGAACTGCCTCTAAGAAGGTATCCGTCAGTTGCACCCGGAGCTTGCAATTGCTGTAATCCGGGCACCAGGATTTCCATGTTGGCTTTTGGCGGATCGTTTGTCATGCCATCGGCAGTAATCACAATCTGAGTCGATCCGCCGAAAAACGGCGCGGTGTAAACCGATTCCGCATTGCCATTGGAGTCCGTCCTTACTGCGGTGCGACTATAGCTTCCTTGCGGTCGAACGCCAACGTGACCCTGATGGCCACCGTTGTCTCCACCCGGGTTGATGGCAAAACCAAACCGCAGCATAACTCCAGATTGCGAACCGCCGGTTATAGGGTTCTCCGCGTGACAACTAATAGTGACATGATCTGAGTTGTTGACCCCGGGAATTAGCCCGGTCAGATAACGGGTCTCTAGATTCTGCCGCAATCCAGTAGGCAAGAGTAGGTTGGTAGCCTTCTGGCACGTGACATTTGCCGGCAAGCATTCAATTACATCCCTAATGATCTCGGCGATGAAAATTAACCGCCCAAAGATGCAACGTTCTCGCCGGCTGAAGGAAAAATCTCCGAAGTCCCACTCCCAGCCCCACCAAAAGTCGCTGAAACCGAAAATGTCAAAGTAATTACCGTTACAACCTAAAAAATGTGGGACCACTATGACCGAGCTTATGATTGATATGCGAAAACACAGCACGGTCTCAATCACATCGAAAAAAGTTACGGCCGAAGGATTCCCCGACGCTGTACTGCTGCCGAGGACATTGCCGTTTTCATCTTGAATCTGAGCATGCACCTCAGCGTCGTAATAGTATGCAGTCTCGTAATCCAGTTCCGTGGACGCGTAGCCCGTAGCTGTATTGGTGCTCTCATTGAATGTAATGTCTGCATAACCAAAAGCCTCTTGCGCCTGCGCGCGTGAACACATGAACAGGCAGCATAGCGCAGCTAACATCAGTAGCGGGAATTTTGAGGTATTCATTTTTCTCTCCTTTCTTTATGCAGCCGTTATTGATTGCCGATGCCGGACTGGGTTGTGCGAGATTGCTTGGGTTGTACCGCCGCCGGTTGGACGTCTCGCGCAAAATTCAACTTAATGAACTCGTCGATTTGTTGAAATCCTTGCCCCTCAAGCTCTGTCACCAGCCTATGTCGAGCGCGCATCACGATCATGTCGCGCTTAAGCTGTAGTTTCTTCAGTTCAGGAGGCGGCGGTGGTAGCTCCTCAATGGATGCGAGCTTACCCTTAGGAAACCGCCGACGAGTTGCATCGATAAGTTTCTGCGCCTGCGCATCGACCTTAGCAGTCTCGCGATCACACTCTTGCGCGATCTGGTCCAGCAAATCTGCATCCTTGTCCTTTAGCCCGATCTTCTTCTTGTAATGCTCTCGTAAAGCTTTTCCGCTCTTGCCCTGACCTTCCACTTCTGCAGCACGTTGCTTCAAAGCTACCAAGTGATGAAAGAATTGACGGTAAATCACGTGTTCGGGCGCCTGACTCGGATTGGGCGACTGCTTTGTTCCCGTCGTTGTCGGTACCGTGTTGCGCGCAGGTCGCTGTTGCGCAATCGTTTCCCCACGGGCCGACGAAAACGTCTTCAACCCTAATCCACCAATGACCAAAGCGAGCAAGCAGACCACTGTTAATGTTTTTGCGTTTTTCATCAGAAGTTCCTTCCTTCACGTTGAGTGTCGTGTGAATTCAGCCACCGACCAATGTGAGCTAGCGCAGGAGTGTCGTTGGCTATTTCGAAATTGATCCTCACGAACTGTGATGACCGATCCGAACCTTTGTTAACTGATGTCTTCTTCTCTAGCGAAGAAACGTTGCGGGCGTGGTTCTTTCCAGACAAGGCATGGCTTTCAGAGACAGGAACACTGTGAGAAAGGAATGGATGTCGAAGAAAGGACGCATCAGAGTCCCTCGGGAAATCGACTTATGTGTGGCAGCGAAATCGAAAAATAAACTGCCAATACTCCATGACAAACTGCGACTGAAAACGCACGCACGTTATGACTGACTTCGTAGCCTGTCAAGTCTGTCGCAGGAATTCTGGCGAGCGCAGCTAGACAGCTTGTAGAATCAACGATTTACAAGCGCGATATTCGCTTTCGTTAACTCACAATACAAATTGGAAACGCAACTACCGCGGACCGTACTACTACGGCTCACCTCCTCACCGTCAATAAGAATAGCCAACCCGTTAATGTAAACAAGAAATTGTCCCATTCGCTTTCGCTAACCGTCCCGTAGTCCCACACCTATAACCGTTGACCTAAAGTCAACGATCCCACGTAGACGCATTCAAAACTCGCGAAAACCAGATGAAAAGCGGTTAACTGTTAACGGCACAACACGTGCTTTCAGCCCATGTTGCCGGCGTTTTACTCCGGCCATTGCCCTTGTCCTCAAGACCTCAAGACCAGAAAGGCACCGACCGCAAGACAAAACCTTCGCGGCGACAAAACTTACATGACTGCAATAGAAAGCATTGTCACAAATCTCATGACCGAGATTGATCGAATAGTCGGTCAAAAGGTCGAAGAAAAACTGCCTGAAATGATCCGAGCACTTGGAATTCGCGAAGGCACCCCACAGGAAGACCTCGTAGATGCCGTTGCAGTCGCAAAAATGCTGGGACGAGACGTTTCCACAAAACATGATATTTCGTGCGCCAGAAAACATGTCTACAACCTCGCCCAGCAAAAACTAATACCGTCTGTAAGACTAAGCCGCCGCTGCCTTAGATTTGATCGCGCTGCCATTAGAAAAGTAATAGACGCCGGAGGCCTCGCCAATCAAGAAGCGGCATAAAAAGAGCGGCCAACAAACGGCGCATCATTAACCATAACAACCACTCGCAAAAACCAATGGCTGAAATCATCCCGCGCGGAACCGACAAATGGTTGGTCAGAATATCCGTACTCCGCAACGACAACGGCAAACGAAAACGTCACAGTAAACTCATAAACGGGAAAAAGAAAGACGCACTGAAGTATGCGCGTGAGATTGAAACCAAGCGCGACCTCGGCACACTCGACAAACCAAAGATCCAAGATCCAACGCTCGATGATTATCTCAACGACTGGCTGATCGCATTCAAGAAGAGGACCGTAAAGGAACGAACCTACGCAGGATACGAATACGTACTCAAGCAGTATGTCCGCCCGTACCTCGGGAAGGACAAGCTATCTGAACTAACCGTCCTACGAATCCAAAGCGTCTATAACGAACTATCAGAAGCCGGACTATCTCCCAGAACGGTTTCATTCGCGCACAGTCTAATTCAAGACGCTCTAAATCAAGCAGTATTAAGTCGCCTAATAGAATTCAATCCCACACTCTCCACCCGGCGACCGCCCAGGAAAAAGAAACCTATCGACGTATTCAGCCCCGAGGAAGCCGAACGATTTATGAAAGCCGCCAAGACCGATCCTCTCGGCGTCGTATTTTGGTTTGCGCTCGCAATTGGCGCGCGGCCGGAAGAATATCTCGGCCTTCAATGGCCTGAACTCGACCTCCATAAACGCGAAGTCACCATCCACCAATCGATCTGGTGGCCAAAAGGGGGCGGCTGGAAAATTGAAGAGGTAAAAACCCAATCAAGCCTCAGAACGATTAACTTCAACACAACGGTTGCGCGCGCCCTGAAAGCGCACAAGACTTCACAAGACGAAATCCGTCCGCGTCTCGGCAACAAATACCAAAACAACAATTTCGTCTTCGCCACAAAGATCGGAACGCCACTCAGCTTTCGAGATCTAGTCTTGAGACACCTCAAACCAATCATGGAACGGGCAAAAATCGACGGACCAATAAATCTTTATCGCCTACGACACTCGTTCGTGTCGTTATTGACACTTGAAGCATTTCCTTGCCGCGATGCGAAGCAATTGCTTGCCTCGAGTCTGCGAAAACCAAAGAGTTCTGCGCCTGCCGCTCTCTCCGATTTCCCAAGTTTGGAACCTTATGTTGCCGGAAGTGCAAATTCGAAGTTAAGCCTTGCCGAAAGTTAAGAGGGGTGTAATTGACGTCAGTACATTCAGCTTGCGAACCTCTACTTAAGACAGACGACCTTGGAGTTAGGAATCCGCAAAGAAATGCCTGCACCAGCTTCATACCGAGAATAGTAAACAACTGCACGACCGGGTCGGATTTGGCGCTGCGCCTGACAGCGGCATTCATAAGGCCCCGAGGAACAGCGTATTGCCTTCGACCCTGCTCACCTTCCCTTTTGCTTCACTGTGAAGGTCTTTCCGGCTATGTTTATCGTGCCGTTGCGAAGTTTGTTGCTGGTATTGGATGCCACTGAGTAATTCACCGTCCCAATACCTACGCCACTGTTGTCTGAAGTTATCGTGATCCAACTGGCATTGCTGACGGCGGTCCAGCTGCATCCGTTCGGCGTCGATACGCTCACGCTGCCGGCGCCGCCGAGTGCAGTCAAGTCCTGGCTCGTGGGGTTAATCGAAAATGTGCACCCTGAATCCTGAGTCACGATAAAGGTTTGTCCGGCGATAGCGATGGTTCCGATGCGAGAGAGCCCAGTATTTGCGGCGACCGAGTAATTGACTGTCCCATTACCCGTGCCAGTAGTGCCGGAAGTAATCGTGATCCAGTTAGCATTGCTGGTAGCAGTCCAGTTACAGTTGCCCGGTGCTGTAACACTCACGCTGCCCGTTCCACCACTCGATCCGAAGGTCTTGCTGATAGGCGAAATAGCGAAGGTACACGCGCCGGAAACGACTTCGCTCAGTCGGTTGCCCGTCGCGTCATAGGTGTAAATGATGGTGGTGCCATCCAAGTAGGTGGCCTTAATGAGACGATTGAGTTCATCGTACAAGTAGGTAACCGAGCTTGTCGGCGTCAATCTAACAACCACAAAATTGGCATCGCCGTCGTCATTGCAGGTATTGCCCGCAGAGTCTCTGGCAATTATTCGAATGCGTGCGTTACTAGCGATGAAATGAGTTGGAACGTTCCAGTTAAACGACTGGGCGGTTGCTGGCAACCCACTGGCAATAACCATTGGATAGCTCGCGCCTCCATCAGTAGAAATGCGAATGTCATGAGAAGCAAGGGCCGGGTTACTAGCGACAGACGCCCAGACTATCGGCACTGTAGAGCCTGCGAAAAACACCTCGCCGCCGTTGGGCGATGAAAGAATGACGCTGATGTTGCCCAGGCTCAACGTGTAGCCACCTATCACGGCGCTCCCAGTCTCAGGGCTAACCAACACTGTGTGCGCCCCGGTCTTGCTCAGAAGTTGTGTCATAATGGAAGAAGAGGAATTGATTAGAATCCCATCAGGATCGAATAACTCGATCTTCGGCGAGAATGAAGGCGTCGTTCCAGTTGCGCCTAGCACCGCAGTTTGACCAGCAGTGCCGTTGAAGACATAGGCGTCTAGCTCTGCGGCTGCGCTAATGGAGGCCTTGATTGACTGGCATTCCATTAACTGCATTGCGTTGCAAGGATTCTTAGACCGCTGAAATGCAAGAGCATATCCGCCTGTCTGGCTGCTGCCGAAGCCGTAGCTGACCAGGATGGTGTAGGTGCCGGTCTTAGGTAGAGTGATTGTTGTAGTACCGAGGCCGATGAAGACGAGTAGGCCGTCTGGATCATAAAGCTGGTATTGTGGATTGAAGTTGGCGGTCGTGCTCGTGAGGTTGATCAGCGGGATGACATCTCCGGCAGTCGCGCTAAAGGTGAATGAGTCCAGCTCTGCTACTGCATCAATCGAACCTGATTGCGGAGTTGCGCAAACGATAGCGGTAGCGTTGCAGGGATTCTTAGATCGCTGAAATGCCAGAGCATATCCGCCTGTCTGGCTGCTGCCAAAGCCGTAGCTGACCATGATGGTGTAAGTGCCGGTCTTGGGTAGAGTGATTGTCTTAGTACTGAGACCGATGGGGATGAGCAGGCCGTCTGGATCATAAAGCTGGTATTGCGGATGGAAGTTGGCGGTCGTGCTCGTGAGCAGGATCGGCGTGATGACATCTCCGGCAGTGCCACTAAAGGTGAATGCATCCAGCTCTGCTACTGCATCAATCGAACCTGATTGCGGAGTTGCGCAGACGATAGCGGTAGCGTTGCAGGGATTCTTAGTCCGCTGAAATGCCAAAGCATATCCGCCTGTCTGGCTGCTGCCGAAGCCGTAGCTGACCAGAATGGTGTAGGTGCCGGTCTTGGTGAGAGCGATTTTCGTAGTACTGAAGCTGACGGAGATGAGCAGGCCGTCTGGATCATAAAGCTGGTATTGCGGATTAAAGTTGGCGGTCGTGCTAATGAGCAGGATCGGCGTGATGACATCTCCGGCAGTGGCGCCGAAAGTGTAGCGGTCTGCTTCACCCGGTACGGCAATGGAGCCTGAGATCGCTTGTCCGCATTGAATCTGGAACTGTGCTGAGGCTGAAGGCGAAGAACACAGGCAAGAAAGAACCACCGCACAGGCTAGAATGCGAAATGCTTTCGAGGCTCCAAATAGAATCCTTGTTGCTATCAGTTTTTCTCCTTGTTTGCGCAGCCACAGCGAAGCTTGAATGATTTCGATGATTCTAGGGTTCTCGACGGCCTTAACAATCACGGCGTGTGCCGGACGTTAAATGAGTTTACCGAATTTAATAAGAAACTCTTCGAGAATCCTCATCTTTTGATCTAATTGAAACAGTTGTCGATCTAAATGCATTATATCCTCCTGTAGGAACCGCGCCGCTCTCATGTTATGAGTACAGATATCAACTCTGTCGGATAATCTAGACTGGACTGTTTCCCGTTGTTGAATTAAGTCTTGCAATTCACTTAACGCAAACTCTGCAACCTCCTCGGGGTCGGGATGGGGTGCCCAGGGAAACTCAGTGAGGCCTAATGGATCGCCCCACTTTAAAGGATTACTTGACACATATGTATAAGAATTCAATCCCCCCCATAATCCAATCGGATCCTTACTTATAAAGCGCCCCACATTTGGCGCGTAGTATCTTGCCCGCATATACAGCAGGCCGTTCTCCTCGTCCATTACTCCAGAGCGGCCGACGTAGCGAAATGGATTTGGGATGGTTTGCGTACTGTTGCTAGAAAGACGTCCGAAGGGATCATAAGCATATCTATTAACCTCATTGCCTGACGAATCCGTAAGAGCAATCGTACTACCCAAGCCATCGTAATGGTAAGAATAAGTCTGAGCTGTTGGGGTTACTTTCGATATCAATCCCAGGCCGTAGACATAGTATGCTGAGACGCTTCCAGCATTATCGGTTTCCGCCAATACATTCGAAAGAGACCCACGAGCGTCTACGATATACTTTGTGCTGCTGCCATTAACCGCTCGGACAATGCGGTTCCCTAGTCCGTCATATTGATACTGTGCGTTCTGGCCAGATGAGGCCACTTGCGTTAGTCGATTGAAAAGGTCATAGCCGTACGTAGTTGGGTTAGACCCACTGATTCCGGTCAGATTCCCGTCGGCATCGTGCGTATATGTAGCACCTGCGGCTGTCACGATGCGATTGTCGTCGTCGTACGTCGCGCTGACATTTCTTGGTGAGAGAACAGGTAAGACGGGTTCAAAGCTTGCGACGTCTGTGCGATTGCCCGATCGATTCAAGGTGTACCTGTGGCCAGAGATCACCGTGCCATTAGATCTGGCGTTGATTAGGCTCACCAGCTGGTTAGCGGCGTCGTACTTATACCCAGCCAGCGTCCCGTTTGAATTGAAGCTAGAGATAAGATTGCCTGCGGGATCGTAGTTATAATCAGTCGTGTTGTTCAGCCAGTCAGTGACTTTCTTCAACCGGTTCGCTACGTCGTACTGATAACGCACCACTTTGCCGTCAGGATAGGTCAGAGCTGTCAAGTTCCTGTTTGGGTCATACCCATACTGGATAACTTGACTCCTGGTGTTGGTGAATCTGGTCAACCGGTTCGCTCCATCGTAATCGAAACTAAGAGTGCCGCTTGCGTCAGTAATGGTCGCCAAGTTGCAACACGCATAGTTGTAGCTCGTCGTAGCCCCGCCGGGCTGTGTGATTTGGGTGAGGCGATCATTGCCGTCGTTGGTGTAGTCAAAGGTTTGGCCTTTTGCATCAGTCAAGCTCGCGAGCCGCCCCACGCCATCATAGGCATATGTCGTCGTACCGCGTATGGGGTTCCGCACCTTCGTGAGGTTGCCCGTGTTGTCGTATGTAAAGGTCGTTGTATTACCTCTGGCATCGGTCAAACCAGTCAGTTGTCCGAATCTGTCATAACTGAAGGTCGTGATACCTCTGGTGGGGTCCGTGATGTTGGTTGGATCTTTTGCCTTGACCAGATTGTCCAATGAATCGTATTCGTAGCGGTAAGTGTTATTCATGGGATCAACCATCTGAAT
>WNFP01017596.1_pt1 | contig 12346 bp, 12 predicted proteins | sample 5400201 | NCBI WGS metagenome assembly WNFP01 (sample SAMN13153355, study PRJNA577476) | soil metagenome | isolation source: 115 cm saprolite under Madrone tree | place: USA:California | collected 2016-06-14
CCGCGGCCGCCCTCGGCACGGGACGCGCCCGCATCCTCTTCCGCCACGTCCTCCCGAACGTGGCGCCGTCCATCATCATCGTGGCGAGCCTGCAGTTCTCGCAGTTCATCGTGGCGGAGGCGGCCATCTCCTTCCTCGGCTTCGGGGTCCAGCCCCCCACGCCGGCCTGGGGCAGCATGCTGTCGGAGAGCCGCGACTTCCTCTACGTGGCGTGGTGGCTCGCCGCCTTCCCGGGGGCGGCCCTCGCCCTCACCGCCCTCGGGGTGAACCTGGTCGGGGACTGGCTGCGCGACGTTCTCGATCCGAAGTTCCGCGTCTAGACCATGGCCGACGCCGCCACCATCCGTCCCGCGAGGTCCGACGAGGCCGAGCAGGTTCTCGCCCTGTGGCGAGAGGCGGAGGCGACTCCGAGCGCCACCGACAACCGCGAGGAGGTCCTCAAGTTCCTCGCCGAGCCCGCCGCCGTCCTCCTCGTGGCGGAGGCCGACGGACGGCTCGTGGGCACAGTCATTGGCGGATGGGACGGCTGGCGGGGTAATATCTATCGCCTGGCGGTGGCGCCCGGTTACCGGCGACGGGGCCTTGCCCGGCTGCTGGTCGCGGAGGCCGATCGCTCCCTGCATCGAATGGGTGCCAAGCGGATCACCGCCTTGGTCGAGGGCGACCATCCATGGGCCACGGACTTCTGGGATTCGCTCGCGGACTCGGGCTACCGGCACGACGAGCATATGCGCCGATACGTCAAGACACTCTAGGGAACGAGGAGGAAGGTCTGATGCGATTGCTGAAATCTTTCATGGCGCTCGCGATGCTCTTGGCCGTGGCGCTTCCCGCCGCCGCCCAGGATCGCATGAAGGCCGAGGAAGTGGTGGTCGCCTTCGCCGCCGAGCCGCGGACGCTGCTCCCGAACACCATCGTGGACTGGACGACCAACAACATGGTCGAGCACATGTACGACCGCCTGGTGGACCGGGACCCCAAGACCTACAAGCCCATTCCCATGCTCGCCACCTCCTGGAGGGTCGTGGACAGCACCACGTGGGAATTCGCCCTGCGCACGGGCGTCAAGTTCCACAACGGCGAGCCCTTCGACGCCCAGAGTGTCAAAGCCACCATGGACTACCTCAAGGATCCGGCCAACAAGACGCACTACGCACCGCTGTGGGCTCCGGTGAAGGAGGTCCAGATCGTCGACCCCCACACGGTGCGCTTCATCACGGAGAAACCGTGGCCGGGGCTCATCGACCGCATCTCGCTGGGCAACGCGATCCTCCCCATGCCTCCCAAGGCGCTCAAGGAGCAGGGGGTCCAGGCTCTCCTCGCCAAGCCGATCGGTACCGGGCCCTACAAGTTCTCGCAGTGGGTGCGTGACGAGAAGCTCGTGGTCGTGCGCAATGACGACTACTGGAAGGGCAAGGCCCAGCTGAAGGCCGTGACATTCCGCTTCATTCCCGAATTCAGCGCGCGGCTCGCCGCCCTCATGGCGGGCGAGATCGACATCATGAAGGACGTGCCGCCACATGCGGTGGACCTCGTGGACCGAAGCGGGAAGGCCACCGTGCGGGCGACGGTCTCCTCGCGCATCAACTACCTTGCCCTCGTCACTCTCAACCCGGGCCCCATGCAGGACATCCGGGTGCGGCAGGCCATCGCCCACGCCATCAACGTGGACGAACTGATCCAACAGGTGCTGCGCGGCCGGGCGACGAAGATGTGCGGTCCGCTGTCCTCCATCAACGTGGACTATTCGCCCAAGGTCCAGTGCCTCAAGTATGACGTCAAGCACGCGCAGACCCTCTTGAAAGCGGCCAATATCGATCCGGGCCGTCTCACCCTCACCCTCGACACGCCCTCCGGCCGCTACCCCCTCGACAAGGACATCTCGCAGGCCATCGCCTCCCAGCTCGGCCGCATCGGCATCACGGTCAACGTGGTGGTCAACGAATGGGGCACCCACCTCGAAAAGATCAAGGACCGCAAGACGGGCGACATGTTCTTCCTCGGCTGGGGCCCCGCCCTCGACGCCCAGAACACCATCGAGCAGCTCTTCCAGGGCTCCATGACCTATTCCTCATACGGGGGCAACAAGGCGCTTGAGGACAAGATCGCCACCGCCGTCACCTTCGTGGATCCCAAGAAGCGTCAGGAGGCGTGGGCGGAGATCCAGCAAATGGTCGTCAACGAAGTCCCGTGGGTCTTTCTCTGGCAGCAGCACGACCTCTACGGCGTGGCCAACTGGATCGACTGGCAGCCCCGCGCCGACGAAAAGGTGTGGATGTACGAAGCCAAACTCGCGAAGCGGTGAGGAGACGCGCGTGCCCCTCACCGTCCTGACCAACGCGTTCCTGATCGACGGCACGGGCAAGGAGCCCGTCGACGGCGCCGCCGTGGTGGTGGAAGGCGAGCGCATCAAGGACGTCATCCGCTCGGGAAAGGTCGGCCCCCTGCGGGGCAAGGTCGATACCCTCGACCTCCGGGGCCGCACCCTCATGCCCGGTCTCACCGACGCCCATGTGCACGTGTGCGCGGTGGAAGGCAACACCGCCGAGCAGCACCGCCACAATCCGCCCAGCCTGATCGCGGCCAAGACGCTCCGGCGCATCGAGCAGGCGCTTCAGCAGGGATTCACCACGATCCGGGACGCGGGAGGCGCCGACTACGGCTTCCGCGAAGCGGTCGGCTCCGGCATGTACCCGGGGCCGCGCATGCTCGTCTCCGGACGCGTGCTCTCGCAGACGGGAGGACATGGCGACAAGCGGCGGCGCGCCGAGCTGGTCGACCCCGTCGACTGCTGCCTGGGCATGGTCGGCGTCATCGCGGACGGTCCCGACGAAGTGCGCAAGGCGACCCGGGAGCAGCTCCGGCGCGACGTACCCAGTACACCGTGGAAGAGATGCGCGCCGCCGTCGAGGAGGCGCGCGCGGTGGGGAAATACGTGCTGGCCCACGCCTACTCGGGCTCGGCGGTGCGCGCGGCCATCCAGGCCGGCGTGCGCTGCATCGAGCACGGGAACCTGATCGACGCGGCGGGAGCCAAGGAGATCAAGAAGGCCGGGGCCTATCTCGTGCCCACCATGGTCACCTACGAGGCGATCTGGCGCGAGGGCAAGAGCTACGGCATCACCGAGCACCAGCTGCAGAAGATCAATAGGGCCCGCGAGCTCTCCGTGGAGGGCCTGACCCACGCCTACCGCGCGGGGTGCAAGATCGGCTCGGGCTCCGATCTCCTCGGCGACATGCAATCGCAGCGCGCGGTGGAGCTCGAGCTGAAGGGCCAGGTGATGAAGCCGATGGAGGTCCTGCTCTCGGCCACGCGGGTGAACGCCGAGATCTTCCGCATGGAGGACCAGATCGGCTCCGTGGAGCCGGGCAAGCTCGCCGACCTCATCGCCGTGAAGGGCAATCCGCTCAAAGACCTCCGCGTCTTCCAGAACCAGGACAATCTGCATCTGATCATGAAGGGCGGACACGCGTACAAGCGGACGGTGTGACCGCCGCCCTCGCCCTGCTCCTCGCCATCGTGATCTGGGCGTCGAACTCCATCATGGTCAAGGTGGTTCTCCGCGAGATCACCCCGCTCACCCTCACCTGGTTGCGCTTCCTCCTCGCCGCGCTCTTCTACGTGCCGTTCGCCGTGGCCACCTGGAGGGACGCTCCCGCCTATTCCCGGCGCGAGTGGGTTCTCCTCGTCGGCGCGGGCATCGCTCTGGTGCCCGTATTCAGCCTCACCCTCTACTGGGCCCTCACTTACACTTCGGTGGCCAACACCGCCCTCGTCCGGATGACGGAGCCCGCCTGGGTACTACTGCTGGGCGCGGTGCTCCTCGGCGAGCGTGCCACCCGCCGCCAGATGGCCGGTCTCGTCCTCGCCCTCGTGGGCACGGCCACGCTCCTGCTGCTCGGACGGCAGCCCTCGGTGAGCGGCGACCACCACATGCTCGGCATGGGCTTCATGGTCGCCAACTCGCTGGCCTGGGTCGGCTACATCCTCTGCGTCAAGAATCTCCTCCGCCGCCACCGCGTCACCCTGGTCACTGTCCATGCCGCTCTCGCCGGCTCGGCCGTCCTCTTCCTCGTGACCGGACCGACGCATGCGGCGGACATCGCGCGCGAGGCCCGGGCCATGAGCCCCATCGCGTGGATCCTTGTCGTGGGCATGGCGCTCGTGGTGACCATCGGGTCCAACCAGCTCTTCTCCTACGGACTCCAGCGAGTGACGGCGGGGGCGGCCGCCGCCTACTCCTACCTCACGCCCGTCCTCGCCGCCGTCCTCGCCTGGCTCTTCCTCGGCGAACCGATCACCACCGTAGTCGTGGTCTGCGGCATCATCATCGCGAGCGGCGTGTACCTGCTGAATCGCGGCTGAGCGGCGCCGGGGCCGCGGGTCACTCCCGCCCCGCCGTGGACGCGCGCCGCCGCGAAGGGCAACGGCTCAGAGGTGCTCCCGCCGGTGCGTCTCGGGGGCGAAGCGGGCGAAGAGCAGCGCGGTGGCGGCGAGGAGGAGGGCGGTCCCCCCAAGCGTCGCGTCGGCGCCCGCGAGGTCGGTGGCGAGGCCCAGGGCTATCGGTCCCACGACGTAGCCGAGATCGGCGAGCATTCGAAACCCGCTCATCGCGGCCGCGTTCATGCCGGGCGGGGCGACATCCGCCGCGTAGGCGGCGGGCGCCGCCCCGCCCACGCCGGCGGCCACGCTCCACGCCACGCAGCCCGCGAGGAACCAGGCGTACGAGGGCGCAAGGAGAAAGAGCACGAGGGAGATGCCGGCCATGACGGTGGCGGGCACGATCACGGACTTGCGGCCATAGCGGTCCACGAGCACGCCGGAGGGGTAGATCACCACGAGGCCGACCAGGCTGGCCAGGGCCAGGCCGAGCCCGATGCGGTCCGCGTTGAGAGCCAGCCGGTCGTGAGCCAGCAGGGGTATGACGTTGAACAGGCCGCCCGTGCGGGCCACCGCATTCATGAAGCTGACCAGGCTCACGAGCATGAAGCCGGTGTGACCGGTGAGGATGCGAACCTGGGAGAGGAAAGGCACAGGAGGACCTTCCGGAACTCCGGGGTCCCCCACCGACATCGTCTCCGGGATGAACACCCAGGCCAGCGCCGCCGCGAGCACTCCCGCAAACGCATAGGCGAGGAAGGGTACCCGCAGTCCGTAGTGCTCGGCGAGGAGTCCGCCCGGCAAAGGTCCGATGCTCACCGCGAACAGGAACACGCCCTGGTACACGGCCATGGTGCGCCCGCGGCGCGCGGGGTGGTGATGTCGGCGAGAACGATCTGGCCGGATATCAGGACGAGGGCCGCTCCCGCGCCGGCCACGAAGCGGCCGATCACGAGGAGGGCGAAGCTCGGCGCATACGCGCAGAGGAGATTTCCGGCGGCCGTCACCAGACCTCCCAAGGCGATGGCGGGGCGGCGCCCGAGACCATCCGCGAGGCGGCCCGCGGGCATGGCCACGAGAAAGCGCGCGAGCCCGTAGACGGCGATGGCCACCCCGATGGCCGACTGCGACACGTTGAACGATCGGGCGTACAGGGCGAGCACGGGCACGATGCCCCCGAAGCCGAGCTGATTGACCGCGATGAGCACGCACATCCAGACGAGGATGCGATCGGGGCGTGTTCGCGGCATAGGAAACCTTAACACCTCCCGAGCGACGAGACGCGAACGCTATACAAGTGGGTGATGGCGGAGAGCGAGCCCCATACAAGGGGCCCCGCGAAATGCCTCTTGACTCAGCGCCGCCGCCGAGCGACTGTGCGCATCGAACAAGGAGGAACAACCCATGGTGACCATCAAGGACCTGGAAGCGTTCGGCGATGGCTGGAACCGGCACGACGTCGACTTCCTCATGACCTTCATGTCCGACCACTGCGTCTTCGAGACGACGGCAGGCCCCGAGCGCTGCGGCAAGCGCTACACCGGACGCGAGCAGGTGCGCGAGGCGTTCGCGGGCGTGTTCAAGCGATTCCCGGACGCCCATTTCGGGGAGGCGCGCCATTTCGTGGCGGGCGACCGCGGCGTGTCGGAATGGATCTTCACGGCCACCACGGCCGACGGCAAGAAGCTCGACGTCGACGGCTGCGACGTCTTCACCTTCGAGAACGGCAAGATCGCCGTGAAGAGCTCCTACTTCAAGAACCGCACCGCCTGACGGAGCGGTCCACCCGCGATCACGGCGGGGAGGCCCGCCCCGAGAGGCAACGCCTCAGCCCTTCTTGTACTGCTCCTGGAGGACGCGCTTGAGGGTCTTGCCGGCAATGGTGCGCGGAAACTCCTCCAGGATGAGCACGTCGCTCACGCGCTGGAACTTGGCGCCCACCCGCGCGTTGATCCAGCCCGCGAGCTCGGCGGGGGCGACGACGCTCTCCACGTGGAGGATCACCGCGGCCACCGGCGTTTCTCCCCAGCGCGCGTCTTCCACCCCGAACACCGCCACCTCGCGCACCGCGGGGTGACGGACGGCCACTTCTTCGATGTCCCGCGGGTAGACGTTCACCCCGCCGGAGATGATCATGTCCTTCTTGCGGTCGACGAGGAAGAGATAGCCGTCGTCGTCCACGTAGCCGAGATCGCCGGAGTGAAGCCAACCGTCCACCACGGCTCTCGCGGTCAGGTCCGGCCGCTTGTAGTATCCCGCCATCATGAGCGGGCCCCGGCCACAGATCTCGCCGATCTGCCCCGCGGGCACCTCCCGCCCCTCGTCGTCGAGAATGCGCATCTCGTAGAATCCGATGGGCGTCCCCACCGATCCCGCCTTGCGGACGGCGTCGCTCCGGTCGAGCACGGGGTGCAGGGGCGCCCCCACCGACTGGATCATCTCGAGCGAGGCGAGCTTGTCCGGCGCGAACGCCGGATGGTTGAGGAGGGCGATGATCTGCGACGGCACCATGACCATGTGGGTCACGTGGGAGCGCTCCACCTCCTCGATGACCCGGCCGGCGTCGAACGCTGGGTGGAGAATGTAGGTGCCGCCGAGGTACATCCACGGCATCAGGTCGAGGAAGGCGCCGTTGAAGACGATAGAGCCGGCGTGCAGACACACGCTCTCCGGCGTCATCCGGAAGGCCGAGGCGAAGAGCGTGCAGTAGCCCGCGCGAACCTCGTGCGTGTGCACGATGCCCTTGGGCTCGCCCGTGGTGCCACTGGAGTAGATGATGTTGTAGGGATCCGTGGCGACCAGCTCCACCTCCGGCGGCTCGCTCTCTGGCTCGCTCGCGACGAGGTCGTGATAGCCGCGGAAACCCGCGCGGGCGCCGTCGATCAGGATCCAGCGGTCGGCGCGAATTCCCGGGAGGCGGTCCCGCACCCGGTCGAGCACAGGCGCGAGCGCGGCCGTGGAGATCACCAGGGTCGAATCCGAGTTGGCGAGCAGGGAGGCGAGGCCCGACTCCTGGAGGAGCGGGCTCATGGGCACGACGACGAGCCCCGTCTTCGCGGCCGCCCAGTAGACCTCGAGCTGCTCGAGACAGTTCGGCAGGACCGTGGCGACCTTGTCGCCCTTCGTGAGCCCGGCCGCGAGCAGGGCATGGGCGAGGCGGTTCACCCGGGCGTTGAACTGGTGGAACGTCAGGCGATGGTTTTCGAAGACCACCGCGAGGTGATCCGGACGATACCGCGCGTGGCGGGGAAGCAGGGCGCCGATATTCATAGTCGCCCGCCGATTTCACCATGACGGCGAGTGAGAGGTCAATTGCTGTGCTATGGTGACGCACGGACCCATGACCAGATTCGGGATCTCGCTTCCCATCGGAAGCACGAGCGGGGCGCCCTTCGGCGCCTCGAGTCTCGCCGACGCGGCGCGGGGCATCGAGACGGCCGGCTTCGAGAGCGCATGGACCTTCGACTCCGTCGGCCGTGGCACGCTTCGCCCCGACCCCCTCATGGCCCTCGCCGTCGCGGGCACCGTCACGCGCACCGTCGAGCTGGGCACGGGCGTGCTGCAGGTGCCGCTGCGCAATCCGGTCGAGCTGGCTCAGCGGGTCCTCACCACGCACCTCGTGTCCGGGGGACGGCTCCGCCTCGGTGTGGGCGCCGGGTCGACGGCCGCAGATTTCGCCGCCCTCGGCCTCGATTTCGAGTCGCGTTTCCGTCGTCTCCGCGAGTCGCTCGACATCATGCGCCGTCTCTGGGCCGGCGAGAGCGTCGAGGGCGCCTCGTTGGCGCCCGTCTGGCCCGCGGTGCACGGAGGGCCGCCGGTGCTCATCGGCTCCTGGGCCGGCTCGAAGTGGATCGAGCGCGCGGCCCGCGAGTTCGACGGCTGGATCGGCTCCGGTGCGCGCAGCAGCTGGCGGGCGCTGCGCGAGGGCATCGCGCGCTTTCGCGATCTCGGAGGCAAGCGCGCCATCGTCACCAACGTGAGGGTCGATCTCGACAGCCCTGCCGCGAGCCCGGACGGCCCCGAGGATCCGTGCGACCTCAAGTGCGCGACCGAGGTCGCCCGCGAGCGCCTACATCGGCTCCGCGAGTGGGGCTACGACGATATCGTGCTGGTGCCCGGCCAGCACGAGGCCGCGCACCTTCGGCAATTGCGCGAGCTCTGCCTCAGCTCCCGCTGAGCTTTCGCTCGCCGGCCCGAAACTCGATGGCGGCGGCGATCTCGCGCCCCGCCGCCGCGCCGCGCTCGGCGAATTCCCGGCAGAGGCCCGTGTAGCGGGCAGGATCGAGCAGCGCGTCGACCTGCGCGGCGGTGAGGCCGGCGCTCACGTGCGGGTCTTCGGCCAGAGTCTCCCGGAAGGGGCGCGACTGGGTCGCCGAGGCCTGGGCCGCGTCGTACACGGCGTCGTGGGCCCGCTGCCGGCCGATCTGCTTGCCCAATTCGAGCATGAGCGCCTCGGCCATGATGAGGCCGCCGGAGAGATCGAGGTTCTCCCGCATCCGCGCCGGGAACACCTGCAGTCCGTCGAAGAGCACGATGAGCCGCTGCAGCAGGTCGCCGGTGAGCTCGCAGGCCTGCACGAGAGCCCGGCTCATCATGATGCTCGTGGTGCGGTCGGCCTCGTGCTCCGTCTGCATCGCCTCGAGGGCCAGGGGGACGAGGGCGCGGATCTGCGCGGCGGCGGCCATGATGTCCTGCGAGAGCTTGGGATTGCGCTTCTGCGGCATGGTGCTGCTTCCCACCGTGCCGGGCGGTACCGGCTCTTCCACCTCGCCGAACTCCTGCTTCATGAGGGTGTAGATCTCGCGCCCGATCTTGCTGCCCGAGGCCGCGAGCATGCCCAGGAGGAGGACGTACTCCGCCTGGTGATCGCCGATGGTGCGCGCGGGCACGGGCATGGGATGCATGCCGAGGAGCGCGGCCATCCGCTCCTGCGTGCGAAGGCCCGGCTCTCCCAGCGAGGCGAGGGTACCCGCGCCGCCTCCCAGCATGGCCACGAACACGCGCCGCTCGCAGCCGTGCAGGCGCTCCACGTGACGGCCGAGCTCGTCGATCCATACCGCTACCTTGAAGCCGAAGGTAGCGGGCACCGCATGCTGGCCGTGGGTGCGACCGGGCAGGAGCACGTCCTTGGTCTTCTCGGCGAGGCCGGAGAGGATGACGAGAAGCGTGGCGAGCTGGCGCAGGAAGATGTCGTGGGCCCGGCGCACGAGGAGGAGCTGCCCCGTCTGCGTCACGTTCTGGGTGGTCGCGCCCCAGTGCACGTAGCCGCCCGCGTCACCCTCGCAGGCGCGATCCAGCTCCCATACGAGCGGCACCAGCGGATGCCCGGTCTTGGCCAGCCCCGCCCGCACCGCGGCGAGATCGAGAAATCTCACATGCGCCTTGCCGATGATCTCGCGGGCCGCGTGCTCCGGGATGATGCCCAGCTCCGCCTGGGCCCGGGCGAGCGCCGCCTCCACGTCGAGCCACGACTGGAAGCGCGAGGCCTCGGTGAAGAGCGCGCGTACGCCCGGGTCGTCGATCCGGAGCGAGGTGGGCTCGTCCTGCATGGGCGTTATCTCGCATGGTGATCGCGCGTTGTCAACACGGCGCGCCGGCAATCGCGTATGATCGCTGCCGCGGGATCACCCGAGGACCCAGGAGGGGAACGACATGGGAAAGCTCGACGGGAAGGTCGCGCTCATCAGCGGCGGCGCGCGAGGACAGGGGGCGGCCGAGGCGGAGACCTTCGCGCGGGAAGGCGCCAAGGTCGTGTTCGGCGATATCCGGGACGTGGAGGGGCAGAAGGTCGAGGCGGCCATTCGCGCCCATGGCCACGAGGCGACCTATGTGCACCTGGACGTGACCAGCGAGGCGGACTGGCGGGAGGCGATCAAGACGGCCACGGACCGCCACGGCCGGCTGGACATCCTCATCAACAACGCCGCCATCGTCATCCGCCGCGTCCCCATCGAGGAGCGTACGGTCGCGGAGTGGGACCAGGTGATGGCCGTGAACGCCCGGGGCGTATTCCTCGGCACGAAGCACGCGATCCCCGCCATGCGTCGGGCCGGAGGAGGCTCCATCGTGAACATCTCCTCGGTGGCGGGCATCGGCCAGTCCCTGCACCAGGAGCCCGCGTATGCCGCGAGCAAGGGCGCCATTCGCATCTTCACCAAGGTCACGGCGAGCCAGCACGCCAAGGACAAGATCCGCTGCAACTCCGTGCATCCCGGCCCGGTGGACACGGAGATGTTCCACAGCGCCTTCCAGGGAGACCGCGAGGCCATGGAGCGGCGCCTCCAGCGCGTTCCCCTCCGGCGCATGGGTACGGTGCCCGAGATCGTCAGCGCCGTGCTATATCTGGCCTCGGACGATTCGTCCTACATCACGGGGAGCGAGCTGGTGGTCGATGGCGGCGCCCTCGCGCAGTGATCATAGAACCGGTGCCGCGAGGCCGTTCAGTCGTGCGGATCTCAACATCCGTCTTTAGTCGTCACCCGCTGGTCGAGATCGCCCAAGATGTCCTCGATTTGGCCGAGGGCCGACCGGAGGTCGTCGGCGATCTCCTGGGCGAGGATGTTCGGATCGGGGAGGTTCGCGCTGTCTTCCACGCTCTCGTCCCGCAGCCAGAACAGGTCGAGACTCACCTTGTCGCGCGCGACGATCTCCTCGTAGCCGAACGCCCGCCAGCGGCCCTCGGGGTTCTTCTCCGACCACGTGGCCTTGCGCTTCTGCCGCTCACCGGGCTTGTAGCACCCGACGAACTCGTCGAGATCGGCGCGGGTCATACGCTTGGTCTTGAGTGTGAAGTGCTTGTTGGTGCGGAGGTCGTAGACCCAGACCTTCCTCGTCCACGGCTCCTTCGCGCCGGGCTTTCGGTCGAAGAAGACGACGTTCGCCTTCACCCCTTGCGCGTAGAAGATGCCCGTCGGCAATCGCAGCAGAGTGTGGACGTCGCACTCGTGCAGGAGCTTGCGCCGGACGGTTTCGCCCGCGCCCCCTTCGAAGAGCACGTTGTCGGGGACGACCACGGCGGCGCGGCCATGGATCTTGAGCAGACTCTTGACGTGCTGGACAAAGTTGAGCTGCTTGTTCGAGGTCGTCGTCCAGAAGTCGGGCCGGTTGTAGGTGAGCGTCTCCCGGTCGGTCTCACCTTCCTCATTCACGACGGTAATCGATGACTTCTTGCCGAAGGGCGGATTCGTGACCACCACGTCGAAGTGGTCGCCCGGTTCGTCGCGCAGGGCATCGTCGGTACGGATGGGCGGCTGGCGGTTGTCGTCGTCGGGGCCGACGCCGTGAAGGAAGAGGTTCATTGCGCACAGTCGTGAGACACCGGGCACCAATTCCACGCCGTGCAGCGCATCGAAGCGCAGGTGCCTCTTGGCCGTGCGATCGAGCTCGTGGTGGCCAGCGAGGTAGTCGTGGACAGCGAGGAGGAAGCCGCCCGTGCCGCAGGCGGGGTCGATGACCAGCTCGCCCGGCGCGGGCTGCACGCAGTCCACGATGGCCTGGATGAGCGCACGCGGCGTAAAGTACTGTCCCGCACCGCCCTTGACGTCCTGAGCGTTCCTCTCCAGCAAGCCCTCGTAGGCCTCCCCCTTCACGTCGGCCGACATCGAGAGCCAGTTCTCCTTGCCGATCAGCTCCACGATGAGCTGCCGCAGCTTGGCCGGGTCCTGGATCTTGTTCTGGGACTTCTCGAAGATGATCCCGAGCATGCCCCCCTGCCTGCCGAGCTTTGCCAGCGTATCGCGGTAGTGCTGCTCCAGCTTCACGCCCTCCATCTGCGGGCTCGCCAGATCGCCCCAGCGATAACCTCGAGGGATCGATTGCTCCTTGCTCGTGAGCGCGGCGCGCTCGTCGGCCATCTTGAGGAACAAGAGGAAAGTGAGCTGCTCGAGGTAGTCCTGGTAGGAAAGTCCGTCGTCGCGCAGCACGTTGCAGTACGACCAGAGCTTCTGGACGATGCGGTTGGCAGCGT
>WNFP01003991.1_pt1 | contig 12342 bp, 10 predicted proteins | sample 5400201 | NCBI WGS metagenome assembly WNFP01 (sample SAMN13153355, study PRJNA577476) | soil metagenome | isolation source: 115 cm saprolite under Madrone tree | place: USA:California | collected 2016-06-14
CTTCAAGGGCTATATGACAGGACAAAGAGCAGGCCAGCTGACTGTAGTACAGGTTCAACATGGCGCGATCTCCCAAGGGCGCGGCGACTCGAGGGCGGCCGGCCGAGACAATTCGACTTCCCTGGCGAACCACTTCCGCGTAGCAATCAGGCAGCTTGGTGCAATATCGTGGCCGCCAGGCGTCGCCAGAACCGAGGCGTGGGCGCCGCTCGCCTCCGCGAGGTACGTCGCGGATTCGGTCAACAAATGGCGTGGAATGACCCGATCATCTTCCCCGTAAATCATCAGGATCGCCCCACGATATCGATCTGGCTTCGAGAGCAATAACGCACCGGCCGCGGCGGCTCCGTTGCTATACCCACATAGCCAAAGATTGGAATCGGGCGACGGCACATGCGTGTCGGTCCAGCTCTCGAGAAAATTGACGCAATCCTTCAAGCTTGATGGATCTGCGACCCCGGCGCCGTGGTTGCGAAACCACGCGTAGCCGCCGCCTTCCCGTAGCATTCCCCGCGGCGTCAACAATATTGCGCCTTCAAACACGGTAGCAAACATCGCGGCCGATAGCCGCCGCCTTCCCGTAGCATTCCCCGCGGCGCCAACAATATTGCGCCTTCAAACACGGTAGCAAACATCGCGGCCGAACTCTCATCCGATCCGCGTCCATGCAAAAACACCGCCACCGGTGGCGTCGCGGTCCCATCGCCGGCCGGAGGTGACTGCGCACCGACCGACGTCTCGATTTTCATCATGCCATCCTGTCGCTAGGTTGCGGGAATAACGGTCTTCTGCCGATACTGACTGGGATTGCGCAGATCGGGCGCGCAATCCACAATCGGTTCGAGCGCTGATAGGAATTCATCGCGCCGATCGAGGAGCCATGGCGGTGTGCAGATCTGGGTGCCCAGGGTCTCGACCGGCTCGTCTTTCAGGAATCCACCGCCATACAGATAGGCTGCTTCAAACAGCGTTCCTGACGGAGTGCGGAAATACACTGACATCATGTAGCCTCGATCTTTCGGATCGGAGCAGTCGGTATAGCCGAGTCCCTCGAGATACGCCTTGAAGCTTGCTTGCGTCGCCTCGTCATCGACGTGAAAAGCGATGTGATGTACGGTCCCAGCTCCGAATCGCCAGGTGCCCTGGGGTAGCTCCGGGTCGTGGACGATCTCGACTATTCGACCGGGTGCGCCGTCGCGGATGCTGTAGGCGGTCTCACGACCTTGCTTGCCGGCCACCTTAAAGCCCATCGCGTCCGTCATGAACTCATGCATTTCGGCGACGTCGCGCGCGCTAATTCTCGTTCCGTAGATGCCGCGAATGGCACACTCGACGGGCACATCGGAACCCGTGTAGGGCGTGCGCGTGTCCTCCGGGACCCCGACCAATTCGTATTCAATTCCACCGGGATGTTTGAACACGAGTCGATTCGTGCCCAAGCGCTCGATTTGGCTGAAAGGAACTTCAAAACGGCCGAGACGGTGCGCCCAATAGTCCAAGGACGGTTCTGGGACCGACAAGCTGACTGAGCGGACCTGTCCGGAGCCCGGTTTCGCGACTCGCCCATCTTGGCGAAACGGAAAAGTCGTCAGAAGAGTGCTCTCCTCGCCACGCTCATTGCCATAGTACAAATGATAGACCGGGCGCGCTCCATCAAAGAGGATCGTCTTCTTCACCATACGAAGACCCAACAGCTTCACGTGAAAGTCGTAGTCCTCTTGCGCACCGCCTACATTCATCGTGATGTGATGAAACCCAATAATGGGACTTGAACTCATGGCAACTCCTCTTTGCTGATGTCGTCTTTTGATGCTCTGCCGCGCAGGTGAACGGCACGCGGCCGACTGCGGAACCTAAGGACACAGAGTGCCGGAAGGGGGACATCGTCGCCAAGCAGTCAGATTGAATAGTCTCTAGTCGGAAGACGAATATCACAGGAAGGAGTTCTACACCCGCATCGGCGCGAGCGTTGCCTTGGCGGCCGCCGAAGCGCTCGGCCAAGTGCTGCCTTCTGGCAAGGGAATATGCGAATTGTGAATGGAGAGAATCACATTCTGGGGCTGGCCGCTCCACGGAGCTATAGACACACTCCCGCACCAGATATGCCGGCCGCTCGCTTTAACGAGGGAGCGTCACGGGGAGGTAGCCAATAACGAGGCCATCTGTGCGCACCAGCCGCTGAGTGATGACTGCGGAGCGCACGGCATGAGTATAAAGGGGGCGCGTTGAGCTCACACATAAATGCGAGGCCAGTTCACTTTGTAGGGAGCGTTCCCCTCGCCGGGGCCGACGATGTGTTCCGAACGATCGGCTCAATGTTCGGCTCGCTGGCGCCTCGGATTCCCGACGGCGAGACCGGGGACCGGTCGCTCTGGATCCAGTTCCAGCGAACGGCCATGGAACAAGCCGTCAATCTGTCGAAGGTCAAGGAATACCAGCTCGCACCAGGCATCATCCAGGCCGTTTACAAAGTTCACGACACCACCAAGCCAGTGGTCTTCGGCGCGTTGCGTTACGCACGCGATGCCATTGACTCCTACCGCCAATTCGCCGCGCTCAAAAATGACGGCCTGATCGCTCCGGGGACTCGATTCCAGGTCGCGCTGCCGACACCGCTCGCGGTCACCGCTGGATTTATCGAAGCCACGTCGCAAGAGCTCGTCGAGAAGGCATATGAAATCCGGCTTCTTGAAGAACTCCAAGAAATCCTCGATGCGGTGCCGCATCGCGAACTCGCCGTTCAATGGGACGTTGCGTACGAAGTCGTCTTCTTGGAGGGGTGGTCCGGGAGCGCGTATTTTGATCGATCCCGCGCGCGCCTCCTGGAGCGGCTTTCCGCGCTTGGCGACGCGGTGCCGCCTGCGGTGTCGCTTGGATATCATCTTTGTTACGGCGATCCGGGCCACAAACACCTGATAGAGCCGACAGATTTAACCCTCTGCGTCGAGATCTCGAACTCACTCACGTTCGATGTCAAACGCCCGATCGATTGGCTGCATATGCCGGTGCCCCGAGAACAGGGGTCGCACGAGTACTTCGAACCTCTACAGAAACTCGCCACTGGTCCGAGCACGCGAATCTTTCTCGGATTAATCCACTTCACCGATGGGCTCGAGGGATCCCTGCGCAGGCTCAGGGTTGCCGAACGGTTCATCCGCGACTTCGGTGTCGCCTCCGAATGCGGATTCGGGCGCCGTGACCCTCAGACGATCAGGGATCTGCTGATCCTGCATAAGGCGGTGGCGACGGCGGAGTAGACAGCGGCGATATTACCCGGCGCATGGTGCTGCGCGCCAGGAATCTTACGAGAACAGCATTAGAAGTATCAGGGGAGCATGAATGACGAGCACAGACAACCAAGACCTATCGCGCGCTTCATCGTCTATCCGACCGAAGGCCATCCTGCTCGCCGCCTTGGCCTCGTGGTGTGCAACGGCTCATGCCGTCGAATTTCCGACTGGGAGCGATGTTCACGTCCGATGGGACAATACCATCAAGTACAGCGACGCGTTTCGAGTGAAGCAGCGAGACCAGTATTTGTTGAGCAGTCTCAATCAAGACGACGGAGATCAGAATTTTGCGCGAGGCATGATTTCCAACCGATTGGACCTATTGAGTGAATTTGACGTAAGTTTTCACGACTATGGCCTGAGCGCGAGCGCCGCGGGCTGGTACGACAGTGTTTACAACGGCTCGAATGACAATCATTCGCCCGCGACTTTCAATCCGGTTTCGGTCAGCAATACGCATTTTCCGACGGACACGAGAGATATCAACGGCCGATATGCGGAATTTCTCAATGCGTTCGTGTACGGCAAGGAGTCGATAGGAAAAACGACGCTGACGTGGCGGGCGGGCCGTCATACGCTGCTGTGGGGCGAGAGTCTTCTAATTCCGAACAATGGCATCGCGTACGGCCAGGCGCCGCTGGACATCATCAAGCTGCTGAGCGTTCCCAATACGTTGGCAAAAGAGCTCTTTTTGCCGGTCGCTCAACTCTCAACGCAGCTGCAGATGCCGCACGATGTTTCAATTGCGGCGTACACGCAGTTTGAGTATCGCAAAACACGGCTCCCGGGAGTCGGCAGCTACTTCAGCTTTCTCGACTTCGCGGATGCCGGCGGTGAGAGAATCCTCGCGGGACCGCTGTCGCTGTACCGCGACCCCGATGAGAAACCAAGAAACACGGGCCAGTGGGGAGTGGCGCTGCGCTATTCGTCCGACAAGCTGGGCGCCGATTTCGGACTGTACGCCCTGACCTACGACGACAAACTCCCCCAGGTAGGAATATTGGTGAACCCAAACTTCGCGGTAGGCCGGCTGGGCAACTATTACTTGGTTTATCCGCATGATGCGCACATTTATGGCTTCAGCGTCAGTACCAGTGCGGGCGCGGCGAACATTGCGGGTGAAGTGTCGGTTCGCACCAACACCCCACTCGTCAGCGGGCCATCCATAACGCCCACCATCGCGACATCCAGCAGTCCGTCGGGGGCGATCGGCGAATCGCTCCACGCGCAAGTATCCGTGCTCTATGCCCTGCATTCGTCACCCCTTTGGCAAGGGGGCGATTTCGCCGGAGAACTCGCCTACAACTCGCGGTTGTCCATCACCCGCAATCCTGCGTCGTTGGATCCCACGACGACAAAAAACGCCATGGGTCTTCGCTTTCTCTTCAATCCTACTTGGTTCCAAGTTCTTCCTGGCGCGGACGTCACCGTCCCCATCGGCGTTGGCTACAATTTTTGGGGCAACTCATCGGTCGTCCAACTCTTCAATGGCGGCGCGGTGCGGGGCGGCGACATCACGACCGGCGCGAACGTGGCGTTCAGGACCGTGTGGAAAGCGAGTTTGACCTACACCAAGTACTTGGAGTTCGGCAAAGCTCACAACCCCGCCAACTTCTACGTAGATCGCGACTTCATCGCGCTGTCTCTACAGCGCACGTTTTGAGGAGTAAGGCTCACATGTTCAACATCAACCATTTTGTCTTGATGACTTCCGCGGTCCTAACAGTGATGGCCGCAACTCCGGTGATGAGTTCGGTATCTCCCGAGGAAGCCGCGAAACTCAAGACCACACTGACCCCATTGGGAGCGGAACGAGAGGGGAATGCCGATGGGAGCATTCCAGGCTGGAATGGCGGATTCACCACGGTGCCGCCCGGCTACAAGAGCGGCGATCCGCGCCCCGACTTCTTCGCCGGCGAAAAGCCTGTGGTGCAAATCACCAAAGCCAATATGGCGAAGTATGCGGACAAGCTCACCGAGGGCGATCAGATTCTCTTGAACAAGTATGCGAGTTACCGCATCGACGTCTACTCTACCCATCGAACGGCGTCTGCCCCTCAATGGGTATACGACGACACCTTTGAAAACGCCCAGCACGCGACGATCACCAACGATGGATTGACGCTCAAAGGCGCCTATGGAGGAATCCCGTTTCCCATACCGAAAACGGGCAACGAGCTCATTTGGAATCACGAGCTGGCTTGGGCTGGAGGGGCCATCACCTTCAGCTTCAGTACCTACATCGTCACTGACGCCGGCGATTCGGTGCTGTCGTCCAAGGCCACCAATATTCAGCAATACCCCTACTATTTGAAGAACGGGTCGTCAAAGTCGTTTAACGGCACGGCATTCGAGGTCGACAACGTCACGACCGCGCCCCCGTTCAAGGCGGGCGAAGTGATCATGTATCGTGACCCGACGGACTACGCGAGCGGTCAGCGCCAAGCCTGGCAATATCTTACGGGACAGCGTCGCGTCCGTAGGGCGCCTACCATTGGTTTCGACACGCCCAATCAGGAGGCGTCCGGAGTATCGAATTTCGATGAGATCTTTGTCTTCAATGGATCTCCCGAGCGCTACGACTGGAAAATCGTGGGCAAACGGGAAATGTACGTTCCGTATAACTGCAACCGACTCCTGGGAAGTTCCCATGAAGCGATCTTCAAGAACGGACCGGCGCACGTAAACCCCGATCTCTTACGCTGGGAGCTGCATCGTGTGTGGGTGGTGGATGGCACACTGAAGCCCGGCAAGCGTCACGTCATCCCCCATCGGCGATTTTACATCGACGAAGATACCTGGTCGATTCTGCTAGCTGACGGTTGGGATGCAAACGGCAAGCTGTGGAAGCACTATTACGGCTTGCCTTTGCTGGCACCGGACATACCGGGCCTCATCACCATGGCTCACGTGTACAACAATGTGCAGACCGGAGCGTGGGGCATCGCCGCCCTGTTCGAAGCGACGCCCGGTGCGCAGGTGCGCCCCATCGACCCCAAGGACGATAACTACTTTACTCCAGATGCTCTGTCCTCCCGCGGTGTCCGATAGTTTGCGTAGAGCAAGAGCGCACCGGAGGGCGCGCTTCATTCTCGACGTTTGCCTGTTGCTCAGCGCCGCTCTGCCTTCGCTGGGGACGTCGCTCGATCCTCTCGACCGGCGCGCGGTGACCATGGCACATCCCGAGCGCGGCGTGCTTCTGTCGGTAGTGACCGTTGGGCGCCGCCTGGTCGCCGTCGGCGCCGCCGGTGTCATCATCATTTCGGATGACTTCGGAAGCACGTGGACCCAGGTGCCGACACCCGTCAGCGTGACCCTGACGTCAGTCGTCTTTGCGAACGAGCGAGTGGGGTGGGCGGTCGGCCACAGCGGCGTCATCTTGGGAACCCAGGATTCCGGTGCGACCTGGACCCGTCAATATGACGGCCGAGAGCTCATTGCGGCTCTCAAGAGTCGTGTGGACTCGGCGGAGCCAAGTGCGAGTGCTGAGACAGAAGAGCTGGATTCGCTGCGGCAAATGGTCGACGACGGACCCGACAAGGCGTTATTGTCGGTTTTCGCAGCAGACACGAAAACCGTGATGGCGATTGGCTCGTACGGCCTGGTCATGCTAACGCGGGATGGGGGCGCACATTGGCAACCCAGACTTGACATAGCGACGGCGGGAAAGGGCAAGCATCTTTACGCCGTGCGGCCCTTGGGCGACAAATTGTTCTTCGCCGGAGAAGGCGGTGCCCTTTTTTGGTCCGCTGCGATCGATGCTCCACTGCATTCAATCACATCTCCCTACGCCGGCACATTCTTCGGCCTCCTAACGACATCGCAAGGCGGACTCATCGCATTTGGCCTTCGTGGTCACGCAGTGGCTTCGACCGACGGAGGGCGCAACTGGAGATCTCTTGACGTCGGCGCCGCCGACTCGATCAATGCGGGTCTGCGTCTGTCGGACGGGCGTATCGTGTTAGCGACAGAGTCAGGAGATATTTTCTTGAGCGAGGACGGGGTCAAGCCGTTCCGTGCGGTTACGACCTCCGCACCTTCTCCCTATTCGGATTTGACGGAAATTCCGAACAGTATCGTCGCGGTCGGCTTTCGCGGCGCAGTGCACATCGCGCTACCCGAACCGCATCGCTGAATAGACCGATCGAGCCCAAGGAGTTGAATTTGACGAGTTTCCGACCACCCGATCCCAATCCGGTCATTGGCGACGCAAGCCAGTTCGACCGAAAGTCCGGCTCTTATCTCGAGCGCCTGATTTTCAATAACCGCTGGATCGTTCTAGTCGCGTGCGTATTGGCGACCCTCTTGCTGGCAATCGCCTGCCTCCATCTGAAGTTGAATGCCAGTTTCGACAAGATGTTGCCAAAGCATCAGCAATACATCGTCAATTACCTGACGCATGAACGCGATTTGAAGGGCTTCGGGAACGCCATTCGAATCGCCGTGGAAACCCGCAACGGGACCATTTTCACGAAGGAATACCTGGATACCCTTCGTAGGCTGAACGACGAGGTGTTCCTGTTACCCGGCGTCGACCGGTCCGCCATGAAATCGCTATGGACTCCGGCAACGCGGTGGTCCGCGGTGACCGAAGAAGGATTAGATGGAGGTCCGGTAATTCCCGCGGACTACGACGGCAGCAGCCGCGGCATTGCCACCGTGAAGGCGAACGTCGATCGCTCCGGAGAAATAGGTCAACTGGTGGCGGCAGACTTGCGATCGAGCGCGCTGTTCGTACCGTTGCTGGAGAACAATAACGAAACCGGCAAACCGCTGGATTATGCGGAGCTCTCGAATCAGCTGGAGGTGATCCGATCTAAATATCAAGCGCCTGATCTCGTCATTCATATCGTGGGATTTGCCAAATTAATTGGCGACCTGATAGACGGTCTGCACGAAATACTCTTGTTCTTCGTCGTCGCCGTACTGATTACGGGAGTGATCCTGTTTAGCTATACGAGGTGCCTCCGCAGTACGTTACTGGTGGTCGGCTGCTCGATAGTCGCGGTCGTGTGGCAACTGGGATTAGTCGCTCTATCCGGCACTCCGCTGGACCCGTATTCCATTCTGGTTCCCTTCCTGATCTTCGCGATCGGCATGAGTCACGGTGTTCAGAAGATGAATGGAATCATGCAGGATATCGGCCGGGGGACACACCCGTGGATCGCCGCGCGATACACGTTCCGCCGCTTGTTTATGGCCGGACTGACCGCGCTGCTGTGCGACACAGTAGGGTTCGCAGTGCTGGTAACGATAAAGATTGAGGTTATCCAGACTCTAGCATTGATCGCAAGCGTCGGGGTCGCGGCACTTGTGATCACGAATCTGATTCTGCTGCCGGTGCTCCTGTCATTTGTTGGCGTCTCTTCGGCGGCTGCGGAGAGAAGCCTGACGAAGGAGCAGCGGGGAGAGGAAGGCGCGCTGCTACGCTTCTTTGGTCGTTTTACCGACAAGCGTTGGGCGGTAGGAGCAATCGTTGGGGGAGCGGTACTTGCGATAGGCGCTACCTGGGTTAGCCGTAGTCTGCAAATTGGCGACATTGATCCGGGCGCGCCCGAATTGCGGCCCGGTTCGCGATATAACCGCGACAATGCATTCATGACGGCCAACTACGCCGCCTCGAGCGACGTCTTTGTCGTCATGATCAAGACCCCTCAATACGGCTGCACGGCCTATGACACGTTGGTCCGGGTCGACACGTTAGCCTCGGAAATCAGGCAGCTGCCCGGAGTGGAGAGCACCAATTCTCTGGCGGAGTTGAGCAAATTCGCGGTAGCGGGAATGAACGAAGGCAGTCCAAAATGGTACGAGCTGGTGCGAACACAAAGCATGCTGAACGCGGTCATCTATCGTGCGCCCCGTGAACTCTTCAATGAATCGTGCAACTTTCTCTCCCTGATCGTGTACTTGCGCGATCATCGGGCCAGCACCTTGACGAGAGTCGTCGATCACGTCGCGGCGTTCGCCAAACAGAATGACACGAGCGATGTGAAGTTCCTCATGGCGGCGGGCACCGCAGGCTTTGACGCTGCCACCAATATCGTCGTGGCGCGTTCAATGACCCAAATGCTGATTCTCGTCTATGCGGCAGTCACAGGCCTGTGCCTGCTCGCGTTTAGGTCTTGGCGCGCTACGGTCGCGGCGATTCTGCCGCTGGCATTGACGTCGGTGGTGTGCGAGGCGCTGATGGTGCTGTTGGGCATTGGCGTCAAAGTGGCGACATTACCCGTGGTCGCCCTCGGAGTGGGCATTGGAGTCGATTATGCGCTGTACACCATCGCCGTCATTATCACCTACCTGCACGTGGACGCCGACTTGCCGACCGCGGCGCGACATGCTCGTCTATTCACGGGTCGCGTCGTCATGCTGACGGGCTTCATGCTCGCGATTGCGGTGGCGACCTGGGCGTGGTCGCCCATCAAGTTTCAGGCCGACATGGGCATTCTCCTGGCATTCATGTTCGTGTTGAACATGGTGGGCGCGTTGGTGTTACTGCCCGCCATCGGTTTATTTATCATGCCGAAGAAAGAGTCGGCCAACACCGCGGCCGTGCAATCCCCAACGCGCTGGCAAGAAGGTATGGAGGTCAGACGTTAGCCGCAGGCCCGTTCCTTTGAGCTGGCGATATGGCTGACGTCGAGCCGACTGCCAATGCAATCGCACGGCGCAGCCATTCGTTGCCCGGGTCTTTGTGAAAACGCGCGTGCCAGTATTGCTTCACCTCAAACCCCGGGAGTTCGATGGGGGGTTCGACCATGCGCAGCGAGCCGAGACGATCGCCAAGAAACTCAGATGCCTTACCGGGCAGCGTGACGACCAAGTCGGTCTTCTCAACCACAAGAGCACTCAGCAAGAAGCTCTCCGCGATCACTCGCACGTGATTGGGCGGGCAGAGTTCCATGAGGCGCTTTTCGACCTCCTGGTGTATATGACCCAGCAGGTGCGAGGAGACCACGACATGGCGGGCTCGCTTGAATTCATGGATCGACATTTTAGCGCCGATAGTCGGGTGGTCCCGGCGAACCAGACACGCGTAGCTTTCCCGAAACAACGTCTGTTCCATGACTCCGGCGTAAAGATTGGGGAACCCTCCCAACGCGATATCTACGTCGCCCGACTCCAGGCGATCGATGAGCGGCGCTTTATCGAGAGGGACCGCGACAAAGCGCACGTTCGGGGCGCGTTTGTCAGCCCATTCATGGAGGCGCGGCAATGTAATCAAGTGCCCAAAGTCCGATGCGCAAATTCGGAACGCGCGGGCGGAGGTAAGCGGCTCGAATCGTGAGGCATGTTGGAGCCGTCCTTGATAGATTTGTACCACAGCCTGTATAGCGTCGGCGAGCGTGCGACCGACAGCTGTGGGTTCCATGCCGTGGCGAGTCCTGACAAATAGTTGATCGCCAAAGCTCTCACGCAACCCGGCTAGGCGTCGGCTCACCGTGGGTTGCGGCACATCCAGAGCGCTTGCGGCCTTGCTGACACTTTTGTGGGAATAGATAGCATCAAACGCCAGCAGATCTGCGATCTCGAGGCCCTCGATGGTATTCATAGTGCGCATGGACACTATGCCACTCCAGGGATTCGCGCAAGTGCGCGATCCGTCTAAACTTGATGTGCTGGGCAGGCCTCGGATCGGCGCCTTCTGCGGCTTCTCAACGCCCGAGAACGTCTTGCAACGGAGCACGTGGCGATATGAAATCCTTCATCTATACGGCGCAGGCGTCTCGAGTGATCTTCGGTCTGAACGCTCTCGAGAATATAGAGCACGAAGTGGTACAAGTAGGTGCAGAACGCGCCCTGGTTCTGTCGACGCCGGAACAACGTCCGGAAGCGGAAAAGGTGGCTTCAAGACTGGGTAAACGTGCTGCCGGCATATTTGCCGAAGCCGTCATGCATGTTCCGATCGAAAGCGCTCGCGCGGCTCGCGATCTGGCCACACAACTCGGCGCGGATTGCGCCGTAGCAATCGGGGGCGGATCAACGACTGGCTTAGCTAAAGCCATTGCCTTGGAATCGACGCTCCCCATCATTGCAATCCCGACGACCTATGCCGGGTCAGAGATGACTACGATATATGGCCTTACCGAACATGGAATCAAGCGCACGGGCCGCGACCCTCGGGTTCTGCCACGGACGGTCATCTACGATCCGGCGTTAACGACTTCGCTTCCTGCCGGACTCTCAGCGGCGAGCGGAATGAACGCGATCGCCCATGCAGTTGAAGGTCTCTACGCGCAAGACTCCAATCCGGTCATTTCCCTTCTGGCCGAGGAAGGGATTCGCGCCATGGCGCTGGGCTTGCGTCGGGTCATCAGTGCCCCAAATGACCTTGAGGTGAGGTCCGACTGCCTGTACGGCGCCTGGCTTTGCGGCATCGTACTCGGTAGCGTGGGCATCGCGCTCCACCACAAGCTATGCCACACCCTGGGCGGTTCGTTCAATCTTCCTCATGCGGAGACTCATGCAGTTGTCCTGCCGCATGCAGTCGCGTTCAACGCGCCTGCAGCCCCCGAGGAGATGCACCGCATCGGTCGAGCGCTAGGAGCCGAGAGCGCAGCGGCAGGTATCTTTGACCTCGCGAAGACGCTCGGACTGCCGCAGTCCCTTCGCGCGTTGGGCTTTGAGGCTCACGATCTCGATCGCGCCTCCGACCTCGCCATGTTGAGCCCGTATTGGAACCCGCGTCCCTATTCGCGAGTGGAGATCCGCGAGCTGCTGCAGCATGCCTACGAGGGTGACAGGCCCTCGTGACTGAGAAACCGAAGCGCCATTCCGCGGATTCCGCCGGACGTTCGGCGCCGGTGAGGAGTACGGCTGTCGAACGTATCGTAAGATTCGTTCTTCCGGAAAAGCCTGCGAACTGGGGTTCCGTTACGGTTTCCTCTGCCTTTGCCATCGCCGCGCTGGCGCTCGTCGCATCATTTCAAGCAACACTGGGAAACGTACCGCTGGTGGGCGCGCTTGGAGGTTCCGCGGTGATCGCGTTCGGCATGCCCGAATCGGCCATGGCCAAGGCGCGAAGTCTTTTCGGTGGTCACGCCGTGGCCTGCGG
>WNFP01006012.1_pt1 | contig 12340 bp, 5 predicted proteins | sample 5400201 | NCBI WGS metagenome assembly WNFP01 (sample SAMN13153355, study PRJNA577476) | soil metagenome | isolation source: 115 cm saprolite under Madrone tree | place: USA:California | collected 2016-06-14
GCGCAGCAAGCACGCCTTGTAGATGGAGTCCCGTGGGGAGAGGCCCTCTTCCCGCTCCGCCTCGACGGCGAAGTCGATCATCATGATCGCGTTCTTCTTCACGATGCCGATGAGGAGGATGATTCCGATCAGCGCGATGATGCTGAACTCCGTCCCCGTCGCCAGCAGGGCCAGCAGCGCGCCGACGCCCGCTGACGGCAGCGTGGAGAGGATGGTGATGGGGTGCACGTAGCTCTCGTAGAGCACGCCGAGCACGATGTAGACCGCGATCAGGGCGAACGCGATCAGGAACGGCTCGGAGGCGAGCGATTGCAAGAAAGCCTGGGCGGTCCCCTGGAACGACCCGCGGGCGCTGGCGGGCAGGCCGATGTCGCGCGTGGTCTTGTTGATGGCGTCCACGGCCTGGCCCAGGGCGATCCCGGGCGCCAGATTGAAGGAGAGCGTGACCGCCGGGAACTGGCCCTGGTGGTTCACGCTGAGCACCGTCTGCGACTGCGTCACCTTGGCCACCGCGCCGAGCGGCACCTGCTGGCCGGAGTCGGCGCGCAGGTAGAGCTTTTGCAGGGCCGCCGGGCTGGCCTGGAACTCCGGCTTCACTTCCAGGACCACCCGGTACTGGTTGAGCTGCGTGTAGATCGTCGCCACCTGCCGCTGGCCGAAGGCGTCGTAGAGGGTGTCGTCGACGAGCTGCGGGGTGATGCCCAGGCGCGCCGCGCTGTCGCGGTCCACCTCCACGTTCAGCTTCAAGCCCTGCGTCTGCTGGTCGGTGTTCACGTCGCGCAGCTCGGGCAGGGTGCGCAATCTGGCCAGGACGCGCGGCGCCCACTCGTTCAGCTCGTCGAGGTTGGCGTCGACGATGGTGTACTGGTACTGCGTGCGCGAGGACCGCCCGCCCAGGCGCACGTCCTGCACGTTCTGCAGGAACAGGGTGATTCCCGGCACCCGCGCAAGCTTGGGGCGCAGCTCGTTGATCACCTGGTCGGCGGTTTGCTTCCGCACGCCCCACGGCTTCAGCTGCACGAACACGTTCCCGGTGTTGCCCTGGTTGATGAACGCGATGAAGTGGTCGATGTTCGGATCCTCGGCGAGGACCTTGAGCAGCGCCTCCTGGCGTTCCTTCATCGCCGGGAACGAGATGTCCTGCGGCGCTTCGGAGAAGCCGCTCAGGGAGCCGGTATCTTGCTGGGGGAACAGCCCCTTGGGGATGACGATGTACAGGTAGACGGTGAAGGCCACGGTGATCAGCGTCACCAGCAGCATCAAGAGCTGGTGATCCAGGACCCAGCGCAGCGCGCGGTCGTACGCATCGTGCACCCCGGTGAAGATCCGCTCCGAAGCACGGTAGACGCGGCCGTGCTTCCTCTCCTCTACCGGCCGCAGCAGCCGCGAGGCCATCATCGGCGTCAGCGTCAGCGAAACCACGGCGGAGATCGCGATGGCGACGCTCAGCGTCACCGCGAACTCCCGGAACAGCCGGCCCACCAGGCCGCCCATCAATAGAATCGGGATGAACACCGCCAGCAGCGAGACGGTGATCGACACGATGGTGAATCCGATCTGACTCGCCCCCTTGAGCGCCGCCTGCATCGGCGACTCGCCGTTTTCGATGAAGCGGGAGACGTTCTCGGTGACCACGATGGCGTCGTCCACCACGAAGCCGGTGGCGATGGTCAGCGCCATCAAAGACAGGTTGTTGAGGCTGTACCCGAGCAGGTACATGGCGCCGAACGTGCCGATCAGGCTGAGGGGGACCGCTACGCTGGGGATGGTGGTGGCCCAGCCGCTGCGGAGGAAGACGAAGACGACCAGCACCACCAGGGCCACGCTCAGCAGCAGCGTGGTCTGCACGTCCGCCACGGAGGCGCGGATGGTGGTGCTGCGATCGAGCGCGACCTTCACGTCGATGGCGGGCGAGATGGAACGCGCCAGCTCCGGCAGGAGCGTCTGCACGCGCTCGATCACCTCGACGATGTTCGCGCCGGGCTGCCGCCGGATGATCAGCAGCACCGCGCGCTCTCCGTCGCACCAGGCCGCCGCGCGCTGGTTCTCGACGTCGTCGATCACCCGCGCCACGTCGCCGAGCCGGACCGGCGTCCCGTCGCGATAGGCGAGGATCAGCGGCCGGTAATCCGCTGCGCGCGTGAGCTGGTCGTTGGCGTCGATGCTGCGCGTCTGCAGCGAACCCGAGAACGACCCCTTGGGGGAGTTGGCGGTGGCGCGCGCGAGCGCGTTCCGGACCTCCTCCAGCGAGAGGCTGACTCCGGCCAGCGCCTCCGGGTCGACCGAGACGCGGACGGCCGGCTGCTGCGCGCCTCCGACGAAGACCTGTCCGACGCCGGAGACCTGCGAGATCTTCTGCGCGAGGATGGTGTTCGCCACGTCGAACATCTGGCTCAGCTGCAGCGTCTTGGAGGTGAGCGCGACGATCATGATCGGCGTGTCCGCCGGATTCACCTTGCGGTAGTTCGGACGGCTGGGGAGGTTTTGCGGAAGGTCGCCGCTGGCTGCGTTGATCGCCGCCTGCACGTCCCGCGCCGCTGAGTCTACGTCGCGGTCCAGGTCGAACTGCAGCGTGAGGTTGGTCTGCCCGAGCGTGCTGGAGGAAGTGATCTCGGTGACCCCCGCGATCCGCCCGAATCGGCGCTCCAGCGGAGTGGCCACCGCCGAGGCCATGGTCTCCGGGCTGCCGCCCGGCAGGCCGGCGCCCACGTTCGCGCGGCAGCGGGGCCACTGGAAGCTGCTTGTAGGCGGCGCTCCCCGCCAGCACGATCGCCGTCGCGAGCAGCGTGGTCGCCACCGGGCGGCGGATGAAAGGCGCGGAGACGTTCACGACGCGGGCGCCTCGGCCGGCATCGGCGCCGCCGGCTTCTTCTTGCGGCCTCGGCCCAGCCAGGCCCCGAGGCGGCCCATGTACAGGTAGATGACGGGGGTGGTGTAGAGCGTGAGCACCTGCGAGATCAGCAGGCCGCCGACGATGGAGATGCCGAGCGGCCGGCGCAGCTCGCTGCCGGTCCCGCTTCCGAGCGCAAGCGGGATTCCGCCCAGCAACGCCGCCATGGTGGTCATCATGATGGGGCGGAAGCGCAGCAGGCAGGCCTGGTGGATCGCCTCGCGCGGCGCAAGGCCCTGCTCCCGCTCCGCCTCCAGCGCGAAGTCGATCATCATGATCGCGTTCTTCTTCACGATGCCGATCAGGAGGATGATCCCGATCAGCGCGATGATCGAGAAGTCGGTGCGGCAGATCATCAGCGCCAGCAGCGCTCCCACCCCCGCGGAAGGCAGGGTGGAGAGGATGGTGACCGGATGGATGTAGCTCTCGTACAGGACTCCCAGCACGATGTAGACGGTGATCAGCGCGGCCAGGATCAGCACCGGCTCCGACGCCAGCGCCTGCTGGAACGCCTGCGCGGTGCCGGAGAAGTCGGGGCGCATCCCGGGCGGCAGGCCGATCTCCGCTTCCGCGGCGTGGATCGCGTTGACCGCCTCGCCCAGCGCGGTGCCGGGAGTGAGGTTGAACGAGACCGTGGCGGCGGGAAACTGCCCTTGGTGGTTGATGGAGAGCGGAGAAGTGCCCGGCTCGAAGTGCGCAAAGGCGCTGAGCGGCACTGACTCGCCGGTCTGCGACTTGAGGTAGAGCCGCTGCAGCGCGCTGGGGTCCTGCTGGTCCTGCGGGCGCACCTCGAGGATGACCCGGTACTGGTTGAGCTGGGTGAAGATGGTGGAGATCTGCCGCTGGCCGAAGGCGTCGTAGAGGGTGTCGTCGATGGTTTGCGGCAAGACGCCGAGGCGGGCGGCGGTGTCGCGGTCGATGGTGAGCTTCTCCTCCAGGCCGGAGGAGAGCAAGTCGCTGGTGACGTCGCGGAGCTCGGGCAGGAGCTGGAGCTTCTGCACCACCTTTGGCACCCACTCGGCCAGCTCATCCGGGTTGGCGTCCTCGAGTGTGTACTGGTACTGCGTGCGGCTGACGCGCGTCTCGATCTGCAGATCTTGCACCGGTTGGAGGTAGAGCCGGACGCCTTCGATCTGCGCGGTCTTCTGCTGCAGGCGGCCGATGATCTCCACGGCGCTGGCGTCGCGCTGGTTGCGCGGCTTCAGGGTGATGTTCAGGCGGCCGCTGTTGCTGGTGGGATTCGTCCCGTCCGCGCCGATGAAGGAGGCCACGGCGGCGACGTCGGGATCCCGCAGCACTACGTCCGCCAGGGCGCGCTGCCGATCCATCATCCGCACAAACGAGGCATCGGGCGCCCCCTCGGTCACGCCGATGATCAGGCCCGTGTCCTGCTGCGGAAAGAAGCCTTTCGGGATCACCACCGCCAGCGCGAAGGTGAACGCGAGCGTGCCGACGGTGACGGCGAGCGTGAGCCGCTGGTGGTCCAGGACCCACTTGAGCCCGCGATCGTAGAGGCCCGAGACCCTCTCCCACTGCCGCTCCGTCCAGCGGGTGAAGCGCGTCTCCTTCTCCTCGCCATGCGGCTTGAGCAGGTGGGCGCACATCATCGCGGTCAGGGTGAGGGAGAGGACGGCGGAGACGCCGATGGCGATGGCCAGCGTGACCGCGAACTCGCGGAAGAGCCGGCCGATGATGCCGCCCATGAACAGCAGCGGGATCAGCACCGCCACCAGCGAAACGGTGAGGGACACGATGGTGAAGCCGATCTGCTTGGCGCCCTTGAGCGCCGCCTCGAAGGGTGAATCGCCCTGCTCGATGAAGCGGGCGATGTTCTCGATCATCACGATGGCGTCGTCCACCACGAACCCGGTGGAGATGGTGAGCGCCATCAGGGAGAGGTTGTTGAGCGAGTAGCCGCACAGGTACATCACGCCGAAGGTACCGATCAGCGAAAGCGGCACCGCCACGCCGGGGATGAAGGTCGCCCGCAGCGAGCGCAGGAACACGTAGATCACCGCGATCACCAGCAAGACGGTGAGGACGAGCGTGAACTGCACGTCCTCCACCGAGGCGCGGACAGTCTCGGTACGGTCCGCGAGGATGCTGACGTCGACGGCCTGCGAGATGGTCGCCCGGAGCTGGGGCAGGAGCGCTTTCACCCGATCCGCCGTGTCGATCACGTTCGCGCCGGGCTGGCGCTGCACGTTGAGGATGACGGCGCGGTCCCGGTTCGCCCAGCCGGCGAGCTGGTTGTTCTCGACGCCCTCGTAAGCGTCGGCCACGTCGTCGAGGCGCACGGGCGCGCCGTTCTTGTACGCGATGACCAGCGGGCGGAAGGAGGCCGCCCGCTCCAGCTGGTCGTTGGTCGCGAGCAGGAAGTCCTGCCGGGGACCGTCGAGGTTGCCCTTGGGCTGGTTCACGTTGCTCGCCGCAACCGCGGCGCGGACGTCCTCCAGCGTCAGCCCGGTGCCGGCGAGCGCCGCCGGATCGACCTGGACGCGGATGGCGGGCTTCTGCGCGCCGTTGATGGTGACCAGCCCGACGCCGAAGACCTGCGAGATCTTCTGTGCCAGGATGCTGTCGGCGGCGTCGTTGACCTGGTCCAGCGGCAGCGTCTTCGAGGAGACGGCCAGGGTGAGGATCGGCACGTCCGCCGGGTTGCTCTTCGAGTACGTCGGCGGCGCCGGCAGCGTGCGGGGGAGCAGGTTGGAAGCGGCGTTGATCGCGGCCTGCACGTCCTGCTCGGCGGCGTCGATGCTGCGGTCCAGCTCGAACTGGAGCGTGATCTGGGAGGTCCCGAAGCTGGAGACCGAAGTCATCTGTGCCAGGGCCGGCACCTGACCGAACTGCCGCTCCAGCGGCGTGGTCACGGCCGACGCCATCGTCTCGGCGCTGGCGCCCGGCAAGAGCGTGGAGACGAGGATGGTCGGGTAGTCCACCTGTGGCAAGGCGCTGACCGGGAGCTGCCGGTAGCCGATCAAGCCGGCGAGGAGCAGGCCCACCGTGAGCAGCGTGGTGGCGACCGGCCGCCGGATGAAGGGCTCGGAGATGCTCACTGACGCGGACTCCTCGGCGGTCGTGGGGAGTCGGCGCGGGGGACCTCACCTTCTCGTTGCGTGCGCGCGGGCTGGCCGATCTGCCTGGGCATGACCTTGCTGCCGGCGCGGAGCTGGTTCTGTCCGTCCGCCACCACCTGCTCCCCTTCGCTCAGCCCCTTGGTCACCACGACGATGTCGCCTGCCGTCTGCTCGACTTCGATGGGCCGCGGCTGCACCGTCTGGTCGGGCTGCACCACGTAGGCGAAGGTCCCATCGGGCCCGCGCTGCGGCACCGTCGACGGTACGACCAGCGCCTCCTTGCGGACGGTGACCAGCAGGCGCGCCTTCACGAACAGGTTCGGCCAGAGCAGCCGCTGCGGGTTGGGCAGCGTCGCCTTGAGCCGCATGGTCGCGGTCGCCGCGTTGATCTGGTTGTCCACCAGCGACAGCTGCCCGGTGGCGAGCTTCTGCGTGCCGTCGCGGTTCCACGCCTCCACCGTCATCGCGCCCTTCTGCAGCTCCTCCATCACCCGGAAAAGCTCGTCTTGCGGAAGGCTGAAGATCACGGCGATGGGATCGAGCTGGGTAATGACCACCAGCCCGTTCGCGTCGCTGGCGCGCACCAGGTTGCCGGGATCGACCAGGCGGACGCCGGTGACTCCGTCGAGCGGCGACTTGATGTTGGCGTAGTCGAGATTCAGCCGGGCCAGGTCGATGGCCGCCTGGTCCACCCGCACCGCCCCCTCGAACTGTCCGACCGTCGCCGCCTGATCGTCGGCCTGCTGCTGGGGGATCAGCTTCTTCGCCGCGAGCTGCTTGTACCGCTCGAGATTTCGCTTCGCGCCTTCCAGCTGCGCCCGGTCGCGCTCGATAGCGCCCTGCGCCTGCTGCAGCTGGTTCTGGAAGGGGCGCGGGTCGATGCGGGCCAGAAGCTCGCCGGTCTTCACGGCTTGCCCTTCGATGAAGAGGACCTGGTCCAGCCGCCCGTCCACCTGCGAGCGCACGGTGACGGTCTTCAAGGCGTTCACGTTGCCCAGGCCGTCCAGATAGATGGGCACGTCGCGCCGCTGTACGGCCGCGACCAGGACGGGAACGGCCCGCGCCGCCGCCTGGGCGGCCGCGTCGCCCTGCGCGGCGGCTCGCTTCTGGCTGGTCCGACGGTACAGGTAGGTGCCCAGGGCCGCGATCGCGACCACGCCGACGACCCCGATCACGATCCTGCGGCTTCGCATTCCCCTCTCCTATTGCCGGCCGACTGCCCGCAGCAGCTGTGCCCGCGCGGTCGAGAGCTGATCGTCCGCCTGCACCGCCTGCGCCGCGGCCTGGGTGAGCGCCACCTGGGCGTCGCCGAGCTCGATGGCGCTTCCCACCCCGACCTGGTACCGCTCCTCCGCCAGGCGCAGCCGCTCGCGCGCGTTCAGCAGCGCCTCCTGCGACGCGGTCACCGTCTCCTTCGCGGCACGCAGCGCCAGCCGCGCGCCGTCCACGTCCGTCCGGACCGTCTGCCGGAGCAGATCGAACTGCGCCAGCGTGGACATCGCGTTTGCCTCCGCCTCACTCTGCTGCGACCGGGTGAGCCCGCCCTGGAAGATGTTCCAGCTCAACGAAAGACCCGCCGCTGCATTCCAGCCCAGCCGGTCCAGCGCGGGGCCGCCCTGCCGGAAGCCGAGAGTGGCGTTGAGCGACGGACCGTACTGCGCCTCGATGGAGCGGATGGTGAGCTGGTCGAAGCGCACCTGGTCCTCCAGCGCCTGGACTTCCGGCCGCGCCTTGTAGGCCTCCTCCAGCAGCGCGTCGAGGGCGGCGTCTTCGTCCGCAACAGGTGCAAACTGGCCGTCGGCGATGTCGTAGTCGGTGGGGCCGAGCACGCCCATGGCGTTGTTCAGCGTGAGCTTCGAGGTCTGGTAGTTGTTTTCCGCGGTGATCAGCTGCACCCGCGCATTGGCGGTGTCGGTGCGGGACTGGATCAGGTCGATCTCCGCCCGCGTTCCCGCCTCCACCATGCCCTCCGTCTGCGCCAGGTGCTTGAGCTGGTTGTCGAGGTTCTCCTTCGCCACCTGGACCAGGGCCTTGTTGGCCCGGGCGAGGAAGTACGCGGAGCGGAGGTTGAAATCCACCGTCAGCGCGGTGGCGCGCTCCGTGGCCGCCTGCCCCTCCGCCAGCGCCTTGGCGGCGCGCCAGCGGTTGGGCTGGGCGCCGAAGTCGAAGACCAGCTGGGAGAGCGAGATGTTGTCGGAGAAGGAGTTGAAGAGGTCCCAGGTCGATCCGCGGCCGCTGCCGGCGATATTCGGGCTGCCTGGATTCTGGATGGCATTCGCGGTGGTCTTCAAATAGGTGCCGGTGGCGGTCAGCTGGGGGAGCAGACCGGAGAAGGCCTGTCCGGCGCGGGCCTCCGCGGCGAGGGTGTTCGCCCGCGCCTGTCGCAGCTGCGGCTGCCGCTGGCGGGCCGTCTGTAGAGCGTCGTCCAGGGTGAGGACGCGGGAGGCGGCGAGGAGCGCGAGGACGGCGGCGATCATGCGTGCTCCGCGGCGTGCGCGCGTTGCCTGGGAGCGCTCGCGGGCGCGGCGAACGTCTCGACGTTGGCGACCACCTGCCGCAGCCCGGCCAGCAGCGCTTCCTGCTGGCGCCGGGACATCCCGCGAACGACTGCGCTGCGCACCGAGGCGGCCAGGGGCGCGATCCGCTCCGCCAGCCTCGCTCCGGCGGGGGTGAGCAGGACGTGCAAGGCGCGGCGATCGCGATCGTCGTGCGCCGCGCGGAGCAGGCCCCGCTGCGCCAGGCCTTCGGCGAGTCGCGAGGCGGTCGGCGCGTCCATGCGCTGCCGGCGCGCGAGCTCGCCCAGCGAGGCGCCGGGGAGCTCGCGGGCGGCGAGCAGGAACCAGAATTGCCGCGAGGTCAGCCCCAGCGGCCGCGCCTTGCGCTGCACGGCCACCTTCACGCTCCGCTGCGCCACCGCGATCCAGAGGCCGACATGCTCTTGCTGCCGCAACATTTGCGACGGCAACTAATTGCCCAGGCGCTCGATCGTCAAGTGCTCGATGGCGCGTGAAACAAATCGAGACAAAACAGCCGCGTCCGCAAAGCGGGTGGGCGCCTGCGTTCGAGGCCGATCATTCGCCAGTCCGATCAGATGTGTTCTACAAGAGCGCGATGCCGGAGCCGCAAGTCCCGCTCTGGAAGCGCGCCGCCAGCCCCTTGCGCCGTCAGGCCGCGCGCTTTCCCTTCGAGCGCACCCTGGTGATGGGCGTGGCCGCGGTGATCGGGCTGTACGGCGGGATCGCGGCGGGCCTCTTCGCGACCGCGATCCGCTCCGTGCAGCTGTTGCTGTTCCGTGGCGGAGAAGTCGCTTCGTCTTTGTTCGGAACCGGGCACGCGGCCTGGGCCCGCTCCTTTCGCGCCAGCCTCGGCGGGGTGCGCTGGCACCTGGAGTTCGCCGCCATGGCCGCGCTGGTGCTCGCGGCGGCGGCGGCGTTGCGGGCGGTGGCCGGGAAACGGCTGCCGCTCTTCGAGATCCACCGGCTGCGCGCGGTAGCCGTCGCGGCCGCCCTGGGTTTCGCGCTCTACTACCCGCTGCTCCTGCTCAAGACCTTCAACGGCACCTTCCACGAGACCGAAGGCGGGCTGTACGCGCTGCTGCTGCAGGCGCCGCGCTGGCTCTGGGTGGCGGCTCCCGTGGTGGGGGCGCTGCTCGCCGCGTTGATCGTGCGGGTCAGTCCCGAGAGCGGCGGACACGGCGTGGTCGAGGTGATCGAGGCGGTGCACAAGCGGAACGCCACGATCAAGGGCCGCGTCGCGGTGTGGAAGTCCCTGGCGGCGGGCCTGGTGATCGGCTCCGGCGGCAGCGCGGGCCGGGAAGGGCCGGTGGTCCACCTCGGGGGCGCGGTCGCGTCCTCGCTCTCGCGGTTTCTTGCGCTCCCGCATCGGGAGACTTCGATCCTGCTGGCCGCGGGCGCCGGGGCGGGGATCGCCGCTTCGTTCCAGGCGCCGCTGGCGGGCGCGCTCTTCGCGCTGGAGATCGTGCTCGCCGATTTCGACGTGCGGCGCTTCGCGCCCATCGTCCTCGCCTGCGTCACGGCGGTGGCGACCTCGCGCGCGCTGCTCGGAGGCGGGACGGAGCTGAGGCCGGTGAGCTGGTCCCTGACGCATCCGTCGGAGATCGCCGTCTACCTGGTGCTCGGCCTGGTGGCAGGCCTGGTCGGGATCGTCTACATCCGGTTCGTCCACGGGGCGGAGGAGCGCTTCGGACGGCTGCCGCTGCGGCCCGAGCTGCGCGCCGCTGCGGGCGGGCTGGCGGTGGGTCTGATCGGGCTGATCGCACCTCGCGTGCTCGGCACCGGCATCGAGACCATGAACGCCGCGCTGGCCGGTCAGCTCGCGCTGGGCGCTCTCGTGATCGCGCTGGTCTGCAAGCTCGTCGCCACGTCGTGCACGTTGGGATCCGGGTCGCCGGGCGGCAGCTTCTTTCCCGCCGTCTTCCTCGGCGCGATGCTGGGCGGCGCGTTCGGCCACGTCGCGCAGGCGGGAATGCCGGGCATCGTCTCCTCACCGGAAGCGTACGCCGCGGTGGGCATGGGAGCGGTCGCGGCGGGTGCGACGCTCGCGCCGTTGACCGGCGTCCTGATGATGTTCGAGCTGACGGGGAGCTACCAGATCGTGCTCCCCTTGCTGGTCGCCTGCGGCGCGGCGGCCGCGGTGGTGCACGGTCTGATGGGCGGCTCGATCTACACCATCGGCGCGCGCCGCCGCGGCGTCGTGCTCTCGCGCGGCGGGCCGTCGTTGTCGGAGCTCTCGGTCGAGCAGGCCCTGGACAAGGTCGACCCGATTCCGGCCGAGATGACGAACGACGAGCTGCTGCGGCTCGTGGGGCGGACCGAGCACGGAGCTTTTCCCGTGGTGGACGGCGACGCGGTGGTCGGGGTGCTCTCGGTGCGCGAGACGCGGCGGGCGCTGCTCGACCCCCAGGTCGACCGAACCGCGACCGCGGCGCGGTTCGCGCACCAGGCCGTGTTCGTGCTGCCCGACGACGATCTGGGCGCCGCGTTGCACCGGCTGGCCGAGGTGGGGCGGGCGGAGGCGGTGGTGATCGACGCCGGGGGGCGGCCCCTCGGCGTGCTGACGCGGGAGGGGATCCTGGAGGCGTGGCGGCGGGCGACGCTCCCAGGCTAGGGGATGCAGGGCCATTCGTGGCCGCTATCCGGCCTGCGGCCGGCGCGGCTAAGATGGGGTCCATGGACATTCCGCCCAGGTTCAACATCGGCGCCGAGCTGATCGAGCGCAACCTGCGGGCGGGCCGCGGGGACGAGCCCGCCCTCTGGTCCGGGGGGAAGGTCCTCAGCTATCGCGAGCTGGGCGGGCTGGTCGATCGCGTCGCTTCCGCGCTCCTGCGCGCGGGCGTCGAGGCGGAGCAGCGCGTGCTCTTCATCCTGCCGGACTCGCCCGAGCTCGCCGCCGGCTACCTCGCGGCCATGAAGATCGGCGCGGTGGCGGTGCCCTGCAATCCGCTCTTGCGCCCCGCCGACTACGCCTACTTCCTGGAGGAGAGCCGCGCCCGGGTCCTCATCACCTCGCGCGCCTGTTTCGAGCGCATCGAGCCTGCGCTCGGCGAGCGGAACGCGCTGCGGCGCTTGCTGGTGGCGGGCGAGACGGGAGAGCGGAGCTGGGAGCGGTGGATCGCCGAGACGCCGGCGCAGAGCGTGGAGACGGCGCCCACCACCCGCGACGAGCCGGCGTTCTGGCTCTGGACCAGCGGATCGACGGGAAGGCCGAAAGCGGCCGTGCACGCGCACCAGGATTGGCCGCACTGCTGCGAGCTGTACGGGCGCGCGATTCTCGAGCTGGCTCCGCGCGACCGCTGCCTCTCCGCCAGCAAGCTCTTCCACGCCTACGGGCTGGGAAACGGTCTCGCCTTTCCCTTCTGGGTGGGTGCGAGCGCCGTCCTGGTGCCGGATCGTCCCACGCCGGATCTGATGTATCGCGCCATCCAGGACTCGAAGCCGACGGTCTTCTTCGGCGTGCCGACGCTGTACGCGGCGATGCTCGCGCAGAAGGACGTGCCGCACGACCTCTCCTCCCTGCGCCTCTGCGTCTCGGCCGGCGAGCCGCTCCCGGGCGAGCTGTTCAGCCGCTGGAAGTCGCGCTTCGGCACCGAGATCCTCGACGGCATCGGGTCCACCGAGGTCCTGCACATCTACGTCTCCACCCGGCGGGGCAGCGCCAGGCCGGACTCCACCGGCAAGGTCGTCGGCGGCTACGAAGTGCGCATCGTCGACGAGCACGGCGACGACGTGCGGCCCGGGGAGACCGGAGACCTGATCGTGCGCGGTCCGAGCACGGCGATGATGTACTTCAACCGGCGGGAGCAGACCCGCTCGAAGATGCGGGGAGAATGGTTCTTCTCCGGCGACAAGTTCCG
>WNFP01003679.1_pt1 | contig 12339 bp, 14 predicted proteins | sample 5400201 | NCBI WGS metagenome assembly WNFP01 (sample SAMN13153355, study PRJNA577476) | soil metagenome | isolation source: 115 cm saprolite under Madrone tree | place: USA:California | collected 2016-06-14
TTGCACGCCACGGGTTATGGCCAGAAACGTCCTCGTTGACGCTGGATTTGTTGTAGCGTTGCTTAGCAGTCGCGACGCTCACCACCAATGGGCCGTGACGCAAGCCTCTGAACTGCCTCCGCCTTGGTCCACGTGCGAAGCCGTTCTGTCCGAGGCTTTCCACCTTCTCGGAGAGCTTGGTACCCCCAATCTCGGAGCATTACTTCGCCGCGGCGCTGTGCAGGTCGCCTTCACACTTACCGAGAACGTGGAGCCAGTCGTGAAGCTGATCGAGAAGTACCCCAACGTTCCCATGGGCTTCGCCGATGCTTGCCTCGTTCGCATGACCGAAACGCTTGCCGATCCCATCATCCTCACTACCGACCAAGATTTCCGAGTTTACCGTCGCCACAGCCGTCAAGTGGTTCCCAGTGTGACACCCGAGTGATCTTGCCGCCGCTTATTTCTGCCGAAACTAAACCTGGCCTTTCTGCTTTCTGAGGCAAATCTAATCTAAGGCACTGGACGGCGTTCTGCACAAAGAATGCAACCTACATGGCAAGATGGAATTCAACACAGGCATCGAAACACTGACGATCTTTCTCGTTTCCGTTGTGGCAGCTGTGCACGGGAGAGCTTTGTTCTCACTACGGTGGAAGCCCAGCGGTCCCCTGCCGCGGAATGGGACCCGCAGACTCAAGGGAGTGACGCAAAAAAGAGAGTCTGACCGCTCAAATCGAGCTCTCCTCACATCGGCGTTCCGGTGAACGATCCCGCGCGGCTCGATCACTCGCACCACACCCTCGTGCCATATCGTTGCTTGCTGCTTCCCGCACACCGCGCAGGCCGCTCACTTGAGGTTGCACCTTCGAAATAATTGGGCAGAAATCGAAAATAGTTAATTCAAAACGAGGAAGTCGTAATCACGCTGCGGCATTCAAGTAAGCATCTGGGATGTTCTGTTTAGCCTTTCCTATTTTCTTCTTCCCGTCAAGGTAAATACGGCCCCACTAATTCTTCTGTAAGAGAGACAACAGCTTTCTCAAAATCAGTTCGTCGTCAAACTCGACACGGTCCTACCTTTGCTCCGGAGGGCGCATCTAAGATTTACAATAAGACATATGCACAATTTCACGCGCCGGGAACTATTGAAACTCGGAGCTGCAACGACTGTTGCGGAGCTGGCGTCTTTGGGTTTGCACGGATGCGGCGGTGGGTCTGTCACTTCTCCGCCAGTTCTCGCCGCTTGCTCCAAATTAACTGACATCGAACACGTGGTGATCTTGATTCAGGAAAACCGGTCTTTCGATCATTACTTTGGAAGCTACCGCAGCGTCCGTGGATTCTCCGATCAAAGCACAGCATTTCAGCAGCCCGATCCAGCGAACACGGCGAACTCTCCCTTGGGAGCACTCTTGCCATTCCACCTTGACACTTCCACAACGAATGCAGCCTGTACGCACGACATTACCCACGACTGGGTACCTCAGCATCAGAGCTGGGACAACGGCTCAATGGACGGTTTTGTCACTTCGCGTCTTCCGATTGATTCCAACGACGCCGTTTTAAGTATGGGCTACTACACTCGCGCAGACATTCCTTACTACTACGCCCTGGCCGATGGATTCACGATTTGCGACAGCTATTTTTGCTCGGTGATGGGACCGACCGACCCCAACCGCCTGTACACGATGGCGGCTTCCCTTGACCCAGATGGAAAAAACGGCGGACCGATTTTGCAGACCATCGTCACAAATCGTACTGCGTTCTACGGCCGCCTGACATATACGACCATGCCCGAACAACTTCAGGCTCGGGGAATTTCCTGGAAAGTTTACTCGTCGCCTGATGAGACTGTTCTCGGCGGGATTCTCTCGGACAATGTTCTCTCCTACTTCAAAAATTTTCAGGATCCTGCATCGGTACTGCATCAGAATGCCTTCGGACCACAGTTCCCCGTGGATTTCCTGGCCGATGTGGCGACCGGGAATTTGCCGCAAGTGTCCTGGCTGGTGGGTTCGATCCTAACCTCGGATCACCCGCCTTCGCCTTCGATATTTGGCGAGAACCTGCTTTCGCTCATTGTCACAGCATTAACAGCGAACCCGGAACTTTGGGCAAAGACACTTTTGCTTGTTACCTTCGATGAAAATGGCGGATTTTTTGATCACGTTTCGCCGGTGACGGCGCCTCTCGGCACGCCAGGCGAATTTGTGACCGCGCCCGCGGTGCCGGACCCAACCGTAGTCGGCAGCCCAGCGATATCCGGTCCCATCGGATTGGGTTTTCGCGTCCCCATGCTGATCATCTCGCCATCTAGCCGAGGCGGGTTCGTGTCATCGGACCTTTTCGATCATACTTCCGTGTTGCGATTCCTCGAGACCCGGTTCGGTGCGGAGGTACCCAATTTGAGTGCCTGGCGCCGCGCGGCGGTTGGTGACCTAACCAGCGCCCTTAATCTCAGAAAACCTGACCAATCGATTCCGAATCTACCGTCCCCACTTCCTGCCTTTCAGCAGGAGATTCAAGAATGCGTCGCGAACCTGGCTGGGACGACACCCTACTCGTTGCCAAACCCGCAGACCCTCCCGACTCAGGAATCCGGAACCCCCACTCGTCCCAGCGGTGTTTGCTAGTCCCAAGCAAGCCAGCGTCGCCTGTCTCTGGAAACGCATGTTTTCATGGAGACGAAACACCGAGTGTACGTGTGCCGACTCGCGGGGTCCGACATGCGCGCTATCATTGGAGCAACTCTCTTCTTCCCCTAAGTGACTCGGAGGACCCTAGCGGCTACCTGGGACCACGGCCGATAGATGGCTAAGGCTCTGTCAGCAAGAGGCGTCAGTGTTGGGCGGTTCTTGCAGGCCTAACAAGGATTTGCTGGCTCTTCGATGCAATAACGCTTTCGTCCCAGCAACTTGCTTCTTCGCTCTTTCGGCGACCGAGTTGCTCCCACGCCTGCACGTTACCTGGTCATCGAAATTCCACCTACCCAAATGCAGGGCAGGTGAAGACGTGGAGAAAATCTGCGCCGTTTCTGCCCGCGATTCTCTGCATCGCGATTTCACCGCGTGCGCGCTTGGGTCGGAGAGGAGGAAACTGAAATGAGCATACCAACGGTCTCAAAACTCCTGCTTACGTCTTTCGTAACGATCGCCCTTGCTTGCGCCCCGAACCCTGCGTTCGGTCAACATAACGGACGAAGCTCTCACGGAGGCCGAGGATCGCTCAGCAATGGCTTTCGCGGTGGTGGCCGTCCCCGTAGCGGCGGTGGATTCCACCTCGGCCGCGGACTTTTCGGTGGCAAGGGTTTTGGTCGCGGGCTGTCAGCCTCACCACGGCAAAGGAATGGTGGTTGGTCTAGACGTTTCGGTAGATCAGGCTCCCGAGCGAAGAGCAATCCTGCCTACGTCGAAGGGCGCACCGCCCGTGGGAATCGGCCCCCGTCCACCGGATCGGCTTCGAGAAGTTGGTTTCGCCAGGCTCAATCCTCTTGGGCAAATCCGCCGAGATCGACATCCTCCTTCAACTCGGATCGGCCCCCGCCTTCGAGAAGTTGGTCCCGCCAGGCTCAATCCTCCTGGACAAGCTTGTCGAGATCGACACTCTCCTTCAACCCGAATCGCGGACTGTCGAATTCCAGAAACTCTCGAGTCGGTAATTCCGCATTCGGCCATTCCTCGTTTTCCAATTCACGAGTCGGGTCGAGTGTTCCTATGTTCGGAAGTTCACGATTCGCCGGAGCACATCATCTTGACTCGAGTGCAGATTCCTTCAATAGAGAATCCTCGTTCGGAGGAGGCGATTTCTCGTTCATCCCGGACTTATTTGGCCTGGCGTTGAATCTGGGCGGTTTCGGCCTGCGCGGTTTGGCCTTCTTGGGTTCTAGTTTGGCCAGTTCTAGCCTGGACGCGGGCCTCGAATCGCGACAGTGGGGGCCAGGCTCGGCCTTCTATTCGACACAAAACCGCGGGGCGGATCACTGAGTTGGAACTTAGCGTTGAACCTGAGCTCGCTTACCGGTGCAGGAAAACTCTCCGGTGCCGAGTCTATTCTGCAAGAAAATGGAGCCGGAGAACGACACTCTCAAGAGTCTGCATCAAAGCATCAAACGTGGGGAGCCGTATACGAAACGGAACGTAAATTGGCTGAGGCCACTCACTAATATCACAGAGCGTTCGAGCTTACAGGTGACCAACGATTCCCGCGCCGCGCTTCCGACATAGAACGGGCAAGCGCGAAGGATTCGAAATGGCCCGAAGCGCTCAGCGTCTTAAAGTGCAAGAGAGTCCTCGGAAAATAGTTTGGACGGCTCAGCTTGGCTCACGTCGAAGCCGTTTCAAAACTATGTCACTTGGAAAATCCCAAGACAGATACTACGTTTTTACTACGGTCGCCAAAGACCGAAAAAGAGCAGTCACCTAACTAATTGATTGAAAAGGAAGTGGGCTCCCCGGGCTACATTCGAACTAGCAACCCTTCGGTTAACAGCCGTGAATTTAGTTTAATCACAAATTGCCGGAGTCGAGCTTAATCGAGGGAAATCAGCAAGTTCTGCTCAAATCGGATTAGTCGGATTTTCCTTCTCTTTTCTTTTTTTATTCGCTTTTTGCAATTTTTCTCGCCTTTCATATGACACCTACATGACACTGACAATTGTGACGCAATCGACAAGGAACGTTCGAAAAAGCGGCCCCACACCTCTACCGTGTCAAAAATGAAGTCAGAAAGCTAAAACCCTTTGTCTGCTTTGCTCTTCCGGTTCTGACTACCCAAAAAAAGGTCTTAAAATATCCTAGTTTTGGTGACGAATTGGTGATGAGTTTTCAACCTTTCGGTCAGCGAGCCAATGCATTGCGTCATTTCCCGGAACGTCGTTTCCGGGCAACTTTCTAGCACCCGACTCTAGGCCCACAATTGCGCTATATTTCTTCAGGAGGGGTCTATGATTAACCGGATTGTGTGGTTGACTCCCTTGCTCTTCGTACTGAGCAATGGGGCCGCGTCCTCCGCAATGCCAGCACCGCCTCTCGTAACCATTCAATCTATGCCAGAGCGCCCAATCATCGAGGTGCGCGACGGCAATCAGTTTCTGAACTTCGACATGGCTGTTCGAAATGCGAGTAGATTGACACTACGGATTTCACAAATTGAAGCAAGCGTATATGACTCGGCGAGCCAGTTGGTACTTCGGAGATCGGTCAACACCGACGCATTCGCGCCGAGCATTGCCGTGATCGGCAAGCAGATCCTTGCGCCCGGCGAAACGCTTGACGTTTTCAACCCTTTTCCTGAATTCGAATCGCCTGTATCGTTGGTGGCACTGCAGTATTCCTTCTGCCTTCTGCGCGAATCGACCGAACAGCAGCGAGAGAAAAATCGTCACAGGTTGCCGGATGACTGTGATTTCCTGCAACAGTTCGCTGTCAGCCCCCGCAGATATGAAGACGAAACGGCGCTTATTCTGCCGCTCCGTGGGAAGATTTTCGTCTGGGAGGGACATGATCTTTATGCACATCATCAGCGCGTGCCGCTGGGCAATTCCAAAGTGAAGTCGCTGGGCATCACTGCAAACTCGAACAATTTCGCCAGCGACTTCATTTATCTGGATGAGCAAGGCCGGGAGTATCACGATGATCCTCGCATCCTCGAGAATTGGTATGGTTACGGGAAGCCGATCTACGCGCCGGGAGCAGGGGTTGTTCTCGCTACCGCAAATGATGTTCCGGAAAACTGGTTTGAAGATGCAGGAGCCACCAAGATCGGGTATGGAGGTACCTCATCGCTCGGTGCTGCTAAAGTCCGTGTGAGAACTGACAGCCAAGGCCCCCAGCGGCTAAAGGCTTGTTGACTTGGTGTCAGTGACGGCACGGCTGAAGCTGTTCCCTGACAAAAACCGGAGTTGTAACACAGACTCTGCTAGTCCAGGTGTACCGTTGGCTTGATTGTGTTTTTGGCGCGGGCGATTTTCAGAAGCTCTGGATAAAAACTGGACGAACGAGTGCTCTACCGCCGCGTTTTGTTCGTGGCATTTCCAGCAGGCATTTTGTGAGGGTGGACCGATTAGTGAGGGAAAACCAGGAGACACAGATCCTCGCATAAACAAGGATGCCTCACTGACGGCGCAAATTCCGAATAGAAGCGGTCTGCGCTACAGTGAGGCAATCTCTTCCAGCCGCAAGATAATCGTGCCCACTCTTTCCTGGCTGGCGGCGTCAGGCGGAATATGTCCTGGAAGGGCATCGTTAAACTCGCGAATCGAAATCAAATTCTTGATTTCCTTCGCGAGGTAAGAACGCACGTCGCTCGCCGCAGCCTGAATTTCTCCCACCAGTTCGGCACGCCCGTCGACAACGGCAATCAGATCTTCAAGGTCTCGACTCGCGTGAAAATCATTCTTGCCCCTGCCGGCGAACGCTTCGAGCTTCGAAGCACAAAAATATACCGGCGCGACCAGTCGAATCTTCAAACCCTTTTCCAGTTCACGTTCTTCCGCGTGGTCCATCGCGGGTCGATACCACGTATTCGAAAATCCCAGAATTTTTTCGTCAAGCGGCATCACATCGAGCGTTGTCGTTTGTTGACGCCAACGACAAAGCGGAGCGCCTTCTCTTGCGTCTTCTTGAAACCCAAGCTTTCTCAATCGCTCTGAGAATTCAGCGTACGCGGCATAGGAAGTGATTTCCGCAATCGCATCCACATCAAATGTTGGACGCACGTCTGCCGCCGCCTTGTCGGTGATCAGCAAGGCCGTGGCGCAGCCACCGACAAAAACCAATTCTCCGAGAATAGGCCTCAACAACTTGGCCGCATCTGTTAGCAGTTGAAGATTAGGATTGGCCATGAATCGACTTTAGCCTGTGGACCAAATCGCGTTCGGCCAGATTCCGCTCGCGCGCGCGCCCATCCCGAATCGCGTCTACCAGTGCCAGAAGTTGGTAGAGCGCGGGATCGCGCAACGCCGCACGCGGGACGTTTTTATAGAGGGGCTCAAGCCCCAGGCCCCGAGTATCGCCGTCATGCCAGGGCCAAACTGGCGGCAGGTCGTTGGAGATAGAAATTTCGCTTTTTAGCGGCTCGGCTGCATACGAAGTAGGAATGCCCCTCGTCACTTCGCCATGTTCGGCAGGAAATGCGTACTTCAACCCATGGATCAGAAATTCCTCCAGACCGGAAATATTGGGTTTGTCTTTCAACGTTGGACCATGCAAAAGCCGGGAGCCTCTGAGCCGCTGAATGGCTCCATGCACTTCCGAGGGGCTCAGGCCGAGATCGCCTGCGACAGCGGAAATCGGCGGGCGTCCGCTTGGATAGCCGAGTAGCTTCAGCGCAACCACAACGTCTTGAGGCTTCAGATTCATGCCTATATTCTATATTCGCGATTCGCGAATTGCAAATTAAATTGCCCCCGAGCAACCCGCCACAAACAACGCTATTAAAATCTGCCAGATACGCGGGGCGGCGACCGGCCTCAGAGCCGAGATTGCGCTCTCGTATTCCAGTTTGGACCGCCACGAATATATGAATATATGAAGGATACCGATGGACCCTCCGGTTCTGCCGTTTTGAGTCAAGTGCCGGATGGATTGCCAAAAATTCCCCGATTTTCAGCAACATTTAGGATCTTCGATTAAATTTCGAATGCCCACGAATTCGGTCGGGAGCCGAATGCTCTACCCAATTTCTGTAATTACTTGATACAAAAGATTTTTGGCTCCTCAGGAAGGATTCGAACCTGTGCCTCGCCAAAAATTCTATGCGCACCGAAAATAGCGCGATTCCCTGCCACGACGGCTGCCTCATCCAGGTTATCCCTTCACCCCCGAGCGACGAGATTCTCTCCAGGAAACGCCCGCGCGGTGTACCTGTATATATAAGGATGGAAGAACCCGGACGTTTTCGCGACGCTACGTTGGCTCGGATTAGGCAGCCCGATCGTACCGGTGGTGCAGCCCTCCCAGTCGCGGATGAGAAAGGACGTGACCGGCGGCTACGGTGCGAGTTCTTCCGTCTGGCGTTCCCTTCCCGAGTCCGAGATGTGTGCGGTCCTCGTGGTAGCAGCGAATATACTCAGAGAGCAGGCGTTTCAGGTGGCGCTCGTCAACTGCGATGATGTGATCCAGGAGATCACGCCGCACACGGCCTGACGGGAGTTTCCAACTTGTGGGTCGGGTCCGGAACGGCCAGGGAGAGGCGGTATTAAACTTACACAAGGTAAAGGTCCCGACACTTAACACGATTCAAGGTTTGGACTCGCAGGGCTCGACGGAGCGTCTGGGTGACGACGGATACATAGTCGCTGACCAGCCAAATGCGCAATCTGGTTCAAACGATCCAAACTATCAAGTTGTCGATCTCTCAAATCCACTCCACCCCGATTCCGTTGCCTGCGTAAAGCAGGTTAATGAAAAGATTACGAATGATGAGACGGGCACTACTTTCCTGCTCGCGGCAGATGGCTTGTACCTTATCAGGCTGCCGGCCGTGGAAGAGAAATACGACATCCATTAATGGCGGATGAGCCACCCGGTTAATTAGCCGCGGGATCTGGTCGATAATAATATCGAGAAATCCTTCTCGACCTAACAGACGTAGTGCTGGAACAGGCCTTGCCATGACGCAGGGCCTGTTTTTTTCCTGTGAGTAAAGAGCGGGTCGCGCGGTTTCATCGGATGTAATGTAGATACCGTGCCCGCGAGCGCTCGCTCGCCATTCGACGAGAGTGCGACTCCGCTGCCCGCGCCGCTCAGATGTTCGTCGCGCCACCAGCAGATGTGTCTGCCTGGCCGCGCATTCTCGCAAGAAATTCTTACCAATCGTAGCGAGCAACTCGCAGCGAACAACAAATCGATTTCCGAGGTTCTACATGATTGTAGCTCTTGACACCAATAGCACGACGCGTTAGGTTGCCGCCACCGCAAATGTGCGGTCGGCGAGTTTGCCACTCAAGGTTTTCTGGCAAATTCGAATTATTTTACGGACGCGCCTGGATCACTTCAGTATTCCAGTCGCAACCGGAAAAGTAGCAATACAACGCAAGGTAGTTTTGGTTTCTGGCCCCATTGGCTACGGACGAGTTCCCATCCGCAGGGCCAATCCAATATGACAGAAGCGTGGATCTGTCTAGAGGTCCTCCGCTGTAGTCCAAACAAGAAAACCGACTCCGTTTCTTACCGCGCTGAATGCTTAATCCAAAAGGTGACGCCTCGAGCGAAGTCGGCAGTGTGTCCATCGGGCGCGCCATCCGTCGTATTCATTCCAAACGGCAAATCATGAAAGGAGTTACTTTATGCGAGAGAGACGACTGACAGCGCTAGTGATACTCTGCGCAGTGGTCGCGGCCACCTTACTGATCTCCACTGAGTTTCTATCCGCGCAAAATGGACAGGGAAAAGAAGGCAAGGGAGGTGATCGCGACACGCCGCCGCCGTTTTACAACCCTTACCCGCCCGGTATCCTACCGGCCGATTTGCTTCAAGAGATAGAAAGGGTCCGGGGTGAGGTTCGTTTCATCGAAAATGAAGCGCTGGCAGAATGGCAGGCATTAACACCTCCGACTCTGACGGGTCAACCGCCGACCCTTGAGGGTACCGGATATCAAGCAGTACAAACACTCGGTAAGCTTATGAATTTCGACGAGCACATGTCCCCCTTCGAGAATAGGGCCTGCGGTTTCTGCCACATGCCGTACACCGGTTTTAGCGGACCGATCCCGTCCGTCAATCTAACGATGATCGCTTACCCCGGATCATTTCAGTTTCGGGCTGGCAAGCGGACAGCGCAGAGATACACCTATTCACCCAGATATCCTGTCCTCCAGCTCTACCCAGACCAGGCCCTTTTGTTTGGCGGAAACTTCTGGGATGGACGCTCGACCGGATATCTCCTACAGAGTGCCGATGCCGAGCAGGCGCAGCATCCTCCCGTCGATACACAAGAACACGCGTTACCGGACACGGCTTGCATCGCGTTCCGGCTTCAGACCGCCGCGTACAGACCTCTCTTTGAGACGGTTTGGGGTGTCGGCTCCTTGGATATCAAGTTCCCGCACAACACCGAAGAGATCTGCGAAACCCCGGGCGGGGCTGCGGTGTTCGGCACGAACACCATGCCAATTCAGCTAAAGCCCGAGGACCGCGCCAAAGCAAACTCAGTTTATGATCACTGGGGACAATCCATTTCCTTCTTCGAAGATGGACCGCAGGTCAGCCCTTTCACCTCGAAAGTTGATGCCAACATAAACGGGCTGTACACCTATACGCCGGATGAGCTTGCCGGTGCCATTTTGTTCGCCGGCAAAGGGAACTGCAATTCCTGCCACATCGACGGACAAAGGACGCTCCTAAAGCCGGGCCAGACCGACACCGGCACGTATGCCACTAATGCGAGGCCTTTGTTCACCTGCTTCGGCTATTCCAATCTCGGCCTGCCCCTGAATCCCAGGGATGCTTTCTTTTATCAGACCACGCCGGATTTCTTTGGGTTCACTGCGAATCCATTAGGCTTCGGCTACAGGGATTTGGGATTAGGAACTTTCCTCAGAAGCGGTTTCGGCTCCGCGCCCAACCCGAACTCGGCCTGGATCCCGCTCGCGCCGCGGATGGACGGTCGGCAGCAGGTGTCCACGGTGCGCAATGTGGCTATGACGCCGCCACAGTGTCCCACCACCGAGGCGCCAGGGCCGTACTTCCAGAAGGAGTTCTTCCACAATGGCTACATCAAGAGCCTGAAGCAGCTCGTCCATTTCTACAACACGCGCGACAAGTTTCCGTTCCCCGTCACTTCCGGACACTGCCCGGCAGGGACGACCGAAAAAGTAGACTGTTGGCCGATGCCCGAGGTCCCGGATAACATCGACATGACAGTCGGTAATCTCGGCCTGACGGATCAAGAGGAGAACCAGCTCGTGATCATCATGCAGGGACTGAATGACGGCTTCGACCCAGCGAACCCCAGTGTGAGTACTTACCCTGACATCAATACCTTTACTGGGAGATGCATGACCGGTGGTACGGCGGCGACCCAAGGTAATGAGGTGCTTATCCCAACTCCGACACCACTTCCGGCCTGCGCATCGGCTGTCTGTGGCGTTCCGCCTCTCCCCGCTCCGAAGCCCGTTCCGTAGCGCAAAACGCTAAGAGCGAAGCATGGGACGCATGGGGGCCGCCTGCGGCCTCCATGCCCCTTTTAACAATTGAGTAATTTCACCGTGAGGCGCAAAAATGAATAAACTGCTTCTAAAACTCGCAATCACGGCTGCGGCCGGCAGCCTGCTCTCCTCAAACCCGATGGTCGCTCAGCTAAGTCCAACTACTCCAAAAGCCGCGCGCGTCCGGATCACCCAAGGTCCGGAACTCGAATTGGCCAAGGAGTACTTGACCATTATCCGGTGGACCACCAACAACCCTGGGGGTTCGCCCGAACACTTTGGGGTTGTGCACTATGGTACGGATCCCAAGAACCTGAGCCAAACTGCGAAATCTCCGATCAGACTAAATCCGAGCCATTCCTCTACAATTTTCCGCGTGCGCCTCCAAGCGCTTAAGCCGGCGACGACCTACTACTACACCGTCGACTCGATGGAATCCAATGGCAAGAGCGACGGAGTCATCAGCCCAGTAAAAAAGTTCACGACACCGTAGCGGCGTACTTTCGCCGCCTATCCGATTAAGTTGAACTCACCTGGGATGCATTTCACTCCATTCCCGCGGCCTCACAAGAATTCCGCCGATTGGAGTGCCGTCTTCCGCGAGGTGGCATTCTGGAAAGAACGCCAGCGCAGCAACGAAGGCCGACACTGAGTGGCGAATGCCGAATGACGTCATGCGATTCTTCATTGCTCGCAGGTCCGATTCCCTTATTTGAGGAGGTGGCGTATGGCGAAGCCAAACATTTTGATCAAAAGGATCGGGGTGCTTTTGGTAGTTGCGGGTTTGTTCGTATTCTTGAAGCTCGCCTATGCCCAGCAAGAACAACGCGGGCAGACGAGCTATATGAAGGTGGACAGTACAGAATCATTTGCGTCGATCATGGCCAGAATGAAAGCGGCGAAGCCAGGGATTGAGAAGGAGCATAGCGCTCTGCTCAACGAGCGCTACGACCTGAGCGACCGCCCGGCCCAGGGTGTTGCGATGGACCGCGGAAAACCTTTACAAGAAGGCGTCCGCGTCAAGCTGCCCGCCGGGACGACCTGGGAGAAACTTGCGGCGATGAGCGCGGACCAGATTCGCGAGCAGAATCTATATCCGAAGGGGTTCTACCCCTTGCCGCATCCCAACCACATCGACGGCGGCTTTGTTTTTCCACGCTTCCTGATCGACGCGATCAAGCAGCAGGACGGGCGAGACCTGACCCGGTTCG
>WNFP01003680.1_pt1 | contig 12338 bp, 9 predicted proteins | sample 5400201 | NCBI WGS metagenome assembly WNFP01 (sample SAMN13153355, study PRJNA577476) | soil metagenome | isolation source: 115 cm saprolite under Madrone tree | place: USA:California | collected 2016-06-14
TGGCAACGGCTGTCACATCGATTTTGTGATCGCGGATCAGTTGATCGATGATCTTGCTTTTTCCAGCCGTGCCAACGATGATCACGTTTGATCCAAGCCTTTTTTCGTCGTGCGCGACTGCTACAACGCGGTTCGTAACCCGTTCGATGTCCGCCTGCAAATCGTTGGCGGCACGAACGACACCAGGGAAGTCAGCTGAGTCAACAAATAGAGTTGCGGCGGCGTTTCGAGTGACGAGACTGAAATCACCCGGGTGATAAGCTGAGTCCAGATAGCGATCCTCATCAATGGTTATAGCGTGAAGAAGAGCAGGGCCGAGCAAACATAGAACGATTACCAGCCATGCCTTACCAGGATTGAATACCAGGGACGGCTGGCCGCGACCAGTGTCCGGCGAAAAAGACGCGCGAAAGAAACTGAGTGTCATATGTCAGTTATTAGAATAGCCCCGCAGGGAATCGCCGGGGTGGCCGCGACACCCTATTTGATGAAACTCGTGGACGTTAGCCCTTGTCTGGTCGGTTTTGCTTGACAGGCATCATTCTGCGGTTAGAAGATCACCTTTCCTGCGAACCAGAAGGTGCGTTGTCCAGTAAGGTTGCCGGCTTCGCTGGAGAACTGAGGTCCGCTGGCCGTAGATGTTATGACGCCGAAGTTAGGATTGGAGATATTCGTGTTTGGGTTGCCGAAGTTCGGCGTGTTGGTCACGGCGAAGGCATTTACTCTGAATTGGAAACCCACCCGCTCCGTGATCCGGAAGTTTCGCAGGAGGCCAGTATCCAAATCAAAGAAGCCAGGTCCGCGAAGGATGTTGCGACCGGCAGTGCCGTAGCGCACTTGGCCGGCCGGGACTTGAGCGAACGAACTTGCCGAGAAATACTGGCACGTTGAATCCGTAAGGGCACAATTCACGAAACTACCGGTCGCATCCTGATGCTGGGCATGCCCTAAGATTGTGATCGGGCCGACGAGGTCCGGAGTGTTCGTGCTTCCAAGTGCGTTGGAGGAGTTGACGTTTGAAGTTATGGTTAGCGGAACCCCAGAGTAGCGGCTCATGATCCAGTTCAACTGCCAGCCACCAGCGAGAATGTTTGCGATGCCGTGCTGCGCCCAGCGCTTGGTGCGGCCAAAGGGCAGTTCGTAGACTCCGTAAGCTTGCAAGTTGTGCGTGCGGTCAAAACCGGCAAGGGTTTTGTCACTTCCCCAATCGGCTGGAAAAGGATGGAAGACCGCCCCTTCGTTTTCACCGTAGTCGATTGCCTTCGAGAACGTGTAAGCGACCCCGACCGAAGCGCCGCCACTCAACCGCCGATTAAGCTTGCTTTGCAGAGAATCGTAGTAAGTGACTTTGAAAGGGGTCACCGCGTTGATGTCGCCCCAGCAGTTCGCGGAGGGGCAGACAGCTGGGTTTGCGTTGAGCAAGCGACCCGCGTTTCCACCGCCAACGGGGCCAGCGTTGATGTTGAGCCCGAGTGGTATGCGTATGCCGCGGGTTCCAACATAGCCGACGTCCGCCACCCAGCCGGCGAAGTCATGCTCCACGGTCAGGTTATACGACTCCGCATACCCACGGCGGAACGGATTTGCGACCGTCGTCGTGCCCACGTTATTGGGTAGGCGAATGATCCCGTTGCCCAAGCCAGTGAAAGGTATCAAAACTATCCCTGTCGTCAGGCCCGGGTAGGGAGCGAGACTAGCGTTGGCGCTCGTGAGGCTGGTTGAAGGAGCAAACTTGCTGTTATTAAACAGCGCGCCTGCCTGGTAATCCATGTTGGTGATGTTCGGGAGAGTATCCCGCAAAGCCCGGAAGTTGTTGGGGTCCACGCTGATTCCGTACCCAGCCCGGATCACTGTCTTACTCTGAAGCCGATAAGCGATTCCAAAACGTGGGCCGAACGTCCCGTGGCCTACGTCAACGCCGTCGTTCTCTGGCACGGAGCCAACTCCGCCGATAAACACGTTACCGGACGTGGGATCGAAAAACTTCGCGCCAGTATGGTCGCTGGTTGCAAAAGGATAGTATTCCCATCGCAGACCATACGTGAACGTCAGTTTCGGAGTGACTTCCCAACGGTCCCGCGCATACAAAGCCCAGGTTGTGAACCGCAGCGCGTTTGGATTGATGTTCTGAATGACCTTGCCATCTCTTTGCGGAAGACCGAGCAAGAATTGCGCAAAACTGTTGTAGGCATTCGTCGCCGCGTACTTTGGCGCGCCATTCAGGGCGGTCACGCTTCCGTCAAACCCGAAAGTACCGCGCGGTGTGCCAAACGTTCCGCCTTGCGGCTGGAAGTGGTTAATCCCGCTGCGGTAGTATTCCAATCCGAAGCGAAGATCATGTCGCCCCTTAATCCAGCTCAGGTTTGTGTTAGCCACGTACTGATTGTCCCGGAAGACGAAGGGATTGCCGGTGTTAGCATTTCCGAGATTGGCCCAACTGGAGATCTGGAACGCCGGAATTCCGCCGTAGATGGGGTCGGTGCCGTTCGTGCCCGGAATGTGCAAGGTGTCCAGCCCAAAGTTCGTGCCAATATCCACGTTTTCAGCGTTCAGACGCAACCGGGTGTAACCGGCATTCACGTCCCACAGCATGGCAGGAGTAAGCTGATAGCTTCCTCCTAGCGCTACGCTCTGGACCCTGCTAAACGCGTTGCCGTTCTGTCCGCCACCAGTAGCGTCGCCGCCTGCACTTCCCAGTGCCGGCGGGTCGAAGATGAACGAAGGCGAAATGCTGTACCTGGCGAACGCCGTGGATTTCTTGTTTGGTACGTAGTTCACCTTTGCATCGATTCGACTCAGGTTGTACTCAGGGGCTCCAAGCGGGATGAAGTTGTTTGAAATATTGGTTGGGCTAGTGGGGTCGCCCACGTTTGGCTTAGGAAGTAGCCCAGCCATTGTCGTTGCCGCGGAGTCAAGCCGATTGGAGGGGATGATATTTCCTGGAAAGGCAGTGCGGGCAGTGCCGTCGGCCTTGCCGGTGTTCGGGTCGTAAATACACCCACCAGCAGGCGTAGCATTGCAATTAACAAATGCGACACCCGCGGGATTTGCAGTAGTAACAGAACCTGGAATGATGGAGCCAACGGCCGGCAGGAGCGCGGAAAAGTCACCGTTCCGTATCGACGTAGGCGCAACGCTCTTCGAGGCCCCACCGGCTGTGCGGATTTTGGTGCCTTCATAAGCCCCAAAGAAAAACAGTTTGTCTTTCCTGATAGGACCGCCCAAAGTTCCGCCGTACTGGTTGAAGATGTTTTTTGGTTTCACTGATTGCACGACAGCCGGCCTGAAGTAATTGCGTGTGCGAAGATGATTGTCCGTGTGGTACTCATAAGCGGTGCCGTGAAACTGATTCGTGCCTGACTTAATGATTACGTTCGCGGCCAAACCCCCAGCCATGCCCTGTTCCGCGTCAAAGTTGTTTGTCACTACGTTCACTTCTTCGATGGCATCCGCAGAAGGGATATAGGCGACGTTAGCCGGGAGCCAGGTGTAAGTGTCCGAAGCCCCGTCAATGCGAGTGTTATTGTTGTTGATCGAAAGTCCGTTGACATTCGCGGTCTGGGCGCGCTGCGGGTTTCCAGCCGCTGAGTTATTTTCTCCGAGCAGGCCAACGCCCGGGATGATGCGGTAGGCATTCTGAAAATTCCGCCCATTGGAGGCCAGCACCGGCAAGTCCTCGATCTCCCTCCCGCTGATGTCGGTGTGGACGTCGGCGCGATCCGTCTGCAGCACGGGTGGCGCGGCGCTGACCGTCACGCTTTCCGTCTGGGCCTTCAATTGAAGTTGCACATCAGCCCGGCGGGTGTTGTTCGCCTCCACTCTCACGTTCTCTGTCACCGAGGCGCCAAAGTTCGCTGCGGATATCGTCACTTTGTAGATACCCGGTTGCAACTCGGCGAATCGATAGATGCCGGCCGAGTCGGCAGTCGTCTGGCGCGACACTCCAGTCGCCGTGTTGAGCGCTTCCACCTGCGCGTCCGGTACAGCCGCGCTTGAAGGGTCGGTAACGTTTCCGGTCAAAACTCCGTAAAGCATCTGCGCGTTCGCGGCACTTGAGAGGATACACAATCCCAGCAGCAGCATAACGCAAGCAAATTTCAAGAGCCCGCATTTCTTGAAGAAAATATCGTGACTGCATACCACAATTCTTCTGGACATGACCCCTCCGCCCAAATGAGATAACTGGCCCAAGCGACGAGGCACCCCACCTCTTTGCCTGGTAGCCTTCTAACCTGCCAAGGACCGAATGCGTCGAGACTCCTTGTCTTCAAACTCTTGGGGGCCTGCTAACGGGCCAAAATGCATTTGCAATACCAAAGCTACGGTTCCGCGCAAGCGCGACAGAATCCCTTCAGCAGGCCGCACGTGGGGAGGGCGTCCGCCCGGAAGGCCCATGGCCACTTCCGATTCGATAGCAGGACCAAATCGCCGCCACTGGCGTGTGAGCTCACCGACAACGACGACTTCCTCGGGAGCCAATCCTGCAACGAGCATACGCATCCCTCTGCCGAGTGCGTGCACCATGCGGTCCAACGCCTTGACTGCAAGAAGATCTCCGGACTCGGCCAAAGCGAGCAGATCTTGGAACGTTAGTCCATCGGAGGACTTGATCGATTCGTGGTAGTAGCGCAGGGCCGCCCGGTTGGATGCGTACACCTCCCAGCATCCCCGGCCGCCGCAGGTGCAGGACGGTCCGTTTGGATCGAGTGACACGTGGCCAAACTCTCCCGCCATACCATTCATTCCCCGGATCAATTGTCCGTTCGCGAACACACCTGTGCCGACCCCCTCGGAAACAGTCACGACCACGAGGTCGCGGACCTTTTCTCCGTGTCCAAACCAAACCTCGGCGAGTACACAGGCGTTTGCCGCGTTTTCCACCTCTACGCGCATGCCCGTGGCGTCCTCGATGGTTCCTTTAATGTCGAATTCCGGCCATCCAAGGTTCGGGGCGAAAACGATTCGACGGGAGATGTCACTGAAGCGCCCGGGAATGCTGATTCCGACTCCCTCGAAAACGCGGTCCGAATGAACCTGGATCAAGTGGCGAATCTTTGCTGCGAGGGCTTCAGCCGTAAACGCAGGATCTCGAGTTGTGGGCATCGTCTCTTGGGAGAGGAAATTCCCATTCACGTCAGTGACGCCTACCGTTGTTTGAGCGGGCCGCAGGTCTGCTACCAGGATCGCGCGACGATCATTCAAGCGAAGAAAAGTAGGCCGTCTCCCGCGGGGCAACCGACCGATGGGCCCGTGGACTACCCAGCGTTCACGAATCAACTGTTCGGTAATCAGCGAAACAGTGCTCCTTTGAAGTCCCGACACCCGGGCCAAATCCGCGCGGGAGATTGGCTGGCGTCGGCGGATGAGGTTGAGAACGACGCCCCTGTTGATGTCCCGAGCGGTTTGGCTTGAGGCAACCCGCGTATTCGTAAAGTCAATGCGCCTCATTTAGTTTTAGTCTCGAACTATATTGTCGTGCAACAACCCGACTTCTAACTGTCTTCTCCATCCCTAGAAAACAACTCTCAAAAAGAAGTTCTAACGGTAGGCATTAAATTCGTGTCGCGAACTATATGCGCGCCTATATGCGCGCCTTTCTTGCTGATGTCAAGCGAAATTTGTGATACCTAGCAGGTTCGCTGGAGCTTCCCTTGCCTCATCATTTCAGTGTCCCGCAGCGGGATCTCCCGTAGGCGGTGGAGCGTGATCCACAGCAGCGGGCGGCCCCAGCAACTCCATAAGGATCGGTTTCAGTGCATCTGCCCAGACTTGATATGCGTTTACGGTTGGATGAAGTTTGTCTTTTGCATTCATCATCCCGTCGAACATCCTTCCATCCCCGTCGGCCAGTTTGTCGTTAATATTCAGATATCGAATCTCTCGGCCGTCAGCGAACTCAGACAGACCGCGGTTGATCCTATCGATGATGGGAATGAACGCCATATTGTCGTTCCTCGGGAAGATCCCCATCACTATGATCGTCGCCGCGGGCGCTTTCTTTTGAATCACATGCAGAATCGCCTGAAGACCTCGCGTAACGTCGTCTGCTCTCGCGTGGGGGCCACCTGAGGTCGTTAGATCGCCAACGTCGTTTGTGCCGGCAAGCAGAACGACGACTTTTGGGTTGACTCCCTCCAACTCGCCGTTCTCTAAACGCCAGAGGATGTTCTGCGTTCGATCGCCGCCCCATCCAAAGTCAGCCGCGTTCCAGCCGAAGAAATTCTGTTTCCAGTTGGCGAGCAAATCTGGGTAGTCAACGGCACCCCATCTTCTTGTGATGGAATCACCTTCGAAGTAAACGTCGATCCCAGATTGCTTCGCCTTCGCGAGCAACTGGGAATGAGCAACCAGAGAGTTTGCGTCCGTCCGAAAAACCGGCTGATCGGCCGGGAGTTCCCACGGTGTTGCTTGATAGTTGAAGAACTTGTTTGCCCAAGGAATGAAGTATTTCCAGTTCGGGGCATCCGTGTGGCCCGCATCATGCTGCCTCCATGCGAGTTGGCCATCGAGAAGCCCCGTATTCACTGGAGGCATCTTCGCCTTGTGATAATACTCATTCACTCCTACGCCCTTCGCTCCCAATAGCCGGAAGACGGCACCTGCGGCCACAGTCGCCATGAAGCTACCGTGTTGGTCCAGCCACCTTGCGTCCCCCATTTCGGGAACACCATAACTGATGAACGTCAGTCGCGGTGCGCAAAATGCAATCAGTTCGTTCGAGTCCACCGGCAAGTTGCTGGCATTCTTACTTCCGAACGAAGCCTGGGCCGCGCCATACTTCAAAAAATTACCTGCCATCCAGTGATATTCGCCGGGCCCGGTGAGATTCTCCACCGCTTCTCCGAAATTTCGTCTGTGCGGTTTGACGCCACCTTCCCCGGATGAGCCCACCAGCACGGCAGCAAAGCGAGTATCAAACGCCATGGTCACGAGTGCGGCCTTTCCATAACGAGAGACACCCTCGATGCCAACGCGCTTCGCGTCAGCACTCTTGTCCGTCTGCAGATAATCAAGACCGCGCGAGGCGCCCCAGCCCCATGCGCGCAACGCGCCCCAGTCCTCCGGCTTTCGAGCCTGACCCTTATTTGTAAGGCCAATGATTCCCTTCGTCAGACCTGCCCCGTTGTCCGCTTGTATGGTACTGGTGTCGAGGAGCGCGTAACCCCATCCCCCGGCAATGAGTTGTTCCGTCGAGGGCGGATCGCTCCCCATCATCTTCTTAAATTCCGGGTGGCTTGCGATGAACTGGCGGATGGCCGCGCTGCTGAACATGATCATCACGGGCACGGGACTTTTCGCATTCCCGGGAGTAACTAGCGTCATCTCAATATCTACGTTAATCCACGGGTACGAGGAATTATCTACGTGTCCGACCAACTGCTTCTCAACGACAGGGAAAACACCGGCCTTCGACTCCGTTGTACTCTTCACGGCCCAGGTCACTTTAGGCACATTGGGCGGGATGCGGCCGACGACCTCTCGCTCGAAGTCCTCGACAATCTCTGGGCGTCGCTGATTCCACCACTGTTCCGCTAAGGTGACCTTTTGCCCGCTCTTCAACGTGAGCGCATCTGGCAGATCGCCATATGGGTTGCCCTCCGCCTCATCGTAGTTAGCGTGATTGGAGTCCTTTTCATTCCCGCTCGGCCCAGGACGGAGCGTTTTGATCCCCAGCTGATCCATCATGTTTCGATGGTCTTGTTCTGCCGTCCAATTTGTGGGCGGCGATTGCTGTCCCGTGGCCATCTGACAAACGAGGAGCGCTAAAGCGGCGAACGCGGCAACGCTCGACAGTGCCAGCTTCGAGTGCACGGCAAAAATCATGTTTGATTCTAGAACAAAGATGTTGTCAGACAACGATCGAGGACCCTGGTCCGTCTCTTACACAATTGGGTTCCCTTCGATAAAGCAGCCGCTCACTTTGGAATCAGCAGCCTTCGATTGTGAGTGCCCCAGGAAAATAGGCAGAAAAAGAGTATGCCTTTGAGCCTCGTGCCGGGCGAATGGTCGGCTCGGACTTATCGTCGTACGAAGCGGCTAGCTCCTGATAAGTTCTATAAAGGTAGAAGTCAAGAAAAAACAGTCCTGCGCTGGCTGGAACCAAACACTCCACGATCATCTCACGCGTACCCGGACCTCGATAGCAGGAACAGAGCGGATGCCCCCGTAGCGACTAATCTAATTCCACTGAAAGCTGGTGAGTACTTCGCTGCATTGCCGGTGTGGGGGGCTGTTCACGGTAGAAATGCCGCCCGCAGCAGCAGTAGACTGACTCAGCCTCGCACGGCTGTTTGAAGATGGACCGCCCATGACACGACCAGCGATAGATTCAATCTCACCGTTCTTTATCGTCAATCGCGTGCATCAGTCCATCTCCTTCTATCGAGACAAACTTGGATTCGAAGTGATGTTTCAAGAGCCTCCAGCGCCGGATCAGGACCCTTTCTTTGCAATCGTCCGCCGGGACGGTGGGATGATCTTCCTGAAGGGGAGTGGCGATCCTCTTCCCAATCCGAAGCGCTATTCCTGGGCCAGGTGGGACGCGTATCTTAATGTACCGGATCCCGATGCACTTGCCGTCGAGTTCTCCAGCCGCAGCACGGCTTTTAGTGAGCCGCTCAAGGATACGCACGATGGACTGCGCGGCTTTGAGATAACCGATCCAGACGGCCATGTCCTTTTCTTCGGCCGACCGAGGAAATAGACCAAATCAGGAGCAGATGCCATGGCCGATGCACCGAGGCGGACGACGCCACGTCCCACTTTCAGCTCAATCTCGGCGCAACTCTTCGTTGCGAACATCAAGAGTTCCTGTGATTTCTATACGAACAAGCTCGGCTTCGCCGTCGAATTCATCTATGGCGATCCGCCATTCTACGGGCAGGTCTTCCGCGATAATGCGCGACTCGACTTGCGGCTGGTCTTCGAACCTGTGTTCGTTGGCGATGTTCGCGAGCGCGAACATCTGCTTTCCGCTTCCATCACGGTTGGCACCGCGAACGAAATCAAACAACTGTTTCTGAGTTATCAGGTTGCAGGAGTCTCCTTCCATCAGACACTTAAAAAGGAGCCATGGGGTGCCAGAACCTTTATCGTCTCGGATCCGGATGTAGGAAGGGGCCCCCCCGCGCTGGGCATCGGTTCTCGACGGATTACAGGCTATCCGGAACCAATCCACTTGCCTTATTGATGCGCCCTCGGAAGTGAAAGAGTCGCCCGTTCGCACAAATTTCATTGAGAGAGTCTACACCGATTGCTCCGACAGTATGGAGGCTGGAAGTAACTGTCCTGACACTCTCCCTGTGGCCTCGTTCTCTCGGGCGACTCCAAGAAAAACGTACTGGTACCAAGATTTTTTCTCCTTTTTTCTCTTCTCGATGTTCCTTAAATAAGTAAGGGGCTGTGGTTGGCATCTCTCTCTCAGCCTGGGATCTCTCCGACGGATAAAAATAGTTTCTTACTTTTTCCCGTTTGGATGTTCCTTAATTAAGTAGGGGGCCGTGTACGGCGGTTCTCTTTCAGCCTGGGACCCTCCGAGGGATTAAGGTTTTTTCTTACTTTTTCCCGGCTGGAGGTTCCCTAGTAAGTAGAGGGCGCCTCGTCATACTTCTTAGGATGAAGCGGCTCACTACAATTTCTTGTAGGTTACGCGGCTAACGTTGTTATTGAGCTTTTCCATTTTCGAGGCCTCTTAATGGTGTGGGACTTGACTGTTTCACAGAGCTTCGACCGCTATTTGCAGCGCGAAAGGGTGACGGGTGCATGAGAGACACAGATCACCATATCCGTTACCCTCGCGGTCATCTTGGCGATCGAGTAAGTGGCAAATGGACAAGCGGTTGCGCACAACGCGACGATCAATTTGGCCGCGCGCAAAAGACCGAGTTGGGCTGGAGCGACCCCACCTTTGCACAAGGTTCCGTGCCCAAAGTGAACCGCGGGTCGCTCCAGCCCAACAAGAAACTTCTTTCGGTACGCGCGGCGAGAATTTGGGCGAAGCAGGTGAAGAAGGTAGGAATTACCTACTTCAGCTTCGTCTTCACCATCTTCTTCAGCTTGTGATGCGCATAAGTCTCGGGAAAACGAGGAAATAAACGACACGAGAATGGCAAAAGTGACACAGGAAAAAACACCAGATTGGGCGGGAGCGACCCCACTTTTTCGGCTTTCATCCGCCCAAAAAGTTCGTGGGGTCGCTCCCGCCCACATGTTCGCGAGAAGCGAGCCGTTCGGCGAAGGAGGCCAGCCATGCTGCTAGCAATCCAGCAGGGCTACGAGCTTCTCGCGAATTACGGATGCTTCGCTCGCGAGATTTGCGACAAATGCGGCGCCGTGCTCGGGGCCGTTCGATTCACGCGGAAAGAGGAATCGGGCGTATGGTACAGCCGCAAATGCCGCGGCGACGGAGAACGGCACGCGGTCCGCAAAGCTGGAAGGCCGCGCGAGTATGAAAGCGGCGCACAAAGGCAGAGAGCTTATAGAGTGAGGCTTGGGTGTTACGAAACCCCCTCGAAAATTGTCAGAAACAAAGGACTTGTAGACACGAAAAACGGCTCTCTCGCACTCCCCCTCACCCGGCCCACTTCGGCTCAAGAAACGGCCTGTGGTGAAAGTGGGGGCGCAAGAGTTTAGGCGATGGCGACCGCGACCGCGATCCAATTCGCCAGCTCCCACTGCGGGGAATTATTTTCCTTTTCTACCCACTTTTTACACTTCGTCGGCAGGAAAAATGGCCGTGCTGCCAAAGCATTTTCAGCGTTCTTCTCAGCGCAGAAGGGTGAACGGTCCTTCACCTATGCGGTTCACCGTGTACTTCACCCCCGCGTTCACCCGCTCGATTCACTAACTAACTTGCAAACTAAACACTTGACGATGCTGCGTTGTGCATTTTGGTCGTGGCGTGGGCGCGGGGTGGGCTGGAACGACCCCGCCTTTTGCCGCACGGTGCGCCCAAAAGGGTTCTCGGAGGTCGTTCCAGCCCACAGTCGCGGTCGAAAGGTAAGCGCGATGCAGATGTCTGCAATCTCCATTCCTTAAATGCCGACCTCGCCCAAACTCGCCCCTTGGTCCACTGTGATAGACTCCGCGTTGGTTGCAGCGCCGCGCCGGAGAGGACCATCTTTGGCGAGGCGGACCTATCAAGCAGGAAACGTGTTCCAAAAGGGAAGAAGCAAATCGGAGAGGTGGGACGAACGGGCACCCGCGTACGGACGTTTCTGGAAAGACGTTCCAGGCACGAATCCGCGCCGTGTTGTGATTTCCCTCGGCATCTGCCGCACACGCTCTATTGCGGAGCGCAAATGCATGGAGGAAATCGAAAAGCTCGGCATCAACTCCGCTCAGCACTTCATTGAATCAACCAGCACGATCACTTTCAAACAGCAGGCGGAACTCTGGCTGAAGTCTCTCGCCAATCGCAAACGTGATCCCGTCGAACAGACCACGATCGACAACCGCCGATATGCCCTGGACAAATGGCTGTACCCGTCCCTAGGGGAGATGTACCTCGCGGACGTGAACAACCTCGCGCTGAAAACCCTCGTGGACAGGATGGCCGCCTTGCTATCCGCGGCCTCGATCCGCGACTACTCCAACATCGTGAAAGCCGTGGTCGCCTCTGCCCTTGATGAAAATGGGGAAGAGAGGTTTCCTCGCAAGTGGAACGAGGAATTTATCGACGCGCCGCTAGTGAAACATCAACGGCAACCCTCAACGACGTGTGCGGGAATGTCCGACATTCTGCTTTTTGCGCGCGGCCAATACCAAGTGCTCTATGCGCTTCTTGCGGGATGCGGTCCGCTTCGAGCCGGCGAAGCCTTAGGTCTCGAAATCGACAAACACATCTCCGAAGACTTCCGCACGCTCTATATCGTGCAGAAGGCGAAACGCGGGGAGATTCAGCCATACCTGAAAACGAAGAACGGGACGCGGGAAGTGGATCTGTGCCGACAGCTTGCCGTCATGCTTTGTGAGTACGTGGGCGAACGGCGAACCGGGCTCCTGTTCCACTCTTCGACTGGCGCACAGCTTTTGCAATCGAACGCGCTCAGCGACAGCCTGCATCCGATTCTCGACTACATGGCGCATGAGCGCGGAGGTTTCAACATCTTCCGGCGTTTCCGGCTCACGCATCTTGAAAAGTCTGATTGTCCTGACCCGTTGAAACACTTTTGGTCGGGACACGCACCTAAGCACGTGAGTGAGCGTTACGTGAAACTGACCCAGGACCGCGATTTCCGTTTGATGTGGGCGGAGAAGATCGGTCTTGGTTTTGAGTTGCCAGGGGCCAAAGTTGGGCAACTTGGGCAACTCTTGCAATTTAGAAAGGCTGTCTAAGT
>WNFP01003684.1_pt1 | contig 12337 bp, 9 predicted proteins | sample 5400201 | NCBI WGS metagenome assembly WNFP01 (sample SAMN13153355, study PRJNA577476) | soil metagenome | isolation source: 115 cm saprolite under Madrone tree | place: USA:California | collected 2016-06-14
AAAATGGGCGCGCAGGTGTTCGTCGGTCATCAGGAAGACAATCTCATGGCGAATCCTTCGGTGCTCGTGATCTCCACAGCTGTCAAATACTCCAATCCGGAAGTTCTGGAGGCGCGGCGGCGGCACATTCCGGTCATCCCGCGAGCCGAGATGCTGGCCGAGTTGATGCGCATGAAATACGGCCTGGCGGTAGCTGGCAGTCACGGCAAAACCACGACGACCTCCATGATCGCCGCAGTGCTGAGCACGGCCGGATTAGATCCAACCATGGTCATCGGAGGGCGGGTCCACATGCTCGGCACGAACGCCAAGATCGGGCAAGGAGAAATCCTCGTCGCCGAGGCGGACGAAAGCGACGGCAGCTTTTTACTGCTCTCTCCCACCATCGCCGTGGTTACCAACATCGATCGCGAACATATGGACTTCCATCAGACGATGGAAAGGTTAAACGAAAGCTTTCTTAATTTTATCAACAAAATTCCTTTCTACGGCCTGGCGGTACTTTGCCTGGATAACGCCCAGGTGCGGGTTTTGTTGCCGAAGGTGAGAAAACGCTTCGCGACTTACGGTTTATCTTCGGACGCGGATTTTTCCGCGCAAGATCTGCAAATGAAGCCCGCCGGCGTCGAATACACCGTCCTCCATCATGCAAAGCCGTTGGGCAAATTGCGGCTCCGTCTACCCGGGCGCCACAGCGCGACCAATGCCTTGGCAGCCGTCACAGTCGGCTATGAGTTGGAAATTCCCTTTTCCCAGGTGGCAGAAGCGCTGGACGGTTTCACCGGCATCCACCGGCGCTTCGAGATCAAAGGCGAGCCGCAAGGCATTATGGTCATCGATGATTACGGTCATCATCCAGCCGAGATACAGGCAACCATCAGCGCTATCCGCGACAGTTGGAAGCGGCCTTTAACTGTGATCTTCCAGCCGCACCGTTTCAGTCGCACGTATGATTTGTTCGATGAATTCTTAACCGCCTTCGAGGGCGCGGACCGGCTCGTGCTCACGGAGATCTACGCCGCGGGAGAGGATCCGATTGACGGCGTGACGAGCGAAGCGCTGTATCAAGCGATCAAAAGAAGAGGACACATGGAAGTCGAGTTTATTTCGGACAAGGACCAAATCGTTAACCAACTCGCCGCAAAACTCAATCCCGGAGATATCGCGCTGACTCTCGGGGCCGGGGATATCTACAAAGTCGGCGAAGCGCTCGTTGAGGCGCTCACGTGAACAGGCGGAGCAATAAGTGATGGGGTTTTGGAATATTCGAACAATGGAATATGGGAAGATTGCCTCTTCATCATCATTCCATCATTCCACCATTCCAATACTCGCATAAGTTCCATCATGGTTCCGATGACAAAGGAAACCGACGAAGCGCGCTTGGCCCAGGAATTGAAACCTATTTCTGGTCTCAAAGTTAAAGTTTCCGAGCCGCTGGCACGCTACACGTCGATGAAGGTCGGCGGCCCGGCTGATTTTTTTATCGATGCAGAAAACAGTGACGCGTTGACGCAGGCGTTAAGGACGCTCCATCAATACGGCACAGAGTTTTGTCTCCTGGGAAACGGCAGCAACGTCTTGATCAGCGACCGTGGCGTGCGTGGCGCGGTGATTCACCTAACGGGAGATTTCAAGCGGATTGACTGGTGGCACGAGGGCGAAATCGTCCGGGTGAAGGTCGGTGCGGCTTTCGCCATTACACAGCTAGTAAGAGAGGCGGCCCGGAAGGGATGTGCCGGATTGGAGTTTGCGGAGGGGATTCCGGGGACGATGGGCGGTGCTCTTTTCATGAACGCCGGGGCCTACGGTTCCGAATTCGAAAAGCTCATAGACCAAGTCGATGGCTTCACGCGGGAAGGCGAGCCGATCCGCCTCTCTAAGAACGAACTGACTTTTAGTTATCGCGATTCGCATTTACCGCCGGGCATGGTCGTCACCGAGGTGTGCCTTCGAATGCGCCAAGAGAACTCCGCGCAGGTCAGCTCTAGAGTTCGTGAGCTCGTAACGAAGCGAAAGACGAGCCAACCTTCCGGCTATCCAAACTCCGGTTCCATGTTTCGTAATCCTTCAGGAGATTTTGCCGGTAGGTTGATCGAAGCCGCGGGTCTAAAAGGCAAAACAATCGGCCATGCGCAGATCTCGGAGCGGCACGCCAATTTCATTGTTAACTTGGGCGGCGCCAAAGGAGAAGACGTACGCCGCCTGATGGAATTAGCGCGCACCGAGGTCAAGACCCGGTTCGGTGTCGAATTGGAATCGGAAGTTCGATTGCTTGGGGAGTGGCCGCTCATTAGCTAAGGGCACAACGATGCAACTGGCGGTATATCGCAGAGACAATCGCAAACGCAACGCCCGTCGATGGCGTCAGCGGATTATTGTTGGCAGCAGTCTTGCGGCTTTTGTCGTTCTGACAGTCGCGCTGTACGGATGGCGCAGCCAGTTGATGAGCTCAGTCGCTGCGGCGCGTCGGTTTGTCTTTGAAAGTCCCTACTTCTCCGTGAGGGAAATTCAAGTCCGCGGTGCAGAGAACTTCGGCGGTAATGAGATCATCACCATGGCAGGTCTGAAGCACGGCATGAATATATGGCGGATTGAGGCCGCGACGATTGAAAAAAAAGTCGCCAAACATCCATGGGTACGTCGGGTCCTCGTGCGCCGTGAATTTCCTCGTCGGGTAGTCATTGAAATCGAGGAACGAACGCCCAAGGCGATCGTGGCGACCGGGAAACTCTACTATGTAGACTCCGAGGGGGTTGTTTTTAAAGAAGTCGGATCAGGGGAAAGCGTCAAATTTCCTTTACTCACCGGATTGCGTTCCGAAGAGCTTGACAGTCGTGATCCGGCAATCCGTAGGAAAATCCAGGACGCCGTCCGGCTGAGCGATTTGATGGCCAAGGATTCCCGTACTATTTCGGAGATCCATTTTGAGGCTGCAGATCGGGTGGTTCTCTATACGACCGCTTACCCCGTGGCGTTACACATGGGTTGGGGTAATTGGGAAGACAAGGTGCGACGCCTGGACCGCGTTCTAAAGCTTTGGCAGGGACATGAGGAACGTCTCGTGGCGTTGGATGCAAGTTTTGGTGATCAAGTCGTGGCCCGCCTCCGGCGGGTGCGACAGTAAGGAAATGGCACATTGCGCCCAGGTGATAGCAGAAAGCCATGGCAAAGAAACACAGCATCGTAGTGGGTTTGGATATCGGGACGTCAAAGGTTTGTGCCGTCGTCGGCGAAATGACCGAGCGGGGGGTGGAGATTATCGGCATCGGATCGCACCCGTCACAAGGACTGCGCAAAGGCGTTGTCGTCAATATCGAGAGCACGGTGAACTCCATCAAGAAGGCCATAGAAGAGGCGGAGCTGATGGCGGGATGTGAGATTCATACGGTCTTTACCGGGCTGTCGGGAAATCACATGAAAGGCTTCAACAGTCACGGCATTGTCGCGGTCAAGCACAAGGAAGTGTGTCAGCGCGACCTGGATCGAGTGATCGATGCGGCAAAAGCCGTGGCGATTCCTACAGATCGGGAAGTTCTGCAGATTCTGCCGCAAGACTATATCATCGACGATCAGGACGGCATCAAAGAGCCTTTGGGAATGTCCGGAGTGCGCTTGGAGGCCAAGGTCCATATCGTTACCTGCTCCGTAACATCGGCGCAGAACATTATGAAGTGCTGTAACCGCGCTAATCTCAACGTTGGCGATATTATTTTGATGCCGTTAGCTGCGGCGGAAGCGGTCCTAAGCGGAGAAGAGCGTGAGCTCGGCGTGGCATTGGTGGATATCGGCAGCGGAACCACGGATATCGCGGCTTTCCATGATGGCACCGTAAGACATAGCGCGGTGTTGGGTGTAGGCGGCAATCATCTTACAAACGATATCGCGGCCGGCCTGCGCACCCCCACCGCCGATGCGGAGCGTATCAAGCAGCGCTACGGGTTGGCCAAAGCGTCCATGGTTGCCGGCGACCAGAGAGTAGAAGTTTCCAGCGTGGCGGGTAAGACCGCGGGCACCGTTTCGCGACAAATCCTCTGCGAGATTATCGAACCGCGCATGGAGGAGATTTTTCAACTGGTGCAGAGAGAGATCGCAAAGTCGGGGTACGAGAGCCATTTGGCGTCCGGAGTCGTCCTGACCGGGGGATCGATGCTGCTTCCGGGGGCCGTCGAAATGGCGGAACGGGTCCTCGGTATGCCGGTAAGACTTGGTGTCCCCGCCCACATTGCCGGCCTGGTCGATGTTGTTTCCAGTCCCATTTACTCCACAAGCGTGGGATTGGTTCTCTATGGCATGAAACGGCAAGAGCGGGCTCTTGCGCGCTTCCGTGACGACAGGATTCTGTCCAAGGTCAAACATCGAATGTCGGATTGGTTGAGTGAGTTTTTTTAATCGAAAGTAAAATTATTGACTCTAGCTTAAGGAGGAAAGTTTATGTTTGAGATCGTCGAGGAGGAAAATCTGAAAGCCCGGATCAAAGTTATCGGCATCGGCGGCGGCGGCGGGAACGCCGTCAATACCATGATCGGCAGCAAGTTTACCGGCGTGGATTTCATAGTGGCCAATACCGATGCGCAGTCCCTTGATGCGAGCCCGGCACCCGTCAAGATTCAATTAGGGGCGACAGTGACCAAGGGACTCGGTGCTGGCGCCAATCCTGAAATCGGGCGGCGCGCGGCGTTGGAGGACGAGGAAACCATCAAGGAGTACTTCGCGGGTTCCGATATGATTTTTATTACCGCCGGTATGGGAGGTGGAACCGGAACGGGCGGTGCCCCGGTGGTTGCCCGTTTGGCTCGCGAAGCAGGCGCCCTCACGGTGGGAGTGGTAACGAAGCCCTTCATATTCGAGGGCAAGAAGCGAATGCGTCAGGCCGAAGAGGGCATTGAGCACTTAAAGCAGAACGTGGATACGCTGATCGTTATTCCCAACCAGCGCCTCCTCAGCATCGCGGCCAAAACCACAACTATGCTGGAGGCTTTTCACAGAGCGGATGATGTCTTGCTTCAAGCGGTCCGCGGGATCTCGGACCTGATCATCACTCCAGGTTTGATCAATCTCGACTTCGCTGACATACGAACTGTGATGGCGGAAATGGGCCTGGCCTTGATGGGTGCCGCTTCAGCGTCAGGGGAAAATCGTGCCATCGAAGCCGCGCAGAAAGCCATCTCCAGTCCCTTGCTCGAAGATATCTCTATTCAAGGCGCCCGTGGTTTGCTCATCAACATAACCGGGGGTTCAGACCTTTGTCTGCACGAGGTCAACGAAGCGGCATCGATGATCCAGGAAGAGGCGCATGAAGAGGCGAACATCATTTTTGGCTCGGTCATCGACGAGACTATGACCGACGAGATTCGTATTACCGTCATCGCCACGGGATTCGGGGAAGATCGGGGCCAGCGGAAGCAGGTGCCGGTCAATGTGTCGAGTATTACCAGTGCGCCACAGAAAAACAAGAAAGTAGTGCACTTGGGCACTATCGTCGATGATTTGGACACGCCAACATGGCAACGCAAAAAACAAGGCACCGAGGAGACGGAGACGGTGACTCTGAATAAGACCACCTTTCAGTTCGGGGGCGACAAGGAAGAAGACGAATACGAGATTCCGGCTTTCTTAAGAAAGCAGATGGACTGAAGTTGAGGGCTTCTGAGCTGCCCAGTTAACTCGATCGGCTGCGACTATTTCTTGTAGCGCATGCGTCCAGCGTGTTGGCGGTCTTGGGTTCTGCCACAGCCTCAACTGGGATGACGGCATCAGATAGACCTCCTCAAGTTCTTTTCCCTGCGAAATCTTTCCAAAGCGAGCTGAATCAAGCGGTCTATCAGTTTGGAATACGGTATGCCGCTGGCTTCCCACAGCTTTGGGTACATGCTGATTTTCGTAAATCCCGGAATGGTGTTGATCTCGTTGACGAACAGCTCTCGGTTATCACGAAGAAAAAAATCTACGCGGGCCAATCCTTCACAGCCCAGGGTCTTGAAGGTGGCGACGGCCATTTCCTGAACTTCTTTGACGATGCTTTTAGAGAGTCCGGCAGGAATCACCAGTTGAGCTCCCTTTTCATCGAGATATTTAGCGTCATAGGAATAAAACTCATGGTGCGTGATGATCTCTCCGGGCAATGAGGCGATGGGATTGTCGTTGCCGAGGACCGAGCACTCAATTTCCCGTCCAGGGATATTTTCTTCGATTACAATCTTGTTGTCGTAAAGGAAGGCTTCTTTGAGGGCGCCGCGGAATTGTTTGTTCGTCCTCACCTTGCTGATGCCGACAGAAGAGCCGAGATTGGCGGGTTTGACAAAGAAAGGCGAACGCAACGCGCGTTTCACCCCGGCAAAATTAATCTTGCGTATCTCGCTACGATCAAAAACCAGGAACTTGGCGACCGGTATCCCGGCGTCTCTGAGCAGTCGCTTCATCACGTCCTTATCCATACCCACTGCGGAACCCAGGACTCCAGCACCGACGAAAGGAACATTAGCGAGCTTCAGCAACCCCTGAACCGTGCCGTCCTCACCAAAGGGACCGTGGAGAACCGGAAAGACGACGTCCACTTTTCCTAAGGCCCGCCCTGTGGAGGTGCGAATCATCGGCGTGGGCGTCGTTCCTGGGAGCACAGCCATTGGATCAGAGTTTTGCCGGGATATGACGTGAGATCGCTCCCTGGGATCCAGCAGTAGCCCCCCTTCGTCGAAGAACCATCGGCCTTGCTTGTCGATACCGATGGACACGACCTCGTATTTATCTTTGTCCATCGCTTCGACGATATTGCGCGCCGATATCAGGGAAATCTCGTGCTCGGCAGATTTCCCACCGAACAGAATCGCGACGCGCAGTTTCTTTTTCATGGATTCAGAGATTAAAAAAACCAGCGGGCCCGGACCCGGCCCGCTTGCGATCCGTTTCAATGGAGGCGAGATTGAACCTAAGATTTTTTGGCCAGGGCTTGGGGAGCTTGCTGTTCGATGACCTTGACAACTTTACCCGGGTAGCTGCGCTTTTCAAATTGCAGAACGAAGTATTTCGCTTTCACCGGATCTCCCTTATTGTCGAAGGCAATGGAGCCGGTGACGCCCTTGAAGTTTTTCAACTTTCTGACGGCAGCCGAGACTTCAGCGCGGCTGGGTTTCTTGCCTCCATTGGTCTGCAGGGTTTGTTCGATGGCTTTAATGCCGACTAGGGCTGCGTCATACCCATACATAGCGAAGGACTCTACTTCCTTGCCGAAGCGCTGTTTGAACTTCTTGGCAAAGGCCGCGCTTTCGGGATAGGCATCCGGCGGCCCCGCCACGGTAGTGTAGTAGCTGCCGATCACCTGAGTGCCGGCGATCTTGACCATTTCCGACGAGTCAAGGCCGTCCGGTCCCATGAAAACCGCATTTACTCCCTTTTCGCGCATCTGTTTCAACAGCAGCCCGCCTTGGTGATAAATTCCGCCGAAATAGACGAGGTCGGGATTCTTCGCCTTCATTGGAATGATCATCGGAGCAAAATTAGCCCGCTCTTCAGTTCCGTCATAACCCAAAACTTTTAAACCCAGCTTGTTGGCCTCGTTGCGAAAATTATCCGCGACACCCTGGCCATAAAGGGTCTTGTCGTGGATGATATAGACCGATTTGATTTTGAGATCCTGAGCAGCAAAGCGCGCTCCCACGGGACCCTGGACGTCGTCCCGGCCGCAAACTCGATTGACATTGGGATAGCCGCGATCGGTGATTTCCGTCGCCGTATTGGCTGGCGAGATCATGGACAGCATCGCGTCCTTATAAACTTCCGAGGAGGGGAGAGCGACTCCCGAATTGAAATGCCCCACTAAAACCAGAATATCCGGATCAGCGACAATATTTCTCGCATTGGCGACGCCAACCTCAGGCTTCGCTTGATCGTCGTAGGGCACAAATACCAAGTCAAAGCCCATGGCCTTGAACGACTTGGTTGCCTCCTCAACCGCAAGCTGAGCTCCCAATTTTATGTGCTCGCCCAAAGCGGCTTGCTCCCCAGAAAGCGGCGCTTGGACGGCGATTTTGATGGTGCCTTTTTGAGCCCAAACTGGGGTTGGCAGCGAGGCTGACAATAGAAAGAAAATCGAGAGAAAAATGCGCGTAGCCACGGTGGAGATTTCTCCTTCTTATTGGAATGGTTCATGCTAACAAATACTCGCACGTAGTGCCACTGTTTTTTGGCCGGAGGGTTGCGACTGAAGCAGATCAGAGAGCGACTTTGACTTTGGCCGCTTTGGCTGTTTACGTTGTAGGCGCTCACGACCTTATTGACACCCCTCCCAACGATGGGCAAACTTTGCTTAATGATACTGAGCGTTGGCGTGGACCTGGTGGAAGTCCAACGGATTCAGAGAGCTTTGGAAGACTCTCGGATCGGCAAGCGTTTCCGTGAGCGGGTTTTTACCGCGAGGGAAATTGATTATTGCGAAAAAAAAGGGCGTGGGCGCTACGAAAGCTATGCCGGGCGATTTGCCGCCAAAGAAGCGGTGATGAAAGCGCTGGGAAGAGGCTGGGGATCAAAAGTGTGTTGGCTCGACATCGAAGTCGCCCGCGCCCGCAGCGGCAAGCCCGAGATTGTCTTACACGACAAAACCGCACGGCTGGCGGACGAACTAGGAATCCAGAGTTGGTCACTTTCGATCACGCACACCGAGCAGCATGGCCTCGCTTATGTTATTGCTCAGGCCGAATAGATCAAGCATGCGGGCGGCTTGGTCGCGACCCCTCGCTGGCCATGCGAGCGTTGAGCGTATGGCTCGCTTTTAGGGATATCTCGTTTTTTTTGCCGGTAACAAAAAGAATGTTCCTAAGGCCCAAATCCCAAAAAGCAAGCCAGCCACCGTCCAAAGAAATTTTTGCCGTCCACTCTGGCCGGCGATGACCCGACAGAGAATTGCATCGAGAAAGTGCACGAGAGCGGCCGTGCGGACCAAGGTCGCAGGCTCCATCTCGGATTTGATGAAAAGGAGTCCGGAAAAATAGCCGAACAGATGATAGAAATCCACCACAAGGCCTTGACGCTTGCTTTTCACAACTAATATACTCGGTCTCCTTTCAAATGGGAACATCGCCATGGCCGTAAAAACCATCCAATGGAAGAATGACCGGGTCATTATGATTGATCAGCGGGTACTACCCCACAAGGAGGTCTACCGAATTTGCCGCGACTATCAAGAAGTGGCGCAGGCTATTCGCGAGATGGTGATTCGCGGCGCACCCGCCATAGGCGTGGCGGCGGCCATGGGCGTAGCCCTGGGCGCGTCAAACACCCAAGAGAAAAATTTCGACCGTGAGTTCGAACGGATCCTTTTGACGCTTTCAAAAACCCGGCCCACAGCAGTAAACTTGTTCTGGGCGCTGGAACGAATGCGCAAGGTTTATACGGACAACCGGAGCCGAGGCGTGGAAAGCGTCAAGCGGCTACTTAAAGATGAGGCGCAAAAGATTTATAAAGAGGATATCGTCGCCAACAAGCAGTTAGGTAAATTCGGTGCGAGTCTTCTACGCAATGCCCGGCAGATCATGACCCACTGCAACGCCGGCGCTTTGGCGACCGCGGGGTATGGAACAGCCCTCGGCGTAATTCGCGCCATGAAGGAGTCGGGAAGACCGATTGAAGTATGGGTCAATGAGACGCGGCCTTTTCTGCAAGGCGCCCGTTTGACCGCCTGGGAACTTAAGAAGGAAAAAATTCCTGCTACTTTAGTCACGGACAACATGGCCGGTTACTTGATGCAAAAAGGCAAGGTCGATGCGGTGGTGGTCGGTTGCGACCGGGTTGCCGCCAACGGCGACGTAGCCAATAAGATCGGAACCTACGGTATCGCCGTGCTGGCAAAAAGGCACGGAATCCCATTTTATGTGGCAGGCCCGACTTCCTCTATTGATCTTAACTGCCCGTCCGGTAAGGACATCCCCATTGAGCAAAGGGACCCCAAAGAAGTATCGCATATCTTTGGTCAAGCGCTTGCGCCCAAGGGCATCAAGATCTTTAATCCGGCATTTGACGTCACCTCGCAAGACCTGATCTCGGCGATCATCACGGAAAAAGGAGTAATTCATCCACCCTACCAACAGAATATTCGCAATCATGTCAGTCATTGAAAAAAAAGCAGAGCTGGAAGCCTATTTTCACAACGCGGGAAAACCGCGCGACCGCTGGCGCGTGGGAACGGAGTACGAAAAGGTCGGTATCGATAGAAACACGGCCAAGGCGATCTCATACTCCGGCCCTCGTGGGGTCGAGTTTATCCTGAGAGAATTAATCGAGCGATATAATTGGGAGCCCGAGGAGCAGGACGGCCATATCATCGCGCTGGCCCGCGGCAATGCGCAGATCACGCTGGAACCGGGCGGGCAAATCGAACTGAGCGGCGAGCCCTGCGAGAGCATCCATTGCACCTACGCCGAGTTCACGCAGCACATCCGCGAGCTCTTGGAGGTCGCGGATCCGCTGGACATCGTTTTTCTCGGCCTCGGTATGCAGCCGGTGAGCCCGTTGGAAGAGATCGAATGGGTGCCGAAAAAACGTTATCGCATTATGGCACCCTACATGCTCAAAGTGGGGACGCTCGGGCAACGGATGATGAAGCAAACGGCTACCGTTCAGGCGAATATCGACTACAGCGACGAAAAGGATGCGATGGCCAAGTTCCGCACCGGCATGGGGCTGACGCCGATCATCATTGCCATATTTGCCAATTCACCGATCTGCGACGGGCAGCTCAATGGCTACCGTAGCTTCCGAGAGCACATCTGGACGGACACGGACAAAAGCCGCAGCGGTTTGCTTAAGTTTGCCTTCTCTCCCGACGTCTCGTTCGCGCATTATGTCGAGTACGCACTGGATGTGCCGATGTACTTCATCATCCGCAACCACGATTACATTGACATGACCGCCGTGACCTTCCGTCATTTTCTAGAGTTCGGTCATAACGGCGAGCGAGCGACTCTCGAGGATTGGAATGATCATCTCACGACGCTATTTCCCGAGACCCGGATCAAGCGCTATATCGAAGTCCGTTCCGCGGACAGCCAACCGCCGGATCTTATGCCCGCGCTGCCCGCACTCATCAAGGGAGTTTTTTACGACCCGGATTGTTTGCAAGCCGCTTGGGACTTAGTGAAGGGGTGGAGCTGGGATGAGCGGATGCAAGTCTATCTCGATTCGCATCGGGATGCTCTGGCAGCACGCGTCCGTCGCTACGCGCTGCTCGATCTTGCAAAGGAATTGTTTCAGATTGCCTGGGAAGGGTTGCGACGCCAAAGGGCGCTCAACAGTCAAGGCGACGATGAAACGATTTATTTGAATCCTCTCAAAGCGCTGTTGTTCCAGGGCAAATGCCCCGCCGATTTGCTGGTGGAAAAATGGGAAGGAGAATTGCAACAGGACATCAAAAAGCTGATCGCTTACAGCGCTTACAAGCTGCCCTGAATCTCCCCAACGATTCGTCGATGATTCGACCCGGCAAGTCGCTTCTCTAGTTCGGGGTCGTCGATCCCCGTAAACCGTTTCAAAAAACCCTGTTTGAGCTTGGTGATTCTCCGGTAGCTGTTTTCGACCTGGGTGCAAAGCCGCGGGTCTCTTTCCACTTCCGAACAGAGAAATTCAAAGGCACGAAGGGCTCTCGGTAGCTCGTGACAGAAGAGCATCACATCTATGCCGGCCCGGGCGCACAGCGCAATGGCTTCTTCTTCCCCGTAGTGGCCGCTGATCGCTTTCATTTCCATGTCGTCCCCGAAGACGACGCCGTTGTAATGCAACTCGTCCCGCAGCAATCCCGTTACGATAGGGGAGGACAGAGTCGCCGGAAGGTCGGGGTCAAGGGCGCGGTAAACAACGTGGGCGGTCATCAAGGATTCGATTCCATTGTGGCAGGCGCTGACGAAAGGGGGTAGTTCGACTTTTTCCAATTCTTCCAACGACCGATCCACCATCGGCAGATCGAGATGAGAGTCCTTGTCCGTGTCGCCGTGTCCGGGAAAGTGCTTGCCACAGGGAATGATCCCACCGTCACGCAAGCCTTGGATCCAGCGCTCGCTAAACGCGATCACTTTTTGCGGGTCGGAAGCGAACGAACGGTCGCCGATTACGGGATTTTTTGGATTCGAGTTGACATCCAGGACCGGTGCGAAATCGAGATTGATTCCCACCGCGACTAGTTCTTCAGCCGTGGCCCGTGCGGCTTTGTACGCGAAATTTGGGTTGTCGGTTGCACCAATGCGCGCTGCGGGAGGAAAGTGAGTGAAGGGCTTGGGAAGCCGATGAACTCTTCCGCCTTCCTGGTCGATGGCGATGAAGGGCGGATGGGTGTGACCGGTTTCCCAGAGCG
>WNFP01003686.1_pt1 | contig 12335 bp, 10 predicted proteins | sample 5400201 | NCBI WGS metagenome assembly WNFP01 (sample SAMN13153355, study PRJNA577476) | soil metagenome | isolation source: 115 cm saprolite under Madrone tree | place: USA:California | collected 2016-06-14
ACGCCGCGGTAGCTTCCGAAATAATGGTCGAAGGAACGATTTTCCTGGATGAAGATGACGACGTGCTCGATGTCAGTCAATTTGGAACAAACGGACGGACCGAGGGAAGTACCTCCACCGCCGCATCCAGGCAGAAGCACGGCCGCGACCTCCGCTGCAGCGGCAGCCATGCCGAATCTCAATAATTCTCGACGGGTAACATTCCTGGAGAGCTTTATATCCGCCTCCTTTCAGTGCGTTGGATCGGCGAAGCTGAATCGCCCCGGCAGCTTACCATGTAAGGGTTAGATGTTCGGCCCGCCGCCGACCCTTGCCCAACTCGCTTCATCAGGAGACGGGCGCGTCTCACGGGGACACTGGGAAGGCGACAGCTGATGACCCTGGGACTTGGACGAAGCCTTTGACCGTTCAGATTCCCATGAGCTAGTCCGAAGGCCAGGTGTACAAGTAGGCGCGACACGAAGGTAGCTACGGCCTGGCCGGAATCCTGAGCGGCACCCGCGCCGAAGACAAGGCCGCGACAGAAGCGCGGAAAAAGTAGGGTTGTCAGGTATCGCGGCACGGTCTTGAGACCTTGCCCCGATACGAGAATCGTCATGAGCAAGTGATACCGGACTGGGCGGAGCGACGACGATGTCAATGCTCGGTCCCTTGACGTGCAGCGCATTGACCGTGATGGATCCGGTGTTCCCGCTCGGCGAGCTCGTCTGCTCGTTGACGATGAGGCTAATGCCGCCTGGCAACGAGATGACGAGGTTTGGGTTGGATACGAGGACGGATTGGCCCGCGGCGACTAAGCCGACGAGTTCAGCACTCCCCGTGACGGCGGCCTGTCCATTGCTGCACGTGGCGCTGGAGGTCGATTTCACGACATCGGCAGCAACCAAACCACCCAACAGGCTCAGGTTCGCGACCGACGATTGCGACTGGCTGCTAGTGCCACTGCCAGACGTGGTACTTTTCAGCGCGTCAGCCGAGGCCAAGCCCAAGACATTGACGCTCGCCAGGGACGTGTTCAGATTTCCGCCGCTAGCAAGTGGTCCAGTATCTGAGAGGGCGAGCGAGATCCCCAGCGCATTTCCCCGCAAAGCGCCGGCTTCACCGCTGAACGTGGTAGTAGCCTGCGCAAAGCTGGCGACAGGACTGAAAGCCAAAATCGCCGTCAGACAGAGCTCAATCGTCGAGTTTTTCTTCGTGTCCATTGTACGTTCTCCTCTCCTCCAATTAAGTTTCAGACGATCGACTGCCGCGCAACTGCGTGCAGCGGTATCGGTCGGACCTTTAACCGTCAACACCTCAGGCTTGCCGGTAGTCATCCGGCGATCCAGGTGCGCTTTCGTGTTTTGTTGGAAATCCGTGAGCGGGTCGGATGTCAAACAGATTGGCTGTATTGACGCGGGCACACTATTCTAGGGGTCAGTTGCGGACAATAGGGTTTTTCCTCTCTTTGCGGCACAAAAATTCCCGATTGCGAATTGAGGCAAACACCCTAATCCGGATTTGGGTTTGCTCTTAAGGTTGCTCCGGACTTGCCGATAGATTTTAGCGCGCCTTTAACGCTAGCACAGCGCAAGCGCCCATCGCAGCACGTCAATAGTCGCGAACGGAGGACGCACCGAACGTAGGGAGATTAGACGCATTCCAGCCTCCTCCCAGTGCCTTGACCAGAAGCACACTCGCGTCCAACCGACGCCTCAGGATATCAATGGCGTTTCGCTCATTGGCAAGCTCGATCGTTTGGGCGGTGATGACCTGAAGGTACGTGTCGACTCCGCCTTTGTAACGGTTCGTAAAGAGTTGGAGAGACTCCTGCGATGACGCAACGGCCTGCTGTTGCTGTTCCGTTTCGTTTTCGAGAATGCGCAAGGCGGCGACGTTGTCTTCGACTTCCTGGAACGCTGTCAGTGAGGTCTGACGATAGGTAGCGACCGCGGCGTCATAGTTCGCGCGCGCCGATTCGGAAGTGGCGCGACGGCGCCCGGCATCGAAGAGGGTCTGCGCGACGGCAGGACCGACGGCCCAGAAGCCACTCGGCCAGCCGAACCAGTTGGACCCCTGCGAGCCGGAGAATCCCGCGGTTCCGGCGAGGATCACGGTGGGAAAATACGCCGCGCGAGCGATGCCGATCTGCTGGTTCGCTTCCGCCACTCGGCGCTCTGCGGCGGCTATGTCCGGGCGCCGCTGCAATAATTCAGAAGGCAGCCCAATCGGAGTGCTGGGAGGTTGGTAGTTGAACGGTGCTGCTGCGAGGCTGAATTCCGCAGGCGGTTTTCCGATCAGAATCGCAATGGCGTGTTCGAATTGCGCTCGTTGCACGGTGACATCCGTGTCTTGCACGCGGGTGGTGTCCAATTGGGTTTGCGCTTGCGCTACGTCGGCTTTCGGGGCCACGCCTCCTTTGAAGCGATTGAGCGTGAGCTGCAGGTTGTCGGTATAGGCTTTTACCGTGTCGTCGAGAAGCTGCTTCTGAGCGTCGGCGCTGCGCAGTTCGAAATAGTCCAGGGCGAGTTCCGCCTCGAGGCTGAGCTTTGCGGTTTCATAGTCGGCAGCGGTCGCCTGCGCCTCTTCCCGCGCGGCAGCGACGCTGCGCCGTACGCGGCCCCAGAAGTCCAGCTCGTAGGAAAGATCAAAGGGCAGCACGAAATCGCCCTTGCTGGACTGTTGGATCTTCGACGGAAAGTTCGGCGAAAAGTCTGAACGCTTGACATAGCTGGCGCTTGGCACAGTGGAGATGGACGGAAACTGTGAGGCCCGATTGAAGCGAATCGCTGCACGGGCTTCGCGGAAGCGCGCTTCCGCTACTTTTAGGTTCTGGTTGGAACCGGCGATCTGCTCTTCCAGCTTGTTGAGTTCCGAGTCGCCAAAAATCTCCCACCAGTTTCCGCGGCTTATCTGGTCGCCCGGCCGCGCGGGTTGCCACTGGTCCGACTCCTTGAATGAGACTGGTGCTTCTTCCTTATAGGCCGGTGTCGTAGGCACGGTGGGCTTGACGTATTTGGGACCCACGGTGCAACCCGCGAGCAACAGCACGAGAAGCAGCGCAACGATGCCGCCGAGAATGAAACGCATGATAGCAAACAAGTGCCTCATCGGCCGGGTCCTCCTGCTGGTTTGTTGCTGAGGCGCACTTCCATGCCTGCAACCAAAGAGTCGGATGGATCGACAATGACGGCGTCCGTTGGTTGCAAGCCTGAAACAATTTCTACGCTATTGCCGTAATCGCGGCCGATTTTGACCGGAACCAAGTCGGCTTTGCCGTCGCGAACCAGTCCGACCTGCAGGCCCTCTTTGCGGAAGATCAACGTATTCGACGGAACGGTTACCGAACGGATTTGGTCAGGCAGCTTGAGGTGGACAAAAACGTATGCTCCCGGCAGGAGTTGACCGGTCGGATTGTCGACATCGACTTCGACAAGCAGCGTACGCGAGGCGATATCAATGGAGTTGGCGTTGCGAACGAGAATGCCATGGAAGGTTTGGCCCGGGAATTCGTCGAGGGTCAAGGTGGCTGGGGCTCCGGAGCGCGCGGCACGGGAGTACACCTCGGGAACGGCGACGTACAGGCGCAGCTTACGAATGGCGGCGATGTGAAAGAGTTCCCTCGGCTGTGTGCTGGCCCCCGCATCGATGAGTGCCCCGATGTCCGTATTGCGGGCGGTGATGATGCCGTCGAAGGGGACATAGACTTTCTCAAACGCTTGCAACTGCTCCAGTCGTCGCACATTCGCGGCACTGGATTCGGCCGCAGCTGTCACCGCGCTGAGATTGCTTACCGCCTGGTCGGTTTCCTGCTGGGACACGGAGCCCGTGCTCACCAGGTCTTGCCAGCGGGCCGCGGTGATCTTGGCAATGTTCAGGTTGGCCTGCGCGGTATGCAGGTCCGCTCGAGCCTGCTGCAACTGCTGGTCGACTTCGGGAGTTTCAATCTCCGCGAGCAATTGGCCTTTCTGCACATGCGTGCCAATGTCGAAATACCAGCGCTTGAGATAGCCACTGGTTCGCGCATAGATCGGTGCGTCGATGAACGCCTGAGTGTTGCCGGGCAAGACAATTTCCTGTGTGGGGGCGCCCTCCCGAGGAAAAACCACGGCGACGGTAGGGATCGCAGCTTCTTCGGTTCGTTGTTTGAGTCGCGATTCGGCTGCCGCTCGCGAATGGATGCCGGAGTAGATCAGCAGAGTGAGAGCAGCGAACGCGGCCGCGGCGACAAGGATTCCGGTTCGGCGCCCGGGTCCCAGGTGAGGGTGAAATTCGTCGGGACTCGGTTGCACGGGCTGCGCTTCGATCATTTCTGGTTCGGGAGTGGTCGTCACATGTTCCTCGCTCGATGTCATTGGTACTCCTTAACTCATGCTGAAATTGGTTCAGGGTCACCCTTGGAGTGTTCTTGAGCGACGGACGGATCGCGCCGCCGGTGAAGCAAACTGAAGACCGCAGGGACGAAAATCAGAGTGGCCACGGTGGCGCACAACAAGCCGCCAATGACGGCGCGCCCAAGCGGTGCATTCTGCTCGCCGCCCTCGCCCAGCCCGAGCGCCATAGGAATCATGCCGATGATCATGGCCAAAGCAGTCATGAGAACGGGGCGAAACCTGGTGAAGCCAGCTTCGATGGCCGCTCTGACGGGATCTCCGTGGTGCAGCAGCAGCTCTTTGGCAAAAGAAACCACGAGAATACTGTTCGCCGTTCCGACGCCCATGCACATAATGGCGCCCATCAAGGCGGGAACGCTGAGTGTTGTATGCGTGAGGAACAAGAATCCGACGATGCCGGCAAGCGCGGCAGGAAGCGCGGTGATGATGATGAAGGGATCGAGCCAGGACTGAAAGTTCACCACGATCAGGAGGTAGACGAGAACGATGGAAAAGACGAGTCCGCCCAGCAAACCGAGGTAAGAGTTGCGCATGGTTTGCAGTTGGCCCCGAACGGTGATGAAGCTGCCGCGCGGCAACGACTTGCGGTTGGCATCCACAATGCGCGTGACCTCGCGGCCCACCGCACCCAGGTCTCGGCCCTGGACGGCGGCGTAAATATCGACCACGCGCCGGATGTTGTAATGCGAGATTACTTGCATCTCGTTCGTTCGTTTGATGGAAGCGACATCCGCGAGAATTTCAGGGCGCGCGGCAGCCGCGGCATTGAGAGGAGTGTTCTGAAGGTCTTCCAAGGATTGGATCGAATATTGCGGAGTCTGAGTCACCAGGTTGTAGCTGACGCCGTTCTTGAAATTCAAGAAAAACATCGGGGTGATTTGGAAGCTACCGCTGAGTGAGTTCAAAAGGCTATTGGCTACATCGCGTTGAGTGTAGCCGCCCTGGGCCGCCTTGGTACGGTCCACGGCTAGATCGAACTCAGGGTAATCAAACGCTTGCTGTATGCGCGCATCGGCAATACCCGGAACCCGCTCGATTTCATGCAGCATGCGGGCTGCGACTTCGCGATTGCCCTCGATATCGGTTCCCTCGATTTGGACATCGATGGGCGCCGGCAAACCAAAGTTTAGAACTTGAGTGACGATGTCCGAGGGTAGGAAGTAGAAGGTCGTCCCCGGGTATTCGCGGGGCAGCCTCTGCCGCAGGCGTTCAACATAGTCTGCAGTGGCGTGGTGATCCTCTTTGAGAGACACCAGAATATCGGCGTCGCCCGCTCCTATGAGGCCCGATGTGCTGTGCATAAAATTGATGGCGCTGTAGGGAAGGCCGATGTTGTCCAGGATGTTGTCCACCTCGCGCTCGGGAATCTCGCGGCGTATCGAGCCCTCAACGAGATCGCACAGTTTCGCGGTCTCTTCGATTCGCGTGCCGCTCTTGGCGCGGAGATGGAGAATGAATTGACCGCTGTCGGTGTTCGGAAAGAAGTCCTGACCGAGCCACGGCACTAGGAGAAATGCCGCAGCGCAGGTCAGAAGAAAGATGGGGACGAAGAGGACCCGTCGATGGACAAGTACTTCGAGAAGGGCCTGGTAGGCATTCCGAAGCCGTTCGAACCCGCCCTCGAACGCTCGCTGGAACCGCACCAGAGGATTCCGCGAACTGGCAGCGCCACCCTGCTTTGCTTTCAGCAAATACATCGCCAGCGTAGGCACAAGCGTCCGGGACAAGATATACGAAGCGAGCATGGCGAACACAACAGCTTCGGCCAGAGGAACAAAGAGGTAGCGGGCCACACCGCTCAGCAGGAACATCGGCAAGAACACGATGCAGATGCACAGCGTGGATACCAGAGCGGGAACCGCGATTTGCGCCGCGCCTTCCAGGATGGCGTCACGCTGGGCATGCCCTTCTTCGAAATACCGCTCGATGTTTTCGATCGTAACCGTAGCGTCATCCACAAGAATTCCGACGGCCAGGGCCAATCCTCCGAGGGTCATGATGTTGATGGTTTCGCCCAGAAAACTGAGGATCATGACGGAAGTCAAGATCGATAACGGAATGGAAATAGCGATGATTAAGGTGCTGCGCCAGCTCCCCAAGAACAATAAAATCATCAATCCCGTCAGACACGCAGCGATGATGGCCTCGCGGATGACGCCGTTCACGGAGCCTCGAACGAAGATGGACTGATCGGACAGAGGCAGAATCTTGAGTTCCGGTGGAAGCGTCTGCGCGACACGCGGTAGCAGGCCGCGAATACCCTTTACGACGTCGAGCGTGGAAGCATTGCCGGCCTTGAGGACGGAGACTAAAGCACCGCGACGACCGTCCTGGCGCACGATGTTGGTTTGCGGCGAAAAGCCGTCGCGCACATTTGCTACATCACGAAGATAGATCGTGGAATTCCCAACGACCTTGACCGGGAGGTCGTTCAGCTCAGGGACCGTCCTCGGACTGGCGTTCAGTCGAACGTCGTACTCGAAGGGACCCATCTTTGCTGTGCCGGACGGCAAAATCAGATTTTGCTGCTGGACTGCAGTGAGAACGTCTTGGGGAGCAAGTCCTTTCGACTGCACTAAGCCGGGATTCAAATCGATCATGACTTGGCGTTGCTTCCCGCCATAAAGGAAAGGAATTACGGCCCCAGGCACCGTCACAAGTTGGGGTCTCAGGAAATTCTGCCCCAGGTCGTTCAACTGCTGCTCGGAGAGTCCATTTCCGGAAAGACCCAGCTGCAGAATGGGCACACTCGAAGCGCTATAGTTGATGATTAGGGGAGGTAGAGTGCCTGGCGGCAATTGGCGAAGGATGGTTTGCGATCCGGCCGTGACCTGGGCATTGGCGGTATCCAAACTCGCACCGTGTTGCAGGTAAATCTTAACGATGGCTTGACCATTTACGGTAGTTGACTCGATGTGTTCGATGTTGTCGACGACTGTGGTCAGCACTCGTTCATACGTGCTCGTGAGCCGGCCTTCCAATTCCTCCGGGTTCATGCCGGTGTATTGCCATGCCACCGCAATCACCGGGATATCGATGTTTGGGAAAATGTCGGTCGGTGTGCGCAAGATCATGACCGGGCTCAGAACCAAAATGAGCACGGCAAGAACGATGAACGTATATGGCCGGTCCAGAGCCACTCGAACAATCCACATAAGCAGGACTCCTTATGCTCCAATCGCAACCTGATCGAGTGAAGTACAAGTATGAGATGAGACCGCACGGTCTCTTGCTACAAGAAATCTTCGTGTTACGCTGCGACCGGAAAGTCTGTTTTCGGGACTTCCAGGCGGTCGAATGGCCCGTTAGGGGGCCTGGAACCGACGCTCATCGGGACATCAGGACTGGGAGGCCCGCCTCGTACAGGACCGTCCGCGTGACGCCACCGAACATCCACTCTCTCAAGTGGGAGTGGCCATAGGCGCCCATGACGAGGAGATCGGCACCGAAACCGGCAGCCTGCGAAAGCAGCAGGCTACCCACGTCTTTTCCGCCGGACGATAGACGTCGTACCTCCACTTGCGCGCCATGACGCGCCAAGTGGCGGGCGATGTCCGCTCCGGGCTCCTGCCCGTGACCCGTCGGGTGGCGCTGATGGTCGACGACTAAGACTTCGACCGCCTCGGCCTTCGCAAGCAATGGCAGGGCGTCCGCCACGGCACGAATGGACTCGCGCTTGGCATTCCACGCCACCAGGATGCGGCGGACTTTGGATGCCGTGCCGCGTGGTGGAAACACGATGATCGGCCGACCGGAGCTCAAGACGAGGGACTCCGCAAGGCCAGGAGGGCCGGCCGTCTGGGTGGCAGATTCCGGGCGGGCAATCACCACCATGTCCGCGTAGTATGCATGGACCCCCACCTCGCTGCTCAAATAGGGTAACGATCTCCACTCCGACTCTGAGCGGATTCCGTGACGACGGACGACGTCCTCAAACTGGGCCCTGTGGTCCGCCTCAATGCGCTCAAGTTGTGCTCGGTGCACCTCGATTATGCTCAGCATGCCTTTGCCGCGGGCGAACGTCTCCGCCGGGGTAGTTGTCGGCTCGGGCTGCATGAATACGCTGATTAGGCGCGCGCCATGCTCCTGGGAGAGTATGCTGGCGAACTCCAAGATGCCCGGAGTCTCGGTACCTCCATCGATGAAAACTACGATTTCCCCCAGCTCAGCAGTGCCCTTGTCAATGCTCAGGGGAGCACCCTCTGGTGGAGACCACGTTGATTGCTCGTTGGCCATAGCTATTCCTCCTTTTCATGGTGCGTTCCTTTAACAGGCTGCCCGAAGCTCGAAAATCGCCCGCGAACGATCACGAACTGCTTCCTGCGTTCGTAACGTCCGGTCTCCGTACGTCCGCGTGGACTCGACATATCGCTTCAACGTCTTTCGTAACTTCCTCCGCCCGTGGAATACTCGTGCCTTCACTGCTCCGACCGACAAACCCATGACTTGAGCGGTTTCTCCTGTGGATAGCTCGCCAAGTTCCCGGAGTTCGATTGCTTTCCGCATTCCAGGTGTTAACTCATTGACAGCCGCGGAGAGAATTCGCTCCTGTTCTCGCTGCAAGCAACTATCCTCAGGGTTCGGGCCCAAGTCCGGAATATCCAGAGGCAACGCAGTTTCGTCTTCCGTGTTTGATTCCGCGATCGGCACCTCACGCGATCCACGCTTTCTGCGCAACAACATAAGCGCCTCGTTGATGGCGATCCGCGTCAACCAGGTGGAGAATAAAGATTCGCCCTCAAACTTCTCCAAATGAATGAACGCTTTCTGGAGACTCTGCTGCACGACGTCTTCGGCATCCTCCCGATTACGTGTTATGCGCTGAGCCAATGAAAAAATCTTTCGCTCGTGCCGTTCGACCAGTAGCTCAAATGCGCGAGCGTCCCCGGTTTTCGCGGCAGCAACCAAAACTGCATCTTCCTGTGCGACCAGAAGATCCGCGGAAGAGCTCGTTGCATTCGCTCCCTCGATCGCGTCCATAAGTGCTACTCGCATATTGCCTCTCCTTCTCCGCTCGCTTTCAAAATGTTCCCGGTTGACCGACGCCGCGGTTTGTCTCAATTGAATGGCAACGCGGAGTCCTCTTTCACTTTCTTCTAGCCGCGCACTAGGAACTAGCTTCCAAGATTGAAATGAACCGTGACTTCCATTTCGACAGCCACCGGCGACCCATTAAGAAGCGTTGGTTCATACTTCCACTGCAGCACCGCTTTCAATGCCTCGGGTATCAACAACGGGTGCCCGCTCAAAGCACGCGCTCCCACCACGTTTCCGTGCTCATCGATCACCGCGTTGACTACCACGGTGCCCGAGACGTGCGTTTGCCTCGCGAGCGGCGGATACTCGGGTTGTACCGAATAGGTCTGCCGCGGCGCTTTGAGGCTGGAGCCAATTCGAACAATTCGCTTCGCTGCGGGCTGCTGCGGAGGTGGGATCGGTATGGAAGTCCCGGTGCCACCAAAAACTCCGCCGAGTGAACCACCAAGTTGTCCCCCGGCCACGCCGCCAGGGACGCCCCCTTCGACGCCTCCCAGGTCCGGCGCGGCAGCTGAGTTATCCAGCAAGACCGTCTTCGGGATCGATGTTGGTGCAGTTACTTTGCCCAGCGTGTAGGTGAGATTCGGGCGCGTTGATGTTATGTGCGGAGCCGCCGCCCGACTCGTCGTCGGTGGAGGCGGGGGCGGCCCGGCAGGAGGTGTCACCAAGGGAGTGTCTTCGAAGTTGCGCAGTTGAATCGTCCCCGTGGTGTACAACGGCGCGATGATTAGCGCCGCGAGAATCACAATGTGCAAACCGGTCGCGGCGGCCCACTGGAGAGGGCTCCTTCGTACGGTCTTTGCCGTGGCAGTCTCGAGCAACGCTTTCAGAAAAACATCGTTCTGCGTTGTTGGAGACAGACGAACAGGCCGCACGGGCTTCCCTGCGAGGCCTTTTAGGGCTGGATCGAATAGATGCATCGGATGGGTAGTCATTGTTCCTCCGCTCTTGCCGTTCGATCGGCGGAAGATTTCGTTATACTCGCTCCGCCGATCGCATCCATAAGTTCTACCGACATGGTGCTGCTCCTACTTCGCTCGAATTTAAACTGCTCCCGGTTGACCGACTCCGCGGAATGGGTAAGCTGAATCGCAACCCGTAGCCCTCTTTCAGTTTCGTGTCCACGCGTACCGATGGCACTTGCGCGTGTGTTACCGGGACAATGACGTTCGTCTGAAGACCCCCTAAAAGACAGACAATCAACGTAATCAGGCCGCGTTTGCCGCGGGTTTTCAGTTGTTCAAGCACGTGCTTGACGTACAGGCCCTTAGCTAAAAGTTGCGCGCCTTTCTTGGACATGGCCCGCAAGAGTCGTTCCCCGCTTTTGTCGATGAACGTGACGTCATTGAGGTCGATAATGCAGGCTCGCTTGTCCTGGCTCGTGTGCGCCCTCTTCCAGGTTGTTCTCAGCTCGCTGACCCACGGCCCGACTAACCGTCCCTGCACGATCCATCTCCTATCTGTGGCCGTCTCCATGATGGTGATCTTCAGCACGTCTGCCTCTCAGGCCTGCCAAAACGGGCCCTCCCGCTCAGCTCCGTGCCAGCCACAGCCCATAGCGCACGGACTCAAACAGTCCAAATCCTTTGCCGTAGCGCAGGACGCGGTACCACCTGTTCCACTTACCGGTGAAAATCAGAATCATTGACATGACGCCCTCCGCTCATCTGCGTTCCATTGGGGCGACACTGGGAAAAGCAACACGAATGCCAGACCATAACTTGTTTCAGCGACGACGGAACTCCTTGATTTGTCTTGAGATAGGCGCAACGCGAGAGTTTGTAGAATCAGAGTGCTGGCGTGCTACTGCCAACCGTCTAGCAGACTGCCAATTTCCTGGCACACGAAAGCGGAGGTGCTAGAAGTGGCAGCCCTTCAATGTAAGAGCTGAAGTAAGAAATCAAACCGTGAATTATGCAGAATCCTGTGAGATTCCGAGTTTGCGTATTCTCACCTGGAGGGTCGATCGATTCATTCCAAGACGTGCCGCCGCGCCATGGGGACCCGCAACAACCCAGTTACACTGCTTGAGCGTTTGGAGGATCTGTTGACGTTCAGTTTCCTCCAAGAGATGGTGCAATGCGCCGTTTGCTGTGGAATTCGGAGCAGCGGCTCTTTCTTTCGGATGACTGACCTTGGAAAATTTCAGATCAGCCACATCAACGCTCAGGGCCGGACCAGCCGAAATGATTACGGCACGCTCGATCACATTCTGAAGTTCTCGTATGTTCCCCGGCCAATGATAGCGGCTCAGGGCATCCATTGCCGCAGATGGAATCGTTTCCATGACCTTTTTCATCTGCGTAGAAAACTGCTGCGCGAAGTGCCGCACCAGCAGCGGAATATCTCCCTGGCGCTCCCGTAGGGGCGGAACGTGGACGGGAAAAACATTCAAGCGAAAGAAGAGATCGGATCGGAACTTCTGCTCGCTCACCATCGCCTCTAGATCACGGTTCGTCGCGGCAATCAAACGCGCATTTGTCCGAAGCGTGCGCGAGCTTCCCAACCGCTCGAACTCCCTCTCTTGCAGCACGCGGAGCAGTTTGGTCTGCAGTTCGAGAGGAATTTCTCCTATTTCGTCCAGGAAAATCGTGCCGCCATCGGCCACTTCGAAGCGGCCAATGCGTTGCGCTATCGCTCCTGTAAATGCGCCTTTCTCATGCCCGAACAGCTCACTTTCCAGCAAACCCGTCGGAATGGCCGCGCAGTTGAGCTTGACGAAGGGCTTGGACCGTCGCGGGCTCAAATCATGAATGCCGCGTGCGATCAGTTCCTTTCCCGTGCCGGTCTCTCCGTAAATAAGCACCGTCGAATCCGTCGGTGCCACGGTTTCCACCTGCTTCAGGACTCTACGCAGAGAAGTGCTGTTCCCGATGATCTGGGCAAAATTCATTTCCGTTCGGATTTCATCTTCCAAATAGAGTT
>WNFP01003688.1_pt1 | contig 12332 bp, 6 predicted proteins | sample 5400201 | NCBI WGS metagenome assembly WNFP01 (sample SAMN13153355, study PRJNA577476) | soil metagenome | isolation source: 115 cm saprolite under Madrone tree | place: USA:California | collected 2016-06-14
TGACCCGAAATCAACTCTCAAGGGCGTTGCAAAAGAAGAACTCGAAGAAGCCACCAAATGGATCGGCGGACTCGATCGCATCCATCGCACCCGCGGCATCCTTTCCTGCTTCGACCTGACCGCCACGCCCTTCGCTCCCACCGGCAAGCGCAGCGGCGAGGAAACATTGTTCCAGTGGATCGTCAGCGATTTCGGCTTGAATGACGCCATTGAATCTGGATTGGTCAAAACTCCTCGCGTTGTCATTCGCGACGATGCCAAACTCGGGAAAGACTTCAAATCCCGCCTCTACCACATCTACGCGGACCAGACCGTTAAGGACGACATCAACCAAAAAGTAGAACCGCACGTTCCGCTTCCCGATCTTGTCAATACGGCCTACACCATACTCGGCAACGACTGGGACGAAACCCGCAAGCGCTGGGAGAGCCAGAATGCCCCAACCCCGCCCGTTATGATTACCGTCGCTAATCTCACTCACACAGCCGCGCGCGTCGGTTACTCCTTATCCCACAAGAAAATTCCCATCGAGAAACTCGGCGAGCCGGATGGCATCCTTCATATCGATTCCAAGGTTCTCGGCGAAGCCGAAGCCCAGGAAGAGGCTCCGGAAATCGAATCTTCCGGTGCTCCCGAAGAGAATTCAGAGGACGAAGCGGAAGCTCCGCTCAAGAAGTTGACAAAGCAGGAGCGCGCCGAACAGCTTCGCAAGACCGTGGACACCGTCGGTCAAGTCGGGCAGCCCGGAGAAAAAATCCATGCCGTCATTTCTGTCGGCATGCTCTCGGAGGGCTGGGATGCCAAAACCGTCACCCACATCATGGGACTGCGTGCCTTCACATCGCAGCTTCTTTGCGAACAAGTCGTAGGCCGCGGCCTCCGCCGCACCGACTATGACGTCGATAAAGATACCGGCCTCTTCCGCGCCGAATACGTCAACATCTTCGGCGTGCCTTTCACCTTCATGCCCCACGAAGGCGATGAAGATGCACTGCCTCCTCCTCCGCCGCAGCCCTCTTCGAGAATCCAGCCTCTACCCGAACGCAAGGCCCTCGAAATCTCCTGGCCCAACATCATTCGCATTGACCACGAATATCGCCCGGAACTGACCCTCGATCTTTCAAAGACCAAGCCGCTGACTCTCGATGCCTACGAAACCCCAACTATTGCCGACCTCGCTCCCGTCATCGACGGCAAACCGGACGTCACAAAACTCACCAGCATTGACGTGGAAAAACTCGGCAGGGAACAGCGCATGCAGCGCGTCATTTTCCAATCAGCCGCCGAAGTCTACGACTTGATGAAACCGAATTGGAAAGCCAACCGCGAATATCTTCTCGCCCAGGTCATTCGCCTCACCGAGAGTTACCTTACCAGCGGCAGAATTGTGATTTCACCGGAGCTGTTCAGTCAGGACGAAGTCCGTCGCCGGATTCTCTACACCCTGAACATGACCAAGATTGTTCAGCACCTCTGGGAAGCCATCCGCTTTGAAAACGCCCTCTCCGTTGTACCTGTCTTCGACAAGGAGCGCCCGATCCGTTCCACCGGCGACATGCAGCCGTGGTTTACTCGACGCCCCTGCGAGCCCGCTGCCCGTTCCCACATCAATCTCTGCGTTTTCGATTCCCGCTGGGAAGCCAGTGAAGCCTTCGAGCTTGACCGCAATCCTAATGTCGCCACATGGGTCAAGAACGACCATCTGGGCTTTGAAATCCTCTATGTTTTCAAAGGCGTAGTCCTCAAGTACCGCCCGGACTACCTCATCCGCCTCACAAGCGGCAAGATGCTCGTACTCGAAGTCAAAGGTATGGACAGTCAACAGGATAGAACCAAGCGCGAATTCTTGTCTGAGTGGGTCAAGGCCGTGAACGCTCACGGCGGCTTCGGCGATTGGTCCTGCGACGTCTCCCGCAATCCCAAAGATCTCCTTAACATCCTACAGACCCATAACCAGTAGGCCCGTGATTGGCGGGTGGGACACCCTTAACGCGCTCAGACGGTCTCGGGTGCCGCATCCCTTTGGGGTTTGTTTTATCAAAGGGTGCGAGTTTTGAATTTTCCTCCGCATTTTTGCCCACCCTCTCTTCCCAAGATTTTCCGCTTTCACGCCCCAGCTTCTCATTCCTGCTTTCCAGTTACTGCCCGTGCTCTCCGCCTCCTAGTTTCTGCTTTCTAGTTTCTGCCTTCTAGTTTCCTCTCCCGCCCGCCCCGCATCCCCATCCCTTGAACTCCTATCATTTAACCTTCAAACGTTCTAACGTGTAAATGCGACTTTTGCATCCCGACCGTCTAAGTCGGGACGTTTCAACGTCTTACGACTCCGTTCGAATGATATCCAAAAAATTACTTGACACGTATTAATTTTCATGCTATCTTTCCGTGTGATTGCCAAGCTCCAACACGTCTTCCCGTCGCGGCTCGCACGTCGTCAATCGGCTCGTTTGTCTTCCCTTACCCCCTTTGCTTCCTTAACCCCCTCTAACTCCTTTCCCCTCACACTTTTAGCCGACCCCCACCGCCTAAACCCAGCCGCATCAATCTTTTACAAAAACATCGTGGGGCAGGGGGCCTCAAGTTTCCAATCCTCATCCCGCATTTTCTGTCCCCCTAAGTCCTTTACAATCCGCAGATCCCAGACCCCCCTCCCGCAACCCCTTTATAATCCGCACTTACAGACACTGCTCGTAAGTGCGGAAAACAAAGGACTTATAACCCCTTTAGAATCCGCACTTACAGAAAATTCGCCCGTAACCCCTTTAGAATGCGCAGTTCCAGAAAAAGGTGGGGGGAGGGGTGCAGCAGCCTGGAAATCGAAAATGGAAAGTAGAAAGGTTAGAAGCGTCCCGCTCGCGCTGGGAAGGAATGGGCCGAACCTACTGCCGCCCCGAAGGTACCCGGATGGCGTCATTCATATCCGTGTTTGCTTTCTTGCATGAATCGCGATCGCCTTGATAACAATGCTCAAGATCCTCCAAATAATTTTGAAGAATCCTCGCGCGAACCTTGCTCAGGCCTTTTTGGCTGGCCTCGTTCAAGGCCGCTTTTGCTTTTTGCTCGGTGTCGGCGCCCGGATGTTCGCCAAACTGCTCGATGGCGTTAAAGGCGCTCCAGTAAGTGCGGTCCTGCCGATCGCGCTCTCGCGTCACTTGCTGCTTCAGGGTGTAAACCAGGAGATAATTTGCCCCCAGGACGAAGACGAGCCCCACGATCCCAAGAATCATGAGCCGCTTGAACATGGTGAGGAGCCTATCGCATCCCCAAAGTTCACACTAGGAGATTATTCTCGGTGGCAAGCGGCGCGCCGCAAGGCGCCCCGTGTACCGGGTTTGCACTTGCAGCTCTTGATCTTTCTTTTCTGGACTGGCGAAGGCGGCGGGGTGGCCGCCAGGTCAGGGAAACACCTGCCCGATTACTGGTCTTCCCACCAGTTTCCTCCGCCGGAGCGGAGTTGTAAGTTGAACCTGACCCAGTCCAAGGTGAGGACATGAACGAATTCACCGCATGGATACAAAGCAATTGGTATGAGTTGGGAACCCTGCTCAGTGAGGTTGTCTTCCTAGCCGCAGGTATCTGGTTTGCGCGGAAAATTCTGCGAACGCTGAGGGCATCCCAGGAACAGGTCGGGGCGCTGCTAAAGCTGTCGGTTACCGGCGCGGCCGCGGAGCGGCAGTCACCGAATGCCGTTGCTGAGCGGCCGTTCGCAAGTGCAAGCCCGTACTGGCTTACGCCGTCGGAAATACCTGCTGCTGGCCAGCCGAACGCCCCTGAAAACGGCCCGAGCCGCTTATCGAATGCCGGGCACGGCCTGGTGGCGTGGTTAAACACGCCGATGAGCAGCGGAGGTGTGGCTCCCTGGCGCAGAGCGATCAGGTGGCTGCAATCTCCGGCGGGAACCTAACCTGAGCGCAGGTAAGTACACCGCATGCTAGCGTGTGGTTCGACCCGGTGTGGAGACTCGTGGGCCACGGCGGGTATCACTGTCTTTGACCAGCCTCGCTGAAACCTCGGTTCAGATACCTCAGCTATGCGCGTGATTTGCCGCAAACCCTTGTAAACATTGGAGTACGGTGCAGACGCGCTGAATCAGGCGGCACCTTAATGGGGTGCCAGGGTTGACGAGAAGCTTTCTTTGGCGGCGTTTTCGTAGAGGTGAAGGAGTTGAGCGGCGCGCTTGAGCAAGTCCGCGGGCAGGTCGCCGGGTTGATAGTCCACCCACCCGGTCGTGTAGGTAAGGTTGACCCTGCGGCCCGAACAGACCAATTCGAGAACGCCGATCCGGTTCAAGACTACCTGGACTTCGCCCACGTTGCATTCGGGCAGCACCAGCAGGAAATCGTCGCTGGCCATGCGCACCGCGAAATCGGTGCCTCGGCAGGCCTTCTTTAAACGCCGGGCAAGCTCTTTCAAACCCGCGTCCATCGCCGACAGGCCGTAGCGCTTATTCATCTCGGTAAAATCGTCGAGATGAATGGTGGCCAGGCTCAGTGCCGTATTTTGCCGCCGCGCGCGGGCAATCTCTTTCCCAAGTTGCGGCTCGATAAAGGCTCGCGTGTGCAATCCCGTGATCGGATCAATACCAGATGGAGCGGAAAATTGACCGGAGGGCGCGTCCGCGCCGGCGTTCTGCCCGCTCAACTGGTTTCGCTGACGGCGGAACGACCACTGGCGGTAGAGCATCCAGACATTAAAAACAAGCAGCAGGCACAGGATTCCCCAACGAGCCTGATCGGAACGGATTTCGTAGAAATGCTCGGTGTGCCGGAATAAAGAGGGGACTGAGGACAGCACAAAGCCCAGCGCCGAGAGCGTGGCGACGAATAACGCGGAGAACCAAAGCCACCACTCGCGACGCGCGAGTTGCCGCAGGCCGGATTCCGCCTGCTGCGCGCGGAAAGCATCGGATCCCTCAAGAGGCGAGGAATTGGATTTGCCGACGCGGAGACCGAATATGGATTTCATGTTTCTTACGGGAAGACCAATGCACTACCAGATTAGGCTGCTGCTGCAAAAGAAGGCAACGCCGAAATGGTACAGGGCCGTACATTTAAGAACCTGACCGGAAGGGCAAAGCGACAAGCGCGTGTCAAGCGACGCGGCAAGGCGTTAGCGGGCTAGGGGGGAGGAGAATTAAGAGCCGAGGAAGGCCGGACCCAAAGAGCCGGCAGGGCGGGTGCAGGTAAGCTGCCACACTCAGGGAGGCGGTACAAAAAAGATGCGCCCCAGATGAGCAGGGGCACCTTGGAATTGTTTGAAACTTGGCAAGGCCTGCATTACTGCTAGGGCTTGGCAGCGGGCGGCTGAGACGGTGCGGGCGCGGGTTTTGTTGCAGCCGGCTTTGCGGGAGAGGCTGCTCCGGCCTTGACCGGGTAGGCCTGATCGTAGAGGCGGATAATGTCCTGGGTGACGTCGATCTGCGTGGAGGCGTAGAGAATGGGAGTGCTCTGTGCCGAAGAATCCAGGACCATCACGTAACCGTTTTCGCGGGAGTAGCGGTCAAGAACGTCCACCATCTTGCGGCCGATGCGGTCGATGACGTCGGCCTGCTCGGCGTTTACGTCTTCCTGGTATTCGGTGTTCATGCGATCGAGGCGTTGCGCGAGCCGCTGACCCTGCTGCCGGAGGCGAGTTTCTTCTTCCTGGCTCAGCTTGTTCGCGCCGGCCTGAAGACGCTGCTGCAAATCACTGATCTGCTTGTTGAGATTCTCGATTTCGTTCTGGCGCGAAGCGAACTTGGATTGCAACTCGGCGGAAGCGAGCTTGCCCTCCGCGGTGGTAACGATGGCCTGGCGAATGCTGATGACCCCGACCTTGCCCGATGCGGCCGAGCCGGCCGCGGCGGGTGCTTGTGCCCAGGCGGCCGTGCTGCCCAGGATGTAGGCGGCCAGGGCCGCTGTACGAACTACAGATCTAGAATTCACTTTTTTCTCCTTGTTGTGGTCCGCCACGGAGAAACCGGGACGAACCCGCGCCAAGTCAGCTTGGCATAAAACTGATTCCGCTCCCAGCGGGTTTTACGAGCGTATTGCAAACTTCAAAGTATAGCCGACGCGGTTTGCTTCCCGCAATCAGAAAGCAAGATTGCCCACACCACCCAAGCAGTAAGACGGCTTCCGCATCAAGAGCTCTTCCAGCGGCCGTTTATTTCGGCAACGGGAATAAGATCACCCGGTTGTTGGCCTTATCGGCAATGACAGCCAGGTTCGTAAAGGTCTGGATTGCTGCGGCAAAATTAGAAGTCGCGCCGATGCCAAGAGTTGCCTTGGTCGAGAAGGTCTGGGAATCCACGATCGAGATGGTATTACTCAGCGAATTCACCGTAAGGATGGTGCCGGTCTGGAAATTGAAAGCGATGGCGTTGGGATTGATCCCGACCTTGATCGTTTGAGTGCTGCCGCTGTCCGGATTGAAGGCGGTGATCACGTTGCCCTGGGTGGAAACCGCGTAAAAGAGCGCCGGGGTGACGGAAGGATCAAAGACCACACCGGTCGGGGTGGAGGAGAGGAAGGAAGTCGAGACGGAGGTGGACCTGACCGGCGTGGACGCGCCGATGTCGACGGCATCCAGAGCGCCGAACGGTGAGGAGGCGCCATTGAGGATGAGGCAGGTCACGACGGCGAGGCCACGGCCATTGGTGCCACGATCGGGGTCGATGGCAACGGCGATGGGGTTTTGATCGACAGGCACGATGCCGGGTGTAAGAGTGCCGATGGGAGAAGCGGTCAGCGGGGTGAGATCAATGGTGGAAACAGAATTCGAAGCGGTGTTGGCGATGACCGCGAGATTTGTTTCCTGATCGATGGCTACGCCGCTGGGACCAGTGCCAACATTCACGGTGATGGGTTTTGCGGAAGCGTCCGTGACCGGAACGGCGTTCACGAGGTCAAGAAGGGAGACGGAGTTTGAGCCGCTGTTGGTAACGACGGCGACGCCCGAACTTCCGGCGGCTTGCCCGGTATACGCGAGCCTGGGAATAACGGCGACACCAGTGGGCGTATCGCCGGTGGCGATGGTCTTGACGGTCTGGTTGAAAATGTTGGCGGGGTTGAGGCTGAAGACAGAAACTTGGTTGCAACCGGAGCCGGTGTTGGTAACGACCGCGAGATTATTGACTTCGTCGATGGCGACGCCTCCCGGAGCAGCGGGGGTGCCGCTCGGCGAGGTGGTGGAGACGTTGCAAGGAGCCAAGGGAATTTCTTCGATAACGGTGAAATCCACCACGTTGGAATGATTCAAGCCCGTGGGCGCGGAGGTGACGACATCCAGCGCGTAGTGGCGGGGAGCAGGAAAGACTGGCGCCGGAGGGGTTGTGCCGGGGATGAAAGCCGGGAACGTAACGTCGAGTTCCTGGCTGCCGTTGGGAGTGACAGTAGCGCCGAGCGTGGTTACGTCAATGCCATCCAGCCGGACTTGCAAGGGAGTAGCGCTGAAACCAGAGCCAAGAATTCTAACGGGACCGACAGGCTGGGGAGCGGCGCCCAACGTGATTTTCGCCGCAGGGCTGAAATTCGCTGGAGTGCCGATAGTCGAGCCGTCGATCGCCGGAGTCTGCACACGTTCGATGTGGACGGTCTTAATATTGCCAAGCCTGAAGCCGGTGAGCGTGCCGCTGCCCGAGTTCAGCGTCAGGACCAAATTACTGACGGGCTCCACGGCCATGGCTCCGAGGATGGTGACAATTGTCGGAGCGGGATTGGTGGAAGTGCAACTTACCAGCACTCCGGTACCGGTAAAGCAGACCGTTGTGAGGCCGTTCTGGCCGGTGGTGACGATGGCGGGACGCTGCGACAGAGAAGGATCAAGCAGCGAGACTTCGTTGGTTTTGGGATTGAAAGAAACCGCGGTATTGGAAAATGGCTGGAAGGCCACTTCGGCCGCGCCGATCTCGGGAGCACCCGTGGTCGCTGGGCCGGTCTCCTCGGAAAAGAGCGACATCGAGCTGACGGTTTGGCTCTTCGGATCGATGAAAAAAATCTGGCTACCGATAGTACCGGTAGCGTTCGTGTCCGCAAGAACAGCGCTCCGCGTGATTGGGTTGATGGCAATGCCCACAATAGAAGGGGAGATGGAGTAAGTCAGAAATGGAGTTCCAGAACTGGCGACGCAACTGGCGGTGCAAGTGGAGGTATCGTCCTTGTCGGCCTGGAAATACTGAAAGTGAGTGGCATCGAGAACCTGGCCGACGGAAAAAGATCCATTGAAATCGGTTTTGTTCGTGCTTCCCGCGGGCAAACCGCTGATGAGCACGGTGCCAGGATTGCCGGGATTGAGATTGTGAGCGATGGACGTGGTGATGGTAACGACATTAGAGGCGCGAGTCGCGCTGGCGATAGCGACCGATCCGGCAGACGGGTTGTTCAGATCCACGGCAGAAAGCAGGCCTGCTCCTCCGGGGGTTACATAAACCAGGCGCGCGCCAGGCTCAAACGCGACCTGCGGGTTTGCGCCGGTATTCAGCGTAACGTAGTCGATGGGACAGTAGGGTAGCGTCCAGGTGACGTTCGTAGCGCTCGGGAGGCACTTGAGCTTCGCGGTTACATTGGTGTCGGCGTTCAAGTTGATGATGAGTCCGATGTTTGTGGAAGCAAACGCCACAACTGCTCGATGCGAAAATGGATCAATGCCCACGGAGTATGGAAACGGCTCCGGGCTCGCCTGGCAGGCGGGATCGGATTGAGGAATCGCGCAGCTCAGATCCACGGTTCCAAGCGGGGTACCTGCGGGAACAGAAAGAATGGAAAGCGACTTACTCGCGTAGTTCACAACGGCGGCAACGTTGGGCTGCGGTGGAGTCAGAAGAGTGAGCTGGTCGTCCACCGCAACACCGGTGGCAACATTCCCGCCAGAGGAAAATTGGTTGGTCAGCGCAGGCGTTGAGCTGGTTAGGCCGATGAATTGAACATTATTCGAGTTCACGCCGGCCAGGGTCACGATGGCCAAACCGTCTGCCGGGTCCATTGCAATGCTGCTGGGCGCGGAAGTCGCGCCGAAGGAAATCAACGGGGTGGCGGGTCCGATGTATATTTTTGGCGGGTTCGGAGGAGGGGGCTGGGGCACCGGCTTCAAAGTCAACGGGCTCTTGCTGATGGCGTCCAAGGGCGGATTCGAGCCACCATAGTCCGGGATCACCGCCATGTTGCTGAAGGCGCTGGCGGGATTTGGGGCAGTAAACGGGGCAGGCGAAGTCGAGTAAGTCACGCTGACCGGAAAGAGTCCAGCGAAGTTTCCGCTGGCAGTTGGGGCGGGGAGGAAACTGTTAATCCGCCGAGCCGTCGGAACCACAGCCGGGGATGGCGAAGAATTAGCAAGCAGGGGCTGTCCGTCGAAATTAGCGGCGATGGTGGGCGAATCAGCAGGACCGAAGAATCCGCCGTCCATCACAAACGGCACGCCAGTGGTCTGACCCAGTGTGGACTCCTGGAAATTGTCCGGAGAAGTGCTGACGATGGTGGGACGAACGGGCTGAATTTCCAGGCAAAACGTGGCATTGGGAGGATTGGTTGTAATGTTAATCGAACTGTTGCTGCTGGTGACCTGCACCTGATAGAACCCGGCGGTCTTCAATTGGTCCGGATGCTGCGGCGAGTTCAATCGAACGCGAGCTCCGATGGAGGCGGAAGTAGTGCCCGGGGCGAAAACAACTTTGATCTGCGAGGGATCAATGGTGTTGTGCGTAATGTTAGCGGGAACTTGGGTACAGTTCGAATCGGTGGGATCGACGGTCACGCCGATCTGCGAAGTGGCGTTGGTGGCGGCGAGGAAGATGTCCTGCTGCAAGCCGCCCTGTGGTGCAAAGGTTGGGGAAAAGCCGCTGAAGGTAATGTCACCGGCCTTGACGATGGTGACTGCGGCCTGGGCGATGCGTGCATTGTCGACGTTTGAGAAAGCGAACACGGTGACGATCCCAGCGGCGTTTACCGGGGTAGTGGTCGAAGCCGGTGCCGCCGTAGGCACGGCCGTCGGTGCGGTATAAAGCCCGGTCTTATCAATTGAGCCGCAACTGTCGCTCCCGGTGCTGCAGCTGGCACTGCTGATCCTCGCAGTGACTTCGAAAGTTACGCCCCACGTGAGCTGGTCGGGAGGAACGATCAGGCCGTTGAAATCCTTGGCAAAAAACTGCTGCGTTTCGACGGTACCCAGAGTGGCAGTTGCGGGAGTAAGCCCGATGCGTATCCCGGAATCGAATGTAAAACTGAACTTGCCGGTCTTCTTCTTGTCGGAGTTGGAGGTTGCCGTGATGGTGACGATTACGTTGGGGAACTTCGTCTGGTCCGGAAAGACCGAAGGCGCGGTGAAGGTGGCCGTGGAGGCGACGGTGGTGCTGGTATTCTGGATGTTGGACATGACGCCCACGGCGCCGTTGGCGGAGGTGCACTCCGCGGAAGCAGAAGGCTTTGGGTTCGGTGTCGCCGTTGTGGGGTTCGGCGTGGTCGTGTAGGAGCAGTCGAAGGTGGAAGAGACGTCGGTCGCGCCGGTGACCGTGGACGTAATCGTCTGCGTTTGAGTCGGCACCATGACGGACGCGGTGCCGGAGACCGAAACAACCACTTGATTGGCAGTGTTGCTGCTGCGGCAACCGCTGCCCCAAAGGCTGGCGACGGCCATCGCCAACAGAATGTTTCTCGCACTCTTATGCCACTTCATACCCACTGTCTCCCCCACAATTGCGCGCTTTGCAAGTGTTCCGCGTCTGCTGCGCCGCTGGATTCCCAAGTCACTTCTAAAATCACAATCATCCTCAAATCCTAGAAAGTCCGGCTGACGGTAAAACGGAATGTCCGTGCCGGCTCGAAATAGTTAAGACTCCCCGGATTCTTCAGGAGCTGCTCGATCGTCGGCCTGACCTGGAACTTCCACACGTCCGGCGGCAGCGTCGCGGGGAGGCGGCCGAGCGCGCCGCACTTGTCTCCCAGGGACGGATCACAAATCTCGGAAGCCTCGATGAAATCCTGTGGCGCCAAAAGCTGGGAATGCAAACGATGGATGTTGTAGGCGTAGTAGACGCGGAAGGGCGCCTGGATGATCGGCAACTGCACGACGAACTCGATGCCCGTCGAACCACGCAAGCGGAAATTCGTTCCCGGAGCAATGCCCAGCCGACGGTCGGTGGCGAGCGCGCCCGAGCTAACCGCGTCCGGAAAATTCGTGGTGAGATTGCTGAAGCCCGTAGGGTCAAGCCGCAACGCGCCCTTTCGGAGGATGCCGTTGGTGCCGCCATCGAAAAACAACACGGTCTGGAACGTGTTGCCAATGATCGGTATCCGGTACTCGATATTTCCCCAACCCTGCGTGTCTCCGCCCGGAAAAGTGATGGTATAGCCGAGCACGGGAACGCTAACCGTCCGCGGGGACGGGCCGCCAAATCCGTTAAGGCAGGTGTTGCAACTGTAGGTGAACTGCTGGCTCGTCGCGACGGGAATAAACGTGACCGGTGTAATGGAACGGATGTCAAAACCACGGATGTCCGACTCACCGCCCATGTAGAAGCGGCTGTACGGAGGCGGCTCCCCGCCGCCGTATCCAGTGATGAACGCGCCAGAAGCGTGGAATCCCAAAACATTCCGGCGCTTGTTTACCGGATGGTAATACTTCCAATCGACGACGTTGCTGATGCTCTTGACGTTCCCGCCGAGCCCCGAAAAGCCGAGCGAATAGAAGTAGCTCTTGCCGCCGGTAGGATTGATCGGATTGTTGACGGTGTTGTAGGTAATCGTGGGGGTGATGGCGCTCGAAACGATTCCGTTCAGCGCGCTGGGGCCGGCGATACTGCGAAACTGCACCTGGGTAAACAACAGCTTGGAAGCATCGTTAAATGCGGTAATGTTCGTGCGCGTCAGTCCATATTGCAGCCCAATTCGTGTGAACGAGAGCTTTCGGATGGGATAGCTGGCGAAAAGTGTAAAGCCGGTGCTGTCCTGGTTGTAATTCTGAATGAATTGCGGGTTGATGCTCACAGACTGGCCGGTTAGCAGCGCCGCCTGCCGGGCCTGGTCAAATTTGTACCGGCTGGAAAAAATCGTGAAACCCGAGGAGATGGGCCGGTCAAAAAGATAGGGCTCAGTGAATCCGAAAAGGAAACTGCGCGAAAGATCGCCGAACTGTGCCGAAAAGGTCAGAGTTTCGCCAAGACCCAGGAAGTTGTTGGTCTGATACGTCAGGCCGATGAAGCTGCCGGCCAGGCCGCTGACGCCGCCTTGCAGGCCGATCGATTGTTTGCCCTTCTCCTTGAGCTTGAGGTTGATGTCTACGGTGCCTTCTTTACTGTTGCGCTTGATCTCCGCGGCCTTGTCCGCTTCGATCTTGTCGAAGTAGTCCAGCTGATTGAGGCGCAG
>WNFP01003689.1_pt1 | contig 12331 bp, 9 predicted proteins | sample 5400201 | NCBI WGS metagenome assembly WNFP01 (sample SAMN13153355, study PRJNA577476) | soil metagenome | isolation source: 115 cm saprolite under Madrone tree | place: USA:California | collected 2016-06-14
GACATCGCGAGCCATGCCTGTTTTTCTTGTTCTTTCGTTGTGCTTCTGCGGGCGCGCGCGCAGCCAGCAAGAGCCCGCCGGAGAGGGGCGGCCCATCACGCCAGCGGGATCTTTCGTGCTGGACAGGGCCACGCATCTGCCGGCAGTCGGCGCCATGCCCATGACGATGCTTCGCAGCCCGGACGCGTTGGGCCACGATGGAAAGGGCCGCTATCTCCTGGTGGTGAACAGCGGATACGGTGTCCAGTTCAGTGAGGAGACCAACAAGGCTCAGCAATCGATTGCCGTCATTGACCTGAATGCCAGCCCTGCGCCGCTGGTGATTCAAGACGTATATTTTCCTACTCCGCAGAGCGCGAATGTCGGCCTGGCTTTTTCGCCCGCCGCGCGTTCCGATGGAAGTTTCGAGATCTACGTTTCCGGCGGATTCGAGAACAAAGTCTGGGTTTTCCGTTTTGATCCAAAAGCAGCGGAACCGCTTCAGCCCCGATCGCCAGGCCCCGCTACAAAAGTGAGCGCTCCGTTCCTCGTCCTCACCAAACCGGGCGAAGCTTCACCAAAGGATTACAACAAGGGAAAGGCGGCGCTCTATCCGGTAGGGCTGGCGGTGACTTCGGATGGGACGATGCTGGTGGTGGCGAACAATTTGGGAGACAGCGTGACGATTGTGCGTGGCCTCAAAGGGGCGCGGCGGATGGAGCGAGTGGATTTGCACCATCCGGGCAAGCCCAACGAGAACATTTATCCGTACGGCGTCGTTGCCTTGGGAAGAGGCAAGAACGCGCGCGCCTATGTCTCGTGCTGGAACGATTCGTCGGTGGCGGTGATATCGCTGAACGGCAAAAGCGTTTTACGAAAATACATCGCTGCTGATCGGCATCCGACCGCCATGGTGCCAAACGCCGAGGGGACACGGCTCTTTGTTGCCAATTCGAACGCGGACAGCGTCTCTGTGATTGATACAACGACCGACCAAGAGATGGAGCGGATTGATGTCCGCTTGGCCGAAAATGCGTTGCCGGGAACGAGCCCGGAAGGGCTGGCGCTCAGCACCGATGAAAAAACACTGTATGTAGCCAACGCCCACAGCAACGCGGTCGCCGTCGTGGCGCTTTCGGAGAAAGCGCGCGGCGGGAATTCCTCTGCGAAAACAAAAGAAGCCGGGAAGTCCAAAATCCTGGGATTCATTCCCACGGGCCAGTACCCGTCCGCCGTCGCCGTGGCTGACGGCAGACTGTTCATCGGCAATGGAAAAGGAACGGGATTTGAACCGTCTTCCATGCGCGTGAACAACAGCGGACTCACGCCGAATCCGCCCAACGCCGCGTTTCCCCCCGACAAAGAAAAGAATCGGCAAGGCGGACAGTACAGCGGCTCCATTGTTTCGGGAAACATCAGCATGGTTTCCCTGCCGGATGAGCCGGCGCTGGCGCGCTACACGCAGCAAACCATGCAGAATGACGGGCTGATGGATTTTGCGCCGCCAAAGCTTTTTGCGGGCGCCAGCCCCATCAAGCACGCCGTTTACATCATCAAGGAAAATCGCACCTACGATCAGGTTTTCGGCGACGTGAAAACCTCGGGCGACGGGCACGCCGCGGATGGCCAAGCGGAGCTGGCGATTTTCGGAATCGGCGCAGCAGCAAAGCGGCCAGATGGGACGGCGCAGGTGGTGACGCCCAACCATCACGCGCTCGTCCTTCGGTTCGGCCTGTTCGACGGGTTCTTCGTGAATTCAGAGGCCAGCCCCGATGGCCACAATTGGGCGACCGCGGCATTCTCCACCGACTATGTGGATAAAGGATTTCGCTGGGAGTATTCCGATCGCGGACGCACCTATGACTGGGAAGGTTATAACCGCCTCCCGGATTACGAACCGGTCAGCAATTTGGAGGTCGGCAAGTTCAACGGCGATGTGCTGGCCGCCCTGACGGACTTGCTGGAAAAACATCTTCCCTACCGCCAAGGTTTCACGGATCTGGCGGAACCGAAAACTTTGTATCTCTGGGATGCGGCGGAACGCGCTGGTTTGACGCACCGGAATTATGGCGAGTTCGTGACCGTGATTTCAGCAAAGGACGTCGAAGCGGCGCGGCAAAAAGTCCATAAAAGCTATCCCGATATTTCGAGCGCGGTGCGCGCCATCGCCAACAAGGAATCGCTCCAGAACCATCACAACTCGAGCTTCCGAAGTTTTGACCTCACCGCCCCGGATAGCATGACCGTGGATTGCTACAAGTCCGCGTTGGATCCACCGGCGTCTTTTGATCCCGCGGTCACCCGCGACAATAAGAATGCAGAGTGCCGCGGCAATTCGCGGTTGGGCGAATGGCTTGCGGAGTTTCGCGGCTTCGTTGCGGAACGCGAGGCGGGCCATGCCGATCCCATGCCCGCTCTCAGCATATTGCGGTTTCCCAATGATCATACGACTGGCATCAAAACCGGATTTCCGACGCCGCAATTTATGGTTGCGGACAATGACTACGCCATGGGACGTCTGGTGGAGGCGATTTCCTCGAGCCCGTATTGGAAAGACACTGCGATTTTCGCGGTGGAAGACGACGCCCAGGCCGGGCCGGACCACGTGGACGCGCACCGCTCGGTCGGGCTGGTCATCAGCGCGTACAACCGGCCCGGAGCGTTGATTCACAAATTTCACAGTACCGTCAGCATGATTCGCACGATCGAGATGCTTCTCGGCATCGCGCCCATGAATCAGCTCGATGCTTCCGCCATTCCCATGGACATTTTTCAGGACACGCCGGATTTGACGCCCTACAAGGCGGTCTTGCCCACGATTGCCGCGGACAACCTGATGACGCAAAAGCCTAAGAACAAAACAGCCGCCGAATGGATGAAGAAATCCATGCGGCAGAACTTTGCCCATGCGGATATGGCCGATCCGCAGGTGTTGAACGCGATAATCTGGTTTGCCTGCAAAGGAAGCGGCTCGCCCGTGCCGGAATCCGCGCAGTTGCCCGCCTACCAGGCCATGCGCCTGGGCATCCCCGACGCAAACGATGCCGCCCCGCGCCGCGCCGAACCGGACGACGACGATTGAACCGTTCGCGGAATGGAAGCTTCTCTTTGGGAGTTGCACCGCTGCCACTGCCCCAGGAGGGACCATGGCTAAAACAAGACTCGATCCGAAATTCCTCCCCCTCGTCGAAGGCCGTCGCATCGCTTCCCTCGGAACCTTGAACGATGATGGCTCCGTTCACCTCACTGCCGTCTGGTATCTCTATGAAGATGGCAGCTTCTTCGTCGCCACCTCTTCACGTAGCCGTAAAGCTCGCAACCTTGCGGCTCGGCCACGAGCCACACTCATGGTGGAAAGCCGAAAACCAGGTTCGGAGCGTGGCGTAACCACATCAGGGCCCGTGGAAATTATCCCCGGGGAAAAGGCGCTGCAACTTAATGCGCGCATTTACCGCCGCTATCTTAGCGCAGCCGCGCTCGCCGACCCTCAGGTGGGCCCGGTCTTTGCCCAGTTCGACGATATCACCGTCAAGCTGAAGCCCACGCTATGGACCTGGTGGGACATGCCGGAACTGGATGCACTCTTTTTCGGCGGGCGCATCAGCAGCACCCCGGCCTACGTCCTGCCACAAGACATTTAGTTACCGGCAGATGTACAAGAAGCACATTCGGCGCATCCGGGAGAAGCTGCTGCAGCGCCCAGCCCTCTCCACGCCGCGGAGGGGATATTCTTTATCGGGCTAAGAAGCGGAACATTTCTAAAGAGGTCTGACACGGGCTTATTTATCTGCTGCTTTACGGTCAAGACTGAGTTATTCTGCCACTAACGGTCCTCCCTGACTTCTTGGCAGGAGGTACAGTGCCATGGTCCCCAGCATCGCGTGCCTCATTCGTTCCCTTGGACGAACCGGCTTTCTTCTGTGTTTCGCGTTGGCAGTGCGGCCTAGTGCTGGCCAGCAGATTCCGGAACAGGCGCAGACGCAGATGCGCCAGCAGGCCTCGCTCCTTGCAACCCAGCCAGCGCGAATCAGTGTGAAAGCGGCGAATCAAGGAATCCGTGTGGGTGATAAATCCACGGTGACGATCACTCTGCTCAACTCGGACAACCACCCCGTGGCAGCTCCACGGGACATGCTTTTCAGCGTCGCTTTGCAACCTCCGTCGGGTGCGGCCAGCACGCAGCAGGTCCGGATTCCGAGGGGCCAGAGCGCAGCGCCGTTTGAATTTCAAGCCACCCAAACGGGCCTCACCTCGATCACGGTTCGCCCGGCGGCGGGCGATATTCGCCCGGACAAGACGGACGTGCTCGTTGTGCGGTCCGGGAGCAGTCGTTCGAAGGCAAGGAAACCCGCTCCCGCAAAGACTCCCCCGGGCTTTTCGAAGCTGTGGCGCTCTCGCGAAGAACAGTTCTATGAAGTGGGGCGTACGCAGCTCCGTCCGGCTCGGTTCGTGTTGACGTTCGCGGCCAAGCCGTATGGCCCCGACCCACAGAACCCGGCGCCTCCTGTTGACAATTCGCCCCGCTTGCACCTCAGCGTGAATGACGTCGGCTCCGAATTCAAGGCCGACGGCAAGGACACAGTGCTGATCACTGCTTATTATGACAGCCCGGATGGCTCGGCGGCCCCTGGAAATATCCACCTTTGGTTCACGAACTCGAACGGCGAACTTGACCCGCGCCCATTGGTGATTTCCGCGGGAGGATACTCCGGCGCCGCCAACCTAACCTCGCGCTGGCCGGCAACGGCGCACGTGAGCTTCGTGAGTGCGTCGCCATCTCTCGCCGTCGATGGAGACAAGGAGTTCGATATTCATTTTGTGCCGCAGGTGAGCGGCATGCAACTCGTGGGGCCTGAGAAGCTCTCCGTCGTGGACAACGAGCGCATAATGGTGGTGTTTTTCAACGCTGAGGGAAACCCAATCTCGACCGGCAAGAGCCGGAAGGTGACGCTTCATTCCAAGCAATCGAAGCTGCGGCTTGCGCCTGAGATCGTCGAGGTCAATCAGGATTCCGCGGTCGGCTCGGCGGTGCTTTTCCCGGTGTGGCTTGGAAGCGACACGGTCGAAGCAGTCGTGGAGAACTACCAATCGAAGCCGCTGGTGATTGTGGTCACCGGTTGGCTGGTTCTGGCACTGTGCCTGGGAGGCGGCACCGCCGGCGGGCTCGCGGCCTACGACAAATTCGGCGGTTCCCTCTTCTGGCGCATTTTTCTCGGAATCCTCGGGGGTGCTGTTCTCTGCTGGCTGTACGTGTACCTGGCGCTTCCTAGAGTTGACATCAATCTCGCGCACAACACCTTCAGCGTATTTTTCGTCGCATTGATCGGAGGATATCTGGGGCTCGCAGCCCTGGATTTCGCCGCAGAAAGGCTTGGATTAAAGCCTCCAGCGCCACCTGCGCCAGGCGGAGGTCCCGGACCGGCGCCACCACCAGCGCCAGCGCCTCACCCGCAGAATCCTTGAAATTCTCTTTGCGTGTCACCTCCTTCGCCGCTCTTTCGACCCGTGGGAGGAAAGGCCCCCGTGAGGGTCCGCGGCCGGCAAAAACGCAGACGGCTCTCCCGACCGGGTCGGGACAGGTTCCGACCCGCCATTAAGAGGCACAGGATCATGTTAACGCTATCGAACTCCAGTTTTTCCTTGACTCGTTCTGCCTTCCCTGTTATTGTAATAAATAGGTAATCGTGCGTTTGGAACGTGGCAGCCCTGCTGTCGCTTTTCTTTTCCCCGGCGTCTTTCCCAATCTGCAATCAACCGAAAATGCGCCTTTTAGAATCAATCACTTACGAAATGCAAATTTCGTAAGTCTCTTGTTTTGACATTCATACAGAATGGCGGGGGTGTAGTACGCTATCTTCCCCGCAAAAAACTGCCTGCGCAACGGCTGATCAGCGGAGGGTGGAAAGATCGAAATCCACGGAGACGGGGTCGCCTTCGGGAGGATCGATCTGGACGGTCGCGGAATCGGAGATGAAAGCGTCGGCCGGGAAATCGAACTCGAGGGTGGCACCCGTGAGGAAGCAAGGACCGTAGCGTCCGCAACTGTAATTTGCATGTCCGTGATAATCGGAAGGCGAGAGCGTCTGTTCGCCATCAAAAATTTGGACATGGAAGTCTCTCCAGAAATCATGGGGTCGGGAGATGAGAGTCGCAGAGCTGGAATGTGATCCTGCCGGAACAGCGACGAGCGGGCCGTAAGAACTGGTCAGCTGAATCTCAACGAAAATCTCCACGACCTCTTCCTGGCCACGGTGATCAAGTTGGGCCTGTTGCGCGCTGTAATTGCCGATGTGGCGATCGGACAGCTGGGCGACCTGGGCGAACGGAGTGAAGAATGTAACGGAAGAGATGTACGGACCGGTTCTTGGTGGCGGGAGCGGTCTGATGTATTTGCCCAAGAATGAGGCGAAGGATTCGTCATGGCGCTGGCCGAGGAAATAGGCTTCGCGGATGGATTCTTCGGAAAGTGGCGACTGATAGGCGAAGGAGGAGGGAGACAGCAGCAGGGCCGCAGTGAAGAACGCTAAGCAGGGCCGGAAGGACGAGAACATGGAGGGCACTCCCCTATTCATTAGACGGGCAAGAATGGTAGCGCGGTTTCGTCGCGGAAAGAAGATAGCCGACCGCCGCATTGGTTTGAAGGCACGGCTGAGAATGCCGTGCAATGGCTCGGTGTTGCCGAGATGGGGCGCAGCAAGTTGCGCCCCTACGAGAGTTTCAGATGCGGCGGGAGATGTTGGGGCGTGTTAGAATACAGACGTGTCTCACATTGTGTATAAAGTCGAAACAGAACTCGAGGCCGACGGGCGCTGGATTGCCGAGATTGTAGATGTACGCGGTGTATTGGCCTACGGGGCCACAGAAAAAGAAGCCGTCGCGTCCGCTCAAGCTCTTGCGCTGCGCATCCTCGCTGATCGCATCGAACAACAGAAGGAACCCACCGATACAGTGAACTTGTCTATCGAGGGCGCCTGACGATGGTAACAGGGCCGTGGGGCGACAAAACTCGGGCCGCTTCTGCAAAAAAGGTGTACGGCCGAGGCGCAAAGGGGTTGGCAGCCATTCTGACGCAGTCAGAGAACGTCTGTAGCTTAAGTTGCTTAAGGGAATACGCATGAACCGCTCGCCTGTACACGCCGCGAAGTGCGTGCTAGAATCTAGCTATGTCACAGAAGCAGCTAGCAGCGGCGATTGATCAACGCCTTCGCTCGATGAATCGCAGAGAGCGGATCGCAAAGATTCGCAAGCTGGCTAGCGCCTCCCCCGGAGATGACCGCTTTATCCGCAAGACTTTTCCCGAGCTTTATCGCGAGGCTTTTCAAGTTAAGCACCGCGGGGCGGGTGCGCGCTCGGGATCAGTCCGGAAGCGTGGGCGAGCCGGAGGGCTTCGCTCGAGCTAAGTCCCAGTAGCGCCCCCCATTCGACCACCAGTTTCCGTCTTCTTTCGCTCCCATATTCGCCGCCCAAGACTTCTCGAAGAATTTCCGCATCGGACATGCTGGCTTCACGGGCAGCTTTGATCAGACGGAGTTTGTTGGCGAGGCTCATTTGCAACCGCAGATTACCACAACGCCTTTTTAATTGTCTAGACAAAAGACTGCGTTTAAGCTTGCATAGAAAATCTCATTCACGTACATTAAGTGTGCGAGGTCGCGATGGCTTACGAAGTCTTCAAGAGGACGGGGGTTAGGGTTGAGGAGCCCACGTTATCAATCACGGTTACAGGGAACATAGTATTCAACGCGGCTGCGACCAGGGTTTTGGCAGCGGCTGGAGTCAAAGCTGCGTTGTTGCTTTGGGATAGGAGCACCAACAAATTCGCCATTAAGGCCACATCGAAAGGAGACAGAAACGCCTACGCCGTTACGCTTATACCTGGAAGGTCTTCCGGCAGCCTTAGGGCCATGTCTTTTCTTAACTACGTTGGGTGGGCAGCTAAACACCGAGAATCACTGCCAGCGACCTGGAATGAAAAGGAAAAGATGCTGGAAACGATTTTGCCTTCCAAGTTCATTGTTGCCGGAAAACGTGGAGTGGCTGAGGGCTAGATGCGGCGGGAGGTGTTGGGAAAGTCGAGCCAGACTTTGATGCCGCAGAAGTGGGAGCCCTCGGTGCAGATGGGCGTGGTGATGCCAGCGCGGAGATGGCAGGGCGGGCCGATGTAGCGCGAAAGCTCGGGATGGACTTCGCGGAGCTGGGCGATTTCGTCCATGGAGGCTTGATAGATTTCTTCCTGAGCGTTGAAGCAGGTGCGCATGGTCCATTTGTGGAGGAGATGGAGGAGCGAACCGGATTCGTAGAGGCGGATGGACTTGGCGTTTGGCAGGAGATAGAGAGCGATTTCCGGGGTGACGCCGCGGTCGAGGAGCTGATTTTTCGCGGTCCAAGCGTCGCGCATGGCGCGGTCGTAAATTTCTTTCGCGCGAGGATTGTTAGCGAGGAGCATAGGAGTGATGTAGTCGGGTTCGCGGGTGTCGGCGAGGGTGAGCAGAGGGCGCGAGCCGGGAACCATGCGATGACGCTGGTCCTGGCTGTCAGCGGTGTGGCTGATTTTTTTGGCGAAGGTGAAGTTGGCGTGCTGGAGCGCGCGCATCATCGGGGCATGGACGCCCACGTTGAGGGTTTCAAGGCGATAGAGATTGCGCGCGGGATTGAGGAGGCGATCGAGGGCTTCGGCGTCGGAACATTGAGATAAGGTGAGGCCGGCGACGGCGCGATAGGATTCGGCCATGACGCGCGTGGCGTTGGGTGAGTAATCGACAAGCCGTGAAGTTTTGCCATTGAGTTTGGCGTCGAATTCGCGGGCGAGGGCTTCGCCATTTGCGGTATTCGCTGACGCGTTCTTCCATTCGGGCAATTCCTCGAGAGGCTCAGTGCCGAAGTGGTCGAAGAATTGGGCATCGATTTCCTTGACGTGCGCAACCATGGCGCCGATGACGGTGCGGGCCTCGCTAGGTGTGTCTGAGGCGGAGCACATGCGCCAGAGGCGGTGCAAAACGATGCCGGAGAGCGTGTGCACCATGGTGGTGAAGGCGGCGACGGGCAAAACGTAGCGGGCGATTTCGATGGCGCGCTTTTCGGCCGAGCGCTCGATTTTCTGGATGCGTTTGGGATGGGACATCGGGCTGATGTGCCAGATGTCGTTTAGGATTTCGCGGGTATCGCCAACCAGGAGGGCGGAGAGTTCGCGATAGGAGTTCCAGGCGCGGGCGATGGACTGTTCGTAGATTTCCTTGCTTTTTTCGTCGAAGAAGAGAGAGACGGCTGGAACATAAGCTTGCGCGCGGTCGAGGCGGACGTAGCGCTGGCTCTGCTGCTCGGAATTGTAGAAAGGATGGGCGTGGAGGAAGGACCAGACAAACTGGCGGCTAACATTTTCGAGGCCGAATTCGAAATGGGCGTGCTGGTAAACGGTGTGGTGGCCGCTGTAGAAGGTGGCGGCGCCGATGTTGGTGCGCTGCTGGTCGGTGATTTCTTCGGGGCTGATGAGGCGCGGGGCGTAGCAGGTGCGCGCGGCGGCGATGGCGGAATCGAAAGGATGAGCGAAGGCGTTGCGGAGGGTGACGCGCGGCGGAGCGGTTTCGACGAACTCGCCGGGGCGCGCGCCATCGAACATGCGAGATTGGGTAGCCACGTTGGGAATTCATTTTACACGGGCGGAGGGGAGAAGGAAGTTGAAAGTCGAAAGTCGAAAGTTGAAAGAAAGCATAACGCGGAGACGCAGAGGCCCAGGAGCGCTATCAGGAAACATAGAAAGTATTCGCAGTGCCGAGGGCAGGAAGGATGGGAAAAAAGGGACAGCCAGGAATAGCCGTCCCAGAAGCTTGCCTACCTTTACTTCTTGGCGGCGCTGGCTCTGGCGGCGGCGTCGGCGTACTTCTTGGTGAAGCGCTCGACGCGGCCGGCGGTGTCAATCAACTTCTGCTTGCCGGTAAAGAAAGGGTGGCAATTCGAGCAGATTTCCACGCGAAGCATGTCGCCCTTAATCGTTGAGCGGGTCTGGAACGTGTGGCCGCAGGCGCAGTGCACCGTAACGGGGTGATAATCGGGGTGAATCCCGGGTTTCATGAGGCTCCATTCTGTCGCGTCCGGTCTGCACGGTTCCCAACAGGGTCAGGTGACTACAGCCGCGTCGCTAGGTCGCGAGGCAACTCCTAATCATACGCGAAGTGTCAAATTCCGCCAAATCACCAGTTCGCTGGGACGAGAAATGCCGGGAACTACTTTTGCGAAAAGTGCCAGCGGGTCATGGCTTCGGAGAAGTTTTCGGCGTGCTCGTCCTGACCGAAAGCGATTCGTGGACGAACGCGAAAGACGCAGCCGCCGCTAGATTCGAGCAGAGGACCTACGTCACCCCCATACTTGCGGTTGTAAACTTTCACGATCTCCTTCCAGATGGTTCGATCCTTGATTTCTTCGGCGATACCCTCGAGGATTACGGCTTCGTCAGCTTTTTCCGTTCCGATGACGCAGTGAGGTTCGGCGGCCATGTTTTTTGCTTTGCGCGTGCGGGGGCCAGTGCTAAACCAGAAGAAATCCTGCCACCAGACGCCCCAGACAAGCATGAGGTGAGGCTGGCCTTCGGGACGAGACGTGGCGATCCAATAGTTGTGAGATTTTTCGAGGCGTTCGAGAGCCCACTGCCAGGGTTTGAGGCCGGTCGTGTCGTCGGAAGGATTCTGCAGGGCGTCAGGCCAGTAGGGGCGGCTTACCTTGGGTTCGGTCATCGCGCTTCCTTTCAACGGACAGAGACGCCGCAGGATTTTAGCAGGCCGCGAGGGATGAAGTTGAGAAGAAATCTGCTTGCGAGGAGAAGAGACAGGCAGAGTGAGATTCTAGTTGTAGCAGAAACGTTCATCGCGTAGGTTCGCAAGCATGCGAGTCGAGGTGGTCGAAAGAATTCCGGAATCTCGAGCGGCGGATGCCCAGGCCACTGAAGATCCTTCGGTGAAGCTCGCACTGAAGAATTTTCAGAACGCGATTCAAAGCGATGACTCCTTCTTTGATAATCATGGGAAAGGAATGGGGCCAATCGTTGCGGAGGGCGATGGTAACGCAACCTGCGGCGGAAGTTTTCTCGTGACTTTTCGCGACGAGAAACTGGTGCGAAACCAAGGGCTGTATTTTCAGCTGATTCAGAAACTGACGGAGTTATTGAAAGAGGCTGGCTCGCAAAATGTGCTGGCGGCATCGATCTGTCTGATTTCCGGAGGGCAAAAGGAGGTTCCAAAAGGAACTCTGGGCCTCAAAATCCATCTTGAAGCGAAAGGTGATTCGAGCGAGCAGGCCTCGTTGCGATGGGGACTTGGCCTGGCGCACCTGCAGCAGGCGCTGTTGTTTATTTCTCGGTATTTGCGGCAGCAGGTTTCAGGAAAAAAGGAGTGAGGGCAGTCCGGAGGGACCTGAGGTTAGGGGGAAATTGCAAAGATTCTCAGGACACGAAGGCGCAGCCGACGCGGAAGCTGCCCTGAGTGGTCTGTTGTTTCCACACCGGCTTCAGGTTGACGCGAACGGGCGGAAGAATAGGAACGTGTAAAACGGCCAGCAGATTCTCGGGCAGATCCTCTGGGGAATCGAATTCTATGGCTACCCCGCCGAAGCCAAGGTCGAGGACACGCGCGCGGCGTCCGCCTTGCTCGCTGAGCACAGCGTAGGCGTTCGTGCCGGTCATGGAGACCCGTTCGGCCTTGCGCAGGACGGCGAAAACGCGTGGAGGAGGTGCGGCAGGGCTCGCGGAGATTGTGACCGAAGCTGCGGAGGCGGCCGCCGCGATCGCGTTTTCGGTCTTTTCGGGAGTGCGCTTCGTCTCGATTGAAATGGGCCGTGGCATCGGAGCAGCGGGCTCCGGAGCGGAAGCGACCGAAGCCTCAGGAGCAGGCGGAGCTTCGGACGCGGCTTCGGTCGCCTTGTCGTGATTGGCTTGTTTCAGGCGATAGAGACGTTCATCGGCAGTCCGAATCAACTGGTCCGCCTGTTCGGCATCTTGCGGGAAAATGGCAACGCCGTGATCCATGCCGACGCTGACGGCGAGCTGAAGCGGCTTGATCATGTCGGCAAATACGGATTCGATGCGGCGGCTCAGCGCGAGCGCTTGCGGCGCATCCGTCTGCGGCAGGAGTAGAGCGAATTCGTCACCACCAATGCGGAACGCGGAGTCGGAAGCGCGCAAGGCTTTCTTCAGGGTGGCAGCAGTAGCACGCAATACTTCATCACCGCGCGGATGGCCGTGCTTGTCATTCACTTCTTTGAAGCGATGCAGATCCAGGATGACCAAGCCGAGAGGCTGGCTGTAGCGGCGCGCGCGATTCAATTCCTTTTCGAAGGATTCACTGAAAAGTCTGCGGTTGTAGAG
>WNFP01012425.1_pt1 | contig 12331 bp, 11 predicted proteins | sample 5400201 | NCBI WGS metagenome assembly WNFP01 (sample SAMN13153355, study PRJNA577476) | soil metagenome | isolation source: 115 cm saprolite under Madrone tree | place: USA:California | collected 2016-06-14
GAACCTGGTTGGCGTCAAGCTGGCCGGGTTCGACGAGTTCTTCGACTTCGGCGATGACGTAGTCGGCGGCGGTGGCCATCATGGGATTGAAGTTGCGCGCAGTCTTGCGATAGATGAGATTGCCCCAGCGATCGCCTTTCCACGCTTTGATGAAGGCGAAATCGCCGCGGAGGCCGCGCTCCATGACGTACATGCGGCCGTCGAATTCGCGGGTTTCCTTGTCTTCGGCAACCATGGTGCCGTAGCCAGTGGGCGTGTAAAACGCGGGAATGCCGGCGCCGCCTGCGCGCAAGCGCTCGGAGAGAGTGCCCTGGGGATTGAGTTCGACTTGGAGTTCGCCGCTCAGAACGAGCTGCTCGAAGAGTTTGTTTTCGCCCACGTAGGTGGAGATCATTTTTTTGACCTGGCGCTGCTGGAGAAGCAAGCCGATGCCGAAGTCGTCTACGCCAGCGTTGTTGCTCACGACGGTGAGGTTTTTTGTGCCTTTGCGGCGAACGGCAGCGATGAGATTTTCCGGGATGCCACACAAGCCGAAGCCGCCCATGAGAATGGTCGCGCCGTCGGTGAGCTTTTCGATGGCAGCGTCGGCGGAAACGATGCGTTTGTCCATAAGAAGTTCTCAGTGGCCAGTTGTAAGTTATTCGTTTTAAGGAGAAAAAAGCAAGATGGTCATCCGGCTGTTAGCCCTTGGTTTGTGAAAGAGAAAGCAGGATCCCGCTGTGGAGCCAAGGCTCATCCGCGATTCTCGCAATGTTCCTCCAACAAAAGGGCCTTGGCTAAGTGTCAGATGGATCCTTCGTTTGCAGTGGTCGCCTGGAACACACTCATCCTTTGGGAGACAAGAAACCAGAAGTAAGCTGGGAGGGGGTACACCCCGGGCATTTCGTATGAATATCAAAAGAAAAGACTTGCTAAATGTGCAATTCGTAAGGTGTTGATTCTAAACAGAATTACAATGCACCAAAATTGTGCAAAATGGGCTGCTTTCGCAAGGAGGCACTGGACAAAGTGTAACAGTTGCGAAAGGGAAAGAAGCTCGGGATGCGGTATTACCCAGTGCTAATGATAGCACATCCGTTACAAAAGTCAAGGCCCATTTTCCAAGCAAGCAGGGAAAAGAGGGCCGTCTAGGGATAGGCGAAGGCGAACGAAGAAGGAGCGGCCACAGGCCGACCTGATGTGCGGCTTACTTTGCTTTGAACTGCGATGGAAGCTCCATTTTTGCCCGATTCTCGGGAGAGAAGGCGGCCTGCGCCTGTTCGTTGGTCTGAGGAAGCTTCTCCGGGTGGTGGATGAAGTACAGGAAGAAGACCGGGGAGCGGAGGGCCGCCCGCGCTGCCAGCCGGAGGAATATGCTCGGGAAGATGAACGGCAACCATGCTGCCGCCCGCCAGAGGTTCATGGGGATACTGCATCAGCCAGAGGCAGTTATGGCCGTCCTGAATCATGTTGGCAGAGACCGCGACCCATTGACCTTCATCCGAGGCCGCGGGTGTCTGGCAATCCCAGAACTCCGACTGTGGCACGGTCACAGTGGCCTCGGTGAAGCCATAGGCATCCAGGCCAATTCTCCGCAGGCGATGCTGATCAGCGAAGCGTTTTACATCGGGAAGGGATTGATTCCAGTCAACATTGGAGTCGCTCATGAGGGAATAGAGGGGGCGCCGCAAGGCGAGAGCGTTCACGTAGGGGAAACAATACGGATAGGCGCGCAGTGCAGTGAATAAGCAACTGGCAGCCAAAAGTGCGGTCAGTCCCGTCAAGAGGCGAGCCGCGACGGGGGCGGAAGACAGAAACTGCCACAGCATTCGCGGAAGCGGCGCCAGAAGAAGAATCAGCAGGAGCGTGGGAACCGTGAAGTGACGGATGCTGATGGTGAGGCGGCTTAACAGGCAAAAAACGGTAAAAACGATGAAGGAGACCCACAGAGCGCGCCAATGCAGCGCGACTTCCGGTGAAACCGCTGGCTGAGTCACTTGGGCGTGCCACTTTCTGGCAAGAGCGACGAGAATGACGAGCGCAAGCAGGCCGAGAAAACCAAGAGGAGATTTCAGGACGAAGACAACAGGAAAGTAAAACCAGACGCCGTGGGAGTACGCGTGCCCGAGGAGGAAAGCCGGCCGACTCCCGGTGATCAGGACGAAGAATACGCCACCGAGATAGAGCAAAGGCGGCATGAGGAGACGGCGGAGGAACAATGCGGCGGGGCCATGGCCGAGGCGCTCCAGAGGGTCCGTGGGCTGATGCCAGGAAAAGACAAAGTAGAAGACGTAAACGGCGAGGGCAGCCCAGAGGATTCCCCGAAGGGTGGCGCGCCAGCGAAGCTTGCGCCAGACGCGCGCTTCCGGCTTGGTAACGGGCTGGCCGGGGACAGGACGCCAGCGCGTGCTCAAAGCAAACGCGACAAAGACGAAAAGCAGAATGCCGGCGGTGAACTTCGAGAGCAGCGCGCCTGAAAGGCTCAGGGCAAACCAAAGAGTGTTCTTCTTGCTGGGATCACACCATAGCTCGGCGAATCTCCATACGGTCAGCAAGGAGAACAGCGTGACGGCCAGGTCGGTATGGACGAGAGGGCCGAAAGTGAGGAAAGCGGGCGTGCTGACGTAGACACAAAGGCAAAGCAGGCCACCCCACGGGCCGCCCAGGCGGCGCGCGTAGACGAATAGAATCCAGCCCAGCAGCAGCGTCAGAAGCAACATGGGAAGACGGGCCCACGCGAGCGTGGTCACTGGGTCATTCCACTTGTTGAGGAGCCATTCGCCAAAAACCCACTCGCCGAGAAAGGCAGGAAAGAACTGCCGGCTGTTCTGCCAAGAGACGTGGGAATAGTCCGCGTGGGTTCCACGCAGAACCAGCGGCAGAGCCGCCAATACTTTGGGAAGCGGAGGATGCTCGGGATTGAACCGCAAATCGAGCTTCTGCAGATAACTCACCCCGGCGCCAATGTGAGCCACTTCGTCAATGGTGACGGACTCGCGTAAAGCAGAGCCACCAGCGAGGAACGCCATGAACAGGAGCAGCAGGCCGGCGAAAAAGGCAAATAAACCGGAGTGCCGGGATTGCAAACTGCCATTGCCGGGTGATTGGGGAGCGTGCATGGAAGCCGGGTCCTTTCCAGGCCTGAATCGAGAATGAGGACTTCGATTGGGCCAGTAAGGGCAGATATTAACGCAGAAGCGAGATTAGAACACGGCGTCCGGTGAGACTGAGGAACGACGAGCGCAGGCTGCTTGCTCGCCGGGATTAGCCAAAGCCTCTTTGCTGGAGGCGCAAAGTCAGAGGCTGCGGAGGAGCTTGTAGAGTTCGTTGGCGGCGTCGAAGTCGGCTTCGAGTTCGCGGGAGGCGAGGCGTTCGCGCAAGTCATCGAGGCGGCGCGCGAAAAGATCGAGAGCGGCGGAGAGGACTTCCTGATTGGTGAGGACGATGTCGCGCCAGGTGGAATAGGGGCTACCGGCGAGGCGAAGCGAATCGCGGAGGCCGGGGCCGGCGAGGGTGATGGGGAGGCCGTTTTCGTCCAAGCGATCGTAGAGGAAAGAGGCGAGCGCGACGGCGGCGAGTTGCGGAAGATGCGAGGCCAGGCCGACGGCGTAGTCGTGCTGCGGAGCACCGAGCCAGAGCGGGCGCGCGCCAATTTTTTCGAGAATTTTCACGAAGGCGGGGACGCGGGGGTCCTCTTGAGCGGAAGAGGAACCGATGAGCGCGTAGGTGTTGCCACGAAAGAGATCAGCGTCGGCGTGCGCGATGCCGGAGAGTTCCCTGCCAGCCATGGGATGACCGCCCAGGAAGCGGGGCCCGTTCTCGCCCGGAAAAAGCGCTCCAGCGGATTGGGCGACGCGGACCTTGGTGCTGCAGGCGTCGGTGATGAGCGCGTGAGAAGGCGCGTGGCGCGCGATTTCCTGAAGATGATCAAGAGTAGAGGCGATGGGAAGCCCGATGTAAATCAAATCGGAGCCTTGCAGAGCGGGCGCGAGGCTGTCAGAAAAAGCTTCGTCGATGGCGCCGCGAGTTTGGGCTTCACGAACGACATCGGGGCGGTCCCAGCCGGAGATGTGTATTTGTGTGGCGTATTTGCGAAGAGCGAGGGCGAAAGAGCCGCCGATGAGGCCGGTGCCGAGGACGGTGACGCGGGAGATGAGGTGGGAGGTCATGGCTGGCGGGAAGTTGAAAGTTGAAAGTTGAAAGTTGAAAGTGAGGAGTGAACGGTTGACAGTTGACAGTCGACAGTTAAGAGGCGAAGAGACATTCCTCGCTCCGAGAGAACATTCGGAGCGCAAAAAACGCGCTTCGCTCGGAATGACGGGGTGTGGTTATGTGAGGGCATGGAATCAGGCGATGCGGCGGCCGATGGCGGGAGCGATGATGCGGAGCTCCGCCATGAGCTGGGTGAAGGTGGAGGGATCGAGGGATTGCGCGCCGTCGGAGAGCGCATGGTCGGGATCGTTGTGGACTTCGATGAGCAGGCCGTCGGCGCCGGCGGCAACGGCGGCGCGAGCTATGGGCGGGACTTTGTCGCGGCGGCCGGTGCCGTGCGAGGGGTCGCCAATCATTGGCAAGTGAGAAAGCTTCTTGATGACGGGGATGGCGGCGATGTCGAAGGTGTTGCGCGTGTAGGTTTCGAACGTGCGGATGCCGCGCTCGCAGAGGACGACATTGTAATTGCCGCCGGCAAGGATGTATTCGGCGCTGAGAAGAAGCTCTTCCATGGTGGCCGAGAGGCCGCGCTTGAGGAGAACCGGCTTGCGAACTTCGCCGAGGGCGCGGAGGAGATGATAGTTCTGCATATTGCGAGCGCCCACCTGGAACATGTCGACATAGGGCAGCATCATCTGGATTTGCGAAGGATCCATGACTTCGCTGACGGTGAAAAGGCGGAATTTGTCGGCGGCTTCGCGCATGAGCTTGAGGCCCGGCTCGCCCATGCCCTGAAAGGCGTAAGGCGAAGTACGGGGCTTGAAGGCGCCGCCACGCAGGATTTTTGCACCCGCTTTGGCGACGCTCTCCGCGACGGATTGGATTTGGTCGCGGGACTCAACCGAGCAGGGACCGGCGGCGATGACGACTTCGTTTCCGCCGATGCGCACCCCCCGGCCGAGATCGACGATGGTGCCCTCGGGTTTGAACTGGCGGCTGGCGAGCTTGAAGGGTTGCGTGATGCGCATGACTTCGCGCACGCCGTCGAGCAATTCGAAGTCGCGATGGTCGAAGTCACGGTGAACGCCGACGGCGCCGAGAACGGTGTGCGATTCGCCGGTGGAGCGGTGGACGTTGAAGCCGCTGGCGACCAGGCGGTCGATGACATGCTGGATTTGGGCCTCAGTGGCCCCTTCTTGCATCACGATGACCATGAGAGTTGCCTGCTTCCTTCTATTACCGCTGCAAAGCGGAAGATGGCGGCGTAAAGCCGCCGCTACAAACGCCCTTCGTATTGAGACTGCCGAGGCAGCTCATTCCTTCCCGCCTTTGCCGTGACTGTCGCCGGAATGCATGGCGTCGCGTTCGGCAGCGCGGGCCTCGTCAATGATGCGCTCGAAGAGGCGGCGGATGGCGGCGTCGGTGAGCGGGCCTTGATTGGTGGTCTCGGCATTTTGCAGCACTTCCTTTTCGCGTTCCGGCTGATAAAGCGGGAGGTTGGCCGCTTGTTTGAGCCTGCCAATTTCGAGGGCACAACGCGAGCGCTCGTTCAAGAGCTGGACGAGCTTCTTGTCGATTTCGTCGATGCGGCGGCGCCAGTCGTCGAGATTCATGACGCCGCCTCGGACCGGAAACGAAAGCAGATTCCTCGCTCCGAGAAAACATTCGGAGCGCAAAAAGCACGCTGCGCGCGGAATGACAAGCACAAGAATGGACGCCATCGAGGGCCGTTCCGAAACAGAGGTTGAAAGTCGAAAGTTGAAAGTCGAAAGAAAAACATTCGCAGAGGATGGATTGGATGGATATTCATGGGGCGACCTTGCCCCGATGCATCGGGGCCTCGCGGCGGGAAAGACCGTGGCGGGCAGCTTCCTTGAGCGCGCGGAGACGGTTGGTAAGAGCGGAAGCGGCGGCGTCAATGGCGGCAGGTGTAGGATTTGGCACAGTGGCTTTTTCAATTTCGGACACGAGAGCGGAGCCGATGACGGCGGCGTCCGCGAGGCCGCCGAGAACGGAAACATGGCCGGGGAGCGAGATGCCGAAGCCGACAGCAATGGGGAGTTGCGTGACCCCGCGGGCGCGGCGCAAAAGCGCGGGCAGATCGTCGGGGAGAGCATCTTTGGCGCCGGTAACACCGGTGCGGGAGATGAGATAGAGGAAGCCGGAGGAGCAGGCGGCGATTTTGGCGAGGCGCTCGTCCGTGGAAGTGGGCGCGCCAAGGAAGATCGTGTCGAGATGATGAGCGGAGAGAATGCGGCGATAGTCGCCGGATTCCTCGGGTGTGAGGTCGGTGGCGAGAACGCCGTCGGCCCCAGCGGCTGCGGCGGCGGAGGCGAATTTTTCGAGGCCCATTTGCAAAATCGGATTGTAGTAGCTGAAGAGGACCAGCGGGACATCGTTCGCTGGAGGGCTCGATTGGCGGATGCGCCGGACGAGATCGAGGACGCCGGCAAGCGTGGTGCCCGATTTCAAGGCGCGTTCGGAAGCGCGCTGGATGGTCGGGCCGTCGGCGAGCGGATCGCTGAAAGGCACGCCGAGTTCGATCACGTCTGCGCCAGCTTCGGCGAGAGCGAGGACGAATTTCAGCGTGGCGTCAAGCGAGGGGTCGCCGGCCGTGATGTAGGCAACAATGCCGAGTTCACCGGAAGCGCGCAGCTCGGCGAAGCGCTTGGAGATGCGGGTCGAATTGGGGGAAGCGGAAGACATTTTTCGTACGTGACCGCGAAGCGGTCATTTTCATGTGTGCCCGCGAAGCGGTCAACGGATTTTGGGAAAGGTTAAAGATTAGAGCAGGCGGGAGTAAGTGTCCATGTCCTTGTCGCCGCGGCCGGAGAGATTGAGGATGACGAGGTCCTCTTTGCTCATTTGCGGCAGACGCTCGATGAGGCCGGCGATGGCGTGGGCGGATTCGAGCGCGGGAATGATGCCTTCCGTGCGGGAGAGGAGGCGCGCGGCGTCGAGAGCGGCTTCGTCGGAGACGGCGAAATATTCGGCGCGGCGTTGATCGGCCAGCCAGGCGTGCTCTGGGCCGATGGCGGGATAGTCGAGGCCGGCAGAGATGGAATGAGTGGTGGCGATCTGGCCGTCTTCGTTCTGCAAAACGTAAGTGTAGGTGCCGTGGAGGACGCCGGGCCGAGCGCCGACAAAACCCTGTGCGGCGGCGAGACGAGCGGCGTGCCCGCCGAGCTGGCCGCCGCGGCCACCGGCTTCAATACCGATGAGTTTGACGCTGGCATCGCGGAGGAATTGGTAAAAGAGCCCGATGGAATTCGAACCGCCACCGACGCAGGCGAAGAGATGCGTCGGGAGGCGCTTTTCGGCGGCGAGGACTTGTTCGCGGGCCTCGTGGCCGATGACGGCCTGAAAATCGCGGACCATGGTGGGATAGGGGTGAGCGCCGAGAACGGAGCCCAGAAGATAATGCGTGGTGCGAACGTTGGTGACCCAATCACGCATGGCTTCGTTGATGGCGTCTTTGAGGGTGCGGCTGCCGGAATCGACGGCGACGACTTGCGCGCCGAGCATGCGCATGCGCGCAACGTTGAGCGCCTGGCGGGCCATGTCCTCGGTGCCCATGTAGACCACGCATTCGAGGTCCAGGTGCGCTGCGACAGTTGCGGAAGCGACGCCGTGCTGGCCGGCGCCCGTTTCCGCGATGATGCGCGGCTTGCCCATTTTCACGGCGAGCAGGCCCTGGCCGATGGCGTTATTGATTTTGTGCGCGCCGGTGTGAAGCAAATCTTCCCGCTTGTTTCAGCAGGTCTTGGAACTGCGTCTGAAATGAAGGATCCGCTTTCGCAAGCTCGTAAGCGCGCTCGAGCTCAAAGAGCGGCACCATAAGCGTTTCAGGAACGTAACGGCCACCGTAAGGCCCGAAGCGCCCTGGCGTGGCAGTGGGTGACTGGAGTAAGGAGCTCATGGCCTCTTGTGGACCTTCCGTAATACTACGCTTAATTATTCTACTTCCGCTCGGCGCGGCGGACTTCCTGAATGAATTCCCGCAGTAAACCAGGATCTTTCTTTCCTGGTTCCGACTCAACGCCGCTCGCGACGTCGATTCCGTAGGGGCGCACGATGCGAACCGCCGCGGCCACGTTTTCGACCTTCAAGCCGCCTGCCAAAATGATACGGCGACTGAGCGCGGCGCGACGGGCGACATCCCAATCGGTGGTGCGGCCCGTACCACCATATTGGCCGGCGAGAGCGGCGTCAAACAGAAAAGCGAAGGCTTCGCGGTATTCGTCGAGAGTGGCGAGGGGAAACTCCGGCTCGACACGGAACGCCTTGATGACCGGCATGAGGCGGGCGATTTGGGCGACGGAATCGGGCGTTTCGTCGCCGTGAAGCTGAACGGCATCAAGCTTCAGAGACTTGCGCAGTGCGGTGACCTCGGCCGGCGAGGCGTTAACAAAAATGCCGACTGCTTTGATCTTCTTCGGAAGCCGCGCGCGAATTTTGGCGGCTTCCGCTTCGGTGATGTGGCGGGGGCTTTTCTCATAGAAATTAAAACCGAGGAGATTGGCGCCAGCATCGATGGCGGCGAAGGCGTCGGCCGAATTCGTGATGCCGCAGATTTTTACACGGACCATGAGGGCCTCTATTCCTTTGTCGACGTGACCCCGAGAAGAGCGGCAAGGGCGGCGGGAGGATCGGGAGAGAGCATGAGATGCGTGCCAATGAGAAAAGCGTCGAAACCGGCGGCGCGCAGTTTCACCAAATCATCGTGGGTCCGCAGGCCGGATTCGCTGACGGCGATGCAGTTATCGGGGACGCTGCCGATCAGTTCGAACGAAGTATCAAGGCTGACCGTGAGCGTTCTTAGATCGCGATTGTTTATGCCTACGATACGCGCGCCGGCAGCAAGGGCGCGCTCGAGTTCTCCGGGGGTATGAACTTCCACAAGAGGCTCCATGCCCAGTTCGCGGCCCAAAACGATGAGGTCGCGAAGGAGCGCGTCTTGGAGCACAGCGACAATGAGGAGGAAGCTATCCGCGTCATTGGCGCGCGTTTCCCAGACCTGCCAGGGATCGAAGATGAAGTCCTTGCGCAGGACGGGAAGCTGAACGGCCTTTCGGGCATCACGCAGATTCTTCAGTGAGCCACGGAAGAATTCTGCCTCGGTCAGAACGGAAAGAGCGGAAGCGCCGGCGGATTCCAGGGCCTGCGCGAGGGCAACGGGATCGAAGGGCTCACGGAGAATGCCTCGCGAGGGGGAAGCGGGCTTGAGTTCCGCGAGAACATTGAGGCCATCACGTTCGAGCGCCGCGGAAAAATTGCGAAGCGGAGTGGCTGCTTTCACGCCGTACTTCAGCGCGGTCTCGGGCAAGACGCGCTTGCGGTGGTCGACTTCGGCGCGGCGCGCCTCGAGAATGCGGTCAAGGACGGTTCCGGTGTTGGCGTGTGCACTCACAAGCGTAAATTTGTATGCTAGGAGTGTAAGGCGGGAGTGTCAAATACGGTGGGAAGTCGACAGTCGAAAGCAATGAAGGAATAGCGAGCTTTCAGACCAAGGGAATTAACGGGAGAAATTGTGGGATACGGGCAGCAGTACGGGGCATTACTGCAGGCGATCGCGGAGGAGGCGGATGCGATTGCGATGCGGTATTTCCGCGCCGATGAATTGCGAGTCGATCGGAAGGGAGACGGCACCGCAGTGACGCAGGCGGACCGCGACGTGGAAGAAATGGCGCGGGCAAAAGTGGCGGCGAGCGGGCTGGCCCTGGACGTACTGGGAGAGGAGATGGGCGGCGGGGACGCAAAGTCTGCGAGTACTTCGGGGCGAGCGCGGATGATTATCGATCCGATCGACGGCACGGAGGAGTTTTCCCGGGGGATTCCGACGTTTGGCACGCTGATGGGCATCGAACTGAATGGCGAGATTGTGGCGGGAATGGCGAGCGGGCCGGGACTTGGCGCGCGCTGGTGGGCGTACCGCGGCGAGGGAGCCTATCGAAATGGAAAGAGGATTCATGTTTCGAAAGTCGGGAGTCTGGGCAGCGCGATGATTTTCACGACGGGAACAGGCCCCAGCAAGGACGGAGTGGCGAGGGAAAAATTGCGGCGGCTTGCGGACGCAGCGAGAAGCGGCCGAGCCTTCGGGGGCTTCTGGCAGCATATGCTGGTGGCGGAAGGCGCTGTGGAGGTGGCCGTTGATCTGACATCCAGGCCGTGGGACCTCGCCCCGCTTGGGATCATCGTGGAGGAAGCGGGCGGCCGCTCGACGAACCTCCGCGGCGAGAGGACGATTTATACGGGACAACTGGTCAGCACGAACGGGAAGATTCACGACGAGGTCCTGAAGATTCTTAGGTAGCGCGATTGGCGTTCGCAAAGAGGCAGGACGCGGAAGCAAGGCAGTGTTGGATGGTCAGGGTCAAGCGCGTATACGAAGAGGCCGAATCAATAGATGGCTGGCGCGTGCTGGTGGACCGCTTGTGGCCGCGGGGAATGAAGAAAGAAGCAGCGAAGATCGATCAGTGGATGAAGGACGTTGCGCCGAGTGACGCTCTACGGAAATGGTTCGGTCACGACGCGAAGAAGTGGGGAGACTTTCAGAAGAAATATAGAGCGGAACTGAAAGAGAAAGCCGAACTGCTCGCGGAATTGAAGAAACTGGAGAAGGAGCACAGAACCTTGACGCTTCTATTTGGGGCAAGAGATGAGGAGCACAACCAGGCCGTGGTATTGGCGGAAGTTCTGAGGACAAATTGACAAACGCTCGTGGATGTTCTCCGCCCGCGGTCATGAACAATTCGGGGGAAAACTCACTTCCAAATTGGACGTTCCTTTGAGGGCGGACAAATCCTAGGCTTTATTTTCAGCAGCATGTGTTCCTTTATCCTCCAGGAGGTTCTCCGATGAACGTCCGAGAGCAAGCCGAAAAGGCCGAGCAATTCCGAAAACTGCACCGCGGGCCGCGCATGTTGGTGCTGCCGAACGCATGGGACGTGGCCAGCGCGAGAATCCTGGAAGAAGCAGGTTATCCAGCCATTGCGACGACAAGCGCCGGAGTCGCTTTTTCCCTGGGGTATCCGGACGGCGAGCGCATCTCGCGAAAGGAGATGCTGGAAGTGGTGGCGCGGATCGCGCATGCGGTGCGCGTGCCAGTGACCGCCGATATGGAAGCCGGCTACGGCACAACGGTCAAAGACATGATCGAAACCGCGAAAGCCGTGGTTGCCGCGGGGGCCATCGGATTGAACCTCGAGGATGTGACGGGCGATGACGCGAGTTCGCACGTGGAAGTGGCGCTCCAAGTGGAAAAGATCCGCGCCATTTGCGAGACCTCTGCGTCGCTCGGCGTTCCGCTGGTATTGAACGCGCGCACGGACGTTTATCTGATGCCCATCGGGGAAGTGGGCACGCGCTTCGAACGAACCGTAGAGCGGTTGCGCGCGTATCGGGGAGCCGGGGCGGATTGCCTCTTCGCGCCCGGAGTTCGCGACGGGGAAACGATCAGAAAGCTTGTTGCGGCGATCGATGGGCCGCTGAATATCCTTTTGATGCCCGGCTGCCCTTCCCTCAAGGAACTCGAGAAGATGGGAGTCGCCCGGGCGAGCGCAGGCTCCGCGGTCATGCGCGCGACGCTGAGCCTCGTTCAACGCATCGGGAAAGAACTCATGCAGGCCGGAAGCTGCGATTTCCTTTTTGATGACACGATCCTGCACGCGGATATGAATCGGCTGTTAGGACGCGCTGCCGTGGCGCAATGACGGAGAAACCAGCACTCCTTCGTGCTTTGAACAATGAGATTGTAGGGTGCGAGAAGTGCCCGCGCCTGGTGAGTTACCGAGAAAAAGTGGCCCGAGAAAAACGCCGGGCATTTCGCGAATGCGAATATTGGGGCAAGCCGGTTCCGGGATTTGGAGACGCGCAAGCACAACTGTTGATTCTGGGGCTTGCGCCCGCTGCCCATGGAGCGAATCGCACGGGGCGGATGTTCACTGGCGACCGTTCAGGGGATTTTCTGTATGCCGCGCTGCACAAGGCAGGCTTTGCGAACCAAGCCGCTTCCCTGCACCGCGAAGACGGACTGCGACTGAAGAATGCATACATCACGGCGACCTGCCGGTGCGCGCCGCCTGAGAATAAACCGCTCCCCGAAGAGATCTTGAATTGCCGTGGTTACCTCGAGCGCGAGCTGGAAATTTTGAAACCCAAAGCGGTCCTGGCGCTGGGGAAGATTGCCTGGGACGGATAC
>WNFP01003690.1_pt1 | contig 12329 bp, 7 predicted proteins | sample 5400201 | NCBI WGS metagenome assembly WNFP01 (sample SAMN13153355, study PRJNA577476) | soil metagenome | isolation source: 115 cm saprolite under Madrone tree | place: USA:California | collected 2016-06-14
TACCAAGACCAAGCAACTAATCTGGAGAGGCTCCTCGAGCGACACACTCTCCAACAACTCCGACAAGAACATCAAGAATCTGGATAAGGGCGTGGAGAAAATGTTCAAGCAATTCCCACCAGGCTCTTCGAAGAAGTAACGGCGTCCAACATGACTCGGTACTACGCCGCCGTCACTCTCGGGCTCATCTCGGTAGCCATGCCACTGCGTGCGGCCAACAGGCCGCACGCGGAAGCGGACAGCCAGACTTCTTTGACCTCAACGGTAGTGCTGGAGAATTTGCCATGAGCATTGTGAAGATTTCTAAACAGATTTTAGCGGTACTTCTGTGCGGCTTACTTGTGGGATTCACCCCGCAGGGGGACGCATATGGCTCTATAGCCCAATCGAACGACCAACCGGCCGCTTCGCCCGAGAAACAGTCTCCCCGCGAGTTGCAGCAACTTGTTGCTCCGATCGCTTTGTATCCGGACGCTTTGGTGGCACAGATTCTGGCCGCTTCGACGTATCCGACTCAGATCGTCGAGGCAGACCGCTGGATACAAAGCCATTCCAACCTCAAGGGTGAAGAGCTAGCCAAGGAAGTCGACAAGCAGGACTGGGATCCGAGCGTAAAGGCCGTGGCGCAGTTTCCCTCGGTTCTCGAAAATATGGACAAGAACCTCTCCTGGACTTCGTCGCTCGGCGATGCATATATGAACCAGCCGCAGGATGTTACAGATGCGGTGCAAACCCTGCGCCAGCAGGCCCATAACGCCGGCCATCTAAACAGCAACGAACAGGAGAAGGTAACCACGCAAGGCAGCACGATCGTCATCGAACCTGCCAATCCAGAAGTGGTTTACGTCCCAGCCTATGATCCTTGGCTCGTGTATGGCTACCCGATCGTTGCCTATCCAGGCTGGTATCCCGTGCCCGGGATTTATTGGGGCGGCGTCGGCCTTAGCTTTGGTATTGGATTTGGTATCGGCTTCTTCGGAGGATTTGGCTGGGGCTGGGGCCACTGGGGATATGACTGGCATGGCCGACGAGCGTTCTACGACCATCACGCCTTCGTCTCACATAGCCATGAGTTCGGTCACGAAGGCTTCCATCACGGTGATTTCGGCCACGGTAACTTCGGCCACGGCGGCGGATTCCATGGGTCTTCGGGTTTTCACGGAGGCGCGGGCTTTCGCGGAGGTTCCAGTTTCCACGCGCAGTCAGGAACGCGCTCCGGTGCGTTCAGTGGCTTTGATGACGGCGGAAATGTCCGAGGCTTTTCCTCTCGCGGACGGTCGAGCTTTGGAGGTGGCGGCTTCCATGGCGGCGGTTTCCATGGCGGCGGTGGCGGACGCCATCGGTAATCACATGTACGAGCCAGGGGAACTTATCGAGACTCTAAAAATGGAGAGGAACACCATGCTGCGCGCAATTTCGATTTTTGTTCAACCTAAACGCAAGTACTTTGTTCGACTCGCAATGTCTCTTCTGTTAGCGCTTATGTCGGCGTGCTCATCAGCACCAATGTTCGCCCAGGAGGAGGGGCAGCAGACTTTTGCCTCCGCCGAAGATGCCGGCCGCGCTCTCTTTGACGCAATGCAGGCACAGGACAAGAAAGCTCCCTTGAGCATCCTCGGACAAGCCGGAAAGGATATTCTCTCGTCCGGTGACCCAGAGGAAGATTCGGATGCTCGCGTCGGCTTCGTCGTCAAATACCAGGAGATGCATCGGTTCGTCAGAGAGCCGGACGCAACCGTAAGCCTGATCGTGGGCGCCGAAAACTGGCCGTTTCCGATTCCCTTAGTAAACAAGAACGGTTCGTGGTATTTCGATACGCCTGCAGGCAACGACGAGATCCTCTTCCGGCGCATCGGCAAAAATGAACTTGCCGCCATGGACGCATGCCGCGAGTTAGGCGCGGCGCAAAATCAATACTTTGCGCACCCGCCGGCTAATCTCTCCGATCAATTCGCGCAGAAACTGGTCAGCGACGAAGGCCGGCACAATGGTCTGTACTGGCACGGTGCCAGCGATGAGTTCGAAAGCCCAATCAACCCTCTCATCGCCTACGCCCGCCAGAATCTTCCACAAGATCAAGTTGGCGAGCATGTTCCGTTCAATGGTTATATGTTTCGGATACTCACGGGCCAAGGACCACATGCGCCGGGCGGAGCCAAGAACTACATCGTCGATGGCTTGATGACCAGAGGATTCGCCTTCGTCGCTTACCCGGTGGAGTACCACTCCTCGGGCGTGATGACTTTTATTGTCGACGCGTCCGGAACCATTTACGAAAAGGACCTTGGTCCAAACACGACAAAGCTTGCGCAAGCGATGACTGCCTATGACCCGGATTCCACCTGGCGCAAGGCGGAATGAGTGATGGTTTGGAAGCTGGCCATTTTACATGCCATCTTCTCAATCACGAAGACAAAGGAATGATGGGGAAAGTTCTATTTGAATGAGTGACTTGGTACATCCCGCCATCAGAGGATCGAGGCCTGAGGAGTTGCGCGACCTTCGCGAAAGGATTCCATTGCTGTCCCTTCTGCGGAAAGCTGTGACTTCCAATGGACCGACGTGGCTTCCACTCGTATTGGTCTTGGCGGCGATTGCCGGCGTCGCATATGCAGACCATCTCGTTGTTTCGCTCTCGCTTGTTTACCTGTATACCCTGCCTCTTACCGTCGGCGCGATTTTCCTGCGCAAGGGAATCAGCTACGGCCTTATCGTAGCGTGTATCTTGTTCCACTATTTTTTCCACTATTTTGATTCCCCTCGGCACATCCACCTGGGACTACGCATCTTCCACGATCTCTCAGCGCTGTTCTGTCTCACCGTCGTTGTTTATGTCCTCCAGCTTTATATCGAGCGGCAGGAATCGCTTGTCAAAACCGTTGAGCGGCAACGTGACAGCCTTCTCAGCGACTTGGAGCTGGCCGCGGAAGTTCAGCGCTTGTTTCTTCCCTCTGGAAAACCAGCGATCCATGGACTCGAAATAGCCGGGATGATGCACCCCGCGCGGGGCCTAGGCGGCGACTACTTCGACTATTTCCCCATCGACGCACACACGACTCAGATCGTCATTGCCGACGTAGCTGGAAAAGGTGTTGCCGCCGCACTCTTGATGTCCGCGACCGCGGCGGCCATGCGGCTTGAGGCGAATCGCAATCGAAACATGCTGCAACAAGTGGAAAGGTTGAATACCGAGATTGGCGCCGTGTCAGATCCGGAAAAGTACGTTACGTTGCTGGTTGCGGAAATCGACACAAACAAACGGAAAATCCACTACGTGAACTGTGGCCACAATCCCGCGCTTCTATTTCGAGCAAAAACGGGAACGCTTACCCGCCTGGACTCGTCTTGTCCACCCATCGGATTATCTCCGGAAGAGATTTGTGAACAGGCTGCGGAAGACCTCATGACTGGGGATGTGTTGGTTTTGTATACCGACGGCGTCACTGAGGCAGAGAACCGGCTTGGCGAAGAATTCGGCATGGAGCGCCTTTCCGCGACAGTGCTCAGTGGTTCTTCGCTCTCCGCCGAGGATCTCATGCGCAACATCTATAACGCTGCGGCGGATTTTTGCGGCGATAACTTCAACGACGATGTAACCATTCTCGTCGTCAAATGTGATTTCGACCACTCCTCAACTCCTAGTTCGTAGAGCCTTGAGTGCGGCTGTTTAAGTCCCGGAGTAACCTGTTCTGGGCGCGTAACGCTTCCCGTCTCCCTATTCCTTCTTCCTCTTTCGAAAGTCGCACTCCACCTCGACGGACACGGTGCCAGCGTGCTGACAATCATCCAATGGGCTGGACTCTTGGCTCCCCGCTCCCCGGCGCTTGATTTCCCGACGGTCTTATTAAGAGCTATTGTTTTCAACCACTTCCGAGATTCCCGCTCATTCTGCGCAGTGGCATCCGGGCTGCATTCCTAATATCCGAAGCAAGAAAAGAAAAACTATTTGAGGGGGATCGCATGCGAAAGTTGCTTACCAGTTTGACCTGCATTTTATTTGTCGTTGCGCCGCTCTTCGCTGAACTGGCGAGCGCAGCGGACCAAACCAAAGATGACGACCGGCTAAGAAATTGTGGATCGGTCTTGAAGGAAATTCTCGACGTTCCTGACAACATTCCGCAGGATCTGCTCGACAAGGCAGATTGCGTCGTTGTCTTCCCTTCCGTGTTAAAGGCTGCTTTCATTGTCGGCGCAAGCTACGGTCGAGGCTCCATGTCGTGCCGCACGGGTGAAGACTTCCGGGGACCTTGGGGCGCTCCCACGATGATGGCCCTGGAAGGCGGCAGCTTTGGCTTTCAGATCGGTGGAGAAGCTACGGATTTTGTGTTGCTGGTGATGAACGAACGCGGCGCGAGGGGCATTCTCGCCAGCAAGGTCAAGCTGGGAGGCGACGCTTCCGTCGCTGCAGGCCCCGTTGGCCGCGATTCGTCGGCCGAAACGGACGCGACACTGCGAGCCGAAATCTTGAGCTACTCAAGAGCGCGGGGCTTGTTTGCCGGCGTCTCCCTCGAAGGCTCCACGATCCGTCCGGACAATGGCGACAACCGCCGTGTGTACGGCAGGAAGATCCCTGCGAGCAATATTGTTCTTTCACGAAAGGTCGCCGTGCCTCCAGCAGCCAAGCAACTCGTTTCCACCCTGGATGACAAGACCCCGAAGCACAGACCGTAGCGCCAATTTGCTCAGTGCAGTCCGGCTATGCCGGGCAGAAAGATTAGAGCCGTAAATCATGTGGATAGTCCGACTGGCACTGCGGCGGCCTTATACGTTTGTCGTCGTGTCGATACTCATCGTGATTCTGGGTGGGCTTGCGATTGTTCGCACGCCAACCGATATCTTCCCGAATATCGACATCCCCGTTGTCAGCATCATCTGGAACTACAACGGGCTCGTACCCGAAGACATGAGCGATCGCATCGTCAGCGTCACAGAGCGAGCGCTGACCACTACTGTCGACAACATCGAGCACATCGAATCGCAATCGCTCTATGGAGTTGCTGTTGTCAAAGTGTTTCTGCAGCCGACCGCGAACATTCAGCAAGGAATTGCACAAATTACGGCTGTTTCTCAGACCCAGCTCAGGCAGTTGCCTGCGGGAACGACGCCGCCTCTCATTCTTGCTTACAGCGCATCGAGTGTACCGGTTCTCCAGTTGGCCCTGTCGGGGCAAAATCTGTCGGAACAACAACTCAACGACTACGGCCTGAATTTCATTCGCACGCAGCTCATCACCGTACCTGGCGCGTCTGTGCCCTATCCTTATGGGGGTAAACAACGCCAGGTACAGGTCGACCTGAATACGACTGCGTTGCAGTCGAAGGGCCTGTCCGCTCTGGATGTAGTTAATGCGATCAGCGTGCAAAATCTGATTCTGCCGACGGGAACGTCCAAGATCGGGTCTAAGGAATACGATGTTTCTATTCCTAACGCAGCGCCCCAAACGATTGCCGACCTAAACCGAATCCCGATCAAGACGATTGGCGGCACCACGATCTACATCAAAGACGTTGCCTGGGTGCGTGATGGCTTTCCGCCGCAGACGAATATCGTACGTGTCAACGGACAACGCTCCGTATTGCTGACCATCCAAAAGGCGGGCAACGCGTCAACCCTGGACGTAATCGCCGGCATCAAGGCTCTTCTACCTCAAATTAAGACCACCGTTCCACCACAGCTCGATATAGCACCGCTGGCCGATCAATCCATTTTTGTTCGTGGCGCGATCAGCGGTGTCGTCCGGGAGACACTGATTGCTGCCTGTCTGACCGCTTTCATGATTCTCACCTTTCTCGGCAGTTGGCGAAGCACCATCATCATCGCGACCTCAATCCCTCTGGCGATCTTGACCTCCATCATTGTGCTTAGCGCCATCGGAGAAACGATCAATATTATGACCCTCGGTGGACTCGCTCTGGCGGTCGGCATCCTGGTGGACGACGCAACCGTTGAAGTCGAGAACATAAATCGCAACCGCGAGGCCGAACCAGACAAGGACATGGATGAAGTTGTCCTGGACAGCGCGTCCCAGATCGCCACACCTGCCTTCGTGTCCACACTATCGATCTGCATTGTGTTTGCTCCGATGTTCTTGCTGTCCGGCGTCGCTCGTTATCTCTTTGTGCCGCTCGCTGAGGCTGTGGTCTTCGCCATGTTGGCCTCCTATTTCCTCTCGCGGACCATCGTTCCGACCATGGCCAAGTACTTGTTGCGGGGAGATAAACACGAAGCCGGTGCCACAAGCCGCAATCCGTTCGTGCGACTTCAGAGACGTTTTGAAAGCGCCTTCGAGAGCTTCCGTCACAGCTATCGCGGCCTGCTCGAGGTTTGCCTCCATCACCGGCGCGCTTTCTTGATTGGGTTCTTTGCGACCTGCCTTGGCTCTCTCGCGATTCTGATTCCTTGGCTAGGACGGGACTTCTTTCCCAGCGTTGACAGCGGCTCTTTCAAGCTTCATCTGCGTGCGCCCACCGGAATGCGCATCGAGGAAACCGCCAACCTTAGCGATCAGGTCGAGCGGTCGATTCGACAGCAGATTCCGGCAAGCGAAGTCCACAACGTGATCGATAACATAGGGTTGCCCTACAGCGGCATCAATCTTTCTTACAGCAATTCGGCTCCAGTCGGCTCTTCCGATGCCGACATTCTTGTGACCCTTTCCGCCAAGCACCATCCCACGGATGACTACATTCACCAGCTTCGTCTCACACTGCCGAAACAGTTTCCGGGTGTGACTTTCGCGTTCTTGCCGGCCGACATGGTCAGCCAAATCCTGAACTTTGGCTTGCCGGCCCCGATCGATGTTCAAATCGTGGGAAACGACCTCGAAGGAAATCAGCGCTATGCGGATGAGCTGCTTAGCAAGTTGAAGTACGTTACAGGTACAGCAGATTTGCGCATCCAGCAGCCCTTCGATCAGCCTTATCTGCGTCTAAGGGTCGAGCGTACGAAAGCAGAGCAGCTTGGTTTCACAGCCCACGATATCGCGCAAAATCTTCTCGTGTCGCTAAGTGGCAGCTTCCAGACCTCACCAACATTCTGGGTTGACCCCAAGAATCGTGTCAGTTATCAAATCGCGACGCAGACGCCGCAATATCGCACCGACACACTGCAGGATGTTGAAAACATCCCGATCACCGGCACCGACCCAACCGCGCCCCCGTCGCTCATGGCTAGTTTGGTATCAACGCAGCGAGGCGCAGGAATGGCAGTGGTTTCCCACTACAACGTAGCGCCGGTAATTGACATCTTTGGCGCCGCGGCGGGACGCGACCTGGGTGGCGTGGCTGGCGACATCAACAAGATCATTAACGACTCACGCCAACAATTACCGCGAGGTTCTCGCGTCGTCGTCCGCGGACAGGTTCAGACGATGCGAGCCTCTTACATCGGCCTTCTAAGCGGATTGGCGTTCTCGATCGTGCTCGTCTACCTGCTCATCGTAGTTAACTTTCAGTCTTGGATGGATCCCTTCATCATGATTTCCGCGCTGCCCGCAGCACTCGCCGGCATTGCGTGGTTTTTGTTCATAACGCACACGACTCTCAGTGTGCCGGCACTCATGGGCGCCATTATGTGCATGGGCGTGGCCACCTCCAACAGCATCTTGGTTGTGAGTTTTGCAACGGAAAAAATGCAGGAAGGAAATGATTCCATCAGCGCCGCACTGGAGGCAGGTTTCACGCGCTTTCGACCAGTGCTTATGACCGCTCTGGCCATGATCATCGGCATGGTGCCCATGGCCCTCGGACTAGGAGACGGCGGTGAACAAAACGCGCCTCTTGGCCGTGCGGTCATAGGAGGGTTGATTTTCGCTACGGTTTCCACGCTGTTCTTCGTCCCCGCATTTTTCAGCGTTCTGCAAGGTTCGCGCAGGCAGCCGGCAGAAGCGGGATACCAGCACTAGACAAAAATCTGTGGGGAGTGATTTATGTCGCAACAATCTGAAGAGACAAAACAAAGCGGCGGACAAACGGTCCCATCGAACGATGCAGAGAGACGGCAGAGCCCGCACACACGATGGTTGGGCCTGGCGTTCGCGTTGATCGCCGTCGCAACCCTTTTGGTCACGGGCATCTTGTCCCGTGTCAAGGCCCGCACCGCGCTGAAGGCAGAGACGGCCCAAGTCGCCCTCACCGCAGTGTCGGTTGTTTCGCCAAAACAAAGCGCGCCCGCCGAGGAGATCATCCTTCCTGGAAATGTGCAGCCGTTCATCACTTCCCCGATCTATGCGCGAACCAACGGATATTTGAAGAAGTGGTATTTCGATATCGGAGCCCATGTCAAGCAGGGGCAATTGCTTGCTGTCATCGAAACTCCAGAAGTCGACCAGCAACTCCAGCAGGCCCGCAGCAACCTGCTCACCGCGCAGGCCAACCTCGAGCTCGCTGCCATCACCAAATCCCGCTATCAGGGACTCCTGAAAAGCAACGCTGTAGCCCAGCAGGACGTCGACAATGCCGTTGGTACTTACAACGCGAACAAAGCGATTGTCGAGGCAGACCAGGCAGCCGTGGACCAGTACACCGCATTGGTGTCTTTTGAGAAGGTGTACGCTCCGTTCGATGGCGTTGTTACTGCCAGGAACACGGATATCGGGGACTTGATTAACTCCGGCAGCAGCGGCGGAGTGAAAACCGATCTCTTCCACATCGCTCAGCCCGGAAAATTGCGCGTTTACGTAAACGTCCCCGAGGAATATTCGCGAGGGACCAAAGTCGGTATGACAGCAGATCTCCACTTGGCCGAGTTTCCGGATCGCAAGTTTCAGGGAAAACTGGTGCGCACCGCCGATGCCATCAATGTGACGACTCGCACGTTACTGGTTGAAATCGATGTAGACAATCCGACGGGCACGCTGCTCACTGGTTCCTACGCAGAGGTCCATTTGGCGGTTCCATCGCAGGCCTCTACCTTCCTGCTTCCAGTCAATACGCTGCTATTCCGCTCGGCGGGTTTACAAGTCGGCGTGGTACGAGACGGCAAAGTAGTGCTCTCGGCCGTGACCCCTGGGCACGATTTCGGCAGTCAGATCGAGATCGTTTCCGGCCTTAAGCCGGACGATCAAGTCATCATTAATCCCCCCGATTCCCTTGTTGCCGGCCAGCAAGTCCAGATTGTTCAGGCATCATTGCCGGGGGATATCAAGTGAAACTCCCTCGAAAGCTAAAAGCACCGCAGGCACCCTGGCTCCAAGTGTTGCTTGCTCTAACTGTGCTCCAGTTAAATGGATGCACGGTCGGACCGAAATATCATCGACCGGCAGCAGAGGTTCCGCCAGCTTATAAAGAGGTGGGCGATTGGAAGCCGGCCCAGCCGAACGACCAAAATTTTAGTGGCAACTGGTGGGAGATTTTTCAGGATCCTCAACTCAACACCCTCGAAGCTCAGGTCAACGTCTCTAACCAAAACCTAAAGGCTGCGGAGGCCCAATATACCCAAGCTCGCGCGGCACTGCGCTATCAGCGGGCCGATTACTTTCCAACCGTGACTGTAGATCCTTCGGCCACCCGCAACTCATATTCGGCGAATCGGCAACCCCACAGCCCACAATTCAGCGGCGTTACTTTCACGGACTTACAAATTCCTTTTGAATTGTCGTACCAGGTCGACGTCTGGGGACGCGTTCGCCGCACGGTCGAATCCTATCGCGACCAGGCGCAAGCCAGCGCAGCGGACCTGGCAACGGTAAACCTGTCAATGCATTCCCAGTTGGCCTTGTTTTACTTCCAGGCCCGCATGCTCGATGCCGAGGAGCAACTTCTAAATTCCACCGTCGCACAGTATGAGCAAGCGCTGGAATTAATCCAGAGCCGGTTTGCGGGAGGTATTGCTTCCGATCTGGAAGTGCAGCAAGCCGAGACTCAACTGGAGACTACTCGCGCGCAGGCCATCGATGTCGGCGTTGCTCGTGCGCAGTACGAGCATGCCGTGGCTGTTTTGATGGGGAAGCCTCCCGCATCCTTCAGCCTCGCCCCTCTTCCTCTTACCATGCCTCCCCCGCCGATTCCCGTGGGCCTGCCTTCAGAATTGCTTGAGCGCAGGCCTGATATCGCCGCGGCAGAGCGCCTCATGGCCTCCGCGAACGCGCAGATTGGAGTCGCTAAGTCAGCTTATTACCCGCTCGTTAATTTGGCAGCTGTCGGAGGCTTTGAAAGCGGCTCCATTACAACGTTGCTGTCCGGCCCTAGCATTCTTTGGTCGGCCGGACCTTCAGCCCTGTTTACCATCTTCGACGTCGGAAGGCGCCGGGCGGCCTCAGACCAAGCCGTAGCCGCGTACGATCAAGCCGTCGCCAACTATCGCCAAATCGTCCTGACCGGCTTTCAACAGGTCGAAGACAATGTAGCGGCATTGCGCATCCTCGAGCACGAAGCTCAGGTTCAGGACAAAGCCGTCACAGCGGCTCAGAAGTATCTGGAACTCGCCGTCACCCGTTACAAGGGCGGCGTCACCAGCTACCTTGAAGTGACCACCGCTCAGAGTGCCGCACTCTCCGACGAAGTCACTGCGGTCAATATTCTCGGCCGCCGCATGGTAGATGCCGTCACCCTCGTCCAGGCCCTCGGCGGTGGCTGGAATAGCTCCGAGATACCTCAGCACCCCGAATGCTGCGGCAAACTGACAAACGCTTCAAGGTAGTGGGTGCATGTCTTGAGCGCAATTACTTAGGAACACATCCATTTATTGGTTCCCGCGGTTGCTCAATTTACGTATAGGTTACGGACAACAACGGGAGCGGAAATAAGGGTCTGTGTCCCGTAAGCGACGCCAGATAAAGCGTTTATGGGATTTAAGGACTTAGTTCTGGACCAGGAGGTCGATGGTTCAAATCCATTCGCCCCGACCAATCTTTTAGGTCCAGCAACTTACAAAATGCGAAAGTCCATTGAGCGCCTAGCACACGGCCAAAATGTCGATGGTTGAATTCCATTTGCCTCAACCATTGTTTGCCCTTTCAAATGAATGCGTTACACAGCGTTCTCGACTACGAGTTCTACTTCATTTCCGGACAACGCGTACAACTTCGGTGTTTTTTGTTTCGGTTTGGCAAACTGCTATTTTGCTGAGCGTGGGGCTAAGCCAGAAAAGAAAAAGCTAAACCATCCAGTAAGGGATAAGAACAGCTCTTGTACACCCTCAACGCCGAGCATTTCTCCGCTGGAATTGAAAACGTCCGTTATCCCGTCGGTGTACAGGACAACGCGGTCGTCCGGCTCAAGTTCGACCTCAAGACTATCCGACGTGGCCTCAGCATCCGGAAGCGCGCCCAGAACCATGCTGCCAGACTGAAGTAGGACAGGACTGTGGCTGCCACGAGCGATCATTGCCGGAGGATGACCCGCTCCGGCAAAGTGCATCTGCCGCCGCCGGGCGTCGATTCGAGCAGCGGCCACGGTGACAAACATTCCGGAGCCGGCGATGTCCTCCATAAGAAATCGGTTTAGCTTCCCGAACATGTCAGTGAAGGAAATGCCGGCGCGGAGGTGGACGCTAGTCTCAGAGTAGATTCGGTTCGCAACCAAAGCTGACCCGATGCCGTGACCTGAGACATCGCACATGAGCAAGCTGACCTGATCTTGATCATGCCAGTTCACGACAGCAAAGTCGCCGCCAATCGAATGCACCGGATGATAAAACGAGTCGACTGTGAGATTTCCCCGCACCGTTGATTTCGGTGCGAGGCTGGTCTGGACCTGTGCAGCGAGACGGAGATCCTCCTCAATTCCCGACTGTCTTTCCTGAAGTTTGGCGTTAGCCGAGCGCAGTTCCTTCGCGATACACACCTGTTCGGAAATGTCTGAGGCGGTAATGATTCGGAACTCGGCTTCAGAATTCTGCAGGATACGCGAGCTGATGATAACCGGCAGACGCCCGCCATCTTTTTGCGGGAGTAGAAACTCATAACGGTGGCGGCCTTGATGTCGCACGACAGCAATCTGTTGAGCCAGAAACTCCCATTCCTGTTCGGAGTAGAACTCCGAAGCGTCAGCTCCTAGCATGTCTTGTTGGGGGATACCAGTCATCTCCACGAATCGAGAGTTCACAAAGAGAATTCGCTGATCCTCATTGGTAATGACAATCCCTTCGTTCAGCATTTCGAGAACATCCTCAATATGGGTAAGCCATTCCGGCTTTTTAGTTGCGCGAGATGATGATTGCTCTTTCATGGAACTCCGAGTTAGCGCGTGAGCCACAGGGAATAGCGGATCGCCTGAAGCATGGTCAAATGAAGGTGTGCTCGCAGAATTCGATACCGATTGAGAAAAAACAGTCGTTTCGTCATCGCGCCTCCCTTGCATGCAAGTATTTCTTGTGTCTCCGGCGTAGTG